>Ga0160443_100256_pt1 | contig 55439 bp, 47 predicted proteins | sample HID1972I_E1MG_FD_108244 | JGI IMG/M metagenome (GOLD analysis project Ga0160443, IMG submission 108244) | Enriched pill bug-associated microbial communities from UW Madison campus, WI, USA - HID1972I_E1 MG | ecosystem: Host-associated > Arthropoda: Insects > Digestive system > Unclassified ... | reverse complement strand
TACGACCAGATCCCGCAGGAACTGCGCGACGCCGTTGAAGACGTGATCCTAACCGCACCCCGGAAGGCACCGACGCCCTCCTCGCCATCGCCGACAAGTACAAGGGCGACGGCAGCGTCAAGGAAGCCGAGACTGAAGAGTGGCGCAGCTGGGAGGTCAACAAGCGTCTTGAGCATGCGCTGGTCAAGGGCATCACCACGCACATCGTTGAAGACACCGAAGAATCGCGCCAGTCGTTCGCCCGCCCGATCGAAGTGATCGAAGGCCCGCTGATGTCCGGCATGAACATCGTCGGTGACCTGTTCGGCGCCGGCAAAATGTTCCTGCCGCAAGTGGTGAAATCCGCCCGTGTGATGAAGCAGGCCGTGGCCCACCTGATCCCGTTCATCGAACTGGAAAAAGGCGACAAACCGGAAGCCAAAGGCAAGATTCTGATGGCAACCGTGAAAGGCGACGTGCACGACATCGGCAAGAACATTGTTGGTGTGGTGCTCGGTTGCAACGGCTACGACATCGTCGACCTCGGTGTGATGGTCCCGGCGGAGAAGATTCTGCAAGTGGCCAAAGAGCAGAAGTGCGACATCATCGGCCTGTCCGGTCTGATCACGCCATCCCTTGACGAGATGGTCCATGTTGCTCGCGAGATGCAGCGTCAGGATTTCCACCTGCCGCTGATGATTGGTGGCGCGACCACCTCCAAGGCGCACACGGCAGTGAAGATCGAGCCGAAGTACAGCAACGATGCGGTGGTCTACGTGACCGACGCCTCGCGTGCGGTCGGCGTCGCGACACAGCTGCTGTCCAAGGAACTGAAGGCCGGTTTCGTCGAGAAGACGCGCCTGGAATACGTCGATGTGCGCGAACGCACCTCGAACCGCAGCGCGCGCACCGAACGCCTGAGCTATGCCGCCGCGATCGCCAAGAAGCCACAGTTCGACTGGGCGTCTTACCAGCCGGTCAAGCCGACATTCACCGGCAGCAAGGTTCTGGACAACATCGACCTGAAAGTCCTCGCTAAATACATCGACTGGACGCCGTTCTTCATTTCCTGGGACCTGGCCGGCAAATTCCCGCGCATCCTCGAAGACGAAGTGGTCGGTGAAGCCGCGACTTCGCTGTACAAAGACGCGCAGGAAATGCTCGCCAAGTTGATCGACGAGAAGCTGATCAGCGCCCGCGCCGTATTTGGCTTCTGGCCGGCCAATCAGGTGCATGACGACGATATCGAGTTGTACGGCGATGATGGCCAGCCATTGGCAAAACTGCATCACCTGCGCCAGCAGATCATCAAGACCGACGGCAAGCCGAACTTCTCGCTGGCCGACTTCGTTGCACCGAAGGACAGCGAAGTGACCGACTACGTCGGTGGTTTCATCACCACCGCTGGCATCGGCGCCGAAGAAGTGGCCAAGGCCTATCAGGACGCTGGCGACGACTACAACTCGATCATGGTCAAAGCCCTCGCCGACCGTCTCGCCGAGGCTTGCGCCGAATGGTTGCACCAGCAAGTGCGCAAAGAGCACTGGGGTTACGCCAAGGACGAAACCCTCGACAACGAAGCGCTGATCAAAGAGCAGTACAGCGGTATTCGCCCTGCGCCGGGTTATCCGGCCTGCCCGGATCACACCGAGAAAGCCGCACTGTTTACCCTGCTCGACCCTGAAGCCGCCGAAATGCGCGCAGGACGCAGCGGTGTGTTCCTCACCGAGCACTACGCGATGTTCCCGGCCGCAGCAGTCAGTGGCTGGTACTTCGCCCATCCGCAAGCGCAATACTTCGCCGTGGGCAAGGTCGACAAGGATCAAGTGCAAAGTTACACCTCGCGCAAAGGCCAGGAGCTGAGCGTAACCGAGCGCTGGCTGGCACCGAACCTCGGTTACGACAACTGATCACTCGGCTCAATCCCGGCGCCGGTTTAACCGGCGTCGGGAGCGGCGCATGCAGTTCATGCGCTGGATGGATGACTTGAAGCGCCGGATACAGGTGTTCTTGCGGCATTGACTGCGTCGATCTCCTGCTGCGAAAGCTCGATCATCTTCACGTTGCGTTCGGCCGTACGGTCGAACAACCGGCTCAAGTACTCGGGATCGTCGGCGCTCAGGCCGTCATCTTTGCCGTCGTCAAGCAAGTGTGACTCTTCCAGTTTCCTGAAGTCCTCGGGGAACTTCTCCTGAAGGTACTCCACCCAGTAATCGCGCTGAATCAGATCTTCGAGAAACTTGTCGGACCGCTCGGCGTTGCTGACTTCGGTTCGCACCTCCACCAGTTGTTGCGGGCTGACGCCCGAAGCATAGGTCATGTTTTTCGGCTGCCCCGGCAACTCCAGGCCATCCTCCCAGCCGGCGGTCAAACCGATTCGATAACCCAAGCGCACCTCGGCCTCATCGAAACCACTGCGTGCTGCCGCCGCTTTTGCCAATTCGTCGACTTTGTCCAGGCGAAACAGTCGTCGCGACAGACTCAACAACACCCCACCTTTTGCGTCTGATCGACCTGACGGTAAATCCAGCAACGCGTTATGGGTGAACACCTTGGTTTCCAGCCCGCTGAAGGTAAGGATGCGTCCATCGACGCAGGTTCCGTGGGTGGTAGCCCCGGCGAAAATCACTTCCCTGAGTTCGGTATCAGCCGCGGCCGCTTCCATGACGGTCCATACCCGCCGCGTCAGATCCGCGTTGGCCACCCTGAACTCTCGGGTGTCCTGCAGTCGCTCAAGCAGATGAAAGAACGCCGCGCTGTCCGGTTCAGCAGCCAGTTGCTCCCAGAGCGTATCCCGAGCCGCCAGTTGTTCAGGAGGCAGATTGGCAAGCCATGGGGCTTTGTATTGCGCCTGCGACGGATCGATAGGTAGGGTTTCGTCGGATTCAATGCTGTCAGACGTTTCGGTCAAGCCGCCGGCGGCGTCGTCAACCATCTCTTCGAGATCCGTGCGTGAAAAACCCAGCACCCGATGGCGCTCACCTTCCGCCTGATAGGCCCTGAGCCGCACGAGGCTTTCTTCGGACAAGTTGTAGTTGTCAGTCAAGTCTGTACCGTTCATCAATTGTTCGTGGCTACCGTCAAGTGCGTCGTCGGGCAGCGTAGTGATGTCGTTACGGCTCAAATTGAGCGTGCGCAGATGCTCCGACTCCAGCGCACCTTCCGGCCATGCGTACAGATTGTTGTTGCGCAAATCGAGAGCTTCCAGCCGCCCGAAATAGTTGACATCGAAGGACTCGAGGTTGTTGTAGCTCACATCCAGCCAGGTCAGGTGTTCAAGCCCGGAAAGCGACTCGTACAAGCGTTCGGGATCGTAGAGACGGTTGCTCGACAGTTCCAGACGCTCCAGCGCAGACATGTTCCGGATCGACTGCGGCAACGCTTCCAGTTCATTGCCGCCAAGCTCCAGAGTCCGTAGCTCGGTAAAGGCACCGAGAAAACCGTTGGCGCCCTCGACAGTCACCCTTGTGCCGGTCAGGTTGAGCGTGCGGACATGCGCAAAATCTTCCGGCAATGCCGGTATGTCTCCCAGTTGCAAACCGTTCAGGTTCAGCACGGCTTGCGTCACACCTTCCATGTTGGGCAACCTTGCCCGCCAACAGGTGAGAATTCTCCAGGCCGCCAGACTGCGGGTTTGCGAAGAGACAACCCAGTCCGCACCGCGAATTTCGCGGGTGTAGAGCCAGCCATTGAGTCGCCGCACCAGCGTTTCGAAAGTCTGGTTCCAAGCGCCGATACGAGCAACTATTTCGGCCTCCGTCGCTCCGCTACTGCGCATCTGGCCAATCAACTGCGACGCCTGTTCGGCAGTAAAGGCCGGCTGCATACGCTGAAGAATGTTGATCATCAGCGTTTCACCTTCGCCAACTGCCGCCTGGGGAAGTGGCAGCAATTGCCTGGCAATGGAGAGTCCGCTCTCTGCTGGTGGAAAGGTCAGCGGGACCGGTTCATCGGCAAATGCTTGCAGCGCACCTTCGGGCAGTCCGATTTCAAACTCGATACGCTGTTGCGCAGCTCGCAGCGCAACCGTCGTTGCTGGCGACAAAGGATTACCGGACAGATTGCTGTTGATCAGCGCATGACTGTCCAGCAGGGTCTGTGGCAGCGTGGTGATGTTGTTATTGCGCACATCCATCCAGGTCAGTTGAGCCAGATCTTCAGCGCCCGCAGGCCACGCTTGCAGATCGACGTTGCGCAGATTGAGCGCTTTCAAGCGCGACAAGCCACCGACGTTCAACCCGGTTAACGGGTTGTTATGCAGGTCCAGCTGTTCAAGCGCCGGGAACGCCTCCAGGCTTGACTGCAACTGCTCAGTGTTCACCAACAGATTGTCGGAAAGGTCCAGCCGGTTCAGCCTTGCCAGGCTGCCAGGTTCAATCGGCAACGCGTGCAGGGCGTTGTCACTCAGGTCGAGCGTTTGCACTTCTTGAAAGGCGCTGACGAAATCGCGCAGTTGCAAGGCATCGACGCGTTGGCCCAGCAGAAGCAAGGTACGCACATGAGAAAACGCATCGGCAAGCAATTTCGGCAGCTCGCTTAGCATCAATCCCGATAAATCAAGGGTCGAAGCGGAAACCGTCGAACCGTATCGCTTGAAAAGCCCTTTGCGCCAATTGCTCCTGATGGCATGGATGGCGTTGGATCGCCCGATTACTTCCCTGAGCGTTTCCTGATAGGCCATGCCCTTTTGCAGCCACTCGCCGAGCTGTTTGTCGAGCGTTGCAAACTGCTCGCTCAGGGCTTCGATTGCGGCGTAGCGCTGTTGTTCATCAGGCCATTGCTGGAAAAACCGCTCGAAGATACTTTGCGCCGCCTCGCTCAGGCCTTCGCCCAAACGCTGCAACTCGCCTTTGCAGTAATCGCGGACCATCGCTTCGCGGTCTGTAAGGTGCGCGGGCAGTGTCCTGGCGTACTCGTAGGCGACCTTGAAGTTTTCGCGGGAAAATCTCGACCAGTCCAGTGACAATCCGGACCATAACTTTTCGTGCCCCTTGAGCAACCCCTCAGGCAAGTTACTGATCCCGGTATCCTTGATACTCAGTCGTTCGAGCTCCGGCAGTTCAAGCACGCCGGTCGGCCACTCCAGCAAGGAGTAGGCGACGATCTCCAGCTTGCGCAGCTTTTGCAGGTGACTGACGTCGAATGTGATCGGCTGGTAGCTTGCAGAACACACGGTCAGTTCTTCAATCCGGACCAACATGCCCAACCGTGCAGGCATGTCAGCGGCAAACGGGACGGCGCTGTAAAGCGTCAGACTTTTCAACGCCGGCATCCCCTGCAAGATTTGCGGCACATTGCTGAACAGTTCGCTCGTCGCATTGATGCGCAACTTTTCCAGGCTCGGGAAAACAGCCAACAGTGAGTCGGCATTCGCATCCGTGATGCAGCGGCCGCGTACGCTCAACTCACGCACATGCGAAAAGTCCGCAGTCAAGGCTGGTAACGGTTCATCACAGATCAATTCCAGCTGTGCATAACGCGGATGGTCCTGCGCCAGCGGTGACTCGCGCCAACTCTGTTTGATATTGCGCACGACGCTCGCTCTGCCACCGATCAACGATTGCAGCGAGAGTTCTGGCGTCGACTCGCCCTGCCATTCGGCGAGTGTCGAGTCGAGCTCTTGCCATTCACGCATGCGCCTTTGCAGAAGCTCGTAGATCTGCAGGTCAGTCTTTCCCGACGCCAGCTGCTGAAGAATGAAGCCGCCCGCTTGTTGATCGGTGAGGCCCGGATAAACATTCTGCACCCGTGTCACCAGCAGTGGATTGACGCCCTGCCCGCGTCCACTGGCGTAGTAACCGAGGCCATGACCGGGCACTCGCAGCGCCGGTTTGAAGCGCTTGCCGGCGCCATGACGCTTGCCGGCCAAGTGAGCCAGTTCAGCGCGATACTGATGCACGTGATCTATCACCAGACGACGCAGGGATGCACTCTGACTGACGTCAGCAAGCCCCAAGGCCTGACGGGATGTGTCGGGCAAGGCATGCATGACCGAAGAAAAAAAATTATCGCCTTGCCGAGCAATGCCATTGAGCTCCTCTGCGCGTTCGTTGAAGGCCTGATAGGAGGGGCCCTGCTTGACCAGGTATTTCAGTTGCCGCGAAGATTCGCTGCCGACACTATCGATCAAGGGTCCGTGAGTGCTGCCCTCGCGGACTTCGAGACGCACATCGTCTGACCAGCCAGGCAGTCTTTCGAGTACGCGCAAAGCGAGCCACTGACTCCCGGATGCGGCCAGGTTCTCCATGTGTAACCCGACGACTGCATGATCGAAGCGCCTGCCTTGAGCGTACCCGCGCGACTCCTCAAGCAACCGCAACGGCAACCGCCCGCCTGTTTCCAATCGCGCAAGTTCTTCGGCATTGGCCTGCATGCAAACCCTGATCGCTGCAGAACTGCCGAGCCCGGGCGTGGCCTTTTGTAGCCGGCTGATCCACGGTGCCTGCAATGTCGGTTCGGCATAGAGCTGCTCGAACATTGTCGGTTGACGGGTTTTCAGGAAGTCCACCAATTGCGCTCTGAACTCGACGGGCCGGTTTGCGCTGATGCGGGCCGCTTCAGATCCCAGCAGGCCGACTATTTCCTGCTCGTCCAGCGCCTCAAGAAGGATGGCGGGCATTTGAGCAGTCAGCACATCGGCGCGGGCGATCTGAATCGGTGCCTTGATAGCGTCACCTGGAAAAAGTGACGCGTCACCATGCTTGACACTCGCGCCTGACAAACCCGGGCCGTCGAAAACCTCAAGCACGCGTCCGGTGGGCCATCGAGGCATTTGTGGCAGCAATGACAATGTCAGCAGGAAAGGTTCATCAACGGTGGAACCGTCCTCAATGTTCTCGATGATCCGGCTCACGGCCTGGTCAGCCTCGAACAGGCGCAATGTATCGGCCAACGCCAGTGGCGCAGGCGAATGGTCCAGATGCATCTGGCGCAGAGCATCATCACTGACACCGCTGAGATCCGCGATGTTGAGCAATTGCTCATCGGAAAAGGCCTCGGTGCAATGGCCGATACGCCGCAGCAGCGTCAATCGATCCCAGGTCAGCGGTCGCTCGAAGGTATGTCGCCAGGCGCCCAGCCGGTTGTGTTCGAGAATGGGCCGATAGGCCGACGCGTCAGTCGGATGGAGAATGCGCCATTGTTTCAGTTGTTCATCAAAGGCCGTTTGATACACCTTGCCCTGCTGACGAATGTAGGTCTTGCCATTCAATCGATGCAGGCCTTGCGCATCAGGGACAGACGCGGCGGACGGCCCGTCTGTGCTTTCATAAGGCGCAAGATCAGGTGCCCACAAACGTGGCTTGCCGTCGAGACGTTCAATGGGCTCGGCCTTCTCGATCACCGGCACCGATTTGGCCGCAGTCAATCTGCCCAGGCCCTTGCCTGCACCTGCCATTACTCCGATCAGCGCGAGGTTTTCTGCAACATCGACCAAGTGTCCCTTGGCCGCCTGGCGATCACCTTCAGTCCATTCGATAGCACCCTCGAACGACTCATACAGCAATTGCCCGGCCATTACCGTCATCATGATCTCGCCCAGCACCGGTACGAACATCGACACCATGTTCAACGCGAGCATGCCGAATTCCAGCAAGTGATTGAGCCGTTTCGCCCGCACGCTCGCGTCGACATCCGCGGTCGGTACGGCGCGGGCACGCGCATCGGCGATGAATTTGTCGCAATGCTGTTCAAAAAGGTACTGCCACAGATCGGTATTGGCGGCCCAAATGCCTGCCACGCCGTTGCGCACGATACCGAACGGATTGAGATAAGGATCCTCCTCTGGTTCACGCTTGCCCTGGTGCTCGGGCGGCAGTTCCTTGATCTGCGTGAAAACCGAGACCGGCGGGAACATCTGGACGACTTTTACCCAGACCGAACGCAACGGGTCTACCGGTGCATCCGCCGCAGGCCGGGTGAATTGACTGAAGTAATAAGGGCGGTCGGCATAGGTGAAGAACTGACTGAAAAAACGCTGGTAGGCCGTTGCCGGCTCACTCGACGGCGAAGCGTCCCGTGCAGTGAACTTGCGTTTGAAGACTTCGCGCATCTGCGCTGAGGTGTAGCGTTTGAGGGGATGTTCCGGGTCATGGGGGATGTAGACGATGAACTCGTTGGTGTATCGGTACTGTTCGCTGATGCTGAACACCACGCAGCCGGTCATCCTGTGTTTCATCAGACTGAGATCACGAAACCATACGGATTTCTTGCCCAGGCGCGGGTGGACTTCGCCATCGACGACAGACAGGAGCATTCGATAGTCGTCTGGCTCGATGTCCTTCTTCAGCAACGCCAGTTCAGCGGCTGCGCGCATCGCGGTTTTCTGGCTGCTGATGAATTGCTCACGCAATGTTCCGCTCGACTGGAAAAACGCTTTCACACGCGTCTGATAGAGCGCGCCGATATCCAGTGTTCGACACAGCGAGAGAAACTGGCTGACAGTGATATTGAGTGTCACCGCCTGGAACGTATCGGCGGTCGAAGCGGCGACGAAAAATCCGGATTCGCGATGAAAGGCACCCTCCTCGCATTCCGCCGCTTCGAAATTGTGCAGGGCGGCTTGCAGCATGGAGAGCTTCAACACTTCGAAGGTCGACACTTCGATTTCCAGCACGCTGACTTGCAACGGATGCCGGAGACACAGCAGGGTTTTGTTGACGTCGAGCTCGACGCTGAATCGGTCCTTGAGCGCTTTGAGCAACTGAGCCTCGGCGAATGCTTCGATGCTTTCAAGCGCTGCCATGCTCTTGTCCAGTCGCGACTGGGCAAGAAAGCCTTCGGTGATGTGCGCTTGCAGATTGCGCCGTTGCTCGTCGGACAGCGCCTGGTACCAGTCTGGTAGTTGCGTGTCCGCGCTCTTGATATGAGCGCGGCGCTCGGGGCTGGCGTCGATCAACCAATCGGGGACCATCTGCTCGATACGCTTGCCGTGAAGACTGGCGCTGGCCAGCGTCTCCTTATCGAGGCTCAACGGAGGGTTGGAAGACTGCGCAGCTGCGGGCAGCGTCGGGGGATGAATGGTCATTCTGTCGCTCCTGAAAAGTGGAACGACAGGACACCATTCCTGCCGGGGCGAACTGCGGTACATAGTTATCGCATCGGCGATGAGTTGTTACCAATCGCTTCAGCTGAGCAGCGCACGGCAAGGGCACTCTTCGGTGAATTGACTATGCTGTCTGGGACACACACGCAGACGGGGGATTTATGGACGATCCAGTCGACAACAAGCCACCCAGCTTCTGGCAGATGCTGCACAGCGTCATGGCCGCGGCGTTCGGGGTGCAGAGCGGAAAAAACCGGGCGAGGGATTTCACCCATGGCAAACCCGGCCATTTCGTCATTCTGGGCATTCTGTTCACGGCGGTATTTGCCTTGACGCTGTTGGTCATCGTCAAAGTGGTGCTGCATTTCGCCGGGGTTTGAAGCGTCTCAGTGCATCAGGGTTTGCAGGTTGAACGGATAGCGATATGAGGCTGGTCGGCCCTTCGCCGAGAGTTGGCGGAAGTTCACGCCATAGTTCGGCGACTTGCCCATGACCAGCATTTGTCGAGCGTGAGACTTGTCGACAAGTTGCAGCAATGGAATCTGCCGATCACGGCCGCCGTACTGATCGAGATCGACGCCAAGCTCATGATCATGCAACTCGACCAGCGCCCAGCCACCGAGGGTGAAATGGCCACCCACCAACGCGCTCAACCGCCCGTCGACGACAGCCTGCAACGCGGCAGGTGACGTGTTGACTGCGCTGAACAGCGCATCCTTGCCGGGGGTTTTACCGGCCTCGGCAAAAGCGCGCATGGCACCGAAGGCCATTTCATCGTTGGCCGACCACACCAGCGAAACCTCGGGATAACGCTTGACCAGTTGCCTGGCCTGCTCATATGCGCGTTGCTGGGTCCAGCCGCTGTAAACCAGTTGCCGCAAGCGCACCTGCGGATGTTCGGCCAAGGCACGCTGCATACCGTGCTCGCGCAACTGCGCCGACGGCGTGATCTTCAGACCGGAGAACGCCAGCAACTCGATCTGTTGATCCTTGGCAACCGGGGGGTGCAGACGAATCAGTTCCTTCATCATCAGGTAACCGCCTTCCTCGTCATTCGGCACCAGGCTGCCGATGCGGTCCGCACGCTCGCCCACCAGCGCTTGCTGATTGGCAGTCAATGCTGCGTTGACCATGAACAACTTCACGCCGCTGCCCTGCGCCAGACGCAGAATCTGTGGCGCGATGTACTGTTCGTTGACGAACATCAGGTAGTCGGGACGGTTGGGCCCCTGCAGGGCGATTCTGGCCTGGGCGAGGGTCAGTTCCGGCTGGCGCTGGGAATAGAGGATCTGCAGATCGATGCCCAGATTGCGCGCAGCCGACTGCATGAACTGCGAGTAACTGATCCAGAACGCTTCTTCGGTCGAGCCCGGATTCAAAAACAGCACCGATTCTGCTCGCGCACTGGTGCCCAAGGCTGTGCCCAGCAAAAGAAGACCGATATGGAGAAACTTGAACATGAAGCATCCGGGCCCAAGGAAATATGGCCGCGCATTATAGCCATCGATCAATCGGCTATTGACGCTTGATCCCGTTTTTTGTCCGACAATCGTCGGAAGCGGGCCCGGATGGGTCGTTTACTGATGACTGACCCAGAATACCGCTGTTCCTACAACCAGAATGATCAGGAACAGAATGGCCCATGCATCGACACTGCTATCGCTTTTTCTTGCCTTGGTCGGATTGCTCATTGCATCGCCTCTTATCGGTTTTATCGGTGATTGCAGAAAGACTCGACCACAGTTAAGACGATGATTGTCCGCACGACAAATGTGGGTTAGTTGACAGCCATTCTCGTTAGGCGATTTGGTTCTTTACATATACTCAAACATCACTTTTGCGCATAACTGCAAACGGGTATATTGCCCCGGCTCCCTTAGGGAGCGCGCGGCCGTGCGCGCAGAATTGCAGAGGCACCATCGGACTCCAGCAAGCGAAAACGCAGCGTTTTCCGAGTGGCCCAAAGCCTGAGAACAGGACTTATATGTACGTATACGACGAGTACGATCAGCGGATCATCGAGGACCGCGTCAAGCAGTTCCGTGATCAGACCCGACGCTATCTGGCAGGTGAGCTGAGCGAAGAAGAATTCCGCCCTCTGCGCCTGCAAAATGGCCTGTACATCCAGCGCTTCGCGCCGATGTTGCGTGTGGCGGTGCCTTACGGCCAACTGACTTCGCGTCAGACGCGCATGATGGCCAAGATTGCCCGCGACTACGACAAGGGCTACGCCCACATCAGTACGCGGCAGAACGTGCAGTTCAACTGGCCGGCGGTGGAAGACATCCCGGACATCCTCGCTGAACTGGCCACCGTGCAGATGCACGCGATCCAGACCAGCGGCAACTGCCTGCGCAACGTCACCACCGACCAGTTTGCCGGTGTGGCCGCCGACGAAGTGATCGACCCGCGCCCATGGTGCGAGATCGTCCGTCAGTGGACTACGTTCCACCCGGAATTCGCCTACCTGCCGCGTAAATTCAAAATTGCCGTCAACGGTTCGACCGCTGACCGCGCCGCGATTGAAGTCCACGACATCGGCCTGGAGCCGGTGCACAACGCCGCTGGCGAACTGGGCTTCCGCGTACTGGTCGGTGGTGGCCTCGGTCGTACCCCGGTGGTTGGCGCGTTCATCAACGAGTTCCTGCCGTGGCAGGACCTGTTGAGCTACCTCGACGCCATCCTGCGGGTCTACAACCGCTACGGCCGTCGCGACAACAAATACAAGGCGCGGATCAAGATCCTCGTCAAAGCCCTCACGCCAGAAGTGTTTGCGCAGAAAGTCGATGCGGAAATGGAACACCTGCGCGGTGGCCAGACCACACTGACCGACGCCGAACTGCAGCGTGTGGCCAAGCACTTCGTCGACCCGGATTACAAGGCGCTGGAAAACCAGACCGCGCAACTGGCCGATCTCGACAAAGAGCATCCGGGTTTCGCTCGCTGGCGTACCCGCAACACCCTGGCGCACAAGAAGCCGGGGTATGTCGCCGTGACCCTGTCGCTGAAACCGACCGGCGTGGCGCCTGGCGACATCACCGACAAGCAGCTCGATGCCGTCGCCGATCTGGCCGATCGCTACAGCTTCGGTCAACTGCGCACCTCGCACGAGCAGAACATCATTCTGGCCGACGTCGAGCAAAGCCAACTGTTCACCCTGTGGGGCGAACTGCGTGAAGGCGGTTTCGCCACGCCGAACATCGGCCTGCTGACCGACATCATCTGCTGCCCGGGCGGTGATTTCTGCTCACTGGCCAACGCCAAGTCGATCCCGATCGCCGAATCGATCCAGCGCCGTTTCGACGACCTCGACTATCTGTTCGACATCGGCGAACTGGATCTGAACATCTCCGGTTGCATGAACGCCTGCGGCCACCACCACGTCGGCCACATCGGCATCCTCGGTGTGGACAAGAAAGGCGAAGAGTTCTACCAGGTTTCCCTCGGCGGCAGTGCCAGCCGTGACGCAAGCCTGGGCAAGATCCTCGGCCCGTCCTTCGCTCAGGAAGCCATGCCTGACGTGATCTCGAAGCTGATCGACGTGTACGTTGAACAACGTACCGAAGACGAGCGCTTCATCGACACTTATCAGCGTATTGGCATCGACCTCTTCAAGGAACGCGTCTATGCAGCGAATCATTAAGAACAACGAGGTCGTCGACGAAACCTGGCACTTGCTGCCCAAGGATTTCAACATCGACGAGATCAGCAACTGCGACGACCTGATCGTTCCGCTGCAACTGTGGCGTGAACACAGCCGCATGCTCAAGGCTCGCGACGGCGGTCTGGGTGTGTGGCTGGACGCTGACGAAGAAGCCGAGGAAATCGGTGAAGACGTCGCCGAGTTTCAGGTGATCGCCCTGAACTTCCCGGCATTCACTGACGGCCGCAACTACTCCAATGCCCGCCTGCTGCGCGACCGTTATGGTTTCAAAGGCGAACTGCGGGCGATTGGCGACGTGCTGCGCGATCAGCTGTTCTACATGCACCGCTGTGGTTTTGACGCCTTTGCCGTGCGCCCGGATAAAGACCCGTACGAAGCCCTTGAAGGTCTGAAGGATTTCTCGGTGACCTATCAGGCTGCCACTGACGAACCGCTGCCGCTGTTCCGTCGCCGCTGAAGGTTTAGCGCAGACAAAAAAACGCCGGTCATGTGACCGGCGTTTTTTTATGCCTGTTGGATTTACCAGAAGCGCTGCTGGGTCAGGCGACTCCACCAGCTCAGCAGTACGCGGTCGACCGAGCCGCTGGCGGCCATGCCGATCCGCTCCTGCAAGCTTTTGCGTTCGGCATAGTGCAGGTGATAGACCTCGGCCTTTTTCGCCCGGTCTGCCAGATATTCATCACTGGTCTTGAGTTCGTCGACCAGTTGCTTATCCAGCGCCGCGACGCCGAGCCAGACTTCACCAGTAGCGACATCGTCAATCGCCAGTTGCGGGCGATAGCGGGCGACGAAGTTCTTGAACAACTGGTGGGTGATGTCCAGGTCTTCCTGAAACTTCTCCCGGCCCTTCTCGGTGTTTTCGCCAAACACGGTCAGGGTGCGCTTGTACTCACCGGCGGTGAGCACCTCAAAATCGATGTCGTGTTTTTTTAGCAGGCGGTTGACGTTGGGCAACTGCGCCACCACACCGATCGAGCCAAGAATCGCGAACGGCGCACTGATGATCTTCTCACCGATGCAAGCCATCATGTAGCCGCCGCTGGCGGCAACTTTGTCGATGCAGACAGTCAACGGCACACCTGCTTCACGGATACGCGCCAGTTGCGATGACGCCAGACCATAGCTGTGCACCATGCCGCCGCCGCTTTCGAGTCGCAGCACGACTTCGTCCTTCGGTGTGGCAAGGGTCAGCAGCGCAGTGATTTCGTGACGCAGGCTCTCGGTAGCCGAGGCCTTGATGTCACCGTCGAAATCCAGCACGAACACGCGAGGTTTGGCCTCGGGTTTGTTCTTCTGCTTCTTCTCGCTCTTCTCGGACTTGGCTTCGCCCTTGCGCAAAGCCTTGAGCTGATCCTTGTCGAGCAAGGTCTGCTCCAGACGCTCACGCAGGCCTTTGTAGAAATCATTGAGCTTGCTGACCTGCAACTGCCCCGCCGACTTGCGCCGGCCCTTGCTGCGCAATGCGGCAAAACTGGCGAGCACCACCAGAATGGCGATCACCAGGGTGACGGTCTTGGCCAGAAAACTGGCGTACTCGGTGAAAAACTCCACAGCGACTCCTTAAAACAATGCGCGGGTGCAAAACACACGCTCGGGATAAGTCCAGCATACCCATGCGCCGCCTCGCCGGCCAGCCGTGAAACCTCTGGCAACACCCCTGTAACGGGCATTTCAAACAAGCGTATGTTTTTTCATTGACAGCTCGACGGCATCCTCATAACCTCGCCAAACCTTCAACGTACCGGGATGACGCGGACGTGGGCAGCATCTATTTGATTCGACATGGCCAGGCCTCCTTTGGTGCAGACGACTATGACGTCCTGTCGCCGACCGGTGTGCGTCAGGCAGAAATCCTCGGTCAGCACCTCGCTGAACTGGGGATCAGCTTCGATCGCTGCCTCGCCGGAGACCTGCGCCGTCAGCAGCACACGGCCACCAGCGCCCTGGAGCAATTTACTGCCAAAGGCCTGCCGGTGCCGATCCTGGAAACCGATTCCGCGTTCAACGAATTCGATGCCGACGCGGTGATTCGCGCCCTGCTCCCGGCGATGCTGCCGGACGAGCCGGAAGCCCTCGACATCCTGCGCAACGCCGCGCAGAACCGCGGCGAGTTCCAACGCATTTTTGCCCTGATCATCGAACGCTGGCTGGCCGGCACCTACGACACGCCGGGGCTGGAAAGCTGGCTGGGTTTCGTCGAACGCGTCCAGGCCGGGCTGCACCGGATCCTTGATCTGGCCGATAAAAACCAGAAAATCGCCGTGTTCACTTCCGGCGGCACCATCACTGCCCTGCTCCACCTCATTACCCAAATGCCTGCCCGACAGGCTTTTGAATTGAACTGGCAAATCGTCAACACCTCGCTCAACCAGCTGAAGTTTCGCGGTCGTGAGGTGGCTTTGGCTTCCTTCAACAGTCATGCACACCTGCAACTGCTGAAGGCTCCGGAACTCATCACTTTCCGCTGAGTCCGGATAACTGTGAACCTTGCTGTAATCAACCTAATAAGGATCGAACCATGACCTCCGTAGCCGATGCCGTAAAAGCAATGCAAGCCAAGTTCAACCCAGCCGCTGCTGCCGGCCTGGATCTGGTCTTCGGTTTCAACATCACCGACGAAGACAAGCAGTACTCGCTGATCGTAAAAGACGGCACTTGCGACATCCAGGAAGGTGAAAACCCGGACGCCAACTGCACACTGGTGCTGGACAGCGAAACCCTGAAAGGTATCGTCAGCGGCGAAACCGACGGCATGCAGGCTTTCATGGGCGGCAAGCTGCGCGTTGAAGGCGACATGATGCTGTCGATGAAACTGTCCGAGCTGTTCCCGTCGTAACAGCGACGTTCAGTGACACAAGAATCCCGCCCCCTGTGGCGGGATTCTTGCGTTTCGGCCCTGTAGGAGCTGCGGCACGCTGCGATCTTTTGACCCTGTTTTTTTAGAATGCAAAGTCAGAAGATCGCAGCCTCGTTTCACTCGACAGCTCCTACAGGGTTACCCGGTGAACGAAGCGGCCAGTAACTCTCGGGTATACGGATGCTGCGCTGCATGAAACAGCGTATTCGTCTCGCCACGCTCCACCACCTCACCGTCCTTCATCACGATCAAGTCATGCGCCAGTGCTCGCACCACCGCCAGATCGTGGCTGATGAACAGATAGGTCAAGCCATACTCCGCCTGCAAACGCCGCAACAGCGCGACAATCTGCTTCTGCACCGTGCGATCCAGTGCCGACGTCGGTTCATCCAGCAGGATCAAGTCGGGCTTGAGCACCAGCGCTCGGGCGATGGCGATGCGTTGCCGCTGACCACCGGAAAACTCGTGGGGATAGCGATGGCGAGTAGCCGGGTCGAGGCCGACTTCACGCAGCACATCGATCACTGCCCGTTCGCGCTCAGCGGCATTCAAATCGCTATGCACCTGTAGACCTTCGGCGATGATCTGCTCCACGCACAGGCGCGGACTCAGACTGCCGAACGGATCCTGAAACACCACTTGCAGGCGTTTGCGCAGCGGCCTGAGTTGCTTGCCGCTCAACTGCTCCAGCGCCTCGCCCTGAAAGCGGATGCTGCCCTGGGCATCCAGCAAACGCAGAATCGCCTGGCCCAGCGTCGACTTGCCGGAACCGGATTCGCCGACGATCCCCAAGGTCTTGCCGCGCTGAAGATTCAAATCAATGCCATTGACCGCGTGCAAGTACGACTTCGCGCGCAGCCATCCGCCGCCCAAACGGAAGCGCACATTGAGATCACGCACCTCCAGCACGTCCTCCGCAGGCTCCCGGCACAACGCTTCGCCACCCGGTTCAGCGTTGAGCAATTCGATGCTGTAAGGATGTTGCGGCGCACTGAACAACTGTTCACACGACGCCTGTTCGACGATCAGACCGCCGCGCATGACCGCCACCCGCTGAGCGATGTTTCGCACCAGATTCAGGTCATGACTGATGATCAGCAGCGCCATGCCCAGCCGTTCTTGCAGCTCCTTGAGCAACAGCAGAATCTTGCGTTGCACGGTCACGTCCAGCGCGGTAGTCGGTTCGTCGGCAATCAGTAACTGCGGCTCGCAGGCCAGCGCCATGGCGATCATCACCCGTTGTCGCTGACCGCCCGAGAGTTGATGCGGATAGGCCTTGAGCCGCTCGCGCGGATGTTGAATGCCGACCAATTCCAGCAGTTCCAAAATCCGTAACCGCGCCGCCGCCCCGGCCAGCCCCTTGTGCAGCGCAAGGCTTTCGCCCAGTTGCCGCTCAATCGTGTGCAAAGGGTTCAGTGAGCTCATCGGCTCCTGAAAAATCATCGCGATGCGGTTGCCACGCAATTGCCGCAAGTAGCGCTCATGCACGCCAAGCAGCTCCTCGCCGGCATAACGGATGCTGCCGTCGATCCGCGTGATGGTCGGGTCAAGCAATTGCAGAATGCTGTGCGCCGTCACCGATTTACCGGAGCCGGATTCCCCAACCAGAGCAACGCACTCGCCGGGGCGGATATCGAGGTCGATGCCGTGCACCACGGGCTGGCCGTCGAAGGCGACGCGCAGATCACGTATTTCGATCAGATGTTCAGGCATATCAAGTCCTCGGATCAAACGCATCGCGGCAGGCTTCGCCGATGAAAACCAGCAGTGAAAGGATCAGCGCCAAGGCAAAGAACGCGGTCAAGCCCAGCCACGGTGCTTGCAGATTGCTCTTGCCCTGACCGATCAACTCCCCCAGCGAAGCACTGCCGGCCGGCATGCCGAAACCGAGAAAATCCAGCGCTGACAAGGTCGCAATCGCGCCGGTGAGAATGAACGGCAGATAGGTCAGCGTGGCGCTCATGGCATTGGGCAGAATGTGTCGAACGATTACCTGCGCATCGCTCACACCCAGCGCGCGTGCCGCTTTCACATATTCCAGGCCACGGCTGCGCAGGAACTCGGCCCGCACCACATCGACCAGACTCAACCAGGAAAACAGCGCCATGATCCCCAGCAACCACCAGAAATTCGGCTCGACAAACCCGGACAGAATGATCAGCAGATACAACACCGGCAGCCCCGACCAAACCTCCAGCAAGCGCTGACCGATCAAATCGACCCAACCGCCGTAGTAGCCCTGCAACGCCCCGGCGGCGATGCCGATCAGCGCACTCGCCGCGGTCAGCGCCAAGGCAAACAACAGCGACACGCGCGTGCCGAAAATCACCCGCGCCAGCACGTCGCGCGCCTGATCGTCGGTGCCCAGCCAGTTGTCGCCACTGGGCGGACTTGGCGCCGGCTCCGTGAGGTCGTAATTGACCGTGTCGAACGCGAACGGAATCGGCGCAAACCACATTCGCCCGCCCTGCCCCTCGATCAATTGCCGCACCTGAGCACTGCGATAGTCCGGTTGAAACGGCAACTCACCGCCGAAGTCCTGCTCGGTGTAGCGCTTGAACGCCGGGAAATACCAGTCGCCCTGATACGTCACCAGCAGCGGTTTGTCATTGGCCACCAGCTCACCGCCGAGGCTCAGGCCGAACAGCGCGAGGAACAGCCACAACGACCACCAGCCACGCCGATGTGCTTTGAAACGCGCCCAACGACGCTGGCCTATTGGAGATAACGTCAGCATCAGGCAGCCCTCGCGGTGAAGTCGATACGCGGGTCAACCAGCGTGTAACAAAGGTCGCCGAGCAGTTTTATCAGCAGGCCGAACAAGGTAAAGATGAACAGCGAACCGAACACCACCGGATAGTCGCGTGCGACCGCCGCTTCGTAACTGAGGCGGCCGAGGCCATCGAGGGAAAAGATCACTTCGATCAGCAACGAGCCGCCGAAAAACACCGTCACCAACGCTTGCGGCAAACCGGCGACGACCAGCAGCATCGCATTGCGAAACACATGGCCGTACAACACCTGCCTTTGACTCAGCCCTTTGGCGCGCGCGGTCACCACGTACAGTCGCGAGATCTCGTTGAGAAAGCTGTTCTTGGTGAGGATCGTCAAGGTCGCAAAACCGCCGATGACCAAGGCAGTCACCGGCAGCACCAAGTGCCAGAAATAGTCGGCCACCTTGGCCCACGGCGACAGTTCGGCGAAGTTGTCCGAGACCAGTCCGCGCACCGGAAACCAGTCCAGCGCCGTGCCACCGGCAAACACCACGATCAGCAGCAGCGCAAAGAGAAATCCCGGCAGCGCATAACCGATGATGATCGCCACACTGCTCCAGACATCGAACGCCGAGCCGTTGTGCACGGCTTTGCGAATGCCCAGCGGAATCGACACCAGATAGGTGATCAGCGTCGCCCACAGGCCCAGCGACACGGTCACCGGCAGTTTCTGCCAGATCAATTCGGTGACGCTGGCACCGCGAAAGAAACTCTGACCGAAATCCAGTTGCGCATAGCTTTTGAGCATCAGCCACAAGCGCTCGCTGGCGGGTTTATCGAAGCCGTACTGACGCTCGATATCAGCCACCAGTTTCGGGTCCAGCCCCCGGGTGGCGCGAGACTCGCCGCCGACGGTTTCGACATGGCTGGAACCCACCGCGGCCCCCACGCCAATCCCCTGCAAGCGCGCAATGGCCTGCTCGACCGGGCCACCGGGTGCGGCTTGCACGATAACGAAGTTGACCAGCAGGATCGCGAGCAAGGTCGGCACGATCAGCAGTAAACGCCGCAGGCTATAACCCCACATGGCCGTACTCCTTGTGCATCTGCGTTGCGGTCAGTGCGGTCGGGCTGATTTCCCACCATGTGTCGAGGCCGGCGTCATACAGCGGCGCAATCGCCGGACGGCCGAAGCGGTTCCACCACACCGTGGAAATTCCCGGTGGGTAATAGTTGGGCACCCAGTAATAGCCCCACTGCAACACCCGATCCAGCGCATGAGCATGGCGCAGCAGACTCTCGCGATTGTCGGCCTGCACCAGCCCTTCGAGCAGCGCATCGACGGCCGGATCGCGCAACACCATGTAATTGTTCGAGCCAGGATCGTCGGCGCCGTCGGAGCCGAAGTAATTGAACATCTCCCGGCCCGGTGCCTGACTCACCGGATAACCGGCAACGATCATGTCGTAGTCACGATTGCGCACGCGGTTGGTGTATTGCGCGGTGTCGACCTGGCGGATGTCGAAGCCGATGCCGATCTGCGCCAGGTTGCGTTTGAACGGTAACAACAGCCGTTCGAAACCTTTCTGGCCGTTGAGAAACGTGAAGTGCAGAGGCTCGCCATTGGCGTTCACCAACTGATCGCCCTGGGGTTTCCAGCCAGCGGCCTCCAGCAGGTTCAGTGCCTGCAATTGTTCGGCGCGGATATTGCCACTGCCGTCGGTTTTCGGTGCTTCAAACACCGTGGTGAATACTTCATCGGGAATCTGCCCGCGCAACGGCTCAAGAATCTTCAGCTCTTCGGCATCCGGCAATGCAGTGGCCGCCAGTGCGCTGTGGGAGAAGAAGCTGCGCTGGCGCAGGTACATGCTGCGCATCATTTGCCGGTTGCTCCATTCGAAATCCCAGAGCATGGCGATCGCCTGGCGCACGCGACGATCCTGAAACGGCGGTTTCTGCAGGTTGAACACAAAGCCCTGCGCGCCTTGCGCCGCCCCCGGTGCGAGATGCTCACGGAGCAATTTGCCTTGTTCCAGTGCAGCCCCCGCGTAGCCGATGGTGAAACTGGTGGCGGAGAACTCGCGGTTGTAATCGAAGCCACCGGCCTTGAGCACCTGCCGCGACACGTCGGTGTCGGCGAAGAACTCCACGCTTAACTGATCAAAGTTGTACAAGCCCCGAGTGATTGGCAGATCCTTGGCCCACCAGTCCTGCACACGTTGGAATTTCACGCTGCGCCCGGCATCCACCGCGCTGATGCGATACGGGCCACTGCCCGGCGGGATCTCAAAACCACCGCCCTCGGCGAAATCGCGGGTGCGCCACCAATGTTCGGGCAGCACTGGCAGTGTCGCCAGGTCCAGCGGCAAGGTGCGGCTGTCGCTGTTCTTGAAGAGGAAGCGCACTTGCGTCGGCGACTCCACAACGACTTCAGCGACATCGCGAAACTGCTGACGGTATTTGAGGCTGCCCTGGGTGGTGAACAGCTCGAAGGTGTAACGCACGTCTTCGGCGGTGATCGGTGTGCCGTCGTCGAAACGCGCCTTCGGGTTCAGGTAGAAGCGTATCCAGCGGCGATCCGGATCCAGCTCCATCTGCTGCGCCACCAGACCGTAGACGCTGTAGGGTTCATCCTTGCTGCGATAGGCCAGAGGCGCGTAGAGCCAACCATCGATGTCGGCCACGCCGGTGCCTTTGTCGGTGTAAGGAATCAGGTGATCGAACGGGCCACTTTCCAGGGAAGACCGGCGCAGGCTGCCGCCCTTCGGCGCGTCGGGGTTGGCGTAGGCCAGGTGCTGGAAGTCGGGGGCGTATTTGGCGGGTTCGCCGTAGACCGTTAACGCTGGTTGCGGGGCGGCCCAACTGAACGGCGTTAAAAGCGCGAAAGCGCTGAATAAAATGAGCCTTGAGAACATGGGCAGATCCTTTTACACGGTGTTGCTACTGGCCTCTTCGCGAGCAGGCTCACTCCTACAAAGGTCTGCGGTGAACACAAATCCAATGTAGGAGTGAGCCTGCTCGCGATAACGCCGGAACAGTCACCACACATCCTGCCTACCTGTGATGTGCAACAGGCCGGCGATTTTTATAGGGCAGGCTTTAGATCAATCGGTGACTAAAACCCGCCATCTCTGAGAATTTTCAGAACTTGTAACTGACCCGCGTGTACAGCGTCCGGCCAAACGGGTCGCTGTATTTCGGGTCGTAGCCGCTCTGGAACGTGTACGTCTGGTTGCTGAACGGTGGTTCGCGGTCAAACAGGTTTTTCGCGCCGAGGGTCACGCTCAGGGTCTTGCGCCAGGTGTAGGTGCCGGCCAAGTCCCAGACGTTGTACGAGCCGACGTAATCGTGGGTGTCGCGATCGGAGTCGTGGTAACCGCTGGTGTAGCGGTTGGTCAGGGCCGCGCCGAACGGGCCGTAGTTCCAGCTGCCGGTCAGGCTGTGACGCCAGCGCGCCACGGCACCCGCCGACGCAAAGTCACCGCCACGGAAATCGCCGAGCTTGTCGATGTAGTCGCCCTTGAGTTGTTGCTGGTAGTCATAGCGGGTGACGTAAGTGCCTTGCAGGCCGATGCCGAAATTGCCGTACGGCGTGCTCGGCAAGCGGTAATCGAAGCTGACATCGACACCATTGGTCTTGATCTTGCCGAGGTTGGCCAGGCCGGTGACGATATGATCGATGGAGCCATCCGGCTTGCGCACCAGGCGATCCGGGTACAACTCAGGGTTCTCGAACACCGCCGACTCGGGGAACTCGGCAATCTGGTTGGCAATGTCGATCCACCAGAAATCCAGCCCGGCGCTCAGGCGCTCGAACGGCTGATAGACAAAGCCAAGGGTGACGTTGCGTGCGGTTTCCGGGCTCAGATCGGTATTGCCACCGCTGGTGCGATTGAACTGCTGCGCGCAGTCACGGTTGGCGATGCCGCCATTGCTCGGATTGCCGCCAGCGCACAAGCGCGGATCGTTGTAGTTGGCATTGGTGAAACTGGTAAAGGTCGGGTTGTACAGCTCATACAACGACGGTGCGCGGAACCCTTCGCTGTAGGCACCGCGCACCACCAGTTCCTTGAACGGCTGGAAGCGGAACGAGTATTTCGGATTGGTGGTGCTGCCGAAGTCGCTGTACTTGTCGTGGCGTACGGCGGCGGACAGTTCGAGGCTGTCGAGCACCGGCACATTGACCTCGGCGTACTCGGCGGAAACGCTGCGATCCCCGGCAACGCTGCCGTTCGGATCAACACCAAGGCTTTGCACGTCGCCGGCAAATTGCGCGAAATCCTGATGGAAGTCTTCCTTGCGATACTCGCCGCCCAGTGCCAATGCCGAAGGGCCGGCGCCGAACCAGTCGCCGATTTCACGACTGATGCGCCCGTCGATGGCCTTCACTCGCCCTACCGCCGTGGCGTAATCACCGTCCACCGCGTTGGCCGCCAACAGCGCGGAACCGGCAGCCGTCTGCGGACCGAACGGGTTGATCACGCCATTGGCAATACCGGCGCTGACGGCGCGGTCGTTGACGTAACCGTCCTGAATGCTGTTGACCACTTTGTTCTGGTTGTACGAGGCGCCGAGGTTGTAATCCCAGCCGACCAGCGTGCCGTCGAAACTCAGCAGCAAGCGCTGACTGGTGTTGTCGTCTTCGTGCTGACGCGCGCCAACGGCGGTTTCGCGCCAGTTCACATCGACCGGTTGCGTCGGGTCGAGGGCAAAACCGTTCGGCCCTGGGGTGATGCCGTTGCCCGGATAGAACGCAGTGCCGGGGTTGACCTGATTACCCATCAACGTGCCTGGGCCGATTTGCGTGCGGTTTTCGTTTTGCGCCCAGAAGTATTCGAGGCTGACGTTGTGATCGTCCGACAGCTTGCCGGTGGCTTTGGCGAAGGCCGAAGTCTTCTCCGTTTCCGGCACCAGATCGAGGTAGTTCCACAGGCTCTGCCGGCAGATGCCGTTGCGCGCCAGCAAACCCGGTGCGTTGCAGCCGGAACCGGCCAAAGGGTTGGTGGCGTTACTGCCCTGGCTCCAGTTGGCCGGCGAGGCGGTGCCGGAGGTGTAATCAAGTCCGCGGTTGGGCTGATAGTTGTAGGTGTAGCCGCGATCCTCAGCGGCCAGGCGTTGCTGCTTGTCGTAGCTGACCACACCAAACACGTTGAAGCGATCCTCCTGCAAATCACCGAAGCCCCAACTGCCGCTGAAGTTGCGGCTTTCACCGCCCCCCGAATGGGTTGGCGTGTCGTAGTTGGTGCTGATCTGCCCTTCGGTAAGGCTGGTCTTGGTGATGAAGTTGATCACCCCGCCAATCGCGTCGGTGCCGTACAACGCCGAGGCGCCATCACGCAGCACTTCGACACGGTCAATGGCGGCGAACGGGATGGTGTTGAGATCGACACCCGAGCCGTTGATCGCATTGGTGGCGTTGTTGCTCAGACGCCGGCCGTTGAGCAGCACCAGGGTTTTATTCGGGCCAATGCCACGCAAATCCGCATACGACGCGCCGCCACTGCTCGACCCTACCGAGCGACCGGAACCAACCGAAGACTGGTTGGCGGATATCCGGCTGACCAGCTCCTCGGTGGTGGTGACGCCCTGCTCGCGCAACTCTTCGACGCGCAGGATGGTCACCGGCACTGCGGTTTCGGCATCGACGCGGCGGATTGCCGTGCCGGTGACTTCCACCCGTTGCAGCTGGGTCGTGGGTTCGTTTGCCGAACTGTCAGCGGCGATGGCCGGCAGCGTGTTGATAGCCAGCAGCAAGGCCAGGCTCAAAGGCGATTTGACGGGTGAAAACTGAATCATGAACAGCCATCCCTGCGTTTTGGTTTATGCAGGGATGTGCAATGACGAATAAGGATTTATAGAGGGCGACTTAGACTGTTGGGTGCTGAGGTTATGCAAAGAATGCCATGCCTCCATATCAAGCCGATGCCATCTCCCGCAGCAACCGTGTATCCAGGCCAAAACGTTCTTGAGAGACCATCTTGAACTGCCCCGCTGCCAGGTCGCAGCTCACCAGCAGATTCCACGAGTGGCGGGTTGCCGCCGAGGGAATCAGGACAAACGGATGCTCATCCAGTAAAGCGTCGGCAAACCGCTGTTGATTGGGCGACGGCCACGCGGGACTCAACCAGTAAGGATTCGGTACCTCTTCAGGCTGAACGACTTTGACCCGTGCATCGCGGATGACTTCAAAGCACGTCAGCACATATGGCTCTCTGTCCAGTGCATCAAAACTATTATTGGCCGCCACCTCCAGAATGGCCGAGGACGGGTCGACAGATGCATAGACGACTCGCCGGCCAGGCGCATTCCATCGACCGCCCTTCAGTTTTGAACCCATCCCGCTGTCCCACGTATCTCCATAGGCCTCCTGATCCAGGCGCCAGCCATACCAGTGACCGTCCCAGGGCAAAGGATTCATGGGTAACCCCCATACAGAACCCGACACAAGTATTGCTCGACCATCTGGAAACCCAGCGGATGGTGAGTCAACGCCAACGGCACGTAGCCGTTAAGGTAAGGGATGGATTTCTGCATCCATATTTCCGCCTGTGACAGCCCCCCGAACGCACGAGTGGCCATCTCCAGCACCAGCGCATATTGGTAGGCGACAACACTCTGCTGTGAGTGGAGCCGTATCGATTTGCCTTCCTTCAACAGCCGCTGCACGGTTCTGACAGACCTGCCGGTGATGCGTTTGACCATGTCTTCGCGCAGGTACATTTCGGAAGTTGAAAGCATGTTGACGACGTCGCTCAGCTCAAAGCCCTCCTCGGTAAGGCGGACAATCAGCATGGCGTCGTCACCGAGGTCCTGGCCGTTCACGAGTAGCTCGACAGGCTTGCCCGCGACCTTCTTCAGCCCCGTCAGCCGGGGCACTTTTGCTGTGGACATCGCGACATCCTCCATGGGGCATCTGGCGCGATCGTCGATCCAGAAGTTGCGCAGGGAATAAACAGAGGTTTCATGCTCAATGAGTGGGGTACGCATAATCGATCCTTTATCTGGGAGCCTGAGCGTTCAAGCTGCTCAGCGACTTCAATGTCAGATCCAATGCTATAGATCGCGCTTCCGACGACCAACCTGAAAAGGTCGTCGGAAATATCCCCTGCTTGCCGCAAAACCCGCCTTTTTCCGTAGGACGTAAACGCGAGATACCTGCCCTCAGCCGCCGAAGTGATAACTCACGTCCAGCCACCATTGCCGCCCGTACGGGTCATAGTTGCCGGTCGGGTAGTACGGCCAGCCTGCCGACTCATCGTGTTTAACCTGATTGAGCAGGTTGTTCACGGTCAGCCCGACACTCGCCCGATCATTGAGTTTGTAACGGGCGCTGGCGTTGAACACCGTCCAGGGCGACAAACGCCCGTCCCCTGCGCCATTGGTGACCGAACCGTAGCGAATGCCCATCAGCGTCGCCGTGGCTTTTTGATAATCCCAGGTCAGGCTGGCGTTGACCTTGCTGCGCCAGTCGTAGTTGGTGCGCGAGGTACGCCAATCCTGGGTCGGTGCTTCGTCCGACTCCTTGTAGTAATGCGACAGCACCAGGGTGTAACCCAGCGCCGAACTGAAGGCGCCGTATTGCCCGGCGCCCCAGCGGATGTTGCTCTTGAAGTCCAGGCCACTGACACGTTCGCTGGCAGCGTTGATGGCATTCACTCGCACGCGCTGCAACTGGTTCGGATCAATGGCCGCGTTGCCGGCGTTGCGATCGATGCGTGCCAGGGTCGATTGGCAATTGGCCGAGTTGATGTCCTGGATGCCATTGCGACATTCGTTTTCTTCTTGCAGCAAGCGGTTTTCGTCGACGGTGGTCAGCAAGTCGTCGATCTCCACACGCCAGAAATCAGTAGAGAAATCGAAGTTGCGCGACGGCGACCAGACAAACCCGTACGTCCAGGATTTACCCCGTTCAGACTCCAGATTCGCGGTGCCGCTCTGGGTGTAATCGACCCGCCCGCGATCACAGGCGCCCTCCACGCCCTGGCTGCAACCGTAGTAGTCGATCTGCGCCGGGTAGTAACCGTTGCTGTCGGATTGATAGATGTAGTTGAGGTCCGGCGCGCGGAAACTGGTGCCGTAACTGCCGCGCAGCAACAGGCTGGTCACCGGACGCCACTCCAGACCGAGGTTGTAGGTTTTCTGTTGCTCGGTGCGACCGCTGAACTTGTACTGATCCCAACGCCCCGCCGCCGTGGCCAGCACGGTGTCGGTGACCGGAATGCTGAACTCGCCGCCCGCCGCATAACGCTTGCGCGAGCCACCGGAGCTTTGCGCCGGGCTGACGCCGTAGAAACTGCCATCGTTGAGGCCGTCATCCGGGTCGACGCGGTATTCCTGCTTGCCCGCCTCCAGCACACCGGCAAACCCCACCGGGCCGGCCGGCAGATCAAACAGATCGCCATTGACCGAAGCGTTGTAACTGGTCGACACCGATTTGCTGCTCTGGGTCAGGTTGCCGCGAAACTGCTGCCATTCCTGCGGCGTCAGCGGCCGGTCGAGCCGCGAGGCATCCGGGGCGAACACCGGATAACCGCCGCTCACGCCCAACTGCGGACCGAGGTAAAAATCCTGGATCGATGATAGCGGCGTATAACGGGTGGTCCTGACGCTGCGATATTCCGAGCGATTGGCTGCCAGATCGTAACTCCAGCCGGTGTCGGCGATCTTGTCGGAGAGACCGAGGGTGCCGGTCCACGACGTGTCGCGCCACTTGCTGTTATTGCTGGTGCGCCCGCCGATTTCCTCTTCGCCGAAGCGCCGATACCAGCGCTCAAGATTGCCGCTGTTCTGATTGATGAAGTCCGGCGAGGTGAAGGTCGGGCCACGGGTGTTGTTCTGGATATGGTCAAGGCCGTACATCAAGTCGGCGAAGACCTGGCCGCTGTCGCTGAAATGCCAGGTGCCACGCGTGTAGCCGTCGTAGTTTTCCTTCTGGGTCTGCACGGTCCAGTAATCGTTGTACATCTGATCGGTGCGGCAACGCCCGCCACTGTTGAACAGCTTGTTGTCGAACGTGCCCTGATAGGCGCCGCAACCCGGGCCGAGATAGCGACTGTTACTCAGATCGCGGCGGTAGCCGACATCCGCCAACGGGCCGCTTTGCATGAAGCCACGGTCATCGGCCCAGATCGGGTCACGATTGGTCAGCTCGAGGCCGAACAGGCCGTCGAAATCCCCCCAACTGCCGCCGCCGCTGATCTGCAAGCGCTGGTTATCGCCGCCACCGCGCTCGCTGGTGCCGCCCTTGAGGTTGACGTCGACACCGTTGATCTTGTCTTTGAGGATGATGTTGACCACCCCGGCGATCGCATCCGAACCGTAGATCGCCGAGGCGCCGCTGCTGAGAATTTCGATGCGTTCGATCACCGCTGAAGGAATATTCGCCAGGTTGGTGAAATTGACCTTGCCGTCGTACGGCGTGGGGTAATCCGCCACACGCCGGCCGTTGATCAGCACCAGCGTATGGTTGGGGCCGAGGCCGCGCAGGTTCAGCGCGCTGGCGGCCGGTTGCCAGGTGTTGCCGTAGTCTTCGCCTTGGGTCATGCCGGTGTTTTGCGTCTGGGTGGCCAAGGCGTCGTAGACGTTCTTGTAGCCGCGCGCTTCCATTTCTTCATGGGTGATGACGTTGACCGGCGTCGCGCCGTCGCTCTGTGCTCGGGCGATGCGCGAGCCGGTGACGGTGACTTTTTCCATGCGGTAATCGGCGTTGGTGACGGGCGCCACGGCAGTGACTTTGGCTGGCACTGGTGCGGCAGCGTCAGCTTCACGAATGCTCAAACCCTGATTGCTTTGCTCGACTTGCAGGCCGCTGCCGAGCAAGGCCTTTTCCACCGCTTGCCGGCCCCCCAAGGCACCCCGCACCGCCGGGCTGCGCTTGCCTTGCACGAGATCCTGACTGAAGGAAATCGGCACGCCGGTCTGCCGCGAGATATCCAGCAGCACTTCGTCGAGCGGGCCGCTGGCGATGTCGAACGTGAACACCGCCGCAACGGCTTCCTGCGCCAGTGCTGGCAACGGCGCAACACCCATGGCCAGTGCAGCGGCGAGGGTCAGTCGAGGTAATTGTTGTTTGAATGAGAACATCGAGGGGCTTCCCTGTTGAAGGCATCTGCAGGGAATGAGCAGCGGGCCGGCGCTTTTTATAGGCCGGCATTTAGGCCAAGAAGTCATATCCCTATAACCGAATAGAACGCACCGCGCTGCCGCAGATCTTGAAAGCTGCTTACAGGGGGTTGGCGCGGGGGGCGATGGAGACCCAATAGGGGTTGTGCCAGGTCACGCGGATCGGCAGCGAACGTTCGAGCAATTGCAACGTGCGGTCACTGTCATCCAGCGGATAGAGACCGCTCAGGCGCAGATCGGCGACCTGCGGACTGACATGCAAAATGCCCCGCCGATAGCGACGCAGGCTGTCGATGACTTCACTGAGCGGACGGTCGCGTACCTCCAGCCGACCTTGCGTCCAGGCGCCTTCGTAGCCTCTGCTGCGCTCCATGGACAGCACGCCAGCGGCGTTGAAAGTCAGACTCTCACCCGCCCCGACCACCTGCCGCGCGCCACCCGCCGTGAGCACTTCGACCTGCGAATGGAGCATCACCAAACGCGTGGAATCGTCGCCCTGCTGCACCAGAAACTTCGTCCCCAACGCGCGCATGCGACCGTGTTCGGTCTCGACCACAAACGGTCGCGACGGATCCTTGGCGACGTTGACCAGCAACTCACCACTGCGCAGTGCCAGCAACCGCTGAGTGCTGTCGAACAAAGGCACCACCCGGCTGCGCGCATTGAGGGTCAACGCGCTGCCATCCTGCAGGGTGAAATCGCGCCGCTCTCCGGTGCCGGTCGACAGTTCACCCGCTTCGGGCAGCCAGCCGTAACGCCGACCGAGCAAACCGGCCAACACGGCAACACCGAGCACGCTCAAACTGCCGCTGATAAAACGCCGACGACTCGACGGCGCATTCAGACTGTGCAGCAGACTGTTGCGTGGCAATCCACTCAGGCTCGGATTGCGCAACAGTTTCAATCCACCGCCCATTTGCTCGATTATCTGCTGATGCCGTGGATCGGCCGCGCGCCAGGCATCGAACGCCGCCCGCTCGCCGAGGCTGACGTCGCCCGACTGCAACAACGCCATCCATTGCGCCGCCTCATCGACCAGCGTTTCGTCGGGCCTCATGCCTGCATCGCCTGATAGCAACGCTTGAACGCTTCAACCATGTATTGCTGCACGCGACTGGTCGACACGCCGAGACGCTGGCCGATCTCGCTGTAAGTCAAACCGTCGAGCTGGTGATAGAGAAACGCCGCTTTGGCTTTGGCCGACAGACCGTTGAGCAGGCGATCCACCGCCAGCAACGCCTCGATCACCAGCGCGCGTTCTTCTGGCGATGGATGCACCGGTTGCGGCGCCAATGCCAGACTTTCCAGATAGGCACGTTCGAGATCCTGACGACGCCAGCCTTCATAGACCAAGCGCCGGGCAATGGTGGTCAACAGTGCGCGCGGCTCAAGAATGGCCGTTGGATCAGGCAGCGCCAGAACCCGCAGAAACGTTTCCGATGCAATGTCCTGCGCACCGTGCGGGCAACCCAACGTGCGGCCGACAGCCGCGCACAGCCAGCGATAGTCCTTTTGGAACATTTGCCCAATGATCTGGTAATGCGGGTTATGCCCACCCATGCCTTGCTCCCTGAAACGGGGTCCACCCGCTGCGAAAAATCATCGTTCTGCCGGGATCGTCCGGCTCTGATCAGGCGCGACTGTGCAATAGCGTCGAAAACATTTGAAGGAATAAAAAATCATCATAAACAAACTATTTTGCATAACACCTTTCATCACCGCAGAAACGCTGGCCAACACAACGTTGACCCTGGTCACGAGTGCACGCCTGGACACTGATTAATCTTCCGGCTCCATCGAAGGCCAGGGACGGCTCACTGGGAGCCCGCGGCTGATCCCATTCAAGGAAGAACATTCATGCGACCACTCAACATCATCCTGCTGTCGTCAGCGTTCAACGGCCTGACGCAACGCGCCTGGCTGGAATTGCGTCAGGCCGGGCACTCGCCCAGCGTCGTCCTGTTCACCGACGAAACCGCGGTATGCGAACAGATTGAACACAGCGGTGCGGACCTGGTGATCTGCCCGTTCCTCAAAGATCGCGTACCGCAAGCGTTATGGCGCAACACGCAACGTCCGGTGGTGATCATTCATCCAGGCATCGTCGGCGATCGTGGTGCCAGCGCGCTGGACTGGGCGATCAGCAACGAACTGTCACGCTGGGGCGTCACCGCCCTGCAAGCGGCGGAGGAAATGGACGCTGGCCCGGTCTGGGCGACGTGCGAATTCAATCTGCCGTCGGGGCTGCGCAAATCCGAGCTGTACAACGGTCGGGTCAGCGATGCGGCGATTCGTTGCATTCGCGAGGTGGTGGAGAAATTCGTCGACGGCTTTGTGCCGGTGCCGCTGGATTACGCTAATCCGACCGTCCGCGGCCGCCTGCAACCGAACATGAAACAGGTGGATCGCAGCTTCAGCTGGCACGACTGCGCCCGCTTCATCAAACGCAGCATTGATGCTGCCGATGGCCAGCCGGGGGTGTTGGCAAGCCTCGCCGGCGGCCAGTATTACGTGTACGACGCACATCTGGATACGCGCAGCGGCCTGCCCGGCGAGATTCTCGCTGTGCACGACGATGCGGTACTGGTGGCGGCAGGCGATCACAGCGTGTGGCTCGGTTCGCTACGGCGCAAACCACAACCGGGCGAAGAAACCTTTAAGCAACCGGCGCGGCATGTGCTCGCCGGGCAATTGGCCGATGTGCCGAGACTGGACTGGTCGATCGCCAGCCAGCCGTTCAGCGACGAGGCGTATCAACCGCTGCGTTATCGGGAGTCGGGGCATGTCGGCGAATTGACCTTCGAGTTCTACAACGGCGCGATGAGCACCGAGCAGTGCCAGCGCATGGTCGAAGCGTTGCGTTGGGCCAAGTCGCGCGACACGCGTGTGCTACTGATCAAGGGCGGGCGTGGCAGCTTTTCCAATGGCGTGCATCTGAATGTGATTCAGGCGGCGCAAGATCCCGGCGCCGAGGCCTGGGCGAATATTCAGGCGATCGATGATGTCTGTGCAGAGCTGTTAAGTGCGCGGCAACTGGTGGTCAGTGGCGTGACCGGTAATGCCGGCGCCGGCGGTGTGATGCTCGCGTTGGCGGCTGATATTGTCTTCGCGCGGGCCGACATCGTGCTCAACCCGCACTACAAGAGCATGGGTTTGTATGGCTCGGAATACTGGACGTACAGCCTGCCCCGCGCAGTCGGACCGGCAATGGCCGAGCAATTGACCCAGGCGTGCCTGCCGGTCAGCGCCCATCAGGCGCTGCAATTGGGCATGGTTCAGGAAGTCGGCCCGCGCTGCCCGGATGAGTTTGCCCTGTGGCTGCTGCAACGCGCCAATGCCGTGCTTAGCGATCCGACCTACGCCGCCGTGCGCGAGCGCAAGTCGCGCATTGATCAAGTGCTGATTGAGCAATGCCGCGACAGCGAGCTGCAAGAAATGCAGGAAGACATGCTCTACAACCGCAGCGGGTTTGCCGAGAAATGCCACCACTTCGTCTACAAGCGCAAGGTGTGCGGGACACCGGCGCGGCTGGTGGCGGATTGGGCGCGGGGGCAGGAAGTCGAGTTGGCAGGTTGAATCGGCGGTGAATGGGCTGTATCGGCTCGCGATGGCCTCGGCAGATCCAGCATTTAACACATCGCAGGCATAAAAAAACGCCAGTTCTCGCGAACTGGCGTTTTCTTGAATATGGCAGGGGCGGCTGGATTCGAACCAACGCATGGCAGGATCAAAACCTGCTGCCTTACCGCTTGGCGACGCCCCTGTATCTCACACCGTGTAACTGTCTGTGTGCGAATGCGCGGCAATTTACCAACATTCGTTGCATCTGTGAAGCAAAAAATGAAAAAAATTTGTTTTAAAACAGCCAGTTATTATTTTTCAGGGGCTAGAAGGCGCTCTTGGGGCCATTTCGCCCGCCAGGTGATCGCCAAATCTGTCACTGATTTCGATGCATTCCCCGCTTGAGCACCGCCAACGAAACACGCGGCACGATCATCTTTTCGATCAGCGCAACCACTTCCTTCGCGCCAAAACAACGAAACATCACGCACCCGGCATCGGTATCCAGGCGGATGATCCGAGTGATGAAACCGCCGTCGATACACACGCCCTTGATCATTCCGATCGGAATCTCGATGTCCAGCGTGCCGTCCTGCACCAAGCGGTTCATGGCGTTGGCGTTGAGGTGCAGTGCGGTTTTGGTCAATCGCATTCTGCCGCCGACCCACAGGCCACCATAGGCTTGCTGGAACGATTGCATCACCCCGGCCAGCACGTTCACATTGCCGGCGCCGACGCTGTCGTAGAAATTGCCGACCTCTTCGTAATTCACTTCAACGTCGGCCACCAGAAAGTTGACCAGTTTGGATTTGACGATTTTTTCAGGCATTCAGGGATCTCCATGATCTAAGGGTTATTCCATGCACTGCAAACCCAGCGCACTCAGAGATCAGCCGCTGTTTTTCTGTTACCAGAGCGGCTATCCCGAGACGCTTCAAGAGCAATGGCAAACGGACATCTACGTGCCGTTGCAGTGAACGCAAAACCCGTGGTGAAGGCATTCCTCACCACGGGTTTTCATTTACCGGGCGGTAAAACTGGCCCGCGCCGTGTGCAGCTTCTTGTAACTCTCGATCAGGCGCAGATGCCGATCCAGCCCCTCCAGCTTCAGGCTGGTCGGCGTCAGGCCGTAGAAGCGCACGCTGCCATTGACCGAACCAATCGCCGCGTCCATGCGCTCGTTGCCGAACATGCGGCGGAAGTTGGCTTCGTAGTCTTCCAGTTGCAGATCCTCGTCCAGTTCCATCTCCAGTACCACGTTGACCGCTTGATAGAACAAGCCGCGCTCGACGGTGTTGTCGTTGTATTGCAGGAAGGCTTCGACGAGGTCTTTGGCCTGATCGTACTTCTGCAAGGCGAGGCAGATCAGCAGGCGCAGTTCCAGAATGGTCAGCTTGCCCCACGGCGTGTTGTCATCGAACTCGATGCCGATCAGCGTGGTGATCTCGGTGTAATCGTCCTGCTCGCTGTTTTCCAGGCCTTGGGCAAGATTGCGCAGGCCGACCTTGCTCAGGTTGTGCAGGTTGAGGATATCGGCACGGAATTGCAGGGCTTTGTTGGTGTTGTCCCAGATCAGGTCTTCGACCGGGTAGATCTCCGAGTAATCCGGCACCAGAATCCGGCAGGCCTTGGCACCGATGTGCTCGTAGACCGCCATGTAGACTTCCTTGCCCATGTCTTCGAGGATGCCGAACAGCGTCGCGGCTTCTTCGGCGTTGGAGTTTTCACCTTGGCCCGAGAAGTCCCACTCGACGAATTCGAAATCAGGTTTGTCGCTGAAGAAACGCCACGACACCACACCGCTGGAATCGATGAAGTGCTCAACGAAGTTGTTCGGCTCGGTAACGGCCTGACCGGAGAAGGTCGGCTGCGGCAAGTCATTCAGGCCTTCGAAACTGCGGCCCTGGAGCAATTCAGTGAGGCTGCGTTCCAGCGCCACTTCCAGGCTCGGGTGCGCGCCGAACGAGGCGAACACGCCGCCGGTGCGCGGGTTCATCAGGGTCACGCACATCACCGGGAATTCGCCGCCCAGCGATGCATCCTTGACCAGCACCGGGAAGCCCTGCTCTTCCAGGCCTTTGATACCGGCGAGGATGCTCGGGTATTTCTCCAGCACTTCTTGCGGCACATCCGGCAAAGCCATTTCGCCTTCGAGGATTTCGCGTTTGACCGCGCGCTCGAAGATCTCCGACAGACACTGCACCTGCGCTTCGGCGAGGGTGTTGCCAGCGCTCATGCCGTTGCTCAGGTAGAGGTTTTCGATCAGGTTGGACGGGAAGTACACCACTTGATTGTCCGACTGGCGCACAAACGGCAGCGAGCAAATGCCGCGCTGAGTGTTGCCGGAGTTGGTGTCGAACAGGTTCGAGCCGCGTAGCTCGCCATCGCGGTTGTAAATCTTCCGGGTGTACTCGTCGAGGATTTCCGTCGGCAACTCATCTTTCGGGCCAGGCTTGAACCATTGCTCGTCCGGGTAATGCACGAACTCGGCGTTGGCGATCTCTTCGCCCCAGAACTGGTCGTTGTAGAAGAAGTTGCAGTTCAGGCGCTCGATGAATTCGCCCAGTGCCGAGGCCAGCGCGCCTTCTTTGGTCGCGCCCTTGCCGTTGGTAAAGCACATCGGCGAATGCGCATCGCGAATGTGCAGCGACCAGACGTTGGGCACGATGTTGCGCCACGAGGCGATTTCGATCTTCATGCCCAGGTCGGCCAAAATCCCCGACATGTTGGCGATGGTCTGCTCCAGCGGCAGGTCCTTGCCGGCGATGAAGGTGCCTGCATCCGCGCCGGCAACCGGCATCAATAGCGCCTGCGCATCGGCGTCGAGGTTGTCGACTTCTTCGATGATGAACTCAGGGCCGGTCTGCACGACCTTCTTCACCGTGCAGCGATCGATCGAGCGCAGGATGCCCAAACGATCTTTCTCGGAAATGTCCGCCGGCAACTCGACCTGAATCTTGAAGATCTGGTTGTAGCGGTTTTCCGGGTCGACGATGTTGTTCTGCGACAGGCGAATATTTTCCGTGGGGATGTTGCGCGTGTCGCAGTACAACTTCACAAAGTAAGCCGCACACAACGCCGACGACGCCAGAAAGTAGTCGAACGGCCCCGGTGCCGAACCATCGCCCTTGTAGCGGATGGGCTGATCGGCGATCACCGTGAAGTCGTCGAACTTGGCTTCAAGTCGAAGGTTGTCGAGAAAGTTGACCTTGATTTCCATGCGGGATTACCAGAATACGGCTAAACGAATGGCCGCCATTATCCGGTTTTTGCGCGGGAAGTCTTGCCCTTTCGGGATTGGCCGCTGATCGGCGTCCTGCACTTGGGGAGGCAATTCGCGCGGGTTTCACTACGCTTTCAGTGCAGTCGCCCAGAAGAATCTGAACATTGCGCCCGTGCCAGGGTTCTAGATTCAGAAGACAGCGGATCAAGGACGAGCACATGGACATTTCCAGTTATGCGGCCCCTCTCCCACCGCGCCAAAGCGCCGTTACCCGGCGTCTGGCCATCGCCGTCGGCGCGCTGTTCGTCAGCGGTGTGATCGCCGCGACAGTCGCCTTGTTGGGAATTGCCAATGCGCTGGATAGCGAGGAAATCGACAAAACCCGCTTTTACTCGGCTCGCGCGCTGGAAAACCGCATCACTGCCGCGAAAAACTACATCACCAGCTACGCTTACTGGACCACCGCCTACGAGCATTTGAGCGGTCAGGTCGACACCGATTGGGCCTACACCGAGCAGAACCTCGGCAAAACCCTGTTCACCAGTGACGGCTATGACGGCGTGTTCGTGCTGAGCCGCGAAGGCACCCGTTACGCGGTCGTGCGCGGGCAAATGGTCGATGCCGAGCTGTCCGCGTTCGTTCAGGTGAGCGCCACGGAGTTACTCGATCAAGTGTTGGGCCAAGGTGATCTGACCAAACCGGTCAGCCGCTATTCACTGTTCGAAGGCTGGCCGGCGCTGGTGTCGGCGGCGGCGATCATACCCAACGATGAACGGCCACTGGGCGACCCTCAGACCTCTTCGGTGCTGGTGTTCGTCGACAAACTCACCCCAACCAAGTTGCGTCTGATTGGCAGCGGTTACGGCTTGAACAACCTGACCCTGGCGCCGGACGAGACCATCGACCCGCAGCGCCCTCGGGTGCCGCTGGACAGCACCGGTTACAGCCTGATCGCTGATCTGGAGCGCCCCGGGCAACATTTATTGTGGTCATTGCTGCCGCCACTCGGCGCGACGATCGTGGTGCTGATGCTGCTGACCGCGTACTTTTTCCGTCACGCCTTGCGTTCATCGCAGTACGTCGACCAGAGTTTTGCCGTCATGCAAACCTCCAATCAGGCGCTAGAAAACGCCAACCGTGAGCTGGAAGCCAGCGAGGAACGCTTTCGCGCCGTGGCCGAAGCCGCGTCCGACTGGATCTGGGAGGTCGATCGCGCCCTCGCGCTGACCTACCTGTCGGCGCGCTTCAGCGAAGTGACCGGTTACCCGCAAACCCTGTGGTTGGGGCAAGACATCGGCCACCTGTTGAGTTGTGACACCACGCCACTGGAACTGTGGCTGAGAAACCTCACCGAGGAGAACAGCGCCAGTGACTTGCGTTGCACCTACCGTGACCACTCCGGCCAGCAGCGCCACTGTCGGCTGTCCGCGCGGCCGATCTTCGACAAGCACGCGGTCATTGGCTATCGCGGCACCGCCAGCGACATCACCGACGAAGTCGCCGCCCATGCGCAGATCCAGCATCTGTCGATGCACGACGCCCTCACCGGCCTGCCCAATCGCAACAAACTCGCGCGTTATCTGGATGAAGCCCTGCTGCTCAAGGAGCACGCGCCGCCGCTGTCACTGCTGATGATCGACCTCGATAACTTCAAACCGATCAACGATTCGCTCGGCCACCCGGCCGGTGACGCTGTGCTGCAGGAAGTCGCCGTGCGCCTGCGTGAGTGCACCCGCGAACACGACATCGTCGCGCGACTGGGCGGCGACGAATTCATCGTGGTGCTCAACGGCATGGACAGTCCGCACGAAATCGACAAATTCTGCACCCGCCTGATCGGCAGCCTGCATCAACCGGTGGTCTTCGAACACCATCCGCTGCACATCGGCGCCAGCATCGGCATCGCCCTCAGTCGCCGCCACGGCTACGTACCCAGCGACCTGATCCGTTACGCCGACATTGCCCTGTATCAAGCGAAGTCCGAGGGCAAGAACACCTGGTGCTATTTCGAAGCGCACATGAGCGATCAGATCCAGACCCGCCGGCAGATGGAAGACGACCTGCGCCACGCGCTCAAACACAACGAATTCATCCTGCACTATCAGCCGCGCTACAAGATCGATGGCAAGCACATCGTTTCGGTCGAAGCGCTGGTGCGCTGGCAGCATCCCACCAAGGGATTGCTCGGCCCGGACCTGTTCATCCCGCTGGCGGAGCAGACCGATCTGATTGTCCCGCTCGGCCGCTGGGTGCTGCGCGAGGCCTGCGAAACCGCGCTGGGCTGGCCGGAAGACATTCTGCTCTCGGTCAATCTGTCGCCCGCGCAGTTTGCGGTCAGCGATGTGGTCGAGGATGTTCGCGAAGTGCTGGTGCAAACCCGTTTCCCGGCCAGTCGCCTGGAACTGGAAATCACCGAGAACGTGATGCTTAACGACACCGACGGCGCGTTGACCACCATGAATGCCCTGAAAGAACTCGGCGTGCGTCTGAACATGGACGACTTCGGCACCGGCTACTCGTCCCTCGGCTACCTGCGCGCTTATCCTTTTGACGGGATCAAGATCGACAAGCGCTTCATTGCCTCGATCAGCAGCGGCACCAATGATCGCGCGGTGGTGCAGGCGATCATCGGCCTGGGCAAAGCCATGGGCCTGACCGTGACGGCCGAAGGCGTCGAGACCGAAGAGCAATTGGATATTCTCGGGGTCGATCAATGCAATGAGGTGCAGGGTTACTTCATGAGTCGGCCGATCGACAAAGTCGCGTTTGCTCGGCTGTTGCAGGACTCCAGAGGTGTACAGCTGAAATCAAAAAAGGGTCGGGTAACCTGAGCGTTTTAGCTGGGTGATCGACCCAATTCGGCGGTAAACACATTGCCCGCATCACGCACCAACTGCCGCCACTCGGCGCTGGTGATCAGACCTTGCTCTTCCATTTCATCGGCGGCCTTGAGCAGTTCGTCGTACTGTTGTTCCGGGTCCAGACGCATCTGCGCTTGCGTCGCCAGTTTTCGCCATGCCGCCAATTTGTCTTGTTTGCGCTGATCGAACATCAGGGATGATCTCGTGAAGGGCTCCACGGGTAGAAAGAAACGAGATCGCGATGGTTCAGCGCAGTCGACGGATGGACTACTTGTTTCCAAAGGGCTTCGCCGATCAGCAATGATGAATACACCACCGCCTCTGTAGGAGTGAGCCTGCTCGCGATAGCGGATTGTCTGTGACGGATGTGTTGGCTGACACACCGCTATCGCGAGCAGGCTCACTCCTACAGGTTTTTTTGCTGGCCAGCCGCCCACTGTGTCTGGCGCAATTCGTCAGAACTTTGCCGCTACGCGTTTATACGGATAATCCGGATCGCGGTACTTGCCCGGATTCTGCCGTTTCGGCAATTCGACCTTGTCGCGTTTCACATCTTCATAAGGAATGCGGCTGAGCACATCGGTAATGATGTTCAACCGGGCGCGGCGCTTGTCGTTGGAATCGGCCACCAGCCACGGCGCGTGTTCGGTGTCGGAATGCTTGAACATTTCATCCCGCGCCCGTGAGTAGTCGTACCAGCGGCTGTAGGACTTAAGGTCCATCGGCGTCAGTTTCCAGGTTTTGCGTCCGTCGTTGATTCGCGCCTCAAGCCGGCGGGTCTGCTCTTCGGGGCTGACTTCCAGCCAGTACTTGAGCAGGATCACTCCCGATTGAACGATGGCGTGCTCGACCCACGGAATCGATTTGAGGAATTTGTCAGCCTGTTCGTCGGTGCAGAAGCCCATCACCCGCTCGACACCGGCGCGGTTGTACCAACTGCGATCGAAGATCACCACTTCGCCTGCCGCCGGCAGATAAGGCAGATAGCGCTGCACGTGCATCTGGCTTTTCTCGCGATCGGTCGGCGCCGGCAACGCCACCACGCGAAAGACACGCGGGCTGACGCGCTCGGTCAATGCCTTGATGGTCCCGCCCTTGCCAGCGCCGTCGCGGCCTTCGAAAACGATGCAAACCTTAACGCCCTTGGCAATCACCCATTCCTGCAACTTGACCAGTTCGACGTGCAGTTTGCGCAAATGCTCGAGGTAATCCTTGTTTTTCAGCTTCGGACTTTCAGGCGCCGTGGCGGCCTTCTTTTTGCCTTTTGCCATGACCTTGGCCTCTCTCCAATAAATGCAGAAACAGAGTGTTGATTGACGGGACAAACCAGACACGTGAGGTTAGTTCATGACGTGCCGTTTGCCATGACCCGGCAAAAAGCAAAATTGCCATGTGTTTCCTTCGTTCTTTATTGCGTCGCACTGTTCATTGCCCTGCCCTTGTCTGCCTGGAGTTTTTTCGATGCCCGCGTCCAAATCCCTGCCCACCGCCCTGCTGGGCCTGGCCCTCGCCTGCCCGGCAATGGCCGAGACTCAAGGTCTGGAACTGGGGCAAGTGCTGATTTCGGCCGACGAGCAAAGCGGTTCAGACGCAAGCGTCGAAGAAGCCAAAACCCGACTCGAACAGGTGCCCGGCGGCACCAACGTCGTCGATATGCGCCAGCCTTTGCAGGGCCGCGTGGCGAGCAATCAGGATGTGCTGGCGTATCAACCTGGGGTTTATGCGCAGTCGGCGGGTAACGAAGGGGTGAAGATTTCGGTACGTGGCTCGGGCATCAACCGCGCACCGGGCGCCCATGCCTCGGGGCTGTTCACCATGCTCGATGGCCTGCCGTTGACTGGCCCCGGCGGCACACCCTATGAATTGCTCGAACCACTGTGGGTCGATCACGTTGAAGTGTTGCGCGGCGCCAATGGCTTTGATCGCGGCTCGCTGGCACTCGGCGGCGCCATCGATTACGTCAGCCACACCGGTTACAACGCGCCGAAACTGCAAGTGCGTTACGCCACCGGCAGCCATGGTTATCAGCAGCGTCAGGTCAGCTCGGGACAAGTACTGGGCGACTTCGACTATTACATGTCGCTGACCGACGCCAACGCCGACGGTTATCAGGATCACACCGCCAGCGAAAGCAAAGGCGTGATCGCCAACTTCGGCTATCGCTTCAACCCGAACCTGGAAACGCGCTTCTACATCCGCTACCGCGAAACCGACAACGACCTCGCCGGCCGCGTGACCAAGCACTCTATCGAACACTCGTCGCGAGCGGCGAATCCGTCCTATGTGGCGCGCGACGACAGCCGCAAGCAACCGGGCAGCACGTTCATCGGCAACAAAACCACCTGGTACATCGACGACGACTCGAGCATCCAGACCGGCCTGGTCTATCACGATTACCCGATGGACCTGCGCGAAGGCCCGAACCGCCTGAAAGTCGCCTACACCGACGTCAGCGGTACCTTCGATTACAAACGCCGCGACACGATTTTCGGCATGGAAAGCCGCAGCAATCTCGGCTTGCGCGTGACCAAACATTTGCCCAATGACGGCGCCAGCGAATTCGTGCGAGTTCCGTCCGGCAACACCGCCGGTTATGCGTCGGGCACAAAAATGCGCGACTTCACGTATCAGGGTTCGGACACCGTTCTGCACTTGGGCAATGACCTGGAACTCGCCGACGACCTCTGGCTGACCACCGGGCTTGCCGCCATCTACACCCGTCGAGAAAGTGACGTGACCTACCCGCAGAGCGGCGGCAAAACCAGCATGAACGACTGGGACTATGCCCCGCGTATCGGTCTGCGCTACCAGATCAACCCCGATCTGCAAGTGTTCGGCAACCTTAGCCGCTCGGTCGAAGCACCGCACCCGTGGTCGCTGATCTACAGCTCCAACGTGCGCTTCCCGGCCGGCAACGGCGCGGCAACCGGCACGCAAAAGGATCCGGTCAAACTACAAAACCAGACAGCGACCACGCTGGAACTGGGTGGCCGCGGCGACAGTGCCGTTGGCGAATGGAGCCTGGCGTGGTACTACGCGCAAGTGCGGCATGAGCTGCTCTCGGTGCTGCCGGATGCCAATGCCATCACGCCTTATGAGTTGAACGCCAGCCCGACTGTGCACCAAGGTATTGAAGCCAGCCTCAACAGCAAACTCTGGTCGGCTGCCGATGGCCGCCAGTTGAGCCTGCGTCAGGCCTACACCTTCAGCGATTTCCACTACCGCGACGATGATCGCTTCGGTGACAACCGCTTGCCGGGCTTGCCGATGCACTACTACCAGGGTGAATTGCGCTATGACTGGCCGCAAGGTTTCTTCGCCGCGGTAAATACCCAACTGGTTTCCAAAGTTGCCGTGGATTACGCAGACAGTTATTACGCCGATCCTTACGCATTGTTCGGCGCTACCCTCGGCTACAACGCGCCGAAGGGCGACTGGCAAGGTTGGCTGGACATGCGCAATTTGAGCAACAAGCACTACGCGGCGACAGTTACGCCGGGTTATGACGACAAAGGACTGGATGCCGCGCGTTCAACGCCGGGTGAAGGGATGGGGGTTTATGTCGGGGTTTCGTGGAGTTTGCTCTGACACTTTTTCGAGACGGTGGCTTGAATGGACAAACCTTTAAGACTTGAAATCGAGAGTGCTGCCTATGCTGACTTTCTCAGTCTTTGGCGTCAGGGCAAGTTCCAGAGTCAGCGGCTTGGGCAAGCGTTTTATAACCATTTCCGCCTGCATCAACTTTCTGATCAGACGCATTTGCACGGACTTTATGAGGCTGATGGGGAAAAGGCATTGAAGCTCATTTCCAGTGTGTTTCAGATAAAGTAAGCGCTAAAACTTCATTGGCGAAGGCAGCAATGGGACCGAAAACAGAAGAGCTGATCGGCACGCTTGAGCAGCTCGCAACGTTGCTTGAGAGCGATGGTGATACTCACTGGAGCTTGTGGATGCGCAACGCCCGAAGCCGATTGCTGCAGTCTGATTATTCAGGGATCGAGTATCTATTGAAGGCCTATGGCGGGATGGGCTCTTTCAACGACGTCGTTCTCGGCCAGCGCTTTGATGGTCGGGTGCTTTCAAGGAAGTCAGACCATGTCGAGCTGAACGAAGAATTCAGCAAGTTGCGAGAGAAAGCTGCGGGACTGGCCCATGAGATCGAACGCTCCCAGGCTTGAGGGCATCTTGCTGCTGCGCCCCGCAAGCTGAGTACCAACTGCGAAGTCACTCAAACATCTGCACTACCAGGCCAAGGATGCGTTATGAAAACTACCAGTACGAAACAGTTGATTCAGGGCCTCCCACAACACAGCAGTCCTCGTGAACTACTGATCCAGGTACTGGAAGCCTCGATCGAGTTGGTATCGCTTCCTGACAATGATTTCAGCTGGTCTTCTTGGGCGGATGAGGATGCGGCAAAAACCGAACTGGAGTTGCTGCTTCATTCGCTCAGAGCTGGCGCGCTACCCGACAAGCTTCACATCGCCGTGCTTTTCGCTCCTACCGGACCGCTTCAAGAGCTCAGTCTCAGCAGCGGATGGGCAGATACATTTTTGAAAGTCGCCGATAAATTCGATGAAGCTGAAGCGCGCCTGTGGTGAGTGAAGGCGCGTCCCGGTCTGGTTTTGCAAACGCTCTTGCAGGAGCTGCGGCACGCTGCGATCTTTTGATCTTGCATTCAAAGATCAAAAGATCGCAGCGTGCCGCAGCTCCTACAGGGGCGTGGGAGCGGCTTTCGTTGTGTTGGGCCGCTGTGTATCATCGGCGCAGGCTGATGCTGCCTGCCGCTCGCTTCCGAAAGGAAAGGTGAAAGCATTGCTTCTTTTCCCCAAATCCCTGCGCATTTCTTGAAGTCGAGGTTTGGCAACGCGAGCACCAGAATATCTCGACCACAGGAGATACGATGCTTTCAATCGAACAAGCCAAGCAGATGGCCAAACGGCTGCGCGCCGCACTGGAGTCGCGCGATCAAGCGATGACCCATTGCGCAGCACTGGAAACAGTCGCGCAGCAGTTGGGTTACAAGGACTGGAATACCGCATCGGCAATGCTGCCTGCGGCACTACCCGAATCCGCAATCACCTTCGATAAAGCCATTCCGATCCTGCGAATTTTCGACGAAACCAAAGCCCGCGAGTTCTACCTCGACTTTCTCGGTTTCAGTGTCGAATTCGAGCACCGGTTCGAAGCGGATCTACCGCTCTACCTGGGGATCAGCCGCAATGGCCTGCAACTGCATCTTTCCGAACATCATGGCGATGCAAGTCCAGGCTCGACGGTGTTTGTGCCGATGCATAACATCGAATCGTTCGGCGAAGAATTATTGAACAAGCGCTACGGATACGGACGTCCGAGTGTTATGCAACAGGACTGGGGCAAGGTCCTGGAAGTGTACGACCCCTTCGGCAACCGCATCCGCTTCTGCCAGAGCTGATCGTAAAATGCGGACCGGTTGTCCGGTCCGCCCTGAATCACGCGAACCATTGAGCATCACGGAGCAGGCTATCGAGCGAATTCACACATACACCGGGACCTTGGGTTCTGGATGAGACAGCCGAAGTTAGCAGTCCTGGCAGTTTGAACCTTTCGATCTGCTCCATGAGCAGCGTGGACTTGCATGAAGGGCGTTACAGTTTCGGCACGGCGTCAAACGCTAATGCCAGGCTTATTACCGCCGCGCCAGATCTCCTGAAAGCAGCAAAAAGAGTTAAAGAGAGTCTCGATGAATGGCTCATCGCCGCTGAAAAACAAGGGCTGCCTACACCCTTGGTGGTTGGACTTGCTGATTTGAAAGCGGCGATTGCCAAAGCCAGTTAATCGCAAATTACAGGAGTCCGTGTTGGCAATACGGATTCACTCATACAATTTTCGATGGATGTCTCGATGCGCATTTCCCCTTCGCTGTTAATGGTTGCCTTGGTCGGTAGCCTGCTCAACGGCTGTGCTTCCCCCTCGACACCACACAACAGTTATTCAAGCACCGCACAAAGTGTCGAGTCCGATCGGGCGGATATGGACTTCAAAGATGGCAGCGTCTATTTCAAGGCACAGAACAACAAACCTTCATCCGCTCAGTTCAGCCAAAGCCTGAATGCCTGCGTTCAATTTCAGGTCGCCAGTTACAACAAGAATGGTCAAGGTGTGCAGGTAAGGCGTTCACTGGGCGACTCCGAAGCGCAAATCATCAATGAAGGCAGTCGTCTGTGCATGGAAAGCAAGGGGTGGGCGCTCTACAAGGTTATCAACGGCCAACTGCAGCGCATTAACCACAGGGAAGAAGGTTTCGCCTCCATGCCCGAAACTCAACTCAAGAGTTCAAGCGACCTTGTCACTGGCCAACGTCAGTGGTACCTCAAATACGCACCCGCTGTTCTTGCAATCGGTGACTTGGAACAGTGATCGTAAAATGCGGACCGGATTGCCCGGTCCGCCACAAGGACACGTGAAAAAATGAAAGTACTGCTCATCGCGGCGCTTGGAATTCTGTCAATCGTTCAAACATCTTCGTCCGTTGCCGATAACGCCAATGGCAAGAATCTTTTTCTCCAGCGATGTGCGATGTGCCACGGAGCAGATATCAAGGCAACAGGCCCCTTGGCAAATAAAAGCCAGCCGCCGACACCTGACCTGACTACAACCGCCTTCAAGAAACGCCTGAATGATTATCCGGGGGTCATCGTCTCCTCGATCATCCTTCGCCCCAATGGCGACTTGATTCCAAGGACCCTGCGCGAGAACGGCGTAAAAATAGCGCCGCACGTCTGGAGCGTTGAAGACTTTCGCGACTTGAATCAATACATGAGTAGCGTGATTTCAAAAAGTCGCTGATTTGATAAACGGCATTAATCAGGCATTTCCGGCACGCCTCTCGCCGCCAAACTATTCCCCCGCCCCTCCCAAGGAAGGCACGTTTTTGAATCGCATTAAATCCAACGACCGAAACACCCTTAATCGCACTTTGCCGCTGCTAATGCTGTTGGCATCAACAGCTCTGCTCAACGCTGGATGCTCCCATCCACCGCCGCCGGTCGAACGCGACCCGTGCCTGGATGAAGGCCCAAGCCAGAGTGCCGCTTACGAGGACTGTGTGGTTGACCGTAATGACGAAAGAGATGCGGCACTCAAGGCCATTCTTGGCACTGGTCCTGATCTTTATACACAAGCACGTCTCGCCGATCCGGGGGAGTTCCCTCTACAGGATTCCGACTACCCGGATATCCCAGGCCCCATGAGCTACCACACTGCCACCAAAATTTCTGCGGCGGAGCAGCAAGCGTTGCCGTTCAAGATGAAAATCCGCTGGAACTACACTTCCCGGAAATTCCTGCCGCGACCTCGCGATCTGGTGCGCATGAATGAAATGGAAGCTTTGCTAAAGTCGGCCGTAACGGAAAACGGCCTGGCGAAGTGGGTATGCACAGTGACCGGTGAGCAACGTCGAGAGTGGGTTTTCTACGCCCGAAGCGACGCTGATTTCATGACTCGAATGCAAACGATACTGGCCCCGACCGGGCCGTATCCCGTCGAGTGGAGCGGTCGTAAAGATCCTGCGCACAATGTCGAAGGGACAAGTAACGCCGACGCTTCCGGGGAAATCCTTATTACCCCGAAACTGTGCGTGGAGTGATATTCAGGGGCACTTGCGGCCGGGCCTGAATATCGCGCGCGGGGAGCTTTAAAGTGTGCAAACTGTGTTGCACACTGCCAGCGGATTGCAAATTGCTATCCCCCTCGCCCAATCATGGAAGATCCACTCATTGAAACCAGCTCTCGGTGCCCTGCTTCTAACCTGCCTGACCACCAGCGCTCTCGCTGACGTCAACGCTATCGGTTTCCAGTCCTCGACCCTGCCCGACCCGCACAATGAGCGTGCGCTGGAGATGGTGGTCTGGTATCCCGGCACAACCACCGCCACGCCACAATTGATCGCCGACGATGTGGTGTTTGTCGGCAATGCCGCCGTGCGCGACGCCCCGGCCAGCGCAGGCGAGCATCCACTGGTGGTGCTTTCCCATGGTTATCGGGGCAACTGGAGCAATCAGGGCTGGCTGGCGAGTGCGTTGGCCCAGCAGGGTTACATCGTCGCGGCGGTCAACCACCCCGGCACCACCACCCATGACCGTAGCCCGCAAGCTGCCGAGCAGTTGTGGCAGCGGCCGGTCGACCTGAGCCGGGCGATTGCGGCGGTAACCTCGCAGCCGCAGAAGTTTGGCGCCGTCGCACCGCGCCAGATTGCTGTGGTGGGCCATTCGCTCGGCGGCTGGACGGCCATTGAAATCGCCGGGGCGCGGTTCGACCCGGAGCTGTTTGCGCGTGACTGCAAGGTTCATTCACAACTGGCCAGTTGCATCAATTACGACAAGATCAATCCGGCCAGCACGCCCGCACTGAAAACTCAGTTGGCCAGCGACTTGCGCGACAAACGCGTCACCGCCGTGGTTTCCCTTGACCTCGGTTTTTCGCGCGGGATGACCAGTGAAAGCCTGGCGGGACTGCCGGTGCCGGCGCTGGTAATCGCTGCCGGTGCGCCTTCGCAGGATCTGCCTGCGCAACTGGAGTCAGCCGACCTCGCCAAACGCCTGCCGCAGGCGTCAACGCAGTATGTCGAGATCCGCGATGCCAGCCATTTCACTTTCCTGGCCATGTGCAAACCGGGTGCCGTGGCACTGCTTGAAGAAGACGTGCCTGGCGATGGAATCATTTGTGGCGATGGCGAGGCTGCGCGTCCTCGGGGGGTTATCCAGCAGCAGGTTGCAACGTTGATCAACGAGTTCTTGCAGCAGGCCTGGAAGCAGCAAGACAGTCTGGCGAAGCGCTGACAGCAAGGCTTTTGCAGACAAGAACAACCGGTTTATCAAGCGCTTGTGTGAGTGAAGCTCAGCGGATGAGTCAGCAATGCCATTGATGTGCCACTACTGAAATAGTATGTTACTCAAAATCCATCCCCTGCTTCACCCCCGCACAAGGAAGACTTCATGTCGCTCAAAGGAAAGATAATCTCCGGTTATCTGCTCATCGGCTTGATCTACGCGCTCTACTCCTGGCTGTTCAGCTCCATCTACTCCCACGCAGGCTTCTTCTACAACCTCGGCCGGGGCCTGATGTGGCCGGCGGCGATGTTCCCTGCGCTCGGCGCATTCATCGGCGGTGTGGTGCTGGTGATCATCGCCGGCGCCTACGCGCTGAGTCGCCGTTAAGCCTCCTGCACTTCAAATCTTTCAAGGAACGATGCTCATGAGCATGAAAAAAGTAACGCTGGCCGTATTGATGGCCGTGGCGCTGGCGGGTTGCGGCGGTAGCAAGGACAAGGCAGAGAAACTGGTCGAGTCCAGCGGAATGACCAAGCAATACGGCAACATGATCGAAATGGTGTCCACCGGTTACGCCACCCGCTATCCGATGCTAGAGCGCGAGCAGATCCGTAACGTCGTGCGGGAAAACATCGATCCCGACGACCTGAAGGACATGGTCGTGGAAATCTACGCTGATCACTTCGACAACGATGAACTCGACCTGATGATTCGCGCCAACCAGCACCCCGAGCAGGCCATGGCAATCATCCTCAATTCGAAACAGGGCCGCGATCTGGCGCAAAAAGTCATGACCATCCAGACCACCATCGCCAAAGACATGCAAGACGCGATGGCCGACCGCGATGAGGCGATCGTCGATACGCTGGATGATTTGAAGGATGAAGCGCAGGGCTAGACCACGTTCTTTGTAGGAGTGAGCCTGCTCGCGATAGCATCCGTCCAGCCGACATCAGGCTGACTGAGTCGCCGCCATCGCGAGCAGGCTCACTCCTACATGGGTTTCACGTCAAACCACAAATCCCAATCCCACCCACATCCCTGTGGGAGCTAGCCCTGTTAGCGATGACGTCAGCCCATCAAAAACACATCAACCTGACACCCAACCTCAGTGCCCAACCACAGCCCCCGCACCACGCGGCCCCGCTTTAAACCCATGCGCCCGAGCGCTCCAGGCAATCACAAACCCGACCGCAACCAACACCACCATCGCCCACGGAAACGATGCAACCCCCCACCGATCCAGCAACACCCCGCCGACCACGCCGCTGCCGGCAATCGCGCTATTCCATGCCACCACATTCAACGACAACGCCACATCTGCGCCATCGCCCGCCGCATCTGCCAACGCGGTCTGCAACAAAGTCGCCGCGCCACCAAAACTCAATCCCCACAGCAACACGCCGAGGTAAATCACCTCAGGCACACGCCCCCAAAATCCAAACCCCACACACACCACGGCAAACATCACCAGGCTGGCTAACACGGTCTTGCGCAACAGCGGCTCAACCAGTTTGGCCGTCAACCAAATCCCCGCCAACGCCGCAAGACCAAACACCAACAACACCAGATCCACGCGATCCGCCAACCCCGCCGGCGCCACAAACGGGGCGATGTAGGTGTAGAGAATGTTGTGCGCCAGCATCCAGCTGATCACCACCGCCAGCACTGGCCGCACACCCGGCGTGGTCAACACGCGGCGCAGCGACAGACGCTGATGCGCAGGCTGCGGCGGATAATCCGGCACCTTCACCAACACCCAAACAATCAGCATCAAGGTCAGGGCCGACATCAACCCGAACGTCGTGCGCCACCCGACCAACCCGCCCAGCCAAGTGCCGAGCGGCACGCCCAATGACAGGGCAATCGGCGTGCCGACCATCGCCAGCGCCAACGCCTTGCCCTGCTGATCCGGCTCGACCATCCGCCGCGCATAACCGGCCAACAAACTCCACGCCAACCCTGCCGCGACACCCGCGAAGAAGCGCGCCACCAGCGTCACGCCATAGTGCGACGACAGCGCCGTGATCGAGTTGAACAGCAGAAACCCAACGATGGTCAGCAACAACACATTGCGCCGACGCCAGCCGCGCGTGGCGATGGTCATCGGGATCACCGCCAGCACCGAGCCCAGCGCATACGCGGTGACCATCTGCCCGGCCATCGAAGGCGAAATCGCCAAGCCTTCGCTGATCAGCGGCAACAGCCCGGCGGGCAGGGTTTCGGTGACGATACAAATAAAACCGGTCATGGCCAGCGCCAACAGCGCGCCAATGGGCAGGCGTTTGGGCGCCGCCGAGAGAGTCAATGAAGGTGTCACGGGAAACTCCTTGAGTTTGGAAATTCAGACTTGCGTACCGATCGATATAAAATACTGGCGGCAGCCGAGGCCCGTTGTCAACGAGTTATGTATCGACTAGTATCCAAATCACTTTCCGAGGAGTTTCAGCTATGGCCAGAACCGGCCGCCCCCGCGCATTCGATCGCGACGACGCCGTCGACCAAGCCATGCAATTGTTCTGGCAACACGGCTACGACGCGACGTCCCTCGCACAGTTGAAGGCTGAACTGGGCGGCGGCATTTCCGCGCCGAGCTTCTACGCCGCGTTCGGCTCCAAAGAAGCCCTGTTCGACGAATGCGTGCAGCGTTACCTGGCGACCTACGCCCAAGTCACCGAATGCCTGTGGGACGAAACCCTGCCACCACGCCAAGCCATCGAAACCGCACTGCGCCAGTCGGCCCGCATGCAATGCGACGACGGCCACCCAAAAGGCTGCATGGTCACCCTCGGCGTCATGAGCGCCCCGAGCCCGGAAAACGCCCACGTCGCCCAAGCCCTCACCCACTCCCGCGCCCGAACCCGCGCCGGGATTGTGGCGTGTGTCGAGCGGGGTGTGAGTGAAGGACTGTTAGCCGACGACGCGAACGCAGCCGCCATGGCGACCGTGTTCGACAGCTTCCTGCAGGGGATTTCCATCCTTGCTCGGGATGACACGCCGCAGGAGAGCCTTGATGCGGCGATTACGCAGGTGATGCGGACTTGGGATGTAGCGGCGGTGAGTGAGACATCGGTGCGATTGCAGTGATAGCGGGGCTTGCGTAGCTAAAAACCAGTCGGCTACGCGACCACCTCAACATAACTCGACTCCCCGCCCCCCTCGGCGCCCGACAACCACCCCCACATAAACTTCAACGTCGTCCGCCCCGCCTCATCAACCCCCACCACACCCCGCGACCAACCTGCGCGAATCTCGCCATCCGTGGTGATGCACTGATAAAGCAGCTCGATACTGTCCGGCCCGGTCACCCGCCCGACCTGGTTGCCCTGGCGAATATGCCCACCCGCATAAGTCCCCCAAACCGCCGCGCCTTCGACGAAGTAGTGAAACACCGTGCGCGCATCGGACAGCCCCTGAGCATTGTTCGCCACGGCAAACCGGCGGTTGTTCAAACGCTCGGTGACTTGCGAAAAAGCAGATTCCATAAACCACACATCCTTAGTCGAAAAGATCCATTCCAGCCTTCGCGCATCCTAATCCATTACCTCCGCGCAGCAAGGCGCTACAGGCGTTTTCTGCCAACCCAACCGCACAGCCACGTTTGACGGTCCTACCCGCCCCACCTAGTCTGCCCAAAACACCCTGACAGCCAAAACCGAGTTCACGAGAGGCAAGATGAGCAACTTCCCGATCGTCGCCACCGTCCTCTCAATGATCCTCGGGCTCTCCGTCACCCGCCTGTTACTCGGAGTATTAACGGTGTTCCGCATCCGCCGCGTTGCCAAGCCAGATTGGGTGGCGCTGCTCTGGGCGGTGATGCTGTTTACCATGCAGCTGCAATTCTGGTGGGCGGTCAACGCACTGTCGGCGGTGAAACAGACCTTCTCGTTTCTCGAATTTCTCCTGCTGGTGATGCTGACACTGTCGCTGTTCGTCACGGCGGCGTTGTTGCTGCCGAGCCGTAGTGAGGATGAGCAGAACGGGTTGCGCGTGTACTTCGAGCAGGATGGGCGATACGCTGATTTCCCTCGCAACCTGACGATGCGGCCACGCAAACGAAAATGGGGACGGCGTTATTTTCAAACAATAACGCCGTCCCCATTCTTTTTTGCCACCAAGTGACTTGCCCTTCCTAAGCCGGGGCCTTCAGCTCGACGTTATCCAACGCCTTGTTCACCGCCAACTCCCCCAACATCACGACCTGCGCAATCCCCAACAACGTATTGCGATTCGGCCCTTCCAGCATCCCGGCAAAATCCCCCAGCATCACCGTCGCCGAAGCCAAAGACTCGCAAGCATTGACCAGCAAGGTTTCGGTGTCGGATTGTGGGTTAACCATGAACAAAGTGCTGGGGCTGTACGGCGTGGCCATGATCTTCTCAGGCACAAGATAATGATCGAGCGCCCGCTCCGCCGCCGCGTGAAGCTTTCTCGAATCAAACGACTCATACGGCGACGCCGGATCTGTGATCGGCGGATTGTTTGTGGTTTCGGACATCAACTGAATCTCCAGCAAGCACCCAACAAGGCACTCCAAGAAAAACGACTACCAAATGAACACCGCTCCCCCCTGTAGGAGCTGCCGCAGGCTGCGATCTTTTGATCTGCTTTCCAAAATCGCAACCTATGGCAGCCCCTACACAGAGCTCGCGGCATCCCCGTAAACGAGCCAGCAACTAGTGCGGCAAGCGGCGCCCATCCAGGATTCGATTGACCATCAGCTCACTCAGCATGATCACCTGATGCAGCATCAGCATGGCGCGCCGCTGAGAGTGGTCAACGACATCGCCGATATCACGCGCCATGTCGCTGGCAGCGGCTAACGACTCGCAGGCTTCGACGAGCAAGGTTTCCTCGTCCACGGCGGGATCGACCAGAAAGATCTTGTTGGACTTGCGGGTAGGGATTGAAAGCTTCAGTGAGCCGGGGTTGAGATAGAAGTTGATGGCGCGGTCAGTCGCCTCTTTTATCTTTTGTGGTTCTAGCGATGGGTCGTACGGGATCGGATCGATGTCCGGTGGGTTTGGCGTTGGTTTGAACATTGATGAAGCTCCTAACACATTTAAAGGAGGCTTCACCCTTTCGCTACCAAACGAAGGGTGGCGGCCATGCAGAGGTTGGTAGACCGGGTGTTAGGATCCGGCGCGCCCTAGGACGCCCTATACATGGCCACCATAATCGAGCGAGAAATCTCGACGACAGTGGGCTGTACAACTAACACCGGGCTACCAAACCCGATCACTGTTTTCAGTGACGGGGAAACGATATAGCCCGCTGCATAGTCGCGTATGCCGGCGGATTCTGGCGTACGCGTAGGCAACGGCGCAAGGCGTTGTAGCCTTTGTGGCGTAACGGGTTGTGTAATTTAAACGCATTTGACTCGCTACGTTTAAGCAAAAGGCTCGCTAATAAAAAAGGCCCTAACGGGCCCTTTTCACTACTTAATCCAAATCCACAATCCCACTGCAAGCTACAGCCTGCTAGCGATTTCCTTCCAGATGTAGGCGTAGTTGTATTTCAACCAGCGAACCAGCACTTTGTCGAACTGCCGACGAAACCAATTCCGCTCTCTCGCAGCCAACCTTTCCTCTATCGACTTTTTGAGAATGTCGGGATCGAACCCTGTCCACACCGGTGGTACAGCGGCCACAAAATTGGTGAAACACACAGGAGCGACCTCTGAATAGAGGATTTCGTAAAGGATTTCAGGATCAACGCCTCTGACCTTCCTCGCGACGTAGTCGTATTCGACGGGGAAGTCGTTGAATGGCTCCGAGAGCGCGGCTCTTACCTTGGTCAGTAGTGGCTCTGTCAAACGTCCCAATGCGAAAAAATCCTCCGTCTTTCATCCAATGAGCCTGAAATTGTTTTGACTGCGAAACCGTTTGCGATTGTTGCGGTGATGAACAGCACTATCACGCAAATTAGCGTGGCGGGGGCGCAAATATGCGGCCCCTCATCCGCAACTGCCGCCACTGGCAATGATGCCTTGGCGCGCCGCTTTCTTGAGGCAACTGGGCACAAATTCATTCTTAGAAAATAAATCCGTCCCCTTTGCGCTGTCCCCTTTGCGCTGTCCCCTTTGCGCTGTCCCTTTGCGCTCTTACTTTCCAGCAGCTCATCAAGATCTGCAAACATCGGCATCCCTGCATCGGCGTATTTGCGTGAGACAGAAGGTCCGCATGCTGCTATTCAGAAGAATAAAGAGTCAACCCATTGTCTGCTTCTGGCCGATAGTCGCCGCTCACGGACGTCCGATTCCTGCCAATGGCTGCCTTTCGTAACTTGCTGAAATCGACCGAAAGCGAGTTATCAGAGGCAGCCTTAAGTAGTTGCCAGTTGACTTACATGGCCAGCTCACTTTCCTTGATATTTGCAATAGGGCCTAGAATCGACGCGTCAAACGCTGCCAGAGGACGTCGGTGGGCAAGGCGGTTGGGGTAGTCTGGGTTTGCCAGCGCTGCCTTTCCGATAGCCAGGATATCTGCCCCATCGGCCCGCACGGCGTCGAAGTGTTTCTCGTCATGCAGGCCGCCGTTTGCGATCAACACGACCCCGGGCGCATGACGACGTGCCAACCCAACCAGGCTTTCTGTGCTGCTGAGGAAAGCAGGTTGCCACACCTCGTATTCGGTCACATGGATGTAGTCGACCCCGGCGTCCTTGAGGGAGCCAAAAATGACTTCGGCATCGTGCTCGCCGTTCGACCACTTGTGCCCGAAATCATTGACCTTGCCTTGAGAGATCCGAACGCCGATGGGAACAGCCCCCAAAGTTTCCCGGACGGCTTTGATGACTTCCAGAATCAACCCGATGCGTTGTTGCGTGTTGCCACCCCAGCGGTCATTGCGGTGATTGGTGTAATCGGTGAGGAATTGGTCAAGCAAGTAACCATTCGCTCCATGTATCTCGACACCATCGAAGCCCGCATCCAGCACTGAACGCTTCGCAGCCTGAGCGAAGCCAGCAATGGCATCAGCGATGTTTTCGTCCGTCATCGCAGTGGGCACCGGATACTTGCCTTCTCCATAATAGAACCGCATTTGCTCGCCTTTGGGACGAGTCGCCGAGGGGGCCGCGGTTTGCTGGGTGAAGCGATTCCCTTGGCTCAGAGCCCCGGCATGCATGAGTTGCGCGAAAATAGCCGTTTCTTGAGCGTGGACTCGGTCTGTGATCGTTCTCCATGCGAGGGTTTGTTCCGCGTCCGTCAGGCCTGGCTGGAAGGGGTAGCCTTGGGAAAAGCGTTGGTCAGTGTAGATCCCTTCGGTAATGACTAATCCAAACCCGCCTTCGGCAAAGCGTTCGTAATAGCGCGCCATTGCGTCGGTCACCACGCCGGTTTGCGTGGCGCTGACGCGAGTCATGGGAGCGACCGCCAAGCGATTGCGGAGGGTGAGATTCTTGATATCGTATGGCGTTAAAATCGATGGGGTCGAGTGGTTCATGGCTGCACCTCGTTTCTAAGCGTACCAGGGCGTAATTGCCTGCTGTAGTGGATAGTACGGAGGGAGATGGGCTCGACCAAGCCGGCTTTGTGTGAAGCCGGTATAACGGAAAAGGATACAATCATGCTGACAGCTGATCTGCGCGTTTTTCTTGCAGTTGCGACAGCGCGCAGCCTTTCGGATGCGGCGCGCAGAATGGATGTGATGCCCATGCAGGTGTCACGGCGTATCACTGCGCTCGAGCAGGAATTGGGTGTGCGGCTGTTTCAACGCACCACCAGGGCAGTGTCGCTCACTGCCGAGGGGGAAGCATTCCTTCCCTATGCCCATACCATGATTGAGGCCGAAGAGAGTGCTCTGCGGGAGTTACAGCCTTCGTCGAGCCGGGTGACAGGGTTGTTGCGGATGACGGCACCTAGTGTTTTTGGACAGTCCATCGTCTTGCCCATGCTGCCGAAACTGCTGCAGCGATACCCTGATCTACAGGTGGAACTCGACGTTTCCGATGCAGTAGTCGATCTGGTGGGGCGCGGATTTGACCTCGCGCTGCGCGTTGCGCCTCTGGCCGATTCCGAATTGGTTGCCAGGCGTATCGCACCCAATCCCCGCGTTCTCTGTGCGGCCCCCCACTATCTGCGACAGCACGGCACGCCCTCCACCGTAGCGGAGCTTGATCAACACACGTGCATTGTTCTTCAGGCTGTACCGAAATGGCCTTTTGTGGTGAACGGCGAGATCGTTCGGCGGCGGGTACAGGGACGGGTGATGATCAGTAACGTCGGCGCCGTACGCGACGCTGCAATTGAAGGGCTGGGCATTGCGATGCTCGCGTACTGGGACGTTCTGCCCCAGTTGCGAGACGGCTCTCTGAAGGAAATCCAGTTAACTGACGGAGGTATGGAACAGTTGTCTGTCTGGGCCGTCACCCCGACGCGCCAGTATGTTCCTGCCAGGGTGAAAGTTTTCCTGCAGATGCTCGAAGCTGATATGACTTCGCGGCTTCAGAGTATCTAACCGCTATCTAGAATGTCCGCTTGTGGCCGATCTCTGCCCGTCGCGGGCAGAGATAACGGCCCAAAGCTGACGGTCAAATATTTAACTGGCGACCAACCGACAGTTCCAGCAACAGAGAAAATTGGTAAATGGCGATATTTATATCG
>Ga0160443_100254_pt1 | contig 56034 bp, 59 predicted proteins | sample HID1972I_E1MG_FD_108244 | JGI IMG/M metagenome (GOLD analysis project Ga0160443, IMG submission 108244) | Enriched pill bug-associated microbial communities from UW Madison campus, WI, USA - HID1972I_E1 MG | ecosystem: Host-associated > Arthropoda: Insects > Digestive system > Unclassified ... | reverse complement strand
CCTCAAACACCACACCCCCTGGCACGTCGAACAACTCGACGACGGACTGCTCGAATGGACCAGCCCCACCGGCCGCACCTACACCGACGAACCTCCACCCCAGAACACCATCACCTTCACCGACGCCACGCGAGACGGCGACCCACCCGCCGACCACCCGGAAGGCCCCTGGACGTCGACCCCCGAATCACTTCTCGCACCCTTCTGAGACGTCTTCAAGGGGAGCCGCCGTCACACCTCGCGCCAGGAGTCGTCGTGCACGTGCGAACCCGCTTCCGGGCCCATCTGCATCATCCCGCCGTCCACGGACCAGTCGGCACCGGTGACGTAGCTCGCGGCGGGCGAGGCGAGAAAGGCGATCACGGCGGCGACCTCCTCGGCCTTGCCTGGCCTTCCCAGCGGGATGCCGGGTCGATGAGTCCGTTCCGCGTCCTCCGAGGTGCGTCCGGTGGCGGCCGTGGCGATCTCACCGGGCGCCACGGCGTTCGCTGTGATCCCATGCCGGCCCAGCTCCTGTGCCATCGTCTTGATCAGCCCGGACAGCGCGTGCTTGGCGGAGATGTACGCGCCCAATCCGACCCGCGGCTGATGCGCGTGCACACTGGTCACCGCGATCAGCCGCCCACCCGCACCGGCGCGCACCATGTGCCGCGCGGCGGTCTGCATGCCGAGAAACGCGCCGTCGATGTTCAGCGCCATCGTGTCCAGCCATTCCTTCATCGGGATCTCGAGTACGGGCCTGGGCGTGCTCGCACCCGCGTTGTTCACGAACACGTCCAGCCCGCCCAGCCGCTTCCGCAGATCGTCTATGACTGCGGGCACGGCATCGAACTCGGTCGCATCGAAATGATCGACCACGGCTCTCCGGCCCCGCGAACGCACCGCCTCGGCAGTGCGCTCCGCGCCTTCCTGATCCTCGTGCCAGGTGATGCCGACATCCATCCCGGCCTCGGCGAGTGCGACAGCCGTCGCGGCGCCGATGCCGGAGTCGGAAGCCGTGACGATGGCGTGGCGAGGAACGAATGCGTCGGTCATGACCGGAAGGCTATCCCGCGGGGCTCATGCTTCGACAGGGGGTGCCAGGGTGATGGTCCGGATCTGCGGGTTGCGCAGCGGCATGATCATCAGCAGCGCCATAGCGCCGCCGTAGATGGCGAAAGGCACGAACAGCGGAAGGATGCCGGCGAGCAGGCCGAACACGGCCATCGCCACCGGCATCAGGCAGTCATCGCCCAGACGCAGGATGGATCCGAGCCGCCCGAGATGATCGGGCGCCGCCGTCGCCGCGAAAGTCGAACTGAGCAGCACTGAGGCGAAGCCGGCTGTGAGTCCGACCATGAGGCAACCGACGCCCACCACGATGGGCGAGCCGACGCCGAGCGCGATGATCCCCAGACCCTGGACGATCAGCGCGGAGAAGCCGCCCACCGCCTCGTGACGCGGGCGCCAGCGCACGACCACGAGCGCGCCGATCATCGCGCCGCCCCCGACCAGCGCCTCGAACACGCCGACGGCGCCGGCGCCCCAGCCTCGGGCGGTCGCCTGCAGAGGAAGTCCGATCGAGATCGCCGGACCGACCGCCAGATTCAGGCCGGACAACGCGATCACCAGCGTCCGAGTCGCACGCTCCCTGCCGAGGTGCCGGAAGCCATCGGCGACATCGCGGAGCACGCTCTGTCGCGCTGCGGCACGGGGGAGGGCGAATCGCGGGCGCAGCCACAACAGGATGAAGACGACGACCACCACGTAGGTGATGGTGTTCAGGCCGGCGCCGCCTGCTATGCCGTACGCCGCCACGAGGAATCCACCGATCGCCGAACCCGCCATCGTCCCCAGACGCGAGAGCGTCTGACTGAGAGCGGAGTAGGCGGGCAGATCCGTGACAGCCACGAGCTGTCGGGGCATGGTGCCCGCGGCCGGCTCGAAGAAGGCGTCGCACAGACCGAACGCCACGCTCGCCGCCAGTAGCAGCACCACCGTCGGGGTCGTCGCAAGGCACCACACCGTCACCGTCACCAGCACCACGATGCGCAGGACATTGAACAGCACCATGAGCCGCCTGGCGTCCGTGCGGTCCGCGTAGGCGCCGCCGATCAGCAGCACGACAGCGCGCGGGAGCGTGCCCGCCGCCACCACCAGCCCCGCGACCGCGGGAGACGCGATCTGCACAGCGGTCCAGGCGAACGCGATCAGGAAGATCGCATCACCCGCGTCGGAGACGGCTTTGATGGTCAGCCAGGCCTGCACCATCCGGTCCTTCCGGAAAGCAGGCGGCTGGTGCAGCATCCGAGTTTCACCGATCGTCATCTCACACCTCCGTCGGAAAGCCGTGCGCGAAGAAGTACACCGGCATGCGCTCCTGGCCGTCCTCCCGGTCGATCCCGGCCTTCCACTCGTCGAGCACGGAGCTCAGTCGATGCTGCAGCTCCCTCAGTTCCTCGGGCGTCGCCCAGGACAGCGTGTCGGTGTTGAAACCTTCGACGTCGCTCTGCGCGGAGACCCGATACCAGCGCTGCAGGCGATCCAGCTGGTTTCGCACGTTGGCGCGCTGCGCCTCGCGAGCGATCAGAGCATCGGCCGGGGAGTCGAAGTCCGCGGACGACCAGCTGAACGATCGCCGTGCGAGCTGCCACCAGCTGGCACGACGATCGCCGTCAGGAGGATCGACCTGTTCGACGACCCCGGCCTTCTGCAGCATCCGCAGATGGTGGCTGATACTGCCCACCTGCGCGTCGAGCGCCTTCGCGAGGGTGCCCACCTGCGTGGTGCCGTGCAGCAGAAGGCGATCGACGATGCGTCGTCGAAGCGGGTGCGTGATGGCCGTGATGACCGAGATATCTTCCACGTCGACAACGCTAAAGGCGAAGTCGAATACTCACAAGAGTTCTTGTACACCCCGGAAAATCAAGGATTCTCTGGCGAATGACGCCCCCGGCGCCGCCGGATCAGCCAGATCACCAGCAGCACGACGCCACCGATCGCGAGCCAGGGGAGCAGGAACCCGAAGGCGACCACCAGTGCATTCAGGGACACGATGAGTCCGTTCCAGCCGGCCAGCAGTCCATCGGCGAACCCCGCGGGATCGGCCTTCGTCGCCGAGGTGCGCTCGGTCAGCTGGATGGAGACCGTCGACATGGCCACCTGCTCGTCGAGGCCCTTCAGCTGCTGCTCGTAGCTCTCCAACTGCGCCTGCCGGTCGCTGAGAGCCGATTCGGCCGAGATCAGGTCCGCGACGGAACCGGACTTCGACATCAGCTCCGTCAGCCTCTTCACCGAAGCGCGAGACGCTTCGACTCGCGCCCGCAGATCCACTGCCGTCGAGGTGACATCCTGCCGCGAGATCGACGACTGCAGCACCTCGCCGTCGTCGCCGACGGCGCGCATCACGTCGTTCAGCTGGTCGGCGGGAACGCGGATGCTGATCCACCCGCTGCCCGGCCGGCGCGGACCGACGGGGGTGGTGTCGCTCGCCGAGCCCTGTGCGAAGCCGATGTCCGTGGCCTCGACGTAGCCGTCGTGCTCGGCTGCGAGGTCGCCGATGGCATCCGAGGCTTTCGACACGTCGGGGACGCGAACGGTCATCTGCGCCGTGGTGATGATGTCGCGCCCTGCCGTCGCATCCCCGTCGACGGCGGAATCCACGGCGGCGCCTGCGGAACCGCCCGCCGCGCTCATATCGGCAGGGGCCATCTCGGGAGCGCCGTGCAGTGCGATCCCGGAGTCGCGTGCCGGGGCAGCGACTCCGGTCACATACGAACCGGCGCCCGTCTGCGACGACGTGACCGCGGTCAGCAGGGGTGGTGCGATGAGGATGCCGCCGACGAATGCGGCGGCGATGCCGATCCCGGTGACCCAGCGGCGCCGTCGCGAGCCGGCGCGGGTACGCGCGATCACGGGCTTGCGCTGATCGTCTCCGATCTCGTCGAATACGGCGGTCTCGATCCGGGCGATGCTGTCGTCGCTCAGCGGCGGCAGAGCGATGCCGGTGTTCTCGGTCATGCGTCTCTCACTTCCTTCACCGCGCCGCGAAGACGCGTGCGCACTCGGGAGAGACGATTGCGGACGACCGCATGGCTGACGCCGAGCTCCTCTGCAGCGACCTGGTACGCGTAGCCGTCGACCGTGCAGAGACGGAAGATGGCGCGGTCCAGTTCGTCGAGCCTGTCCACCTCGTCGGCGATGCGCTCCGCGAGCGCCGCGGAGATCACCTGATCCTCGACGCTCACGGTGTCGGGGATCGTCTCGTCCAGCGCATCCGCGGTGTTCGCACGATCCCGCCTCAGCACCCGCAGCCTGTTCGCGGCCTGGAAGCGGCAGATCGTCGCCAGCCAGGGCAGCAGCGAGGTGCTCGCAAGCTGCAGCCCGGGCAGCTTGCGCCAGGCGACGACGAACGTCTCCTGGGCGATGTCCTCGGCGTCCGGGATGGAGCCGAGGATGCCGTGGGCGATCCAGTACACCGGCCTGACGTAAGCGCGATAGATCGCGCGGAAGGCATCCTGGTCACCGGATGCTGCCCGCTCGGCCCATTCGCGGTCGTCGCTGTTCGTCGGCATTCCCGTTCCGATCACTGGCTGTGGCAGTCGTCTCTCACCTGAGAGTGTCGAAGGATCTCTCATCGTCTCAGACTCGGGTACGATCGTTCGAGCGAAGGGGAGTATCCCGTCATCGCGCGGATCGTCATCACGAGCATCGTCATCGTTGCTCCGGCCGCGTGGCGCACCACGGTGCGGGGAGAGACTTTCGGATTTCGTCCTCCCTTCGAAAGGCCCTCATCCCTTGGACATTCCTGTCTGGTTCGAGATCACAGCGCTGGTCGTTCTGACCGCCATCCTCGTCGGCGACCTGCTGCTCATCCTCAAGCGCCCGCACATCCCATCCACCAGGGAGTCCGCACTGTGGGTGGCGTTCTACGTGGCGCTCGCTCTGATCTTCGCCGGCGTGCTGTACGTCGTGGGCGACGCGAAGACCTCGCTCGACTTCCTCACCGGCTGGGCGATGGAGTACAGCCTCTCCATCGATAACCTGTTCGTGTTCATCCTGATCATGACGCAGTTCTCGGTGCCGCGCCGCTACCAGCAGGAGGCGCTGATGGTGGGCATCATCATCGCGCTGATCCTGCGTGCGATCTTCATCATCATCGTCGGCGCCGCCGTCGAGCACCTCAGCCCGATCTTCTACGTGTTCGGTGCCTTCCTGTTGTTCACCGCCATCCGGCAGTCCCTGCCCGAGAAGCAGGAGGACGATGCACAGACCGAGAACTTCATCGTCCGTCAGATCCGTCGCGTCATCCCGATCAGCGAGTCGTACGACGGACCCAAGCTGCGCACCGTGGTCGACGGCAGGAAGATCTGGACGCCGATGCTGATCGTGTTCGTGTCGCTCGGCGTCACCGACCTGATGTTCGCGGTCGACTCGATCCCCGCGATCTTCGGCATCACGACGAACCCGTTCATCGTCTTCACGGCGAACCTGTTCGCGCTGATGGGGCTGCGCCAGCTGTACTTCCTGCTGGGCAACCTGCTCGACCGGCTCCGGTACCTGCACTACGGCGTCGCGTTCATCCTCGCCTTCATCGGCGTGAAGCTGGTGCTGCACGCCATGCACATCAACGAGCTGCCGTTCATCAACGGCGGCGAGCCGATCGCGTGGGCTCCCGACATCGACAACTGGTTGTCGTTGGGCGTCATCTTCGGATCGATGGCCGTGGCCACCGTCGCGAGCCTGATCGCCTCCTCCCGGGAGAAGCGCTCGGCCCGCCTCGACGGCTGATCGAGTGCGGGTCGGCGGGACGTCATCCTGGTCCGACCCGCACTCCGGCGGTGGTAGCCTGACGGGATGCGAGCGGCTCTCCTCCTTAGCAGCCGCGACGAGACCTCGATCTAGGCCTTCCTCGTCGCGGCATCCTGCATGGGCCGATTCGATACCTCAGGAGACAGCGCCACATGAGCAGTGACATCACCCGACCCCGCACCCTCGCCGAGAAGCTGTGGGACGATCATCTCGTCGTCAAGGGCGAGAACGGGGAACCGGACCTCATCTACATCGATCTGCACCTGGTGCACGAGGTCACCAGTCCGCAGGCGTTCGACGGCCTGCGCGCAGAGGGCAGGCCGCTGCGCCGGCTCGATCTGACGATCGCCACGGAGGATCACAACACTCCGACGTTGAACATCGACAAGCCGATCGCCGATCTCACCAGCCGCACCCAGATCGACACTCTGCGTCGCAACGCCGCCGAGTTCGGCGTCCGTCTGCACTCGCTGGGCGACGCGGAGCAGGGCATCGTGCACGTCGTCGGCCCGCAGCTCGGCCTGACGATGCCGGGCATCACGGTGGTGTGCGGCGACTCGCACACCTCCACGCACGGCGCATTCGGCGCCATGGCGTTCGGCATCGGCACGAGCGAGGTCGAGCACGTCATGGCCACCCAGACGCTGCCCCTGAAGCCGTTCAAGACCATGGCGATCAACGTCGAGGGGAAGCTGCGTCCCGGTGTGACCGCGAAGGACATCATCCTCGCCGTCATCGCGAAGATCGGCACGGGCGGCGGGCAGGGCTACGTGCTCGAGTACCGCGGCAGCGCCATCCGCGATCTCTCCATGGAGGGGCGCATGACGATCTGCAACATGTCGATCGAGGCAGGCGCCCGAGCCGGCATGGTCGCACCGGACGAGACCACGTTCGCGTACCTCAAGGGCCGCCCGCACGCTCCGCAGGGCCAGGACTGGGACGACGCCGTGGCGTACTGGCGCACGCTGCCGACCGATGCGGATGCCGTCTTCGACGCCGAAGTGCATCTCGACGCGAGCGAGCTGGAGCCCTTCGTCACCTGGGGCACGAACCCCGGCCAGGGCAGTTCGCTGTCGGCGTCGGTTCCCGACCCCGCCGACATCGCGGATGCCAACGAGCGCTCCAATGCGCAACGGGCACTCGAATACATGGATCTGACGCCGGGCACCCCGCTGAAGGACGTGCGGGTGGATGCCGTGTTCATGGGCTCGTGCACGAACAGCCGCATCGAGGACCTGCGCGCGTTCGCATCGATCATCGAGGGCAAGAAGAAGGCCGACGGCGTACGCGTCATGGTCGTCCCCGGCTCCGCACGCGTGCGGCTGGAGGCCGAGGCCGAGGGCATCGACAAGATCGTCGAGGCGTTCGGAGCCGAATGGCGCTTCGCCGGGTGCTCGATGTGCCTGGGCATGAACCCTGATCAGCTGGCCCCGGGAGAGCGGTGCGCATCCACCTCGAACCGCAATTTCGAGGGCAGGCAGGGCAAGGGCGGGCGCACCCACCTGGTCTCGCCGCTGGTGGCCGCAGCCACCGCGATCCGCGGCACACTGTCCAGTCCGAGCGACCTCGAGGGGATCAGCTGATCATGGAGAAGTTCACCACGCACACCGGCGTCGCAGCCGCGCTGAAGCGCTCGAATGTCGACACCGACCAGATCATCCCCGCCGTCTTCCTCAAGCGCGTCACCAAGACCGGCTTCGAGGACGCGCTGTTCCACGAATGGCGCAAGGATCCGGAGTTCGTGCTCAACCAGGAGCCGTTCCGCACGGCATCCGTGCTCGTCGCCGGGCCCGACTTCGGCACCGGCTCGAGCCGCGAGCACGCCGTCTGGGCACTGCGCGATTACGGATTCAAAGTGGTGCTCAGCTCACGGTTCGCCGACATCTTCCGCGGCAATTCCGGCAAGCAGGGGCTGCTCGCTGCCACCGTCGACGAGGCCGACATCGAACGGATCTGGGCGCTGATAGACGAGGAGCCCGGCCGTGAGATCACGGTCGACCTCGAGGCGCGCACCGCCGCCATCGGCGGCTTCCAGGTCGAGATCGGGATCGACGATTACACTAGGTGGCGGCTCCTCGAAGGGCTCGACGACATCGGGCTCACACTGCGCAGCGAAGACAAGATCGCGCAGTTCGAGGCCCGCCGCGAGTCGTGGCGGCCACGTACGCTCCCCGTCCGCTAGACGCAGAGCGGGTGGGCCGAGGGCCACAAGCCCCCGCGGCATCAGCCGTGATTGGATGAACGATTCACGGCCACCGCCGTGCTGTCCTGATGAAGAAGAGGCCCGAATGACGACACCCCTGCGCGACGCTGCAGTCGACGAGGCTCCGGTTCCCGCCGGATCCGTGCTCGCGATCCGCGGAGGCCGGCCGCTGCGCGGCCGCGTCGACGTCAAGGGGGCCAAGAACCTCGCGACCAAGGCGATGGTGGCGGCGCTGCTCGGTGAGACCACCAGCACGCTGCGCGATGTCCCGGATCTCAGTGACGTCGCCGTCGTGCGCTCGCTGCTCGAGGTGCACGGCGTGCGCGTCAGCGAGGGCGACGAGCCCGGATCCCTCCTGCTGGACCCGAGTGACGTCGAATCCGCGCACTACGAGGAGATCGACGCCCACGCCGGTGCTTCGCGCATCCCGATCCTGTTCTGCGGGCCGCTGCTGCACAAGCTCGGTCAGGCGTTCATCCCTGACCTGGGCGGTTGCCGCATCGGCGACCGGCCGATCGACTTCCATCTCGACGCGCTGCGCAAGTTCGGCGCCATCGTGGAGAAGCAGCCCAGCGGCATCCGTCTCTCCGCCCCGAACGGGCTGCACGGCGCGAACATCCACCTGCCGTATCCCAGCGTGGGCGCCACTGAGCAGGTGCTGCTGACCGCGGTGCGCGCGCAGGGCACCACCGAGCTGCGCAACGCGGCCATCGAGCCCGAGATCATGGATCTGATCGCCCTGCTGCAGAAGATGGGCGCCATCATCTCCTACGAGCCCAACCGGGTCATTCTCATCGAGGGCGTGGAGACGCTGCGCGGCTACGACCACCGCTGCATCTTCGACCGCAACGAGGCGGCATCCTGGGCGTGCGCCGCGCTGGCCACCGATGGCGAGATCTTCGTCGCCGGCGCCAAGCAGCAGGAGATGCTGACGTTCCTCAACGTGTTCCGCAAGGCCGGCGGCTGGTTCGACGTGCAGGAGGACGGCATCCTCTTCCGCCGGGACGGCGCGCTCAAGCCCGTCGTCGTCGAGACCGACGTTCATCCCGGTTTCATGACCGACTGGCAGCAGCCGCTGATCGTCGCGCTGACCCAGGCGCAGGGGCGCTCCATCGTGCACGAGACCGTCTACGAGAACCGCTTCGGCTTCACCCAGGCCCTGGTCAAGATGGGCGCCGACATCGTCGTGCATCCGCACGGCCTGCAGAACGGCCCGCGCCGCGTGCCCCGTCGAGAGCTGGAGCAGGCCGCCGTGATCACCGGCCCGACGCCGCTGCGCGCGGCCGACATCGTCGTGCCGGACCTGCGCGGAGGCTACAGCCACGTGATCGCCGCACTGACCGCAGAAGGGGAATCGCAGGTGTCCGGTGTCGACATCCTCAGCAGAGGGTACGAGAAGTTCCTCGACAAGCTCCAGGCGCTGGGCGCCGACTTCGACGTCGTCCGGTGATCTGATGGCTGCTTCGGAGCGGAGCCGTCCGAGCCTGTTCTGGCCGCTGGCGGCGATCGTCATTCCCCCGGTGTCGCTGCTGGCGAAGGTCACCACCATCGACGCGCACAAGCTGCCGCGCGAAGGCGCCTTCGTGCTCGCCCCCAATCACTACTCCGAGTTCGATCCGCTGATCGTGGCGATGCAGGTCTATCGCGCCGGCCGGCTCCCGCGCTTCATGGCGAAGGAGAGCCTGTTCCGCATTCCGGTGCTCGGCTGGGTCCTCCGGCGCACCGGAATGATCCCCGTCGCACGGGCGTCGTCGGCGACCGCCGCCAAGCAGACGATGCTGCAGTCGAGGGAGCTCGTCGAGAACGGCCGCAGCGTGATCGTCTATCCCGAGGGCACGCTCACCCGCGACCCGGAGCTGTGGCCCATGCGGGGCAAGTCCGGTGCCGTGCGCCTGGCGCTGTCGGGGGACATCCCGCTCATTCCGATGGCGCAGTGGGGCACACAGGAGATCATGGGCCGCTATCAGAAGGGCCTGAGCCTGTGGCCGCTGCGCAAGCGGGTGCGTGTGATCGTCGGCGACCCGGTCGATCTCTCCGATCTGAAGGGCCGATCGGGCGATCAGGCGGTGTTGAACGAGGCCACCGAGCGGCTCATGAAGGCGATCACCGCCCTGCTCGAGCAGCTGCGCGGCGAGACGGCGCCCGCGCGGCGCTGGAACCCGTCCGACCACGGCCAGAACGAGACGGGGCGCCTTGACTCCTAAGCGCGAAGCATCAGGAACAGGAACCCGGGCCGCGGTGATCGGCGCGGGCAGCTGGGGCACCACGTTCGGAAAGATCCTGGCCGACGGAGGCGCACAGGTGACGATGTGGGCCCGCCGGCCTGAGCTCGCGCAGGAGATCTCCGAGGCGAAGCGCAACTCGCAGTACCTGCCCGGCATCAATCTGCCGCGCTCGATCGCCGCGACGCACGAGATCGCCCGAGCACTCGACGGCGCCGATCAGATCTATCTGTCCGTGCCCAGCCAGTCCCTGCGTGAGAACCTGAAGGCGCTGCGGCCGCTCATCGCCGACAGCGAGGCGCCGATCATCAGCCTGATGAAGGGCGTCGAGCGCACCACCGGGCTGCGGATGAGCCAGGTGATCGAGCAGGAGCTGAACTGCGACCCTGATCGGATCGCCGTCGCGTCCGGACCGAACCTCGCCCTCGAGATCGCGCGCGAGCAGCCGACGGCGGCCGTGATCGCCTCGCTCAGCCAGGAGACGGCGGATGCCGTGGCGCGGACGGCGCGCAACCACTACTTCCGCTCCTTCGTGAACACCGACGTGATCGGCACGGAGTTCGGCGGCGTGCTGAAGAACCTCATCGCCGTCGCGATCGGCATCGTGGACGGCGTCGGATACGGCGAGAACACCAAGGCGTCGATCATCACGCGCGGACTGGTCGAGATGACGGACTTCGCGGTCGCGAACGGTGCGCGGCCCGAGACGCTGCAGGGTCTGGCGGGTCTGGGCGACCTGATCGCCACCTGCCAGTCGCCGTTGAGCCGCAACAACACCGCCGGACGCCTGCTCGGCCAGGGATACGGCTTCCAAGACGTCGTCAAGCAGATGAATCAGACGGCCGAAGGGCTGGCGTCGGTGGCGCCGATCCTGCAGCTCGCGCACGAGTCCGACGTGTACATGCCGATCGTCGAGCAGGTGAAGATGGTGCTCGACGGGCGGATGGATCCCCGCGACATCGCACCGCACCTCACGACCGATGACGACACTCCGCAGGAGGAGAGGACCAATCATGGACAAGCAGACGGTGGTGGTGCTCTTCGGCGGGCGTTCCAGCGAGCACTCGATCAGTTCCGCAACGGCGGGCGGGGTCCTGGCGGCGATTGACCGCGAACGGTACGCCGTGATCCCGGTCGGGATCACGCGCGACGGGGCCTTCGTCCTCGAGAACGACGATCCGTCGAGGTTCGCGCTCGACGCGGCCAACATGCCCGAGGTCGTCGACAACGGCACACGCGTGCGCTGGCCGGAACCCGGCGGCGACCGGACACTGCGTGTCGTCGCCTCCGACGGCTCGACGATCGATATCGGCGAGATCGACGTCGTCCTCCCACTGCTGCACGGCCTGCACGGCGAGGACGGCGCCATCCAGGGCTTCTTCGACGTCATCGAGGTGCCCTACGCCGGTGGCGGGATCCTCGACTCCGCGGTCTGCCTCGACAAGCACTTCACCAAGCTCGCGCTGTCGGCGGCCGGCATCGCCGTGGCCACCGGAATCACCGTGCGCAAGGCCGAGTGGGATGCGGATGCCGACAGCGTGCGCGCGCGCATCGACGCGCTGGGATCCGTGGTGTTCGTCAAGCCCGCCAGTGCCGGCTCCAGCGTCGGGGTGTCCCGTGTGGACGGCGGAGAGGGTCTGGAAGAGGCGTTGCGCATCGCCTTCGCGGAGGACGACAAGGTTCTCGTCGAGACCAGTGTCTCCGGGCGTGAGATCGAGGTCGGCGTGCTCGCCGGGCGCGGCGGCGCTCGGGCGCGAGCATCGCTGCCCGGAGAGGTCGTGCTCACCTCGCGCAGCTTCTACGACTTCGAGGGCAAGTACCTCGGCGGCGAGGGTGTCGAGATCGTCTGTCCCGCGGATGTCGATGAGGAGCTCATCGCACGCCTGCAGGAGACCGCCGTGCGCGCCTTCGAAGCCGTGGACGGCAGGGGACTGGCCAGGGTCGACTTCTTCGTGACGGCGGACGGCGAGCTGATCGTCAACGAGCTGAACACCATGCCCGGCTTCACGCAGTTCTCGATGTTCCCGAAGTGCTGGGTCGCGTCCGGCCTGAGCTATTCCGAGCTGATCACCGAACTCATCGAGGCGGGCCTGAGCAGGTAGTCCTACTTAGGCAGCTCATCGGGGGCCGTGCACTGGCTCGACACCGCGGACTGGCGCACGGCGCTGACGAGCTTGCTGTTGGAGAGCACCTCGTTGGCTCCGGCCTTCTTCGTGTCCACGAACACCTGCACGGCAGGGTCGCGCCCGTAGCTCGTCATCCGCATCCATGGCGCCTCCGAGTCGTCGACGAGCCAGTCGATGCCCTCGAGAGTGATGCACTGCAACGTCGCGGTGGGACCGGGAACGGCGACGCCGCAGGCGACGATGACCGTGGTGGGATCGCCGTATGCGCCGGTGGCCTGGGCATCCGTCCAGCGTCTGTCGAAGCCGTCGATGGCGTTGGGCAGGCGCACGGTCACCTCGGCGCAGGCCGGGTTGTTCGCATCGGGCGCCGGCTTCAGCGCGACCGTGCTCGAGCAGCCGGAGAGCACGAGGAGGGCCAGGACTCCAGCGAGCGGTGCGAGACGACGGAGCATGATTCCAGGCTACCGTTGTCGGCATGGCATCCGATCCCGACGACCCCCGCATCGGCGACATCTCGGAGGGGACGGTACTGCGAGCGATCCTCGCTCGAACCGGGACCGCGACACACACGATCGTCGGCCCCGGTGACGATGCGGCGGTCATCGCCGCGCCGTCCGGCGCTGTGGTGGCGACCACTGACACGCTCGTGGACGGCCCGGATTTCCGCACGGCCTGGTCCAGCGGCTACGACCTGGGCTGGAAGGCCGCGGCGGTCAATCTCGCCGACGTCGCCGCGATGGGTGCCGTGCCCACTGCGCTTCTCGTCGCCCTCGCCGTGCCGCGGGACACGCGACTGTCATTCGTGGCGGCGATGGCCGAGGGGCTCCGGGACGCCTGCGACGCTCTCGCACCGGGGTGCGCGGTCGTCGGCGGCGACCTCACGGTCTCGGACCTGCTGACGATCGCCGTGACAGCGCTGGGCGACCTGGCTGGCCGGACCGCCGTCACCCGGTCCGGTGCGCGCCCTGGCGACGCCGTCGCATTGGCCGGTGAGCTGGGGGCCGCCGCGGCGGGGCTGGAGACGCTGTTCGCCGACTTCCGCAACGGCTCCGCGCCGGTGCCGGTCGACCGTGCAGGACTGGACGCCGACCGGCTGCACGGACTGGACAGGCAGCTGCGGCCGGTGCCGCCGATCGGGTTGGGAGGCGCCGCGGCGGATGCCGGAGCGACGGCCATGATGGATATCTCCGACGGTCTCACTCTGGACGCCGGCCGGATGGCAGATGCGTCAGGCGTCTCGATCGACTTCTCCGGCATCGCCATCGACGCACTGGCGTTCGGTGGTGATCGCGGTCGTGCTCTGCGCGGCGGGGAGGATCACGGGCTCCTGGCGACGTTCCCGGCAGGAGCAGCCCTGCCCGGTGGCTTCCTCGCGATCGGGACGGTCGTCGACCGAGCGGTGGCGGGGGTGCTGCTCGACGGCGCTGCCATCCCGACGGACGGGTGGGACCCCTACCGTGACTGGGACGGCGTCGCCGCGGGCTGACTACTGCGGCCCCTGGGCCGGCTCCGCCCACCACACAGACGTGTCGCCATAGGACTTCTCGCGCAGCAGCGCGAGCCCTGCGACATCCAGATCCGGCGGATTCGAGCGCCGGGCCCGCTCGACCACGACGACGGCGTCCGGCGAGAGCAGAGGGGCCAGGGCCTGCAGATCAGCGGTCATCGCCGCATCGTCGAGGTCGTAGGGCGGATCGGTGAACACCAGGTCGTACGGTTCTGAGACGCGGCTCAGGAAGGGGTGGACGGCGCTCTGATGAACCTTTGCGCCCCCGGTGACGCCCAGAGCCTTGGCGACGGTCATGATGTTGCGGCCCACGATCGCGGACGCGGGGCGGGATCTCTCGACGAGATCCACGCTGGACGCCCCTCGGCTCCAGGACTCCAGACCCAGCGCACCGCTGCCCGCGTACAGGTCGAGCACGCGCGCGCCCTCGATGGCCTGCATCGACTCCAGTGCGCCGAAGACGGACTCACGCACCCGGTCGCTGGTCGGACGGGTGCCGGTACCCGGTACCTCGATGCGGATGCCACGAGCCGCGCCTGCGATGATCCTGGTCACCCGTTCACGATACGACACGGCGATGCACCCGGCGTGCCCGACGAGGTCGGTGGCCGTCCCTAGACTCGGAGCATGTCCTTCGAGCTCGACACGCCGTTGACCCAGGCCGTCGGCGCCACCTCGGCGCGCACTCTCGAGCGTGCATTCGGGATGACCGTGGTCGGCGAACTGCTCGGACACTACCCGCGCCGGTATGCCGATCCCGGGGAGCTGACTCCGATCCGCGAGCTCCCGATCGGTGAGATGGTCACCATCGTCGCGGAGGTCGTCTCGTCCGGTGCACGTCCCATGAAGAATCGTCGCGGTGCGATGACCGAGGTGGTCATCAGCGATGGCATCGGCCGGATGTCGCTGACCTTCTTCGCGAAGAACCTGAATCAGGCCGAATGGCGCAGGAACGAGCTCTCGCCCGGTCGGCGCGGCATCTTCTCCGGCAAGGTCGGCATGTTCAGGGAGACCGTGCAGTTCGCGCACCCCGAGTACGAGCTCTTCGACGATCTCGATGCCGCGCAGCGACGCGCGGACTCGCGCAGGAACGTGCCGATCCCGATCTACCCGGCCACTTCCGCGATCCAGAGCTGGCAGATCGCCAAGATGATCGGGCCCGTTCTGGACGGGCTCGGCGATGTCCCCGAGCCGATGCCGGATGCTCTGCGGCTCTCCGAAGACCTGCTCACGGCCCGCGACGCACTGGAGCGTATCCACCGTCCGCAGCAGCGCGGCGACATCGGTCCCGCCGTCCGCACGCTGCGCGTGCACGAGGCGCTCACGCTGCAGGCGGCGCTGCTGCAGCAGCGCGAGCAGGTGCGCGCCCTCACCGCGATCCCGCGCGAATCGAAGCCGGGTGGCCTGCTGGAGCGCTTCGACGCGTCGCTGCCGTTCGCGCTCACCGACGACCAGCGTCTGGTCGGCGCCGAGGTCGCGGCCGATCTCACGGCAGAGCGCCCGATGAACCGGCTCGTGCAGGGCGAGGTGGGCTCGGGCAAGACCCTGGTCGCGCTGCGCGCGATGGTCCAGGTGGCCGAGAGCGGGGGACAGGCCGCGCTCATCGCCCCGACCGAGGTGCTCGCCGGTCAGCATCTGCGATCCATCGCGAAGATGCTCGGCCCTGAGCTGGCACCGCAGCTGATGCCCACGCTCCTGACCGGGCAGATGTCGGCGCCCGAACGCCGGAAGGCCGCTCTGCGCGTGGCATCCGGTCAGTCGCTCATCGTGATCGGCACGCACGCCCTGCTGTCCGAGAAGACCACGTTCGCCGATCTCGCTCTGGTCGTCGTCGATGAGCAGCACCGCTTCGGGGTGGAGCAGCGCGAGGCGTTGCGCGCCAAGGGCACCGCGCCGCATGCCCTCGTGCTGACCGCCACTCCGATTCCGCGCACGGTCGCCATGACGGTGTTCGGAGATCTGGACACCTCGGTGATCCGCACCATGCCGGCCGGCCGCGCCGGCATCCAGACCTTCACCGCTCCGCTCGCGGAGCATCCGTCGTGGTTCCACCGGGTCTGGATCCGTGCGGCCGAGGAGATCTCTGCGGGCCGCCAGGTCTTCGCGGTGTGCGCGGCCATCGACACCGCGAAGGACTCCGTCGACTCCGACGGGGCGGCCCCGCCGCCCGGCGACGAGGGCAAGGGGCCGCGGTGGGGAGTCGTGCAGCTCGCCGAGCTGCTGGCGACCCATCCGGAGCTGTCGAAGGTGCGGCGCGGCGTGCTTCACGGAAAGATGCCGTCGGAGGAGAAGGATGCCGTGATGCGGGCTTTCGCGCGTGGCGAGCTCGACCTGCTCATCGCGACGACCGTCATCGAGGTCGGCGTCGACGTGCCCAACGCGTCCACCATGATCATTATGGAGGCCGACCGCTTCGGCGTCTCGCAGCTGCACCAGCTGCGAGGCCGCGTGGGGCGCGGTGAGCATCCGGGGCTGTGCCTGCTGGTGACCGAGGCGGAGGCCGGCTCCATCGCCCGCGAGCGCGTCGATGCGGTGGCTGCGACGCTCGACGGGTTCCAGCTGGCCGAGGTCGATCTGGAGCTGCGCGGCGAGGGGGATGTGCTGGGCGCGGCGCAGTCGGGCGCGCGGTCGTCGTTGCGCTTGCTGCGGGTCGTCAAGGATGCCGACCTCATCGTGCGTGCCAGGCAGATCGCGGCGTCGATCTTCGCGGAGGACCCCACGCTGGAGCAGCACGCCGCTCTGCGCGCCACCATCCAGCGGCGTGTGACGGATGCCGATCGTGCGGCCCTCGGCAAGAACTGAGGGCGTCCTGTTCTAGGCTGGGGGCATGAGCTCAGCCGCGCGACCGAAGGAGTCCATGTGAACAGCCGGATCGCCGTCGTCCCGGGTTCCTTCGATCCGCCCACGCTCGGCCATCTCGATGTGATCCGCCGTGCGGCCCGTCTGTACGACGAGTTGCATGTGCTCGTCGTGCACAACCCGGGCAAGGAGGCGATGCTGCCGATCGCGCAGCGGATGACGCTGCTGGAGCAGTCCATCGCCGAGGCCGGAGTGGAGGGGCACATCATCGTCGGGTCCTGGAGCATGGGCCTGCTCGTCGACTACGCGCGCGACGTCGACGCCGGTGTCCTGGTCAAAGGCATCCGCTCGCAGGTCGATGTCGCCTACGAGTCGCCGATGGCCATCGTCAACCGGCATCTCGCCGACATCGAGACGGTCTTCCTGCTGCCCGACCCGGCACACGCGATGGTGTCCAGTTCTCTCGTGCGCCAGGTCGCGTCGCTCGGCGGCGACGTCTCTCCGTTCGTGCCGCCGGTCGTCGCATCCTTCCTCGACACCGGCGCTCGAGGACTCTGACAGCCGGTTCCCGAGGCGCGAGCACTCCGGCCCCTCACAGGCGCGGGTTCGGTAGCATGGCGGGGTGAAGTCCCGAGTGAACGGCCCGTTTTTCCTTCCCGTCCGCGATATCGTCCGCAAGCCCGGAGAGATGCGCGAGCACAGCATCTCCGTCACACTCACCGACAAGTGGGGTGAGGGCATCGTCGCCGTCGAAGCCGGTGAGACGGTCGACATCGAGGTGCGTCTGGAGTCGGTGCACGAGGGCATTCTCGTCTCCGGCACGGCGGACTCCGACTACACCGGAGTGTGCGGTCGCTGCCTCACCGACATCGTCGCGCCTGTCGAAGTCGAATTCCAGGAGCTTTTCGCGTATCCTGGTGAGGAAGAAACTGACTTCGAAGTTCAAGACGACCACGTGGATCTTGAAATTCTGGTCAGGGATGCGGTCGTGTTGTCGCTTCCATTTCAGCCGGTGTGTCAGCCGGATTGCCCGGGTCTCGACTCGAGTACGGGTGAGAAGCTGGCCGTGAGCACCGACGCAGAGAGCACTGCTCCCATTGATCCTCGATGGAGTGCGCTCCGACAGATCACAGACCAGGACGCCGCGACAGAGAGCCGCGGCGCCGAGAAAGAAGAGAGCTAGTCATGGCCGGTAACCCCCCGAAGCGCAAGGTCTCCCGTTCGAACACCCGCTCGCGCCGCGCGCAGTGGAAGGCGACGCCCACCGCTCTGGTGAAGACCATCGAGAACGGCAAGGTCGTCTACAGCCGCCCGCACCAGGCGAAGGTCGTCACCGACTCGCAGGGCACCGAGCTGTTCCTCGAGTACAAGGGCCGCAAGGTCGCCGACGTCTGATCCGACGATCATGGCGGAGGAATCCGCGGGGGCACAGACTCTCACTCAGAAGCTCGGCGTCGACATCGACGCCGAGCTTCTTGAGCGGGCGCTGACTCACCGCTCGTATGCGTACGAGCATGGGGGAATCCCGCACAACGAACGTCTGGAGTTCCTCGGGGACTCCGTGCTCGGCATCGCCGTGACCGTGATGCTCTTCACGACGCATCCCGATCTCGACGAGGGCGAGCTGGCGAAGCGGCGTGCGAGCGTCGTGTCGACGGTGGCTCTGGCCGAGGTGGCCCGTGGCATCGGACTCGGAGCCCACCTGCGTCTGGGACGCGGCGAGGAGAACACCGGCGGCCGCGACAAGGACTCGATCCTCGCGGACACGATGGAAGCCGTCTTCGGCGCCACCTACCTCTCCGCAGGGCCGGACGCCGCCGAGGCGCTGGTGCTGCGTCTGACCGAGCCGCTGCTGGCCGATCCCGAGCGCTACGGTGCCGCAATGGATCCGAAGACCAGCCTGCAGGAGCTCGCCGCGCGGCTCAGCGCCACACCACCGCAGTATTCGATCGAATCCGCCGGGCCCGACCATGACCGTGTGTTCACCGCGACGGTCGTCGTGGGTGATCTGACCTGCAGCGGAACCGGAACGAGCAAGAAGACCGCCGAGATGGCGGCCGCGCTGACCGCATGGCGAGAACTCAGCGCCAGCACCGAGCCCTCGGGTGCCTGAGTCGCCGATGTCCGAGCTCTCCGTTGCCTGAACTTCCCGAGGTGGAGGTCGTCCGCGCCGGCCTGGCGCCGGCCGTCGTGGACGCGCGGGTGAGCGCTGTCGACGTGCTCGATGAGCGTGCTCTCACACGGCATCCGCTCGGCCCCGGCGACTTCGTCGGCCGTCTTGAAGGGCGGACTTTCACCGCCGCCGCCCGGCGAGGGAAGTTCCTCTGGCTCGGGCTGGAGGGTGATGCCGATGCGATGGTCGCTCACCTCGGAATGAGCGGCCAGATGCTGCTGCGCGAGCCGGATGCCGTCAGTGAACGGCACGAGCGCATCCGCCTGCACATCGAGAGCCCGCAGCACGGGCGCCTCGCTGTCGTGTTCGCCGATCAGCGTACGTTCGGGTCTCTTGCGATCGACGAGCTCGTCGGAACTCCGGATGCTGCGCCCGGAGGGTTCGGCACGCCGCTGCCGCTCGTCCCGACCCAGGTCGCGCACATCGCTCGCGACCCGCTGGATCCGGCGTTCGACGAGGCGCGGTTCGTCGACATCGTGCGACGGCGCGCCAGCGCGATCAAACGCATCCTGCTCGATCAGACGCTGGTCAGCGGCATCGGCAACATCTATGCGGACGAGTCGCTCTGGGCGGCGCGGATACATCCTGAGACGCAGGGACGCGCGCTGTCCGCGCCGGCCGTGCGGCTACTGCTGGACGAAGTGCGTCTGGTGCTGCAGAAGGCTCTGGCCGAGGGCGGCACCAGCTTCGATGCGCAGTATGTGAACGTGAACGGGCAGGCCGGCTATTTTGCGCACTCCTTGAATGCCTATGGACGTACCGACCAGGCATGTGCACGATGTGGATCACCCATCCGCCGGGTGAAATTCATGAACCGATCCTCGTTCTTCTGTCCTCGGTGTCAGCGCAAGCGCTCTTCGTAGTCACAAGCCCATGTGATCATCGGAACCGGTTTTTCCCTGGTCAAGTCGAACTTCGCACGGGTATCGATCGGTACTGCCTACGGTCAGAGTGCGCAGGCCTCACGAGTCCTTCCGTCTCTCGGGCCAGCCGTCGAGGAGCAGGTCGTCCAGATCGTCGGGATCCAGCGTGTTGTGACGGAACCGCACCGGGCGGCCTGCTCGCTGCTCGAATCCGTCACCCTGGACGTGCAGCCGGCGGCGCAGCGTGGTGCCATCTGGCAGCTCTGCACTGATGCGCAGGTCGAACCATGTCTGGTCGTCTCCGCTGCCCGGATGCTCGATCGCCCGCTCCACGGTTCCTTCGGCGACGCGGCCGTCGGCGAAGCACGCCGTCTGACGCTTCTTGGTGGCGATCAGGCTCCCGACCGCCCCGAGTACCGTCACGCCGATCGCGACGCCCCAGATCCACCAGTAGAAGCCCGCATGCCCGGCATCGGTCACGCTGGACCAGATCGCCACGGCGACGGAGGCGAACATGGCCAAGATGAGCAGCGCGACTCCTGCCAGCATCATGAGCACAGCGACGGTCTCGGCCTTCGACCAACGCCGGATACGACCCCGCGTCTCGGACGTGCGCGCCGCGGCCATCCACTCCTGGGTCTGCTCGTCGGGCGTGACGAGGCCGAGGAACGAGATGTGCTTCGGTCTGGTCATCTCGCGCTCCTCTCTGCCCTCCGGCGCAGCTTCGCGCGGATCCGCGTCATCTTCTCGCGCGGTGGTACCGGCGTCACGATCACATCCTCATCGCTGTCCAGAGGCTCGGTGATGAGCATCCACTCGTGCGCCGTAGTCTCGCCGGCGGTCTGGGAGACGGGCAAGTGGAGGAAGTAGTACCCTCCGGCCAGCCGCGGGCCGAACAGCGTCGCCGACGATATCGGCCCCGAGCCCGAGGGCGGCATGCCGCCCTGCCTGAGCCACTGCTCAAATGCCTCATGGATCTCGGCTGCGCGCCGGTGGTCGAGCCGGTGATCGAGCGCGATGTACGTCGCCCACCCGGTGGCCTCCCCGTCCTCGTAGTCCATGGAAGCGCGGTGGACCGAGTGTGCGACGCCGTGCTCGTAGATCCACTGGTTCTCGGCGCGCAGGTCCTTCAGGACGCTCAGCCGCAGGGCGAGCACGCCCAACGTGATGAGCAGCCAGATCCCGACCCCGGCCCAGACGATCCACGCGTTCCACGGCTGGCCGTCGAACTCCTCGCCGAACAGATTGCCGGTCCAGCCCTCGCCGGGGTCGGTGATCGTGCCCCAGACCAGGAACCCGAGCGCGGCGAGAGGGAGGAGTACCCAGAAGACCGGCGCGTGGACGAACTGGGTGCTGCGCAGGTCCTCGCTGCCGGCCCACTTCGCGACCTCGTCGACGGACTCCGGACGGGGGACGTCCAACGGTCGTGCGATACCTCGGCGCATCGGGGCTCTCTCCCGTCCTCGTGGGAGCGCCTCGCTGCACCTGGCGGTTGTGTCGTGCCGGGTGTCCGGGAAGGGTGGTCGCCGCTTCACGGACGGACACCGATGACGCCCCTCTCGTCCTCACCAGTCTCGCACAGAGGGGGTGGACCAGGCATTGCTGTTGGCCCTGACCTCGCTTCAATCAAAGATCGTCTCGCGGATCCGCAGGGCCAGGCACCCGCCGGGGAGCGGTGCCCGCGCTGCGGCACACCCATCAGACGAGCGGCCTTCATGAACCGCTCCAGCCACTGCTGTCCGCGGTGCCAGCGCCGGCGCTGATCCGACGCGTCGCTCAGCCGGGCATCGGCGCATTGATGTCCGCAGCCCATGTGCGGATCGCCTGACGCTCGACGGCGTTGCACACGTAGCCGTAGCCCAGAGTCACACCTTGGTGGGACAGTGACGGCTGGTCGTAGTAGGTCAGTGCATAGCAGTCGGCCATCTTCTCGTCGCTGCCCTGGAACAGCCCCTGCGCGATCAGACGATCCGCCTCGCCCTTGCCGTCCTCGAAGCGGCGGGCATCGGCGTGCTGGAAGACATGGGCGAGCTCGTGGGCGGTCACCATCTTGCGCTCCCAATCGCTGCCGGCCTGGTTCTCGGCCTGCACGTGCACGACGAGCGGGGTGCCCCGGCGCACGCAGCCGGTGTTGACCTTGCCCTCGCGCGAATCACCGCATGCCGAGGCGGCATCCCAGCGGACATCGATGAAGCCATCGCCGGCCTGATCGACGAGCTGCTCGGTGAGCGTTCCGGAACTGTTCCCGCGCCGCGCCTGCGCCGCGGTGACCTGAGCCTCGAGCTCCTGTCGGAATTCGGCGGTCCGTCGCGCCACTGATCGGGCGGCGATCTCGGAGATGTCCGGAACAGCGGCCTCTCGTGCGATGCGGTCCATGAAGTCCTTCTGGGTGACCAGCGGTGCGACCGGATTGCCCTCGAGCTGCGCTGCCAGCGCGTCGTACTTCGCCTTCTCATCTGCATAGATCGCCATCTGCTCCGCGACGGCCTGATCCTCGGCCGCAGGAGTGCTCGGAACGTGGTGCTCGGGCGAGGCTGCGTTCGGTTCTCTGCTGCCGAGCAGGCCGCCGACCGCGACGACGAGGATGATCACGACGAGGACGGCGAGACAGCCGCAGCCGCCGATCCAATAGCCGACCCCGCGTGGTCGGCGCGGCGCGGCGGCGGCCGGAGCGCCGACCGGCATCGTCAGGTAGGGCGGCTCGGCGCCGATCGGGTTCACCTGCGTCATCCAGGCGCGAAGCTGCGGATAGGTCTGCGGGTGGACGGCGATGAGCGGGTGCAGATCGTATCGGCGGGCCGCGATGTCCGCGAGCTGCTGAGGGGGAGTGGCCGGGTCGTGCGCGGCGTGCAGATCGAGGTCGTCGGGGGCTCCGGTCATATGACGATGCTAATTCAGTCTCCCCGCCGGCCGGTCGACCGCGAACGCCAGATGCGGCATGTCCACACCGCGGTAGTGCTTCATGAAGCGGCCGCGCACCGTCATTCCCAGCCGGATCGCCACGTTCATCGACGCGATGTTCGTGTCCCGGATCTGCGCATACACGCGGTCGGCGCCGAGCACCTCGAACGCATGGTCGCGGCTCGCCGTCGCCGCCTCGATCGCGTAGCCGTGATGCCACTGGGCCCGGTTGAACAGATACCCCACCTCCAGCACATCCCGCTCGAGGATGTGCTGACGGGTGATCCCGCATTGACCGATCAACTCACCGGTCTCGCGGAGGATGACGGCCCACATGCCGAAGCCGTCCTCCCGGTAGCGATGGCGCATGCGCGCCAGCCATTCCTGCACCATCTGGTCGTCGAACGCACCCTCGTACGCGGTCATGGTCTCGGCATCCTGCAGGATCGCGCGCAGCGCGGGCAGATCGGTCTCGGTCATCTCGCGCAGATCGAGGCGCGATGTGCTCAACAGCATCCGCGCGTTCTCACCGCTGCTCCGCGTCGCGGAGGGCGACGTCATCCCAGTGCCTTCTTCCAGGCGCCCTCGTAGGAGAGGGGGACGAATCCGATGGCTTCGTTGATGTCCAGCATGGGCCGGTTCTCCTCGGCGTTGTAGGTGATCACCGCGGAGGAGCGCGGCTGCTGTTCCCGCCAGGCGAGCAGGCCGGCGGTCTTCACCAGCATCCCGAGGCGGTGCCCGCGATGCGCCGAGAGCACGAGCGTGTCCTCCTGATGCGAGATCGTGGTGCGGTCCGGTCCCACGGACAGCTCGTTGTAGGCGCACAGCTCACCCGTGCCGATGTGCCGCGCGGCCGTGACCAGCACTGTGCTTCCGTGCTGGACGTAGCGTTCGTCATGGCGCCTGACGCGGTCGGCATCCCACTTCTCCGCGGGCATCGCGAGGTCGGCGTCGGGAGCATCCGTCGACATGTGCTCTTTCATGTGGGCGTATCCCGGGATGTGCTCGGCGGGGGTCGGCAGCATCCACTGCACGACACGATAACCCGCGGCTCTGTGTTCGGCTTCCGCGTGCAGCCGGCGGATGCGCTGCACGACTGCGTCGCTCCAGGTGAGCGTGCTGACGCGTTCGATCTGCTCCAGACGGTAGCCGTGACGCAGCAGGAAGCGCGCGTGGTGATCCCGCGGGATCGTCCCGAAGCCGGTCGGCGATTCGAGAACCTCCGCGGTGTCGGCAGGAGTCGGATGAGCGACGAAGGCGAGCATCCGCTCGACCCCGGCAGTACGGGCCACTGCTTCGATCTCCGCCAGCGCGGCGGTGCCGATGCCCTGTCCCCACACGCGGCGGAGCAGGCTGATGATGAAGTACGCGGATGCCCCGTCACCGTCGTGCAGGATGTTCAGCGGAGCCACGCCGACGGTCTCGCCGTCGACCGCGATGGACCATTGCCGACGGGTCGCGTTCGGGTTGGACCGCAGGATCGGCAGCAGCGACTCGGCGGTCATGTCGTCGTCGTCGCGACCTGTGACGTCATGGATGGCACGATTGCGCACGTCGGCGTAGACGCGGATGTCTTCTGTCGGTTCTGCGTCCGCCCGTGCCGGCAGCACGAGCGGACGCAGAACCGCAGTATCGGTGAGAGGGATGCTCATCATGGCCTCCAGCTCAGCGCAGCTGACGCTGCAGGTCGTATGCGAGCACGGTGATGGCCTCGCGCTCGGAGATCCGAGGCCGGTCGCGGAGGAGCATGATGTCCTCACGGCTCAGAGCGCGGTCTCGGCGCGGGCTGCGCTGCGCCCGCAGCAGCAGCCACAGGCCGAGGCGCAGGGAGAGCCGGTCTCCGAACGTGAGCTCGGTGCGGTCGGCGGGAACGGTGATCTCGAGGATCTCATCCTCGGTACACGGCGGGTGGATGGTCTGGTGAAGCAGGGCTTCAGTACTCACGAGAGTGCTCGTTTCAGGTTGAATTTCATGAGGGAAGCGCGACGTCCGGTGTCGACCGGGATTCCGGCGGATGCGGAGGGCCCGATGACCATCGGTCAGTCCGGTGAGGGACGAGGCGCGGGCGAGAGGTCTCGAGGAGGTGAGACGTCGCATGGGATGCAGAGGGTCGAAGTCATCGACCGATGCGGGAGCGGCTGGAACCGGCGGGGATCAGTCTCCCGAGGAGCTGATCGCGAGCTGCAGTTCTACGAGAGCGCGCTGGGACGGAAGCCGAAGAAGGAGAACGACTGATCCGCGGCGCGCGAGGCATCGAGGCCTGCGGCTGGTGCCGTGATGTCTGCAGTGATCATGAGCGTTCTCCTTTCGTGTTCGATCCGGTTTGCAAAGCTAGTGGGTTCTCACAGCGGACGTCAAGCATTTTCTGTTCCACCGGCGTGTCGCGTTCATGCCGGATCCGTCTCGACGCCGCGCGGGATCCTCGTTCCTGGCGGTGATTCCGGTAGCGTGGCGGCGTGATTCTCCCCGGCCGACCAGCACGACGAACGGTGCGCGCATGCATCTGAAGAGCTTGACGCTCAAGGGCTTCAAGTCCTTCGCCCAGCCCACCTCGTTCGTGTTCGAGCCGGGCGTCACGTGCATCGTCGGGCCCAACGGCTCGGGCAAGTCGAACGTGGTGGACGCGCTGGCCTGGGTGATGGGGGAGCAGGGGGCCAAGACCCTGCGCGGCGGCAAGATGGAGGACGTCATCTTCGCGGGCACCTCCACGCGCGGCCCGCTCGGGCGTGCCGAGGTGAAGCTCACGATCGACAACAGCGACGGCGCTCTGCCGATCGAGTACGCCGAGGTGACGATCAGTCGCACCCTGTTCCGCAACGGATCCAGCGAATATGCGATCAACGGGTCCAGCTGCCGGCTGCTCGACGTGCAGGAGCTGCTGAGCGACTCCGGTCTCGGCCGCGAGATGCACGTGATCGTCGGGCAGGGGCGTCTGGACACGGTCCTGCAGGCATCTCCCGAGGACCGCCGCGGCTTCATCGAGGAGGCCGCGGGCATCCTCAAGCACCGGCGCCGCAAAGAGAAGACCATTCGCAAGCTCGACGCGATGGAGACCAACCTCACCCGCTTGAGCGACCTGGCTGGCGAGATCCGCAGACAGCTCAAGCCGCTGGGAAAGCAGGCGGAGATCGCCCGCGAGGCCGCCGGGATCGCCGCGGTCGTGCGTGATGCCAAGGCGCGCATCTTCGCCGATGACGTGGTCGCACTGCGCACGGCGCTGGCCGATCACACCCGCACCGAGCACGAGCGGCACACCGAACGGCTGGTGCTCTCCGAACAGGCCGACACCGTGCGCTCCGGAATCCAGCGGCTCGAAGCCCAGCAGAACTCCGCAGCGGTCGATGAGGCGCGCCGCGTCGCGTTCGGTCTGGAGCAGGCCCAGGAGCGGGTGCGGAGCCTGTACACCCTCGCCAACCAGCGTCTCGCGCTGCTCGGCAGCGAGGACGATGACACGATCTCCTCGATCACGGTGACGCAGGACGTGATCGACGAGGCCAAGGAGGAGATCACGCGCATCTCCGAGGGGCTGGGCGACGCGCAGGATGCTGCGATCCTCGCCAGTCGCGAGGTGGTCGACGCACGGGCCGAGCTGGACACGCTGGACGTGGACATCGCCGAGCAGAGCGCTCTCGTCTCCCAGTACGACATGCGGCTCAGCTCGCTGCGCGGCAATGCTGATGCCGCGGCATCAGCCCTCGCAGCCGTTCGGGGTGCCGTGGAGCGGCAGGCGAGCGCGCTGGAGGCGGCTCATGTGCGACGGCGCGAGGCGGCGGAGGCATTCGATTCGATCGCGGATGCGGAGGCTCCCGAGGGCACGGCGGCGGAGTACGCCGCGGCGTACGACGAAGCACAGAAGCGGGTGACCGAAGCCGAGAGCGCGCGCGACTCGCTGCGTGAGCGGCTGCATGAGGCTGAGCGCGAGGCCGACTCGCTGACGGCGAAGGCCGCGGCGCTCGGCAGCGCGCTCGCGCTGTCCGGAGGCGCAGCGGAGATCGTGGCCTCCGGAGCTTCGGGAGTGCGCGGTCTGGTCGGCGACGCCGTGCAGGTGCGCGCCGGATACGAGGCCGCGATCGCCGCAGTGCTCGGTCCGCTCACCGAGGGCGTGCTCGTCGACGATGTGGACGCCGCTTTCGGGCTGGTCTCCTCCGGGGGAGCTCGTGGAACGGTCGACTTCGTCATCGCAGACTCCGCCGTGGGCGCGTCCTCGTCAGCGGACGCTCCGGGCACGGTGTCGGCGGCCGAGGTCGTCGAGGCCCCCGCAGGTGTGCGCGGAATCCTCTCCGCCGTGCTGATCGCCGACGATCTCGCCGCGGCGCGAGCGGCGCGCACGGCGCTGGACGCGCTGTCCGACACGCAGACCACGATCGTCACGAAGACCGGTGAGGTCATCACCGCCCACACGATGCGCGCCGGTTCCGGTGAGGCATCGCGGCTGGAGCTGGCCGCCGAGCGCGACGCGGCGACCGAGCGTCTGGCGGAGGTGCGCGTGACCACGGCCGAACTTCGCCAGGCCCGCGAAGGCGCGACGGAGGCCGTCGAGGATGCGCGCCGCCGCGCCAAGGATGCGCTGCGCATGCTCCGCGAGCATGACGCGGAACTCGCCAGTCACGCCGAGCAGGTCAACCGCGTGACCGTGCAGCACGAAGCCGCGATCGCCGAGTGCGAACGGTTGGAGAGCGGGCTCGCGCAGGCGCAGGCGGCTGTCGCGGATGCCGAAACCGCCGCAACGCGGGCGCAGGGTGAGCTGGAGGCGTCGGAATCCGAGCCGCGTCCGGTCCTGGACGCCTCGGCTCGTGACGGTCTGCTCGAGGCGCTGGAGTCCGCCCGCGAGGGCGAGGTGCGCGCGCGGCTGGAGATCGAGACCCTCCGTGAGCGCGTGCGTGCCGCACAGGCGCGGGTCTCCTCGCTGGAGCGGCAGCGGGCGCAGGAGCGCGATGCTGCGGCCGAGGCTGCGCGTCGCGCGGTCATCCGCCGCGCTCAGCGCGAAGCGGCGTCGGCAGTGGCCGAGGAGGTGCCGCGCGTCCTGGACTCGATCGATCGCTCGGTGACCGAGGCGCGCGTGGCGCTGGCTGCCGCGGAGTCGGAGCGGGCCGCGCACAACGAGGAGCTGACCACCCTGCGCGTGCAGGAGACCTCGCTGCGTGAGCGACTGGCCGGCCTCACCGAGAGCGTGCACGGGCTCGAGCTGCAGATCCACGAGAAGAAGCTGCACCTGACCAGCCTGCTGGAACGCGTCGCCTCCGAGCTCGCTCTCGACGAAGATATTCTCATTGCGGAATATGGACCCGATCAGCCGGTTCCCCGCGACCCGGGTGCGCAGGAGCAGGACGAGGACACCGAGATCCCCTTCGACCGACGCATCCAGGAGCGCCGGCTGAAGGACGCAGAGCGCAAGCTCGGACAGCTGGGCCGGGTGAATCCGCTCGCGCTGGAGGAGTTCGCCGCGCTCGAGCAGCGGCACGCGTTCCTCACCGAGCAGCTGACCGACCTGACGAAGACCCGCCAGGACCTGCTCGCGATCATCGCCGAGCTCGACGAGCGGATGCAGGTGATCTTCGCCGCCGCCTTCGAGGACACCAAGCAGGCATTCGGCGAGGTGTTCCCCCTGCTGTTCCCGGGCGGATCGGGAAGCATCTCGCTCACCAACCCCGATGACATGCTCACCACGGGCATCGAGGTCGCGGTGCGGCCGGTCGGGAAGAAGATCGAGCGTCTCTCCCTGCTCTCGGGCGGTGAGCGCTCGCTGGCCGCCGTGGCGCTGCTCGTGGCCATCTTCAAGGCGCGCCCCAGCCCGTTCTACATCCTCGACGAGGTCGAAGCCGCGCTGGACGACGCCAACCTGGGTCGGCTGCTGACGGTGTTCGAGCAGCTGAGGGAGAACTCGCAGCTGCTGGTGATCACGCATCAGAAGCGGACCATGGAGATCGCGGATGCCCTGTACGGCGTGTCCATGCGGCAGGACGGGGTCTCGGCCGTCGTCGGTCAGCGCGTCGGAGACCGCGCCGCCGCATCCGTCTGACCTCGAGGTGTCGTCGTCCGGAGCCTCGGGCGCGGCGGCGGCGTGTGGCGCCGTCCGGCGCGCCGACACGCCGCAGAACTCGGGGTTTCGACACCGCCCGTCCCGGCTGCGGTTACAGCGACGCCTCGAAGGCGGCCGCCGCGGCTCCGAATGCCGGCAGATCCATGGGCCGATGCTGCGCTCCGGCGAGCACCAGGTGCTCGGCGCCCCCGTCGACGAGCACCTGCGCGATCTGCTCGTACTCGTCGTTCCAGCCTCCGGTGACCACCAGGGTCGGGATGCCGTGCATCATTCCGGCTCGCACGCCATGGCCCCACGGCAGGTTCGTGGCCGCCCACCGATCGGCGGCGGATTGTTCGCGATCCCAGGCATCGGGGTCGAACGGGCCGCCGAACATCAGCGGGCGCAGGATCGCCCAGAACGAGCGCAGGTCACCGGCATCCGCCTGGGCGCGCGCCTCGCTGACGATGCCGATGTGCCGTTCGATGGACTCCTCGCCACGAGCGATGTCGTAGAGCGCGGGCTCGACCAGGACGAGTCCCTCGATCCGCATCCGTCGGGCGGCCAGCGCCACCGGCACCGCGCCGATCGAGTGCGCGTAGACGATCGCGCGCTGCGATCCATGGTCCCGCACCAGCGCTTCGGCCTGCTCCGAGATCGTGGAGGCGATCGGAAACGAGACGAACGCGTCCTCCTCGGTGCCCGCGTCCGGCCAGGCGTCGGCGCCGCGGCGACCCGCGCCGTGGACGTGTACTCGACGGATGCGCATGTCGACCATCGTAGGCTGGGAGCATGGCGGAGAAGTCCTGGTCCCTCGGTCGCGCACTGCGCGGCATGTTCGTCAAGCCCACGATCGACGAGACGACGTGGGAGGACCTGGAGACCGCGCTGATCACGGCGGATTTCGGGCCCGACATCACCGAGCAGCTCCTCGATGAGCTGCGGGGGAAGGTCGAGAAGTACCGCACCACCGACCCGAAGGACCTGCAGCGGATGCTGCGGGAGACGCTCGAGGATCGCTTCACGAAATTCGACACGACGCTCAAGCTCACCGAGCGCCCCGCCGTCGTGCTGGTCGTCGGGGTGAACGGCGTCGGCAAGACCACGACGATCGGGAAGTTCACGAAGTTCCTGCGCGGATTCGAACGCAGCGTGGTCGTCGGCGGCGCGGACACGTTCCGGGCCGCGGCGGTCGAACAGCTCGCCACCTGGGCGCAGCGCGGGGGAGCCGCGATCGTCCGCCCTCAGCACGAGGGTCAGGACCCGGCCTCGGTCGCCTACCAGACCGTCGAGTACGCGCAGCAGCAGGGCATCGAGATCGCGATCATCGACACCGCCGGACGGCTGCACACCAAGGGCGGGCTCATGGACGAGCTGGCGAAGGTCCGCCGCGTCGTCGAGAAGCTCGCACCGATCAGCGAGGTGCTGCTGGTGCTGGATGCGACCACGGGACAGAACGGAGTGCTCCAGGCCGAGGCGTTCCTGCAGCACGCCGGGGTCACGGGTCTCGTGATCACCAAGCTCGACGGGTCGGCGAAGGGCGGATTCATCCTCGCGGTGCAGGAGCGCACCGGCATCCCCGTCAAGCTGCTCGGCCAGGGCGAGGGCATCGACGATCTCACCGGGTTCACTCCCCATGTCTTCGTGCAGTCGCTCGTGGACGCGTAGGACTACCGGACGGACGCAGAGGCTGGTTTCATAGCGATATGGCGATCGAACACGACTACTTCGGAGTTCTCTCCTCCGGGCCCGACGGTGCCATCTTCTGGACCGAACGGGTCGACTTCGGCGACCAGTCGGTGACCGTCGACCTGACCGCCCCGGATCAGGACGACGTGTCCCAGGCGGCGCTGGATGTCGCGGCCGGACTGATCGCGGGCATCGAGAACCTGGACGCCGTGGTGCGCAGGGCCATGCTCACCGAGGTCGACGACCGCACCAGCGAGGTGACCGAGTTCATCCTGCAGCAGCAGGAGGCATACGGCGACGAGCTGGAGGACGTGCTCGTCGACGTGAGCGGCGACGCCGCAGTCGACATCATCCGTTCGCTGAGCCTGATGAGCATGACGATCCTCGCCGACGAGCACGGCGGATCCGAGCCGTTCGCGGTGATGGAATACGCGCTGGACGCGGATGCCACCGATGACGTGCTGCTGGTGAACCTCGCCGACGACGGCACGGTGATCTCGGTGATGAGTGCCGACTAGCGCCGTCTAGACCGCCTGTGCGAAGCCCAGGTCGGCGCCCTCGGCGATATGTGCGAGGTGGGCGGGGATCTCCCGGCCCTTCGACTGCATCGACTGCGCCCAGAGCCGTCCGGCGCGGTACGACGAGCGCACCAGCGGTCCGGCGAGCACACCCAGGAAGCCGATCCGCTCCGCCTCCGCCTTGAACTCCACGAACTCGTCCGGCTTGACCCAGCGCGCCACCGGCAGGTGCCGCGGCGTGGGGCGCAGGTACTGCGTGATCGTGATGATGTCGCATCCGGCGTCGTGCAGATCCTGCAGCGCCTCGATGACCTCCGCGGGCTCCTCGCCCATGCCGAGGATGAGGTTCGACTTCGTGATCAGGCCCGCCTCATGGCCCTGCGTGATCACGTTCAGCGAGCGCTCGTAGGTGAACGCCGGGCGGATGCGACGGAAGATCCGCGGCACCGTCTCGACATTGTGTGCGAAGACCTCGGGGCGCGCGTCGAAGATCTGCCCCAGGTACTCGGGGTTGCCGCTGTGGTCGTTGGCGAGCAGCTCGACACCCGTGTTCGGGTTCTGAGCGTGGATCTGCCGCACGGTCTCGGCATTCAGCCAAGCGCCCGTGTCCGGCAGGTCGTCACGGGCCACGCTGGTGACGGTCGCGTAGCGCAGGCCCATTCGGGTGACGCTCTCGGCGACCCGGCGCGGCTCGTCGGTGTCGTAGGCGGCAGGCTTGCCGGTGTCGATCTGGCAGAAGTCGCAGCGCCGGGTGCACTGCGAGCCGCCGATCAGGAACGTCGCCTCGCGGTCCTCCCAGCACTCGAAGATGTTCGGACAGCCGGCCTCCTGGCACACCGTGTGCAGGCCCTCCTCTTTCACCAGCGAATGCAGCGCCTGATACTCGGGGCCCATCTTCGCCTTGGTGCGGATCCATTCCGGCTTGCGCTCGATGGGCGTCTCGGCGTTGCGGATCTCGAGGCGCAGCAGTCTGCGTCCCTCCGGGGCGGCGGCGCTCATGCTGCCACTCCTTCGATCGGAGCCGACGCGTACTCGGCGGCGAAGGCGTCGGCCACCGCCTGCACGATGTCGGCGGGGGAGACGTCGGCTCCCACGACCTCGCTGACCGTGGTGACACCGGCATCCGTGATCCCGCAGGGGATGATGCCGCTGAAGCCCGAGAGAGTGTTGTCGCAGTTGATGGCGAAACCGTGCATGGTCACGCCCTGCTGCACGCGCACGCCGATGGCCGCCACCTTGTCCTCGGACAGGGGCCTGCGCACCCAGACGCCGCTGCGTCCCTCGACCTGGTAGCCGTCCACCCCGAAAGGCTGCAGGATGCTGATCAGCAGGCGCTCCATCCGCCGCACGTGCGCGACGACGTCCATCGGCTCCGGCAGTCGCACGATCGGATAGCCGACCAGCTGACCCGGCCCGTGCCAGGTGATCTTCCCGCCGCGATCCACGTCGACCACGGGCGTGCCGTCCTGCGGACGCTCCTGCGGCTCGGTGCGCTTGCCGGCCGTGTACACCGCTTCGTGCTCGAGCAGCAGGAGTGTGTCGTGTCGGGTTCCGGCGACGACGTCACGGTGGATGCTGCGCTGCAGCTCCCACCCGTCGAGGTAGGGAACGAAGTCCGGTGCGAGGCCGGCGAAGCGGATGTCGAGCATGAGCACTCCTCGGGGCGTGGTCAGTGTTGTTGGATGCAGTGCAAGAATAGCGCTCGGGTCAGCCTACGCCTGTTCCGGGAGCACGGGGCGTCGACTCGGGCGGCTACCATGGCGTTCATGGCCACGGAGACCCGCGCAGGACGCCCGCGCGCGTCATCGCGTGAGACGCTGGCTGAGGCTGCCTGCGAACTGTTCCTCGAGCAGGGATACGACGCCACCTCGATCGTGGACATCACCCGGCGAGCCGGGGTGAGCCGTTCGAGCTTCTTCAACTACTTCGCATCGAAGAGCGACGTGCTCTGGTCGGGGCTGGATGCGCGTATCGCGGTGGCATCGGTGGCGCTGGCCGCACTGGGGACGGATGCTGACGGGCCCGGTGTCCGCGCGGCGCTCGAGCCGGTCGTCCGGGGATTCGCGCCCGACCCGCTGGCGCTGGCACTGCGCAACGCCGCGGCGATGGGTCTGGAACAGGAGCTGCTGCGCGACACGGGACTGCGTCACGCACGGATCGCGTCGGCCGTCGCCGGGGCCGCGCGCAGTTCCGGGGTCGAGGAGATCCGCGCCGACATCCTCGGCTCGGCGCTGGCCACCGCAGTGCTGTCCTCACTGCGGGTGTGGGCGGAGCAGGGAGCCGGGCAGGCCTCGCTGGAAGCGCAGTTCGACGAGGCGCTGCGCAGCATCCATGATCTTCCCTGGGACTGAACGGACGAAGTCGGCCCGGCTCCGCCGCCGCCGATCAGTCGCGGAACGGCGTGATCGCCGCGCCGATCTCGTTCAGGCGCGACCACAGGCCCTCGTAGCCGCGCTCGATCACGGCGATGTTGCGCAGCACGCTGGTGCCCTTCGAGGCGAGCATGGCCAGCAGCAGCACCACAGCCGGACGCAGTGCGGGCGGGCAGATCACATCGGCCGCCGACCACCGCGTGGGGCCGGTGACATCGAGGCGGTGAGGATCGCGCAGCCGGATGTCGGCGCCGAGCCGGGTGAGGTCGGACAGGTGGATGGCCCGCCCCTCGTACACCCAGTCGTGGATGAGCGTGGTGCCCTCGGCGCTGGCGGCGATCACCGCGAAGAAGGGCAGGTTGTCGATGTTGATGCCGGGGAACGGCATGGAGTGGATCTTGTCGACGGGAGCATGCATGGTCGACGGGTGCACGGTCAGGTCGACCAGGCGGGTGCGTCCGTTCGCGCCCGGGTACTCGGGGGTCAGCTCGTAGCGCAGCCCCATCTCGGTGAGCACGCCCAGTTCGATCTCCATGAACTCGATCGGCACGCGCTTCACCGTGATCTGCGATCCGGTCACGACTCCGGCGGTGAGCAGCGTCATCGCTTCCACCGGATCCTCGCCGGGCCAGTAGTCGACGTCCTCGTCGATCTCGCTCCTGCCGTGGATGCGCAGCGTGGTGGTGCCGACTCCCTCGATGCGGATGCCCAGCAGCTCCAGATAGAAGCAGAGGTCCTGCACCATGTAGTTCGGGCTGGCGTTGCGGATGACCGTCACGCCGTCGCGGCCGGCCGCTGCCATGATCGCGTTCTCGGTCACGGTGTCGCCGCGCTCGGTGAGCACGACGTGCAGTTCGTCATCGTCTACCTCGGAGACCGTGGCCCGGTACCAGCCCGTGGTCGCCTCGACCGAGAGTCCGAAGCGCCGCAGTGCGAGCATGTGCGGCTCGACGGTGCGGGTGCCCAGGTCGCAGCCGCCGGCGTACGGGAGTGAGAACTCACTGTGGCGGCCCAGCAGCGGGCCCAGGAACATGATCACGCTGCGTGTGCGGCGACCGGCGTCGGCGTTGATCGCGCTGAGATCCAGCTGCTGGGGAACGCGGATCTCGAGGTCCTCGCCGTTGTCCGACCACACGGCTGAGACGCCGAAGCTGCGCAGCACATCGAGAATGCGATCGACCTCGACGATTCGGGCCACACGGTGCAGCGTGGTGCGACCGCGGTTGAGCAGGCTCGCGCACAGCAGCGCGACCGCTCCGTTCTTGCTGGAATTGACCGTGATCGATCCGCTCAGCGGCCGACCGCCCTGTACGCGGATGTGCTGGCTGGTGCTGGGCTGACCGAGGGTGAGGATCTCGTTGCCCAGAGCGGTGTTGATGCGCGCCAGCAGCTCCAGGGTGAGATTCTGTCCGCCGCGCTCGATGCGGTTGATCGCGCTCTGGCTCGTGCCGACCCGGGCGGCGAGCTGCGACTGGGTGAGCTTCTGGGCGACCCGGGCATCGCGGATCAGGCGAGCGGCGGTGGTCTGCAGCGGCTCGTCCGAGACAGGAGCGCTGTCGCCGCGGGGCGCTGACCGTACGGAATTCATCGTCATGGGGGCAAATATACCGCCTACGAGATATCAGAGGCTCGAAATGCGCGGATCTGAGGATCCCGCGGCCCGGTATGGGGTTGGAGCACGTCGTATGCGAGATCATCCTCTGCCCGAATGCCTGAGAAGCCGCCTGCGCTGCGACGGGGCCGTGCTCCCGTAGAATCGAGGGCACCATGGCTACATTTGGCACCCTCTCCGATCGGCTCACCGAGACCTTCCGCAATCTGCGCACGAAGGGAAAGCTGAGCCCCGCCGATGTCGACGGCACCGTCCGCGAGATTCGTCGCGCTCTGCTCGATGCTGACGTCGCGCTCGTCGTCGTCAAGGACTTCACGGCGAAGGTGCGCGAGCGCGCACTGGGCGACGAGGTCAACAAGGCGCTGAACCCCGCGCAGCAGGTCGTGCAGATCGTGAACGAGGAGCTCGTGGCGATCCTCGGCGGTGAGCAGCGCCGCCTGGAGTTCGCGAAGACCCCGCCGACCGTCATCATGCTCGCTGGACTCCAGGGCTCGGGCAAGACGACCTTCGCCGGCAAGCTCGCCCGTCAGCTGCAGGCCGACGGCCACACTCCTCTGCTGGTCGCCGCAGACCTGCAGAGGCCCAACGCCGTCACGCAGCTGCAGGTCGTCGCCGAGCGTGCGGGGGCCACGATCTTCGCACCCGAGCCCGGCAACGGCGTCGGAGACCCCGTGCAGGTCTCCAGAGCGGGCGTCGAGCACGCCCGTCGACAGCAGCATGATGTGGTCATCATCGACACCGCCGGGCGTCTGGGTGTGGACGCCGAGCTCATGAAGCAGGCATCCGACATCCGCGAGGCCACCGAACCGGACGAGGTCCTGTTCGTCATCGACGCGATGATCGGTCAGGATGCCGTGAACACGGCGAAGGCCTTCCAGGAGGGCGTCGACTTCACCGGTGTCGTGCTCTCCAAGCTCGACGGCGACGCGCGCGGTGGTGCGGCGCTGTCCGTGGCATCCGTCACGGGACGCCCGATCATCTTCGCCTCCACCGGCGAGAACCTCGAGGACCTCGAGCCGTTCCACCCCGACCGCATGGCGAGCCGCATCCTCGACCTCGGCGACATCCTCACCCTCATCGAGCAGGCCCAGCAGGCCTTCGATGAGGAAGAGGCCATGAAGATGGCCGAGAAGCTCGCGACGGACGCCTTCACGCTCGAGGACTTCCTCGACCAGCTTCAGCAGATGAAGAAGATGGGCTCGATGAAGAAGATGCTCGGGATGCTCCCGGGCATGGGGCAGATGAAGCAGCAGCTCGACGACTTCGACGAGAAGGAGATCGACCGCACCGAGGCCATCATCCGATCGATGACCCCGAGCGAGCGCCGCACACCGAAGATGCTCAACGGCTCGCGCCGCCTGCGCATCGCCAAGGGCTCGGGCATGACCGTCACCGACGTCAACCAGCTCGTGCAGCGCTTCGAGCAGGCGGCGAAGATGATGAAGACGGTCGCCCGCGGCGGCACGCCGCAGATTCCCGGGATGGGTCCGATGGGCAAGCCGGGCGCGTCGACCAAGCGCGGCAAGAAGGGCGCTAAGAACAAGGGCGGCTCCCGCTCCGGCAACCCGGCCAAGCGCGCGGCAGAGAACGCCGGGCTGCCGACGGCGGCCGCCAATCCGACCGGGTCCGGATTCGGCCTCGGCGGCGGTCAGAAGGCGCCGACCGAGGCCGACCTTGCCGAGATCCAGAAGCTCTTCGGCAAGGGCTGAGTCGGTCCGATCCACGCACTCGGATCCTCGCGGCGCTTCCGGACTCAGCGCACGTCGTCGTCGACCCAGTCCATCGATCTGGTGACGGCCTTGCGCCACAGACGCAGCTGTCGGTCACGCTCGGCCGGCTCCATCGTGGGCTCCCACCGGCGGTCCTCCTGCCAGTTCGCCGAGAGTGCGTCCAGGTCCTTCCAGAACCCGACGGCAAGGCCTGCGGCGTACGCCGCACCCAGCGCCGTGGTCTCGGCGACCTTCGGCCGCACGACGCAGACGCCCAGCACATCGGCCTGGAACTGCATCAGCGCGTCATTGGCGACCATGCCGCCGTCGACCTTCAGCTCCTTCAGCTCCACCTCGGCATCCGCGTTCACCGCCTCCAGGACGTCCCGCGTTTGGAAGGCGACCGCCTCCAGCGCCGCGCGGGCGATGTGGTTGCGGTTCGCGAAACGGGTGAGGCCCACGATCGCGCCGCGGGCGTCCGGTCGCCAGTAGGGCGTGAACAGCCCGGAGAACGCCGGGACGATGTAGACCCCGCCATTGTCCTCCACCCGACGAGCGAGCTCCTCGACCTCCGGCGCGGACGAGATCAGGCCCAGCTGATCGCGCAGCCACTGGATCAGAGAGCCCGCGACGGCGATGGATCCCTCCAAGGCGTAGTGGGTCGGTGCGTCGCCGAGCTTGTAGCCGACTGTGGTCAGCAGCCCGTTCTTCGAGCGCACGATCTCCTCGCCGGTGTTGAAGATCAGGAAGCAGCCGGTTCCGTAGGTGTTCTTGCTCTCACCGGCCTGGAACGCCGCCTGTCCGAAGGTCGCCGCCTGCTGGTCGCCCAGGATCCCCGCGATCGGGGTCTCGCGCAGCAGCGACGAATTCTCCGCCGTCCCGTACACCTCCGAGGACGAGCGGATCTCCGGCATCATCGACGCCGGCACGCCGAACGCCTCCAGGATGTCTTCGCGCCACTGCAGCGTCTCGAGGTCCATGAACATCGTGCGCGACGCGTTGGTGACGTCGGTCGCATGCACGCCGCCGCTGATCCCTCCGGTGAGGTTCCACAGCACCCAGCTGTCGGTGGTGCCGAACATCAGCTCGCCGGCATCCGCCCGCTCCCGTGCTCCGTCGACGTTCTCGAGGATCCAGGCGATCTTCGTGCCCGAGAAGTAGGTCGCCAGCGGCAGGCCGACGACGTCGGCGAAGCGGTCGATGCCGCCGTCGGCGGCCAGTCGATCCACGATCTCCTGCGTGCGGGTGTCCTGCCAGACGATCGCGTTGTACACCGGCTCACCCGTGCCGCGGTCCCAGACGACTGCGGTCTCGCGCTGATTGGTGATCCCGACCCCCGCGATGTCGTGGCGTGTCAGGTGCGCGCGGGTCAGAGCCAGCCCGATGACCTCCTGCACGTTCTGCCAGATCTCGACCGGATCGTGCTCGACCCATCCGGCGCGCGGCAGGATCTGCTCGTGCTCCTTCTGGCCGGATGCCACGACGGTGCCCGCGTGATCGAAGATGATCGCCCTGCTGGACGTGGTGCCCTGGTCGATCGACAGAACGTACTCGGCCATGCTTTTCTCCTTCAGCGGGACATCGGTGACCCGCATTCTTCCATCGTGTCGTCAGCGGCGCGCGGGAACCTCGATCGACAGGCCGTGCGCCTCGTTCAGGATCTGGACGGCGGCCTCGACCTCTGCGTCCCGGCGGTCCGCATCCCATCCCATCAGCGGTGCCAGCGCATCAGCGAGCTCGATGAGAAGGTTCCCGGTGACGTCACCCGTGAATGCGATGCTGGTACGACGCAGCACGACATCGGCCAGCCGCACGATCATCTCGTTCTCGACCATCCACTCCAGTTCGCGCACCGAGAGCGCGCCGGCGGCGAGCGGGTGATCCGGTTCCTGCTCGATGTGCTGCCACACCTGGGCTGCGCGCGTGCCGTAGCGGGTGAGCAGCTGATCGCCGCGCGCGGCATCCGCACCGGGGAGGTTCGCACGCGTCCACGCCGCGCGCGCGCGGGTCGTGCGAGGAAAACCGTGACCGCCGCCGATCGGCAGACCCTCGGTCGACACGGAGCGCGTGCGCCCGAGCAGGGCCAGCGTGCGGTCGGCGAGATGCTCGCCGAGGGCGCGGAAGGTGGTCCATTTGCCGCCGACCAGGCTCAGCAGGGGCGCGGCTTGGGTGTCGTCGAGCTCGATACGGTAGTCGCGCGACACGAAGCCGGGAGCGGTTTCCTCGTGGCGGGGGAGCGGACGGATGCCGGAGAAGCGGTAGACGATCTGCTCGCGATCCACCTCGATGGTGGGGAACACGTGGCGGATCAGGTCGAAGAAGTAGTCCACCTCCTCTTCGGTGCAGCGGGCCGGCTCACGCGGGTCCGCCTCGATGTCGGTGGTGCCGACGAGCACCTTTCCCTTGAGCGGGTAGATGAGCACGATGCGACCGTCGGAGTGCTCGAAGAAGATCTCCCGGCCCTGGGTCGCCGCCAGCAGCTCGGGGTGATCGAGCACGATGTGCGAGCCCTTGGTGCCGCCCATGAAGCGGGAGGGCTCGCCGAGCGCGTCGTTGGTGAGATCGGTCCACGGGCCCGAGGTGTTCACGATGACCTCGGCACGGACGGTGAACTCCTCGGCCGTCTCGCGATCGCGCAGCGTGACCGCGTCGCCGTCGCGGCCCACGGCCTCGACATAGTTGAGCGCGAAGGAGCCCGCGTTCGCGGAGCGGCCGTCCTGCAGCACGTCCAGCGCCAGGCGCTCCGGATCGTGCATGGAGGCGTCGTAGTACGTGGCGGTGTACTTGATCTTCGGATCCAGGTGGGGAAGCTCTGCCAGCGACGAGGTGCGTCCGAGGAACCGGTGCCGCGGCACGGCGCCGCCGTCGCGCGAGAAGGTGTCGTACAGCGTGAGGCCCGCCTTGATGAGCAGCGCGCCGCGCTCCTGGGGCCTGCCGCTGCGGTGCGTCAGGAAACGCAGGGGAGCGGAGAGGATCCCCGAGAAGGTGGAGTAGATCGGGATCGTCGTCTCGAGCGGCTTGACGTAGTGCGGCGCGATGTGCAGCAGCCCGTTGCGCTCGCGCACCGATTCGCGCACCAGTCGGAACTCGCCGTTCTCGAGGTAGCGGATGCCGCCGTGGATCATGTGGCTGGAGGCCGAGGAGGCACCGCCTGCGAAGTCGCCGCGATCGACGATCACGGCGTCGACGCCCTGCAGCGCCAGATCGCGGAAGAGCGAGATGCCGTTGATGCCCGCACCGATGATCAGGACGGTGGTCCGTCCCGCATCGCGTACGGATGCCAGTTCGCTGTCTCGCCGTGCGTGCCGTGTGGTGCCGACCATGATCTCTCCCTCGTGCCGACTTCCAGCATCCGCCGCATGACAGAATCATGCAAACGACGTGCACGAATGTGCACGACTGTCCCGGAGGTGGTCAGGATGGCTGGGGATGCTGGTCGGCACGACGCCAGGATGCAGGCTGCTCTCACGGCGGCGAAGCTCTATTACCTGCAGGACATGACGATGGATGCCATCGCCGCCGAACTGGACACGTCGCGATCCTCGGTGTCCAGGCTGCTGTCGCATGCTCGGGACACCGGCCTGGTGGATATCCGGATCAACTCGCCGTTCGAACGCGTGGGGGAGCTGGAGGAGCAGCTGCGCACCCGGTTGCGGATCGCGGCGCACATCGTGCCGATGTCGGGCATCGTCAGCGACGTCGAGCGACTCGAACGCGTGGGCCTGACAGCAGGCCGACTGCTGTCGCAGTTCATCGAATCGAACATGACGGTCGGCATCGCGTGGGGCTCGACGATCAGCATGGTGAGCCGGTCACTCGTGCAGAAGGAGACTCACGGCACGACATTCGTGCAGCTCAACGGTGCCGGCAACGTCCAGACCAGCGGCCTGGAGTACTCCAGCGACATCCTGCAGCGCTTCGGGGCGGCATTCGGGGCTCGGGTCGAGCAGTTCCCCGTACCGGCTTTCTTCGACAACCCCGACACGCGCGAGGCGATGTGGCGCGAGCGCAGCACCCGCCGCGTGCTGGCCTTCCAGTCCACGATGGACATCGCCGTGTTCGGCCTCGGCTCGCCGCAGGCGGAGGTGCCCAGCCGCGTCTATGTGGGCGGCTACCTCAATCGCGACGACTACCGCAGCCTGCGCGAGGACGGCGCGATCGGCGACGTGGCGACGGTGTTCTTCCGCGCGGACGGCAGTTGGAAGGATATCCGGCTGAACGCGCGCTCGACCGGCCCCGGGCTGGATCGGCTCCGGCGGGTTCCGCGGCGGGTCTGCGTCGTGTCCGGGGCCGCGAAGCTCGGTTCGCTGCGTGCGGCCATCGCCGCAGGCATCGTCACCGACGTCGTTCTCGATGAGGCGCTGGCTCGCCTGCTCGTCGACGAGGGGTGAGCGCAGCGATCAGTCGACCGAGCGCTCCGGACCCTGTCGGAACTCGCGGATCAGGTGCTGCACGACCTCGCGCAGATCGCCCTGCGCGGCATCCGCCGCTTCGAGCTGACGCGCGTAGCTCGCGCCGCCCTGAAGGATGACCCCGATGCCGTCCAACTCGCGGGCGCAGCCGAGGTCGCGGGCGACCGGCAGGAGGTCTTCGACGACAGCGGCGATGTGCTCGCGCACCGGCACCTGGGAGCCGGCACGATCGACGATGACCTTCGCGTCCAGCCCGTACCTCGCGGCCCGCCACTTGTTCTCGCGGTGGAACCAGGACTGCAGCGTCGGCAGGTCGCGGCCCTCGTCCAGTTCGCGGGAGAAGAACTCCACGAGCGTCTGGGTGAGTGCGGCCACCGAGGCGAGCTCGGTCAGCGTGGACATCCCGTCGCAGGCGCGCACCTCGATGGTTCCCCATCGCGGCGCGGGACGGATGTCCCAGCGGATCTCGGACGGGTCGGCCATCACGCCGGTGCGGGTCATGTCGTCCACGAAGGACTCGAACTCCGACCACGTCGCCATCGCCCACGGCAGCCCTGCCGTCGGCAGCTGCTGGAAGACGAGCGAGCGGTTCGACGCGTATCCGGTGCGCTCGCCCGCCCAGTACGGGCTCGAGGCGGACAGCGCCTGCAGGTGGGGGAGGAAGGCTGAGAGCGCACCGATGATCGGCAGCACCTTGTCGCGATCGTCGACACCCACATGCACGTGGATGCCCCAGATCATCATGTTGCGCCCCCACCACTGGGTGCGTTCGATCAGTTTGTGGTAACGCGTCTTGTCGGTGACGCGCTGGTTGAACCACTGCGCGTAGGGATGGCTGCCCGCGGAGAGCAGCTCGATGCCGGCGGGATCCGTCGAACGGCGCACGGCTGCGATCGCCGAGGCGATGTCGTCGACCGCGTCGGAGACCGTGGCGCCGACGCCGCTGGTGACCTCGATCGTGTTGGTGAGCAGCTCGCCGGTGACGGTGTACCGCTGGGGGGCGCTCTGCTCCTCCAGCAGGGTGAGCAGCTCCGGCGCGCGGCCGACCAGGTCGCCGGTCACGGGGTCGGCGAGCATGACCTCCCACTCGAGCCCGACGGTGGAGCGCGAGGAATGAGCGAATTCGATCGGCACGCGCACATTCTGACACGCGCTGAGACGCAGCCGTGCGCACCGTGTCGCGTCGTTTCGCGGTGCGCGCCGAGATCTGGCAGAATGGAGGGTCGGAAGGCTGCTCGACCCTCTATCCAGCATCCATCCCCCCTCAGAGCTTCCGCCGGGTGTGCACCCCACGCTCCAGGCGTCGTTCATCTTCCTTTCCACACCATTCAGGAGAATCGTGGCTGTCAAGATCCGTCTCAAGCGCTTCGGCAAGATCCGTGCGCCCTACTACCGTGTCGTCGTCGCCGACTCGAAGACCAAGCGCGATGGTCGCGTGATCGAGGAGATCGGCAAGTACCACCCGACCGAGCAGCCCTCGTTCATCGAGATCGACTCGGAGCGCGCGCAGTACTGGCTCTCCGTTGGCGCGCAGCCGACCGAGCAGGTCGCCGTGCTGCTCAAGCTCACGGGCGACTGGGGCAAGTTCAAGGGCGACAAGGACGCGAAGTCCACCGTCCAGGTCGCCGAGCCCAAGGCTCCCTTCGAGATCGACGCGTCCAAGAAGTCGGTCGTCAAGCCCAAGGTCGAGAAGAAGGCTGAGCCCGTCGCTGAGCCTGCCGCTGCTGACGCGGAGGCCGCTGAGGCCCCCGCCGCCGACGCAGAGTAATCCGCCGTGCTCGCCGCCGCGCTCGAACACATCGTCAAGGGGATCGTCGATCACCCGGACGATGTCCGCATCACCGCATCCGCATCGCCCCGTGGCGATCTGCTCGAGGTGCACGTGCACCCGGATGACCGTGGTCGCGTGATCGGGCGCGGCGGCCGCACAGCCAAGGCGCTGCGCACCCTCATCTCCGCCCTCGCCGACGGACACCGCGTCCGCGTCGATGTCGCGGACGACTGACGTGGCCGGCGAGAAGAACCAGCTGCGTGTCGGTCGCCTGCTCAAGGCGCACGGTCTCAAAGGCGCATTCAAGCTCGAGCTGTACACCGACAACCCCGAACGCCGCTTCGTCCCCGGCGCCGAGTTCACGCTGCAGGTGCCGGAGGCATCCACGTGGCACGGCAAGACCGTCAAGATCCGCGAGTACCGGGTCATGAACGGCAACTCGGTCGTGTTCCTCGAAGGGATCGACGACCGCAGCGCCGCCGAGACTCTTGTGCGCGCCATCCTCTGGATGGATGAGGACGACGAGGTCGAGGACGACGCTTGGTACGCGCACCAGCTCGTCGGACTGGATGTCGTCCGCGACGACGTCGTGCTCGGCCAGATCCTGCGCGTCGAGCACCTGCCGGCGCAGGATCTGCTGATCGTCAAGACGGACAGCGCCGAAGTCATGGTCCCGTTCGTGGAGGCCATCGTGCCGTCCGTCGACATCCCCGCAGGCCGCGTGATCGTCACTCCGCCTCCTGGGCTGTTCGAAGAGCTTCCCGCCGCGGATGCCCCCGCAGCCGCCGCGGATGACGCGTCCATCGCATCCGACTGAGCATGCGCCTGGACGTCGTCTCGATCTTCCCGTCGTACTTCGACGGGTTGACCCTGTCCCTGCTCGGCAGGGCACAGGAGACCGGCATCCTGGACCTCAATGTGCACGATCTGCGGGACTGGGCGCACGACAGGCACCGCACCGTGGATGACACTCCCTACGGGGGCGGGGCGGGCATGGTGATGAAGCCCGAGCCCTGGGGCGAGGCGCTCGATTCCCTGACGGATGGGTCGCTGAACCCGTCGCCTGTACTGAGCGAGCGCCGGCGAGTCGAAGTGAGCGGGCGGCCCACCATCATCTTCCCCTCGCCCGCGGGGGAGGTCTTCAGCCAGGCGACCGCCCGCGACCTCGCGACCCGCGACCACCTGATCTTCGGCTGCGGACGCTACGAGGGCATCGACGAGCGCGTCTTCGAGTACGCCGCTGCGCTCGGTGAGGTGCGGCTGATCAGCCTCGGCGACTACGTGCTCAACGGGGGCGAGGTCGCCGTCATGGCGATGATCGAGGCGATCGGCCGCCTCATCCCGGGCGTCGTCGGCAACCCCGAGAGCCTCGTGGAGGAGTCGCACGAGGATGGACTGCTCGAGTACCCCTCGTACACCAAGCCCGCGCTCTGGCGCGATCGCGAGGTGCCGCCGATCCTGCTCAGCGGCAACCACGGTGCGATCGCCGCGTGGCGACGAGACCAGCAGCTCGAGCGCACACGCGCACGTCGCCCCGATCTGCTGGGCTGACCCCTGCGCGCTTCCACCCGGAGCAGGAGATTCGACGAGGACATGACGTTTCCGGCGAATTCGTCCTGTGCCGGATGGATATCCTGCACCGGGTGAACGGATGCCGGAACCGCGCGCCGCGCCCGGTAGCGTTGACGCATGGTGGATGAAGCGCTGGCGAAGTCGTTCCTCGACGCGGGGGAGGACTACGACAGATTCCGTCCCGGATTTCCGGATGCCGCAGCCGACCTGATCGTGCCGGCTCCGGTGGGCGTCGCCCTGGATCTCGGTGCCGGGACCGGCAAGTTCACAGAACGCCTCGTCGGTCGAGCCGATCGACTGATCGCCGTCGAACCGTCCGCGCAGATGCTCGCCGTGCTGCGGACGAAGCTGCCCGCCGTGGAGGCGCACATCGGCACCGCTGAGGAGATTCCCGTGCCGGATGCCACGGTCGACGTCGTGACTGTGGCGCAGGCGTTCCACTGGTTCGACCGCGAGCCCGCGTGCGCGCAGATCCGCCGGGTCCTCATCGACGGCGGTGTTCTCGGCCTGCTCTGGAATCGGGCAGACCCGACGTGCACCTGGGATCGTGCATGCTCGCGCGTCGCGCATCCGTGGCTGAGTGATGAGATGCCGGTGTCGAACTCCGCACAGGACCTGCTTCCCGGATTCACCGAGCCGGAGCATCGGGAGATCCCGTGGCGCGAGCGCGTCAGCCGTGGCGACTACCTCGCCCGGTGGCTGACCGTGAGCACGTTCCTCGCGGCATCCGATGACGAGCGCGCCCGCATGGTCGCCGAGGTCGAGCGCATCCTCGACACGGATCCGGCGACGGCCGGTCGTGACGAGTTCGATTTGCCGCAGATCACCGACGTGTACGTCTATCAGCGGCTTGACGGCTGAGCGCGGAACGCTCGCCGGTAGTCGCTGACAGCGGCCTCGGAGGCTGCGGTCAATCCACCCCGAGGAACGACCTGTCGGTGAGCACGATCGGGCCGTCCTTCGTGACCGCCACGGTGTGCTCGGAGTGCGAGCCGCGGGAGCCGTCCGCACTGCGCAGCGTCCAGCCGTCGGCATCCGTGCGGAGCACGTCGGTGGTCGCGAGGAACCACGGCTCCAGCGCGAAGACGAGACCCTCGCGCAAGGGGAATCCGCGCCCGGCACGGCCGTCGTTCGGCACGTGCGGGTCGCCGTGCATGATGCGTCCCACACCGTGTCCGCCGAAATCGGTGTTGATCGAGTAGCCCTCGCCGTGGGCGATGGCGGCGATGGATGCCGAGATGTCCCCGATCCTGTTGCCGACGACAGCCGCTTCGATCGCGGCATTCAGCGCGCGTTCGGTGGTGTCGATCAGGCGCAGGTCCTCATCGCGCGGTGTTCCGACGACGAACGACACCGCCGAGTCCGCGACCCACCCGTCCACCGAGACTGCGAAGTCCAGCGAGACCAGATCGCCGTCGCGCAGCGTGTAGTCGTGGGGGAGTCCGTGCAGCACGGCGTCGTTGATCGAGGTGCAGATCACCTTCCCGAAGGGACCGTTGCCGAACGACGGGGCGTAGTCGATGTAGCAGGACTCGGCGCCGGCCTTGCGGATCAGGTCGTGCGCATGGCGGTCGATCGAGAGCAGGTTGGTGCCCACTTTCGTCTCGTCGCGCAGCGTCGCCAGCGTCTCGGCGACGAAGCGGCCCGCGGCTCGCATCTCGTCGATCTCGGCCGGAGTGCGCAGTTCGATCATGGGGAAGATCCTCTCGTCAGCATCCATTCTCCCCGATGCGGGCATGCCGAGCTCACAGCGAACCCCTGACCTGCGCGTTCGCGCCGACGTAGTATCGGAGCATGTGGTTGCGTCAGGCATTCTTCCGGTGGCTCCTGCCGGCGGCCTTCGTGCTGCCGCTGTGGATCTTCATCGGCTGGGCGGTCTTCGGCCAGAGCGCCTGGGCTCTGCTGTGGGTGCTCCTCATGGCGATGCCCGCCGTCTTCGCCGGACAGCTGGTCCTCACCCTGCTGACTCGATCTCGACCGTCGGTGCGCGCCGAGCGCGCGCTGTCGTGGTGGGACGTCGCGGGATTCGCCGTCTGGCATGTGCTGACGATCGCGGTGGGGCTGTTCCTCGACGATGGTTTCGGCTGGCTGCTGACCGGGGCGATCATCGCCGCGCTAGGCCTCTTCTGGCTGCAGCTCTGGCAGCTCTGGAACGAGGCCAGAGGCACGGGCCTGCGCATTCGCGAGACCGTGAGCTGGCGTACGACGCCCCGGATGGATCAGCCGAGCGCGCCCGCTGATCCGGATGTGATCGTGCTCGAGGAGCGCCACCAGCGCGACTGAGAGTTCTCGTGGTTCGATCGGGGCGCGATCCATGGCAGAATGGATGCTTGTGCCGTAATCTGGCTCTGCCTCAGGGGAGCCCGCGGATGCCTTGCGCGCCGCTCGACACACACCCGTTCTTGTTCCTTTGAATTCATGTACCCGACCTGTGGCGGGTGCAGAGAGAGACGATCATGCAGATCCTTGACGCCGTCGACGCGGCATCGCTCCGTTCCGACATCCCTGATTTCAACCCCGGTGACACCGTCAAGGTGCACGTGAACATCACCGAGGGCAGCCGTTCGCGCGTCCAGGTGTTCCAGGGCGTCGTCCTCGGCCGCCAGGGCGACGGAGTGCGCGAGACGTTCACCGTCCGCAAGATCAGCTTCCAGGTGGGCGTGGAGCGCACCTTCCCGGTGCACTCGCCGGTGCTCGAGCGCATCGAGGTCGTCACCCGCGGTGACGTGCGTCGCGCGAAGCTGTACTACCTGCGCAACCTGCGCGGCAAGAAGGCGAAGATCAAGGAGAAGCGCGGCTGACGCGCAGAATCCTCACAGAACCCCGGGACACTCGTCCCGGGGTTCTGTCGTTCGTTCCCGAATGTGCGACGCTGGTAGCTGCCGTCATCATGCGGCGGGATGAAGAAGAGAGTGCAGATGACAGCCGATGCCGCCGAGACCGCGGAGAATCCGCCCCGGCGACGAGGGGTGCTGGCGTTCCTGCGGGATGTCATCGTGATCATCCTCATCGCGGCGCTCGTCTCCTTCGTCGTGAAGACGTTCGTCGTCCGATCCTTCTACATCCCCTCCGGGTCGATGGAGCGCACGCTGCTGGTCAACGACCGCATCCTCGTCGACGAGCTGACCCCCCGCTGGGCGGGATACGAACGCGGTGACGTGGTGGTGTTCGAGGATCCGGGCGGCTGGCTGCCCCCCGCCCCGCAGCGACCCGCGCAGCCTCCACTGGTCGCCGCGACCGACTGGGTGCTCACCTTCGTGGGCCTGTCGACGTCGGACGCGCAGAACCACCTCGTCAAGCGGCTGATCGGCCTGCCCGGTGACCACATCGTGTGCTGCAACGCGCTCGGACAGATCACTGTCAACGGATCTCCCATCGATGAGCTCTCGTACCTGAACCTCCCGGAGGGCGATACCGCCGCCTCCAACTCCGACTTCGAGGTGACGGTCCCGGCGAACTCGATCTGGGTGATGGGCGACAACCGTGATCGCTCACAGGACTCGCGCGCCCACCAGGAGCTGCCAGGCGGAGGTTTCGTTCCGCTGGACGACGTCGTGGGGCGGGCGTTCCTGACGACGTGGCCTCTCGACCGGTTCGGGCTCATCGACACCCACGACGAGGTCTTCCGAGCGGTGCCGGAGCCGAAATGACCGTAGCCCTGCCCACGCTGCGTCTGGAGCGGATGCTGTTCAAGGAGTGCGATCTGATCATCGCGCTCGATGAGGTGGGGCGCGGTGCCCTGGCAGGACCGGTCGCGGTCGGTGCTGCAGTGATGGATGCCGCGGGAGCGCGCCGCCGTGTACCCGAAGGACTGCGCGACTCGAAGCTGATCACCGAACCGCGCCGGCCCGCGATGGCCGAGCGCGCCCGGGGCTGGGTCATGGCATCCGCCGTCGGCTGGGCGAGCGCCGCGGAGATCGACCAGGTGGGGATCATGCGGGCCCTCGGTCTGGCCGCGTCACGCGCGGTGCAGGGTGTTGTGGATCTCGGCGTCACGCTGGATCGGACTCTCGTCGTGCTCGACGGCAATCACGACTACGTGTCGCGAGTGCATCCGGAGCCGCTGACCGTTCGGACGGTGGTCAAAGGCGACCGTGACTGCGCCTCGGTCTCGGCGGCCTCGGTCATCGCCAAGGTGGCTCGTGACGACCTGATGGTGGGCCTGCACCCGGATCATCCCGACTATCAGTGGGACCGCAACAAGGGCTATGCCAGCCTCGAGCACCGCCGCGCGATCCGTGAGCGTGGCCTGTCGCCTCTGCACCGCGCATCGTGGGCGATCGCCGACGCTCCGACTCTCTTCTAGACTGGGATCACCATGGATGAAGACTCCTTCGACGATTACGACCGCGAACTCGAACTCGCGCTGTTCCGCGAGTACCGCGACGTGGTCGCGCAGTTCCAGTTCGTCGTCGAGACCGAGCGCCGGTTCTACCTGGCCAACGAGGTCAATGTCGTCCGTCGCGACACCGAGAACGACTTCTACTTCGAGATCTCGATGAAGGACGTCTGGGTGTGGGACATCTACCGCGCCGACCGGTTCGTGAAGGCCGTGCGAGTGCTGACGTTCAAGGACGTCAACGTCGAGGAGCTGCAGCGCCGCGAGTTCGAGCTGCCGGATGAGCTGTCGCTCGACGGCAAGTGAGCCCGCTCCCACTGCTTTCCACATAATGCTGATTCTCTCGGGTTCTCCCCAGCGACTGTGATCTGACTCCTTCGACGTCGGTGCGGGCCGCCAGGCTGTCGTCATGGCAGCGAAAGACGTGTTGGGCAGGGCGGGCGAGGAGCGCGCCGCCGAGTATCTGAGAGGTCGGGGCTACGCGATCCTGGATCGCAACTGGCGGTGCGATCAGGGCGAGATCGACATCGTGGCGACGGTGGATGATGCGCTGTGCGTCGTCGAGGTCAAGACCCGGCGCACGGATCTCTACGGGCATCCGTTCGAGGCCGTGGACGAGCGCAAGAGGCGCCGCCTGTGGCGGTTGGCGTTCGCTTGGTCGGCGGCTCATCCGGATGCGGCGCGCAGACGTCGGCTGCGGCTGGAGGTCGTGGGTCTCGTCGGAGCGGATGCTGCGACCGCCCGACTCGAGCATCTCGTGGACCTGCTGTGAGCACGGCGCGCACCTGGGCCGTGGCGCTCACCGGAGTCGACGGCCACATGGTCGAGGTGGAGGCGGACTTCTCCACTCAGACTCCGGATTTCAAGATCATCGGGCTGCCGGACAAGTCGCTCGGCGAGGCCGTGCAGCGCGTCTGGAACGCCTGCAGCAACGCCGGCCTGGACGTGCCGCGGCGCCGGCTGACGGTCAATCTGTCGCCGGCCAGCCTGCCCAAGCACGGCTCGGGGTTCGACCTGAGCATCGCCGTCGCCACGGCTGCGGCCGGGGGTGCTCTGCCGCCGGACGCGATCCGCTCCACGGTGCACATCGGGGAGCTCGGGCTGGACGGTCGCCTGCGTCCGGTGCCGGGCGTGCTGCCCGCGGTGTACGCCGCCGCGCGCGCGGGCTTCGAGCGGGTCATCATCCCGTACGCGAATGCCGCCGAAGCGGCGCTGGTGCCGGGGGTCGAGGTGCGCGCGGCGGCATCGCTGGGCGAGGTCGCGGCTCTGCACGGCGCCGAGGTGGAGGTGTCCGACGTCGAACCCGTCGAGTTGTCGGCGCAGGTCACCGGCACTCCGGATGCGCTGGATCTGGCGGATGTGGTCGGTCAGGAGGAGGCGGTGGATGCTCTGATCATCGCCGCGGCCGGAGGACACCACATGATGCTCAGCGGGCCACCGGGCGCGGGAAAGACGATGCTGGCGCGTCGGCTGCCCGGCATCCTGCCGCTGCTGGACGATGCGGAGGCGCTGGAGGTGGCGGCCATCCGCTCGCTCGCAGGAGAACCCGTGCTCGCTCTCGACCCTGTCGCGCCCTTCGTCGCACCGCATCACAGCGCATCTTCGGCGGCGCTGGTGGGCGGCGGGTCCCGGGTCGCCCGACCCGGAGCCATCGTGCGGGCGCACCGCGGCGTGCTCTTCCTGGATGAGACGCCGGAGTTCCAGCGCATGGCCTTGGATGCTCTGCGCCAGCCACTGGAGTCCGGACGGATCGAAGTGCATCGAGCCGGCTTCACCGCCAGCTACCCGGCGAGGTTCCAGCTGATCCTGGCCATGAACCCCTGCCCCTGCGGCAATTACGGTGTGCGGGGAGCGGAGTGCACCTGCCCGCCCATGGCCATCCGCCGGTACGCCTCACGACTGTCGGGGCCGTTGCGCGATCGGATCGACATCGACCTGCAGGTCGCACGGGTCGCCGCATCCCGGGCGACATCCGGTGAGCGTTCGACGACCACGTCCGCCGTCGCCAGAGGCGCCGTGCTCGCGGCGCGCGAGGCCGCCGCGGCGCGCTGGCGCGGCACACCCTGGAGCGTGAACGGCGAAGTACCGGGGGAGCGGCTCAGACACGGCACGCTGCGGCTCCCCGCGGCCGCCCGCGCACCACTGGATCGGGCTCTCGAACGCGGGACGGTCACCCTGCGCGCGTACGACCGCGTGCTGCGCATCGCCTGGACGGTCGCCGACCTGGCAGGCGCGACGTCGCCCGGGATCGAAGAACTCGGGCGGGCTCTTTTTCTCAAGAAGGGACTGCTGGCATGAACGCGGTGGCGATCAGGATGCTGGATGACGACAGGCTGCTTCCGGCAGCGGCGCGCCTGAGACCGGGAGCCGACCCGGAGGAAGTGGTGGCTCGCGTGGCATGGTCGGTGCTCGTGGAGCCCGGTGACGGCGTGGCGGGCACCCTCATCGCGGAACACGGCGCTTCTCGCGCCTTGGAGATGGCAGTGGGGGAGTCGGGCCTGCTGGTGCCTGGCTCGATCGCGCCGAGGCAGCTCGCCGAGGCGCAGGCGCGCTGGCGTCCGCGCGCGCAGACTCGAGCCGTGCTGGACGCGATGGACTCCTGCGTGGACATCGGCGGACATCTGCTGCTTCCGGGGGACGATCTCTGGCCCGCCGGCCTGGACGACCTCGGTGCGCACGCGCCGCTGGTGCTCTGGATGCGGGGAGAGCTCGAGCGGTGCCGGGGGCATCGGACCGCGTCCATCGTCGGGGCTCGCGCCGCGACCGGCTATGGCGAGTCGGTCGCCGCCGAACTGGCCGGTGACCTCGCGGCGAGCGGGGTGGTGATCATCTCCGGAGGTGCCTATGGCATCGACGGAGCCGCACATCGTGCGGCCCTGGGAGCGGGCGGCACGACGATCGCATTCCTGGCCGGTGGAATCGATCGCGCCTACCCCGTCGGACATCAGCAGCTGTTCGACCGCATCCGCGCCGGCGGCGCCGTGCTCAGCGAGGTTCCGTGCGGCAGTGCGCCCACCAAATGGCGCTTTCTGCAGAGGAACAGACTGATCGCCGCGGCGGGGGCCGCCACGGTGGTCGTGGAGGCCGGCTGGCGGAGCGGATCGCTCAACACCGCCGGACATGCGGCGGCGCTCGGCCGGCCGCTCGCCGCCGTGCCCGGACCGATCTCCTCAGCCGCGTCAGCCGGATGCCATCGGCTGCTGCGCGAATACGATGCGGTGTGCGTCACGAACGCCCAGGAGGTGCGTGAACTCTGGGAGGACGGGGTCGAAGATGTCGCGCCGGCACCTGCGGTGAGTCCGGATCAGATCCGGCTTCTGGACGCGGTCAGCACGCGCACACCTCGTGACGTGACCGAGATCGCGCGGTTGAGCGGGCTGGCCGAATCCCGGGTGCGAAGCCTGCTGGGGCTGCTCGGACTGGACGGGGCGGTGGAGCAGGTGCGCGACGGCTGGCGACGCACCTCCTGACGGGCGAAGGCGCAGCGGCTCTCGGCGCGGGATGGCACCGCGGAGGCCGGAGCGCGGCATTCTGGAGTCATGAGATTCTCGGAGGCCGCCGACGCGTTCACGACGCATCTCGCACAGGTGCGGCGCCTGTCGCCGGCGACCGTCCGGGCCTACCGCTCCGATCTCACCGACCTCGGCCGAGCGGCGGGCGACGTGGAGATCGCGGACATCGATCTGGAGGCATTGCGCGACTGGCTCTGGCAGGCCACGCAGCGCGGTGATGCGCGCTCGACGATGGCTCGGCGGGCGGCCGCCGTGCGCTCCTTCTTCGCCTGGGCGCACGATGCGGATCTGATCTCGGTCGATCCCAGCCTGCGGCTGATCACGCCGCGACGCGCGAAGACTCTGCCGGTCGTGGCGTCGGCAGACGGCATGCGCGCACTGCTGGAGAACCAGCGCGCCGCCGCAGCGAGCGGAGACCCGGTGGCACTGCGCGATCACGCTCTGCTCGAGCTGCTGTACGCGGCGGCCATCCGCGTCTCCGAGCTCTGCGGCATCGATGTCGACGACCTGGACCTGCAGCGTCGTACGGTGCGCGTGCTGGGCAAGGGCTCCAAGGAGCGCGTGGTCCCGTTCGGCCGACCCGCCGCCGAGGCGCTGGGCGCCTTCCTCGCACGAGGACGCCCGGTACTGCTCTCGCGGGCCGGGAAGTCGACGCCGGCTCTCTTCCTGGGCGCGCGCGGGGCGCGCATGCGCCCCAGAACCGCGTACGCCGTGGTCGCTCGTGCCCTCGGGCCGGTGGTCGGTGCGGAGCACGTCGGACCGCACGCCCTGCGGCACTCCGCCGCGACCCATCTGCTCGACGGCGGCGCCGACCTGCGCGCCGTGCAGGAGATCCTCGGGCACGCCAGTCTCGGAACGACCCAGATCTACACGCACGTCTCGGCCGAGCGGCTCACCGCCAGCTACAGGCTCGCGCACCCGCGAGCCTGAGCGGACCCCCGGTGCGCTCAGCTCGCGCAGCACGGGAGCAGGATCGCCCGAGGCGGCCTGCCGAAAAGCCCGCGCGGATTCACGTACACGTCGTCCACCCGCACCCCGACATGGAGCGTTCCCCGCGGCGCGTGACCTCCGGCGGCGACCGTGCCGAGAGGCTCACCCGCGGCGACCGCATCTCCGGGGGAGAGCTCGGAGGCGACCGGCTCGAGGGTCGTCACGTACCCGCCGCCGTGATCGATGGTGATCAGCGGGCGGTCGACCACGGTGCCACGGAACGCGATCACGCCGGCCGCCGGCGCTCGCACCGGCGAGCCGGGCTCGGCCGCCACATCCATGCCTCGATGCCCAGGCCCGTAGTCATGGGCCGGAGCGCGGAACGGAGCGATCACCAGGCGAGCACCGTCGGTCGGCCACAGCCACGGGTGGCCGGGTGCAGCGTCGTCGGGCCCGGAGTCGGCGGGCGCCGCGTAGCCGGGCGCCGTGCCGACGGCGAGAAGGATCTCGCCCGCGGTGGCCATGGACGGCCCGGTGGATCCGACGAGCGCCAGCCCCAGACCGAGGGCGATCCAGAGCCGATGCCGCCGCCGTTCCCCCGGCCCGATGAGCGCTGTCATCCCGCCACTGTGACAGCAGCGCAGGTCGTCGTCGGCACGCGATCACGGCATCCGTGGACAACCCGTGATCAGCGCAGAATGTGCAGGAGGGAGCGTCCTCTCCCGGCGATTCCCGTGCGCCGCCATCCTGTACACTGGGGGAGCACCTCGAAATCGGGGTGACTACGCGTGCCCAGAGCGACCACGGTCGCGGCATCCCACTCCCACAGGTCCCGTTCGAAGAACGGGCGGGTGTGCGCCGGGCACCAGGAATGCCGATCAGTCGGTCGGCGACACAACCTCAACGACGCGAGAGCGTCAGAACCAGGAGACGACCATGGCTGTGGTCACCATCCGCCAGCTGCTCGACAGCGGCGTGCACTTCGGACACCAGACCCGTCGGTGGAACCCGAAGGTGAAGCGCTTCATCCTCACCGAGCGCAGCGGCATCCACATCATCGACCTGCAGCAGTCGCTGGGCTACATCGACTCGGCCTACGACTTCGTCAAGGAGACCGTCGCACGCGGTGGCACGATCCTCTTCGTCGGCACCAAGAAGCAGGCTCAGGAGATCCTCGCCGAGCAGGCGACCCGCGTCGGCCAGCCCTTCGTGAACCAGCGCTGGCTCGGTGGTCTCCTCACCAACTTCCAGACCATCGCCAAGCGTCTGGCTCGCATGAAGGAGCTCGAGGAGCTCGACTACGAGACCCCCTCGGTCTCGGGCTTCACCAAGAAGGAGCTGCTGCTCAAGAAGCGCGAGCTCGACAAGCTGCACAAGTCGCTCGGCGGCATCCGCAACCTCACCAAGACGCCGTCCGCCCTGTGGGTCGTCGACGCCAAGCGCGAGCACCTCGCGATCGATGAGGCGAAGAAGCTCGGCATCCCCGTGATCGGCATCCTCGACACGAACGCCGACCCGGACGACTTCCAGTACCCGATCCCCGGCAACGACGATGCGATCCGCTCCGTCTCGCTGCTGACCCGCATCATCGCCGACGCCGCTGCCGAGGGCCTGCAGCAGAAGCACAACCCCGAGTCGGGCGACGCAGAGCCGCTGGCCGAGTGGGAGAAGGAACTCCTCGAGGGCTCTGACGCTCCTGCCGCCGACGCTGAGGCACCCGCAGCCGAGGCACCCGCAGCCGAGGAGACCGCCGAGGCTCCGGCGGCTGAGGCCGCTGAGGCTCCGGCGGCTGAGGCTGCGGCAGCCGAGGAGGCCGCTGAGGCCCCGGCCGCCGAGGCCGCTGCTGACGCAGACGCCAAGTAAGCACACCGCACACCCGCACAGATACGAAGCAAGGAGCCACCACACATGGCCAACTTCACCATCGCCGACATCAAGGCGCTGCGCGAGCAGCTCGGCACAGGAATGGTCGACACCAAGAAGGCGCTCGAGGAGGCTGACGGAGACGTCGAGAAGGCCACCGAGATCCTGCGCCTGAAGGGTGCGAAGGGCAACGCGAAGCGCGCTGACCGCTCCACCAGCGAGGGCCTCGTCGTCGCGCGTGAGACCGAGGGTGCCGTCACGCTGATCGAGCTCGCCTGCGAGACCGACTTCGTCGCGAAGAACGAGCGCTTCATCACGCTCGCCGACAAGGTGGCGGACGCCGTCGCCGCGGTCGGTGCGGACTCCGTCGAAGCTGCACTCGCAGCTGCGGCCGGCGACCAGACCGTCGCGCAGCTCATCTCCGATGAGGCTGCGATCATCGGCGAGAAGGTCGAGCTGCGCAAGGTCCGCACCATCACGGGCGAGGGCCTCTCGGTCTACCTGCACCGCACGAGCAAGGACCTGCCGCCGCAGATCGGCGTGGTCGTCGCCTACACGGGTGCCGACGCCGAGACCGCTCGCAGCATCGCGCAGCACATCTCGTTCGCGAACCCCTCCTACCTGACCCGCGAGGACGTCCCCGCGGCAGATGTGGAGAAGGAGCGCGAGATCGTCACCGAGATCTCCCGCAACGAGGGCAAGCCCGAGGCCGCACTGCCGAAGATCGTCGAGGGTCGCGTGACCTCGTTCTTCAAGCAGGTCGCCCTGCTCGAGCAGGACTACGCCAAGGACAACAAGCTGTCTGTGAACCAGGTCGCGAAGGATGCCGGTATCACCGTCACCGACTTCGCCCGGTTCAAGGTCGGCGCGTAACACCGGAGAAGGGGTTCGGATCCAATCGATCCGAACCCCTTCTGCATGCCCAGACCAAGCTGAGGCACTATCTTGAAACCGGACGAGAGGACATACCCCATGACCGAAAGCACAGGACGCCGGCGCGTTCTTCTCAAGCTCTCCGGCGAGGCGTTCGGGGGAGGCCAGCTCGGTGTCAACCCCGATGTGGTCAGCCAGATCGCTCGCGACATCGCCGCGGCGGTGGATCGCGTGGAGATCGCGGTGGTCGTCGGCGGTG
>Ga0160443_100253_pt1 | contig 56106 bp, 46 predicted proteins | sample HID1972I_E1MG_FD_108244 | JGI IMG/M metagenome (GOLD analysis project Ga0160443, IMG submission 108244) | Enriched pill bug-associated microbial communities from UW Madison campus, WI, USA - HID1972I_E1 MG | ecosystem: Host-associated > Arthropoda: Insects > Digestive system > Unclassified ... | reverse complement strand
GGCCAAGGTCAACGGTGAAGAAATCAGCCAGAACGAACTGAGCCAGGCCGTTGATATGCAACGCCGTCAGTTGATGCAACAACTGGGCAAGGACTTCGATGCTTCCTTGCTCGACGAAAAAATGCTCCGCGAATCGGCCCTCAAGGGTCTGATTGATCGCAAGCTGCTGCTGCAAGGCGCAGAACAGGCGAAATTCGCATTCTCCGAAGGCGCACTGGATCAAGTGATCCTGCAGACACCTGAATTCCAGGTCGACGGCAAGTTCAGTTCCGAGCGTTTCGACCAGGTGATCCGTCAACTGGGTTACAGCCGCATGCAGTTCCGCCAGATGCTGGCTCAGGAAATGCTGATCGGCCAACTGCGTGCCGGTGTAGCGGGCAGCGGTTTTGTGACTGACGCTGAAGTGCTGGCATTCGCCCGTCTGGAAAAACAGACACGCGATTTCGCCACCCTGAACATCAAGGCCGATCCGGCTGCGGTGAAGCTGACGGACGACGAGGTCAAGGCTTACTACGACGAACACGCGAAGGAATTCATGACCCCTGATCAAGTGGTCATCGATTACCTCGAGCTGAAGAAGTCGTCGTTCTTCGACCAGGTTGCCGTCAAGGACGAAGACCTGCAGGCGGCGTATCAGAAAGAAATCGCCAACCTGTCGGAACAGCGTCGTGCTGCGCATATCCTGATCGAAGTGAACGACAAGACCTCCGAAGCTCAGGCCAAGGCGAAGATCGAAGAAGTCCAGGCACGTCTGGCCAAGGGCGAGAAATTCGAAGCGCTGGCCAAAGAGTTCTCGCAAGATCCGGGTTCGGCCAACAATGGCGGTGACCTCGGTTATGCAGGCCCTGGCGTTTACGATCCAGCCTTCGAAAAAGCCTTGTACTCGCTGAGCAAAGATCAGGTTTCCGCGCCGGTGCGTACCGATTTCGGTTACCACCTGATCAAGCTGCTGGGGATAGAAGCACCTGAAGTGCCGACTCTGGCCAGCCTGAAAGACAAACTGACGCGCGAGCTGAAAGCGGCTCAGGTCGAGCAGCGTTTCGTCGAAGCGACCAAGCAATTGGAAGACTCCGCGTTCGAAGCGTCTGATCTGGCACAGCCAGCGGCAGACCTGAAACTGACCGTGCACACCTCCAAGCCATTTGGCCGTGAAGGTGGCGAAGGTGTTGCAGCCAACCGCGCCGTGATCACTGCAGCATTCAGCCCCGAAGTGATTGATGAGGGTGCCAACAGCACCGCCATCGAACTGGATCCGGAAACCGTGATCGTGCTGCGCTCCAAGGAGCACCTGAAGCCTGCGCAACTGCCTCTGGAAAGCGTGAGCGCGGCCATCCGCACCCAGTTGACCAAAGAGCACGCCAGCGCTGCTGCCAAGACCAAGGCCGAGAAGCTGATCGCTGATCTGCGCGATGGCAAGGCGCCGCTGGACAAGGCCGTCGACGGTCAGAGCTGGAAAGCCACCGAAGCGGCCACCCGTGCGCAGGAAGGTGTTGATCCGGCCGTGTTGCAGGCGCTGTTCCGCATGCCGAAACCAGCGGCCAAGGACAAGCCGACGTTCAGCAGCGTGACGCTGCCGGATGGCAGTCTGATGATCGTACGCCTGAACGGCGTCAACGAAGCAGCGGCACCGAGCGATGAAGAGAAGGCTCAATACCGTCGCTTCCTCGCGTCCCGTGAAGGTCAGCAGGACTTCGCAGCGTACCGCAAGCAGTTGGAAGCTCAGGCCGAGATCAAGCGTTTCTGATGCCTGACTGAGCAGCAAGACAAAAAGCCCCGGCCGCAATGCCGGGGCTTTTTTGTGGTCGACTGGCAGCTAATGACGAGATCTTCATTGATCAGCGATGCTGGCGACTTTTACCTGCCATTCATTGTCGATAGAGTTGTAACTGTTTTAAGACACTAATCCATACGCCGCAGGGCCGCGATCTGTTGCACAATACGCCCCGGACTGTTTTCCCTCAGGATGTTCAATGTTGATTTCCACTCCCATGCGTGTTTTCGGGCTGGCGCTGTTGTTGACCGCTGTTGCCGGCTGTTCGAAGGACAAGCCGATGTACGAGCATGAGAACTTCGATGACTCCGGTACATTTTCGCGCAATTATCCGGTGACTGATGCGGTCAGCTGCGAAGCAGCCCGTCGCGCGTTGCTCAGCCAGGGTTACATCATCACCAGCAGCGATCCGAAAATCGTCAGCGGCCACAAGAGTTTCCAGCAAACCGGCGATACCCATATGGAGATCAGCTTCAATGTGGTCTGCGCCGATGACGGCACCGCCGGGCACCATGCCACGATGTTCGCCAACGCCTTGCAGGATCGTTATGCGCTGAAGAAAACCAACAACTCCGCCAGCCTTGGTGTCGGCGTGTTGGGCTCGGTGTCGATGCCGATCGGTTCTTCGGACGATTCGATGGTCAAGGTCGCCAGCGAAACAGTGACGGCACAAAAGTTCTACGAGCGTTTCTTTACGCTGGTCGAACAGTTCATGCCGGCTGAAGCGAAGAAGGCGGCGCATATCGAAGAGAAGCCGAAGGCCGATCTGGGGATGCCAGAGCCTAAGCCTGCGCCGGCCGCGTTGACGCCGACGCCTGCCGCAACCCCTGCGCCTGCTGCCGAACCGGCGCCAGCACCCGCAGAAGCGGCGCCAGTGAGCTCGGAGCCTGTTGTGCCGCCAACGGAGTCTGCGCCGATCACCCCGGCGCCAACGGCCGAGCCTGCCCCGGCGACCGAAACCATTACGCCGCCGGCCAATCCGGATATTCCACCGCCAACCGAGCCGATTCCGGCGATGCCAGCGTCCGGCCAATAATCCAGTAATACCCTGTAGGAGTGAGCCTGCTCGCGATAGCGGTAGACCAGTCATTAACGATGTGACTGATCTTGCGCTATCGCGAGCAGGCTCACTCCTGCTTCGTTTGGGGCTGACTTAAAATTTAGTTACATTCCCCGGACAAAAGTCCCGCGATAAATTCCTGACCACCTGCTACGTTTTATTGATGAAGGCCGGGTTTCACTTTTCCTTCATACGGGCAGTTTATGCTCGAGGCACTGGGCATTTGCCCAGGCCCATTCAACAGAGCAGCAGGGGGATAACGCAATGGATGACTATCAAGAAGAGCTGCTCGAGTATCAGGCCTTTGAACTGGATCAACCCGAGCCGGCCGAAGACGCTACCGAGCTGTAAGCTACTGCTCGTAGTAGCTGTTTTACGCTGTTTGGCGATGACTGCGACGAAATTCGCCGGGCGTCTGCCCCGTCCAGCGCTTGAATGCCCGTTGGAAGGCTTCGGCTGAAGCAAAGCCAAGCAAGTAAGCGATTTCACCGAATGCCAGTTCGGTATCGCGGATGTACGTCATCGCCAGATCACGGCGAGTGTCGTTGAGGATCGCGCGAAACTGCGTGCCTTCTTCGGTCAGCTTGCGCCGTAATGTCCAGGTCGGCAGCTTCAGGCGTGCCGCCACTTCTTCCAGATCCGGTTCGCGACCGCCGTTGAGCAACGGCCCGAGCAATTGCGTGATGCGTTCGCGCAGGCTGCGGGTACGCGTCAGTTGCTCCAGTTCCCGTTCACACAATTGCAGCAGATGCCGCCAGGTGCTTGGACAGTGTTCGGGGTTGCGTTGCGCAAGGCTGTGAAGGCTAAGACGCAGTTGATTGCGTTCGGCGCCGAACAGGATCGGACAATCACCCAGCGCAGCGTAGGCCTCGCGGTAAGCCGGCTCGGCGAATTCGATTTCGATGCGTTCGGCGCGCAGTACTTGGCGACTGACGCTGGACAACTGCTGCAGCCAACCGGCAATGATCGAGTCCACCACGAAGCGGTTGTAGGCGTTGTACGGGCTGATCGAATAGAAGCGCAGCCATGCGCCATTGGCATCTTCGTGAAAGCTCGATTGCCCGCGATAGTTGGAGCCGTAAAGTGGTTCGAAACGGATCAGGCAACGGGCGGCTTCGCGCACGGTCGGCGCTTGCGCGGCGGTGACACCGGCCAGTCCGGCCTGGCTCAAACGGCTCATTTGCCCCATCCGCAGCCCCAAAGCAGGGTCGTCGGTCAGCTGGATCGCCGCGTGGCCCAGGCGCATGTAACGCGGAATCGACAGGCGTGCTCCTGCTTCGGCCAGACGTGCGGCATCGAGGCCGTATTGCTCAAGCAGTGGCAGCGGATCGGCAGCATGACTGCGCACCGCGTCGGCGAGGCTGTGAACGAAACCCACCGATAAATCGCCAAGACGCATCGGCAGGGGTTTCATGAATTACAACCAGACATTCAACAAACGGGCACCACGGGCTTCGCTGTCGGCGAACTGCTGACCGTTGCTGCTGAGGAAGCTTTGTCCGGAACTCGACTTGTCCCAGAACTGCCCGCGCAGGAACACACTCACCCCAGCAATCGCGCGACTGCTCGGCGGTTGCGCGGTGAGTGTGAGGCGATGCCAGGCCTGACCTTCGCTGACTTCGCCGGGTTTGAGGCTGACCGAGCCCGGTGTGCTCGAACCTTTGTAGCCGCCCCACGGTTGATTCCACACACCATGGCCCACCACGAATGCTGGCACCGCCACCAGTTGCGCAGCTTGCTCGTCGAGTTTGCGGTAATTGTCCGGATACCAACTGTCACTGCCGATGAGGATGCCCAAACGCCCGGCAGGGGTGTCGACGACGTTGATCGCGTGTTGATCTTCGCCCTCGATCACCTCGCGTTGATCGAAGATCGGGTGCATCTGCCGCTGCGGTTGCCCCAGTGGCACGCCATCGCGGCCAAACACCACGCTGCTGTTGAACAGTGCGCCGCTGCCGGGTTTGAGCTGACCATCGCGGATGATCGGCTCCGGCAAGACGATCGAGCCGGCCACCAGCGTCACATGGAACTCCCTGGCCAGGCCACCGAACAGCGCCTGATAGTCCTTGGCCATGGCTTTTGATTTCATACGCAGGTGGGCGTCATCGAGACGGCTTTTGCCCTTGGCGCTGAGCCAGGCACGCGCGAACAACAGCGGGTTGCTCGCGGCCAGCCAGTTCATGGCTTCGGCGAGGGTCGGCGCCTGATACAGCTCGTCTTTCTCGCCGCTGATCATCAGCCAGGTTCCGATGTGTTCCGGTAACACCACCACGGTTTTCTCGTTCAACAAGCCTTGATCCTGAGCTTGCTGCAGATACGCCGCGAGTTTGCGGTGCAGGCGTTCGGGGCTTTGATAGTCGGTGGGGAACAGTTCGGGCTGGATGCCCAGCAGGTTGCCGCGGCCGGCGGGCGTGCCCTCATCGACCGCCAGTTTGATGCGCAGGTCCGACAGATAATGGCCCGCCGGCCGGTCTGCCGCCCACATGGCGTAGGAAGCAAGGACAGCCACAAGGGCCATGGAAAACGTCAGGTACAAAAGTTTGCGCATGAAATCCAACAACAACCGGGTACAGGGTGTGGCGACTAGGTTAGGGCCCATGGCGCCGGTTGCCAAGGGGCGCTGCGCATTTGGATCAATAAGTTGTCAGTTACGGTCATTGAGTGGCAGCAGTATGACTCTTAGTCTGTGCCACATGACTGACGGGGGACGCAGAGCTCCCGCACTTTTTCCGTGATCGCTCGTTGTGGAGTTACCGATGACCGCCGCTCATTACCCGCACCTGTTGGCCCCGCTGGACCTGGGATTCACCACACTGCGCAACCGTACGCTGATGGGCTCGATGCACACCGGCCTGGAAGAGAAGCCGGGCGGCTTCGAGCGCATGGCGGCGTACTTCGCCGAGCGTGCCCGTGGTGGTGTCGGCCTGATGGTCACCGGCGGGATCGGCCCGAACGACGAGGGCGGGGTGTATTCCGGCGCGGCCAAACTGACCACTGAAGAAGAGGCGCTCAAGCACCGTATCGTCACCCGCGCGGTGCACGACGCGGGCGGCAAGATCTGCATGCAGATTCTTCACGCCGGCCGTTATGCCTACAGCCCGAAACAGGTCGCACCGAGCGCAATTCAGGCACCGATCAACCCGTTCAAGCCCAAAGAGCTGGACGAGGAAGGCATCGAGAAGCAGATCAGCGATTTCGTTACGTGCTCGGTCTTGGCGCAAACCGCTGAGTACGACGGCGTCGAGATCATGGGGTCGGAAGGTTATTTCATTAACCAGTTCCTCGCCGCGCACACCAACCATCGCACCGACCGTTGGGGTGGCAGCTACGAAAACCGCATGCGCCTGCCGGTGGAAATCGTCCGCCGCGTACGCGAAGCGGTGGGGCCGAACTTCATCATCATTTTCCGTCTGTCGATGCTCGATCTGGTCGAGGGCGGCAGCACCTGGGATGAAATCGTCATCCTCGCCAAAGCCATCGAACAGGCCGGTGCGACCATCATCAATACCGGTATCGGCTGGCACGAGGCGCGCATTCCGACCATCGCCACCAAAGTGCCGCGTGCGGCGTTCAGCAAGGTCACGGCCAAGCTGCGCGGTTCGGTGAACATTCCGCTGATCACCACCAACCGCATCAATACCCCGGAAATCGCCGAGCAGATTCTTGCCGAAGGCGATGCCGACATGGTTTCGATGGCGCGGCCGTTTCTGGCCGACCCGGACTTCGTCAACAAAGCCGCTGAAGGTCGCGCGGACGAAATCAACACCTGCATCGGCTGCAACCAGGCGTGTCTCGACCACACCTTCGGCGGCAAGCTCACCAGTTGCCTGGTCAATCCGCGTGCCTGCCACGAGACCGAACTCAACTATCTGCCGGTGCAGCAGATCAAGAAAATCGCCGTGGTCGGTGCCGGCCCTGCGGGTTTGTCTGCTGCGACCGTGGCGGCCGAGCGTGGCCATCAGGTGACTCTGTTCGACTCGGCCAGCGAGATCGGCGGTCAGTTCAACATCGCCAAACGTGTGCCGGGCAAGGAAGAGTTTTTCGAAACCTTGCGTTACTTCAAGCGCAAGTTGCAGACGACGAATGTCGAGGTGTGTCTGAACACCCGCGTCGACGTGACGAAACTGGTTGAAGGCGGCTACGACGAAATCATCCTCGCCACCGGTATTGCGCCGCGTCTGCCGGCGATTCCCGGCGTCGAGCATGCCAAGGTGTTGAGCTACATCGACGTGATCCTTGAGCGTAAGCCGGTTGGCAAGCGCGTGGCGGTGATCGGCGCTGGCGGTATCGGTTTCGACGTGTCGGAATTCCTCGTCCATGAAGGCGTGGCCACCAGTCAGGACCGTGCCGCGTTCTGGAAAGAATGGGGCATCGATACGCAACTGGAAGCCCGTGGTGGTGTGGCCGGAATCAAAGCCGCTCCGCATGCGCCGGCGCGCGAAGTGTTCCTGTTGCAGCGCAAGAAAACCAAGGTCGGCGATGGCCTGGGCAAAACCACTGGCTGGATTCACCGCACCGGTTTGAAGAACAAGCAGGTGCAAATGCTCAATAGCGTTGAATACCTGAGCATTGACGACGAAGGTCTGCACATCCGCATCGGCGAAACCGGCGAGCCGCAAGTGCTGGCGGTGGACAACATCGTGATTTGTGCGGGGCAGGATCCGCTGCGTGAACTGCATGATGGTCTGGTCGAAGCCGGACAGAACGTGCACCTCATCGGCGGCGCCGATGTCGCCGCAGAGCTGGATGCCAAACGCGCGATCAATCAAGGCTCGCGCCTGGCCGCTGAACTGTAAATACCCTCTGTAGGAGCTGCTGCAGGCTGCGATCTTTTGATTCTGTTTTTTCAAGACAAGATCAAAAGATCGCAGCCTGCGGCAGCTCCTACTAGTATGTGTTTTTTTCAGATCGTGCTCTGCTCATGTTTCCCCATGCCCCCCTCGAACACCTTCATCTGGACTGGTTGAGCTCCGCCGGTATTGACGTGGCCATCCTGCGCCTCGACCAGATAGACCCGCTGATCAGTGGCAATAAATGGTTCAAGCTCGCTGAACACCTCAACGCTGCCGAGCGTGCGGGTGCTGAAGGCATCATCAGTCCAGGTGGCGCTCATTCCAATCACTTGCATGCCTTGGCGGCGGCGGGTAAGCGTCTGGGCTTTAAAACGGTCGGGCTGTTGCGCGGGCATGCGCAGGACACTCCGACGGTGCAGGACCTGCAAGCGTTCGGCATGCAATTGCATTGGTTGGGTTACGGCGGCTATCGGGCGCGACACGAGCCGGGGTTCTGGGAACCTTGGCACGCACAGTATCCGCAGTTGTATGCGGTGCCCGAGGGCGCTGGGGGATTGGCCGGCGCGCTGGGTTGCGCTGCGATCAAACAGCAACTCGACGCGCAGTTGCACGCGCTCGGCTGGAGCGATTATCACGGCTGGTGGCTGGCCTGCGGCACCGGCACGACGCTGGCGGGGTTAGTGCTGGCCGAGGCGGGGGCGCATCCGGTGTTTGGCGCACTGGCGGTGCCGCAGGATCATGGCGTGGCGACGAATATCGAGTCGATCCTGCAAGCAGCAGGGAGGGCGAATGCGGGCTACGAGTTGATCGAAGCCAGCCGTGGCGGTTTTGCCAAGGTAGATCCGTCGTTGCTGAAGTTTATCGAGCAGAACGAGCAGGCCAGCGGCGTACCACTGGAACCGCTGTACACCGGCAAAGCATTGTTGGCGCTTAAGGAACAGGTCGAAGCGGGCAGGGTTGCCATGGGGACGCGGCTGATCTTCGTCCATACCGGCGGCCTGCAGGGCCGACGCGGGTTCTCTCTTTCTTCCTGACTGCACCTGACCTGGGGTGGGGGTGCACACCCACTCGGCACAATGGCAACTTCCAACAGTCAACCGCGCTTGGGCATCATCCGCAACAGCGTGTTATCGCCCACCACATAATGGTGATAGATCCCCGCCAGCGCATGCAGCCCGATCAGCCAGTAACCGATCGTGGCGATCAGCACGTGCCAATGCTCTATCTGCTTGGCGAAGTCTTTGTTTTCTGCGACCAGCAGCGGCAGATCAAAGCCATAAAACATCACCTGGTGCCCTTCAGCGCTGGTGATCAGCCAGCCGAGAATCGGCATGCTGATCATGAACAGGTACAGCGCCCAGTGCATCAGCCGCGCCAGTATGGTTTGCCATTGCGGTGAAGCCGGGAAGATCTTCGGCGCCGGACCGAGGCTACGTGCGAGCAGGCGAAACCACACCAGTACGAACACGGTCAGGCCAAGCATGTAATGCACTTCGCGGATCAGCGTGCGGCCGCCACTGCCCTTGGGAAAGAGGCCGCGCAATTCCATGCTGGCATAGACCAGCACCAACAACACCAGCATCAGCCAGTGCAGCAGCACCGACACAGTGCTGTAGCGCGATTCTGAACTTGTCCACGGCATACGGTGTTCCTCTCGGTTCAGGCTCCAGTGCGCCGTTTCTCCGACGGCATGCATTAACTGTAAACGTCCTTGAGCATTTTTGCCTGAATGCATCAGAAGTTTTTTTATCTGCTCTTTTATGACCTGTTTAGTGTCTGTGGAAAGTTTGATCTGTTTCGATGTAACCGGTTGTTGTTTATGTTTTGAATCTGTAGAGCATTTGATTGAAATGGTCGGGGTGGTTAGTGTTGCGGGCAGTTGTTACTTTTGAGCCGGTTGGTTTAGAAGTGATTTCATTAATGACAGGATTTTGTATAAAAGGATTTATAGATGACTTTCAGTATTCTTCTGGATCGTAAACAGAGTAAGAACATTGTAAAAAAAGCGATGGCAAAACCACCGATATCGCGACCCAAACCTGTGCCCGGCAAACCGCCAGTGACGTCGCCCTCCAAACCCGTGGTCAAGCCGCCGGTAGTTCCGGTCAAGCCGCCAGTCAAGCCTGCCCCGGTCAAACCACCGGTCAAGCCTCCCGTGAAACCGCCGGTCAAACCTCCAGTCAAGCCAGTAGCGCCGGGCACCAAACCACCGGTCAAGCCAGTGACGCCAGGCACCAACCCACCGGTAAGCGTCCGTCCGCCAATGCCGTGGCCTACCTTCAACATCAACATTGATCCAGTGGCCCTGATCAATCTGGTGAACGCCCTCGGCAGTATTGGCAAGCCCGACGGGTCGACCACACTGATCGATGGTAGCGTCGTCAATGCTGAGCGCAACCAGATCACCCGACCGGACGGTATCATTCAGCATGCTGACGGCAGGGTAGAGCATCCGGACGGTCGTATTGTCTGGCCGGATGAGACAGTTGAGTTTCCAGATGGTCGTATCGTCTGGGCTGACGGCAGCGAGCAATTGGCGGACGGTTCGATTCGTTATGCGGACGGATTGAAATATGACGCAGAAGGCAATCTTGTTGTTGAGTGAATGTTGTTGTTTGATTTTTAGGATGACTCGGGTTTAACAGCCTGGAATCCGATTGAGTATTTAAGTTGTTCAATAAAAAACCGCCAACTGTTTATCAGTTGGCGGTTTTTTTAGTCGGTCTTAATCGTTCTGCGGCATCTCACCCTCCGCCAGGCGTTTGTTGATGTCGGCAATCACTTGCGGCAAATCGCTGATGGTGTCGATCATGTAGTGTGGGCGCGAGCTTTCGAACAGCGCGTGGATACGCTTGCGTTCAGAGGCCAGTTCATCGCTGCCCAGCGCCCGGAAGCCCTGGTAATCGAGGCCCAGCGCGTTGCCCGAGCAGATCAGCGCGACCGTCCACATCCCGGCGCGACGACCTTCGAGGATGCCCGGCACGGTGTCGTCGATTTTCACGCACGCAGCGACATCGTCAATGCCCAGCGCTATCACGTTGGCCAACGCCTGAGCCGGCCATGGGCGGCCGTTCGGCACTTCGTCGGTGGCGACCACGTGGTCGGCGATGTAACCGTTGGTGGCGGCCAGTTCGACGACTTTATCCATGACCTGTTTCGGATAGCCGGAGCACGAACCGATCTTGATCCCTTGCTGGCGCAGCTTGGCGATGGTTTCCAGGGCGCCGGGAATCAGCGCCGAGTGCTCGGCGATTTTCTCGATCTGCAGTGGCATGAAACGCTTGTAGATTGCAGTGACATCATCATCGGTCGGCGAGCGGCCGAACACTTTGCGATAGCGCTCGGCGACTTGCGGCTGATCGCACAGGGTACGGATGTGATCCCACTTGCCCATGCCCATCGGCCCGCGAGCTTCTTCGATGGAGACTTGCACGTCGAATTCGGCGAAGGCTTCGACAAAAATCTGCGTGGGGGCGAACGAACCGAAATCGACCACGGTGCCAGCCCAGTCGAGGATCGCGGCTTGCAGTTTGCTTGGATTGACGTAGTTCATGTTTATCAAATTCCTATGTTGGCAATGCAATTCAAACTGTAGGAGTGAGCCTGCTCGCGATAGCGGTTGATCATTCAACATCTTCGTCGACTGACACGGCCTCATCGCGAGCAGGCTCACTCCTACAGGGGATTTGTGTGGGTTTTAGATATCGAGGACTTCCATCTCGCGCAGCACTTCACCAACAGCCGCGACGGCCTGGCGCATTTCGTCCGGGCTGACGTGACCGATACAGCCGACACGGAACGTTTCAACCTGAGTGAGCTTGCCCGGATAAAGGATGTAGCCCTTGGCCTTGACCCGTTCGTAGAAGTCCTTGAACTGATAACGCGGATCTTGCGGAGCATGGAACGTGGCGATGATGGGCGCCTGAATCGCCGCTGGCAGAAAGCTGCGCAAGCCAAGCTTGGCCATCTCTTCCATCAATGCCTGGCAGTTGGCGGCATAGCGTGCATGCCGCGCCGGCAGGCCACCTTCTTCGTTGTACTGCAACAACGCTTCGTGCAGCGCCGCGACCACATGGGTCGGCGGGGTGAAGCGCCATTGACCGGTTTTCGTCATGTAAGCGTGCTGGTCGAACAGGTCCATCGCCAGCGAATGCGAATTGCCGGCAGCCGCAGCCAGCGATTCTTTGCGGGCGAAGACAAAACCCATCCCCGGCACGCCTTCCAGACATTTGCCGGACGCGGCGATCAATGCATCGAACGGGACTTTCTGCGCATCCACCGGCAACGCGCCGAAGGAGCTCATGGCATCGATGATCAGGCGTTTGCCGTGTTGCTCAACGACTTCGGCGATTCCCGCCAAAGGGTTAAGAATCCCGGTGCTGGTTTCGCAGTGGATCAACGCGACGTGAGTGATGTCGCCGTCGGCACGCAGCAGGCGGTCGACGTCGGCGGCGGTGGTCGGTTCGTCTTCAGCGGTTTCGAAGGTGCTGAACGAACGGCCGAGTACTTCGCAGATCTTCGCCAGACGCTTGCCGTAGGCACCGTTGATCAGCACCAGAACTTTACCGTCGCGCGGCACCAAGGTGCCGATGGCGGCTTCGACGGCAAAGGTGCCGCTGCCCTGCAACGGCACGCAGTGGTGAGTCGCGGCGCCGTTGAGGATTGCCAGCAGTTGCTCGCAGAGGCTGGCAGTCAGTTGATTGAAGCGGTCATCCCATGACCCCCAGTCGACCATCATCGCCTGGCGGGTGCGGGCCGAAGTGGTCAACGGGCCGGGAGTGAGCAGGATGGGTTCGGCGATACTCATTCGTGTGTCCTCGGATTGCGCTGGGGGATGAAGCTACGGGGCATACGTTGCAATTCGCCGTTGTATCAATCAAATTGTTTGTTGTTATGCCAGCCATCAGTGAGAGTTATTCATGAACTTGTTTCAGCTGCGCGCCTTCGACGCCGTCGCCCGTGAAGGCAGCTTCACCCGCGCTGCGGCGCGGTTGTTCATCAGTCAGCCGGCGGTCACCGGGCACATCAAGGCGCTGGAGGAGCACTACCAGATCACTCTGTTGCGACGGACTGCACGACGGGTGGAACTGACCGAGGAGGGCACCAAACTCGCGGCGATCACTCGGGCAATGTTCGGCCTCGCGGAGGAAGCGCAGGTGCTGCTCGAGGCCAATCGACAATTGCTCACCGGACGCCTGGAAGTGGCGGCGGACGGCCCGCACATGGTCATGCCGATGCTCGCCAGTCTGCGCGCGCGGTATCCGGGGATCACGGTGAATCTGCGCTTGGGCAATGCCCAGGAAACCTTGGCGGCGTTGTTGTCCGAGCACGCGGACGTGGCGGTGCTGACCGAAGTCGAGCCGCGCAAGGGTCTGCATTTACAGGGGTTGAGCGAGTCGCAGATTTGCGCACTGGTGCCGGCGGGGCATCCGTGGGCGGTGCGTGCCGGTGAAGTGAAACTCAAGGAACTGGATCAGGTGATCATGGTGCTGCGCGAGCCGAGTTCGATCACCCGGCGCACGTTTGATGAGGCGTGTGCGCAGGCGTCGATCCATCCGCGTGTGTTGCTGGAGCTCGATAGCCGCGAAGCCGTAACCGAAGCGGTGGCCGCCGAGCTGGGCGTTGGCGTGGTGTCATCGGTGGAGGTCAGCCACGACCCGCGAGTGGTGGCAATTCCGATTGCGGGGGAAGGGCTGGTGAACCGGCACATGATTGGCTGCATGGAGCGACGCCGGGATTTACGATTGATTCAGGCATTTTTTGCATTGGCGCCGCAATGACCAATAGCGGAGTCGCTGGCAGAACTGCCGTATTTTTTCGCGAAACTTCAATTTTCCGGTAGGTCGCCTGTTTGAGCGGCATTCCTTGCAACTGAATCAAAGCGGCTTCGGGATCATCCAGCGGCAGTGTCTGGAGAGCATTTACATCCACATTCCACCACTCGCTGGCGAGTAGCTTTTCGATGGTGTCCGGGTCATGCCGATACTTGATGATTTTCGCCGGAGTGCCGGCAACGATCGCGTAGGGCGGCACATCCTGAGTGACCAGCGCGCGGGTCGCGATAATGGCGCCGGTACCAATCTGTACACCTTCAAGGATCATCGCGCTGTGGCCAATCCAGACGTCGTGGCCAATCGTGACATCAGCCACTACCGGGTCGAACGTCAATGCCGTTCCGGTGTACTGAAAGGGATGTGAGCTGAGCCAGTCGGTTGGATGAGAACTCTTCTGCTGGCCAATAAAACACCGCGTGCTGATTGAACAAAACCTGCCAATCGAGGAAACAGCAGACAGTACGCAATCACTTCTGATGTAAGTGTGCGCACCGATGGCGAGTTGTTTCGACTCGATCACCACATGGCCAATGCTGACGTGTTCTTCAAGAATCAGCCTCGAACGCTTGTGCAACGAAAAAATGCCGCCGGCGACTTTGCAGTCATGCTGGCGAATCCATTTTTTCCAGAAGTGATCTCGAACCGAATCTATTATTTTCATCGCGATGGGTACTGGATTCCGGCATCGAACAGTGTGAGGTTCGATGCGTCACGGTCAATGATGTTGTGAAATTTCTTGTCACATGTGAAGAAGCGCAATTGTAGCTGACGTTGTCGAACTGGATACATTCGTTTCACGACGAAAAAGACCACGTCCTACGGATGGCGTCGCAGGCTCGGTGCTATTGCAGGCTCTCGCGAACCATCTCCAGAAACGTCGCCACCACACGCCGCGAGCTTTGTTCACGCAAGCACACCAGGGTTTCGGTCAAACGCCGGGTGCAGTCGATAATGGGCAGGGCGCACACCCGCGAATCCGCACCAAATTCCGCCGCCGACACCACCCCTACGCCAATCCCCACCACCACCGCCTCGCGCGCGGCTTCGCGGCCTTCAACCTGAATCGCCGGACGAATGCGAAACCCCGCGCGGGCCATTTCTTCTTCCAGGGTCTGCCGTGTCACCGAGCCGTGCTCACGCAACACCAACGGCGTGTCATCGAGGTCCGCCAGGCAGATCGATTCGCGCTCGGCCCATGGGTGATTGCGCGACACGAACGCCACCATCGGATCGTTACGCAGCGGCACACACATCAAGCGCTCATCACTGACATCACGCCCCAGCAGCGCCAGATCCGCCTGATAGTTGAACAGCCGGAACAGCGATTCATCGGTGTTGCCCGTCTCGATCTTTACGCTGATTCCCGGATAGCGCTCGCAGAACCGCGCGATCTGCGGCAACACATGCACCGGTGCATCCACCGCCAGAATCAGGCTGCCGGTCTGCAAGGCCTGGGATTCCTGCAACAATTCTTGCGCTTCCGCTTCAATCACGAACAGGCGTTGAGTAATCGCCAACAGCCGTTCGCCCAGATCGGTGAGGCGCACGGAACGTTTATTGCGGTGAAACAGCAGAACGCCGAAACGTTCCTCCAGTTTTCGCACTTGGTCGGATATCGCCGGTTGCGTGAGAAAAAGGCGCTCGGCGGCGCGCGTGAAGCTTCCATGCACGGCCACCGCATGGAAGGCTTTGAGTTGGGCGTGGGAGACCGACATGATTGCTCCAGTAACAAGCTGAGCTTATGTGTGAAATACGATAAATCGATTTTATTTATTAAACAGTAATTGCTTTGATCCGCTCACGCCATCGCTGACTGTCCGAACGGGCAGCAGGGATGGCGATGAGCCTGTGCGTGCAACAGCAGGACTCATCTGACCGGTATCGCCATAGGGACGGGCTGATATCGCAGTGCTCAACAATAAAAACACAGGCGTTTTTCTTAACGATTCTGCCGGCACACTCACACCCTGAGGTCAGAACCACCATGAACAAGCACATCGGCACCATTGCGCGTTGGCGCGTGCAGATTTTCGCTGTCACCTGGCTCGCGTACGCCGCTTTCTACTTCACCCGCAAAGCTTTCTCGGTGGCCAAACTCGGCATTGCCGAAGACCCCACCTTCATGCTCGACAAAATGGCCATGGCCAACCTTGATGCTATCTATCTGGCGGCTTACGCCGTCGGCCAGTTCACCTGGGGCATGCTCGCCGACCGCTTTGGCCCAAGGGTGGTGGTACTCGGCGGTTTGCTGATTTCCGCCGCTGCCGCGCTGGTGATGGGAAGTTTCGCCACGCTGCCGATCTTCGCCACCTGCATGCTGATTCAAGGTTTGGCGCAATCAACGGGATGGTCGGGGTTGTGTAAAAACCTTGGCAGTTTCTTCCCTGCGCAGCAGCGTGGGCGGGTGCTCGGGTTATGGAGTTCCTGCTATGCCTTTGGTGGTCTGGTGGCGTCACCGTTTGCCGGTTGGTGGGCATACACGCTCGTTGGCAGTTGGCACGCGGCGTTTATTTCCAGTGCCGCCGTGGTCGCCGTGGTCGCGGTGTTGTTCTTTATCTTCCAACGCAATAAACCGGAAGACGTCGGCTTGCCGGCAGTCGAGCCGGAGCCCGAACTCACGGCTGAAGAAACCGCAGCCAACAGCAAGCTCAGTGTCTGGGAACCGTTGAAGGAAATCCTGCGCAACCGCACGGTACTGGTTCTGGGCCTGGCGTATTTCATGCTGAAACCGGCGCGTTACGCGATTCTGTTGTGGGGGCCGGTGATCGTTTTCGAACAGATGCCCAGCGTCGGCAAGGTCGGCGCGGCAATCATTCCGACCTCGTTCGAACTGGCCGGTTTGCTCGGGCCGATCATGATCGGTCTGGCTTCGGACAAATTGTTCGGCGCCCGCCGCATGCCCGCGTGCGTGATCAGTCTGCTCTTGCTCACCGTGACGCTGGCGCTGTTCATGGCGGCGTTGCAGTCCGGTAGCGTGATAATCGTGGTGGCGCTGTTGTTTGTCATGGGCCTGACCCTGTACGGCCCGGATTCGATGATCAGCGGTGCGGCTGCCATCGACTTCGGCAAGGCCAAGGCTGGCGCCACGGCGGCAGGCTTCGTTAACGGCTGCGGCTCGGTCGGCGCGGTGCTTGGCGGTTTGCTTCCCGGATACTTCGATACGGTCACGGTGTTCATTGTCTTCGCCGGTTGCGCCTTGTTCTCGGCACTGGTGCTGATTCCACACTGGAACAGTCGCCCGGTCGGCGTGATGGAACCGCGCGCATCCATTCCCAATTGCCCGTTGACGATCAAACCCCTGCGTTCCTGAAACCCCTTGCCTCGCGGCCTGCTGCGGCGCTCGCGGCAGGCTGTGTCGTGGCCAATTGACTGGAGAAAACCCATGAGACCGTTTTGGCTGGAGCAGGCCTTGCAGACCGATACTTCTGAAATCTGTGCGCCGCTGCAAGGCGAAGTGCGCACTGACGTGTGCATCGTCGGCGGCGGTTACACCGGTTTGTGGACGGCGATCATGCTCAAACAGCAGAACCCCGAAATCGATGTGCTACTGATCGAAGCGGACATCTGCGGCGCTGGCGCCAGTGGGCGCAACGGTGGCTGCGCGTTGTCGTGGTCGGCCAAGTATTTCACTCTCGAGCGCTTGTTCGGCGTCGAGGAGGCAGTACGTCTGGTCAAGGAATCGGAGCGCAGCATCCACGCCATCGGCGAGTTTTGCGAGCAGTACGACGTGGATGCCGATTACCGGCTCGACGGCACGTTGTACACCGCGACCAATCGCGCGCAGGTCGGCTCGACCGACGCGGTGATCGCCGCGCTGGAGCGTAACGGCATCAACTCGTTCAGCCAGCGTCCAGTGGCCGATGTCCAGCGCATGGCTGGCTCCGGCAAACATCTGGAGGGCTGGTTTTCGCCGGCAGCGGCGAGTGTGCAACCCGGCAAACTGGTGCGCGGTTTGCGCCGGGTGGCGTTGCAACTGGGCGTGAAAATCCACGAAAACACGGCGATGACCGGGCTGGAGGAGGGCCGTCCGGCGCGTATCCAGACAGCGAACGGCAATGTGATCGCCGACCGTGTAGTGCTGGCGATGAACGCCTGGATGGCCCGCGCTTTCCCGCAGTTCGAACGCAGTGTGGCAATCGTTTCCAGCGACATGCTGATCACCGAACCGCGCCCGGAACTGCTTCAGGAAATCGGCTTGACCAGTGGCGTCACCGTGCTCGATTCACGGATTTTCGTCCACTACTACCACAACACCCCGGACGGCCGGATCATGCTCGGCAAGGGCGGCAACACGTTCGCTTATGGCGGGCGGATGCTGCCGGTATTCGATCAGCCGTCGCCCTATGCGGGGCTGCTCCAGCGCAGTCTTGCCGATTTTTTCCCGGCGTTTGCCGAGGTCAAAGTCGACGCGACCTGGAACGGTCCCTCGGATCGCTCGGTGACCGGCCTGCCGTTTTTCGGGCAGATGAGCAGCAGCGGCAATGTGTTTTACGGTTTCGGCTATTCCGGTAGCGGCGTCGGTCCGTGTCACATGGGCGGGCAGATTCTCGCGTCGCTGGTGCAGGGCCTGGATAACCCGTGGACGCGCTCGCCGCTGGTCAATGGCCCGCTGGGCTACTTCCCGCCGGAACCGATTCGTTACTTCGGTTCGCTGATGGTGCGCAACGCCATCCGGCGCAAGGAGCGCGCTGAAGACCACGGTCGCCGACCACGGCATCTGGACGTGCGCCTGGCAAAATTCGCCGCGGCGGCGGGCAAGGCCGACAAAGCCTGAAAACCCGCCACCCTGTGTAGGAGTTGCCGAAGGCTGCGATCTTTTGATCTTGTTTGTTAAAAAACCAGATCAAAAGATCGCAGCCTGCGGCAGCTCCTGCACTGGTGGGTCAGTTGCGGTAGAGGAGCCAGTCGAGTAGCTGGGGGCAGGCTTGAGTGGGCGGTATTTGTTGCTGCGGCAGTTCGCCTTGCGTGCCCAGGCAGAGGATCGGTCGATCCGGATCGCTGTCGAGAAAACTCACCCATACCTCACTGCCGGCACAGGGCAGTTCATGGGCTGCGATCCGCCCATTGGCGTTGGTCAGGGCAATCGGCAGCCATATTCCATCGTCTGCCTGCACAGTTGAGCCTGGCCACAGGTTGACGTTGATTCGGCCTTGGTCATCGAGGGTGGCTGGCTGCCCGGGCGTGCCGAGTACGCGCGCCTGGTGATAGCCGGGGATCATCGGTCGCGGCTGCTTGAGTGCCGGGCGAAATTCCGTCGACCAGGGCAGGGCAACGAAATCGTTGTGGTAACGGTAAACGCTGGGTGTCGGATCGAGAATCGACGGTTGTTGCCCCTGATGGTGCATTTCGGTGATCAACCATTGTTCGTTGAAACTGTTGATCGGATGCTCCGCGACCTGAATCAATTGACCACTGAGCAAATCCGCGCAATTGCTACGGCCATGGATCGAGCGATATTGACAGCGCTGACGCTGCAGATGGCGACGACTGCGTTGTTCGGCATAGCGATGCTGCTTTGACAGCGCCGTTGTCGGGCCGATGACAGTCTGGTTGGCGGCATCCTCGCTGACGTGTCGGTGTCCGCGATCGCGTACATGGCGTAGCGGCGCAACCGGCACCGCGTCATGGCGCTGGAACAACGTGGCGATACACGGCGAGGGCGCATCGTCATCGAGACTGAACGGCAGGAGCGTGGTGTCTTGGGGCAAGCTCAGGCTGTCATCGGCGAACACCACGACATGCCCGTTCAGTTCATGCTCGAAGTGGTAATGAATGCCTTCTTCCTCGCACAGTCGTTGCAGCAATGCCAGGTCGCTTTCCTCATATTGGATACAGAACTCGCGATGGGGGTATTGGTCAACGATCATCTCCATTCGGTAACTGTCGATCGGCAGCGCGTTTTCCTCAAGTAACCGTTGGAGAATCTGCGGCACGCTCAAGTTTACGAATACGCGGCGCCTGTGCGCTGGAGCGAGCTGTTGCAGAGAGGGTACCAGCAGCAGTCGATAGCCGACTCTATGGGCGCCGCGATGTTCGCAACTGGCGCTTTCGATGCGGCCGTGAATCCCGTGATGGTCACTCAGATGCAGAAATGCCGGCTGCTGCAACAGCGTGGCTGGGGCCATGGCCTGGCCGAGGCCGATCAGTTCAATGTCGAAGCGGTAGGGGTGATTGAGCGCTTCCTCACCGCGAAAACGCAACACCGGCATTTGCAACCCACTGTCGGTCAGGGTCAGCGTGAAGGGACTTTCCATGTCATTGAGCATTCGCACAGGCTCTGTCTGGCAATATGGCCCCAGAGGGTACGAAACCGCAGCGCTGAATGGTTATGTCAAAGCGGCTTTTCAGAATCGGCCTACACGTTCTGGTGAAAATGTCGATTCAGCATTACGATTTTTTTGGTCGATTGCCGACTTTAGGCCGTATAAACTTGGCGCCACGCGTCGGCCAATAGATGTCTCGGCGCCACAGATCAAGAGAGTGAGTAATGGGCGCACAGTGGAAGGTTAAACACAAAGAAGCGGCAGCCAACGCCAGGGGCAAAATCTTCGGCAAGCTGGTGAAAGAAATCACCATTGCTGCGCGCAACGGTGCCGATACTGCCACCAACGCACACCTGCGTCTGGTGGTCGAACAGGCCAAGAAAGCCTCGATGCCGAAAGAAACCCTCGATCGCGCGATCAAGAAAGGCGCAGGCCTGCTGGGTGAAGCGGTGCAATACCATCGCGTGACCTACGAAGGTTTCGCCCCGCATCAGGTGCCGCTGATCGTCGAGTGCGTGACTGACAACGTCAACCGTACCGTAGCGGAAATCCGCGTCGCGTTCCGCAAGGGCCAATTGGGCGCTTCCGGCTCCGTGGCCTGGGACTTCAACCACGTCGGCATGATCGAAGCCTCGCCGGACACCCCGGACGCCGATCCGGAAATGGCTGCCATCGAAGCCGGAGCCCAGGATTTTGAAGCGGGTGAAGACGGCGCGACGCTGTTCCTGACCGACCCGACTGACCTTGACGCGGTGCAGAAATCCCTGCCGGAGCAAGGTTTCACGGTATTGTCGGCCAAGCTTGGCTATCAGCCGAAGAACCCGGTCAGCGGCCTGAGCGACGAGCAGATGGCTGAGGTTGAAGCGTTCCTCGAAGGCCTCGACAACCATGATGACGTGCAGGACATGTTTGTTGGCCTGGCGGGCTGATCGACTGCGTCAGTGATGGCCACATCGCGGGCGAGCCCGCTCCCACAGGTTCAGAGGCGTCCACACATTTTGTGAACGACCCGGACACTGTGGGAGCGGGCTTGCCCGCGATTGACTGCGCAGCAGTCAGCTTTCCTGCAAAACCGCAATGACCTCAGCAAACCCCGGTCGCGCCAGCACATCCGCCTGACAGCAACGTCGCTCCAGCTCTTCAAGCACCGCACGCAATTCATCGCTCAACCCCGAGTCGATGCGCGCCAGCAACTCACCCAACAGAATCCCGAACGCACGTACTTCGATACGTTGCAGCGCGCGCGTTTGCGCCGTGTCGACAATGGCATGGAACGAAGCCCCGCCAAAATCCCCGAGCAGGCAATCGCCGCGCTCGTTCAACAAAATGTTGTGCCCGTAGAGATCGCCGTGGGTGATGCCTTGCTGATGCAGATGCTCCGCTGCCGAGGCGATGCCTCTGGCAATGTTCAGCGCTACCTCGACACTGAACCGGCAATCCTCGGCGTAAACATCCCGCGAGCAGGATGTCAGGCTTGGCAGGTCGGCGAGGTTACGGAAGGACGGATCGATCAGTTGCATCACCAATCCCTGCTGGCCGTCGGGATGGCCACTGATGCGCCCCTCGATGCGGATCAGATTGGGATGCAGGCCCGCGGTGATACAGGCGTTCATTTCGTGCAGCGGCGAACCGTCGCTGGTCATTTCACCTTTGTACAATTTCACCGCCACCGACGTCACTGAGCCATCGTCGCGTTGCCAGCTCGCCCGGGAAATCACTCCCGAGGCACCTTCACCCAACCGTTGCTCCAGACGCAGCGCCGACCAGGCAATCTGCGGCGTCGCTTCCAGCGCGGCGGCGTCTGCCTCGGTTTCCAGCGGGTTACCGGCGTACGCTAGCCAGGTCAGGCTCGGCAGCGCGAGCAGCCACTGCGGCAGTTCGGTCAGGCGGTTGGCGGAAATGCGCAGCAACTCAAGCCGATGGCAGTTGCTCAACGAAGGCGGCAGCGCATGCAGGCGGTTGCCGGACAGCATGAGCTTTTGCAGGGCCGGGCGCTCACCGAGTTCCCTCGGCAGGCTTTCGATGCAGTTGTCGGTCAGGATCAGCCAGCGCAAGTGCGGCGGCAGAGCTTCGCCGGGTACGTTGACGATGCGATTGGCTCTGAAGCCGACCATCGTCAGCGCCGCGCATTGGCCGAGACAGGCCGGCAGTTCGGTGAACGGGTTGTCGGAACAGAACAGCACCCGCAGTCGCGTCAGACGATGCAGGTCATCCGGCAGACTGCTCAGTGCGTTGCCGCTGAGGTTGAGGATTTCCAGAGTGTCGGCCAGTTCGAAAATCTCGACCGGGAACTCGGTCAGTCCGCAGGACAGGTCCAGCCGCGTGATGCCCGACAACTCGCCGGCGCGTAATTGAGCAAGGGTGTGCATGTTGGGTGTTCGCTAATGATCAGTGGAGCAACGCGGGGGCGCTGAGGATGGGCGACATGATAACGGCAAAGCGGGTTCCGGGCTTGAGCGCAATGCTGCAAGCTCGCTCCCACAGGGTCGGTGTGGTCAGTCGTCGTTGTGCATCTCTTGCAACTGCCCCAACCGGCTGCGCGTGCGCGCCAGGTCAATGGCGTGGCCGTCGAGGCTTTCGTGCAAGGGCAGGCGACCCAGCAACGTCAGATGCTTGTCCTGGTCGTACAACACGTCGATCAGGTTGATGAAGCGTTGTTGCGCGGCGATCGGGCATTCTCCCAGCTCCGGTAGATCATCAATGATCCAGCGGTCGAAACGTCGACACAGCTCCAGATAATCCATGACCGCCGTCGGTTGTTCACACAGATCGTTGAAGGTAAAACCGACACTTCGCTCTTTACACCAGCGAGCCCGAATCTGCCGGGTGCCGACGGTTAGCGCAACGCCCGGCGCATCCGCAGGCGGAAGCTCCAGAGCGGCGCGTTGCGCTGGCGTGGCTGGCCACACGTAATGCCCCTGAGTGAATATCTGCTGCGCAGAGTGGCGCGTGTGACTGCGGTAATCGTGCGGCCCGCCGACTTCCATCACCTGCATGTGCGTATTGATCAGCTCGATCACCGGTTTGAAGCGGGCGTGATAGAGCGGATTGGGCAGCAGGCCGTCAGGCGCATAGTTGGAGGTCACCAGCAGCAGAATCCGCCGCTTGAACAATGCCTTGAACAGCCGGGTGATGAGCATGGCGTCGCCGATGTCATGCACATGAAACTCGTCAAAACACAGCACCCGACAATCCTCCAGCAATTCGTCGAGGGTCACTTCGAGGGCATTGTCCTGCTCGCGATGGCTGAACATGCCCTGATGCAATTGCGCGAAAAACTGATGGAAATGCAGACGCCGTTTCTGGGTGATCGGCAAGGCCTGAAAGAAACCATCGAGCAACCAGCTCTTGCCGCGTCCGACGGCGCCGAACAGATAAAGACTTGGTGCGGTTCGGCCGCTTGCGCCAAACAACAGGCTGGCTTGCTGCGCCATGCACTCGATGACGCGCTGCTGGCTATGACTGAGGGTGTAACCCTGACCGCTGGCCTTGTGCCGGAAGTAGTCGCGGATCGACTGGGCACTGGCGTCATGCCCGGCACTGGCCGGCAAACCCTTGCCCAACCAACGGCGCAATGCCGGCCAGCGCTGGATCAGTCGCGATCGTTTCGGCAGGTGGGCAGGCACTGGGGGCGTCTCCGTGTTCGTCAAGACCGGCTTCCGGGAGCGTGGCGACGTAGTGTAACCAGACGCCGACCTGGCCAGCCACCGCGACGATTCGAGAGTGGGCGGTTATTGGACAGGATCCTACGGTGCGTACAGCTATTTTTAGCGGTTTGGCCCGACCGATTGCCAACCTTTCGAAACATATCCCGGGCGATCCCTGGATCCAATCGACTGGCGGAATCGTCGACCGTTGCTAACCTCAATCACAGAAACGACGTCGCAAGCGATCACTGACAAGGAACGGCGCAGTGAATGTACATGTGGTCATGGGGCTGCTGGGGGCACTCGTTGCACCTGTTCATGCGGCAGATCTTCAGGTCGAAGTGCGCGTCGATGTGCAGCGCGGCTGCCAGTTGATCGGCCAACAGCGTGGCGCCGGCATTGAGCAACTGGGTGTGCTCGACTTCGGCAGCACCGCACGCCTCGATGACCCCGCCGGGCCGTTGGCTGCCGCGTTGACCAATCAGCGCCTGCCACGGCTGGAGTGCAACCCCGACACGCCTTACCAGATGCGAGTCGATGGCGGCTTGCATGGCGGTGTCGGTGAGGTCCGCTACATGGCCGGTTCGGTCGGCAGCAAACCTATTCCGTATCGCTTGTATCAGGACGCGGCGCGCCGGGTACCGCTGGTGGTGGATGTGCCAGTCAGCGGGCGGGTGCCGGACAGTGGCACGGTAGAACTGCCGCTGTATGCGCGCATCGAGCGCTTGGCTGAGGTGCCGCGAGTCAGCCGTTATTCGGATCTGGTCAAGGTGACGGTCACCTGGTGATCACGGTTTCAAGGCACCCGGCGGACGCGGGTGTGCAAGGAAGGCGTTCCATGATGAACGCGGTGAATGAGTCAGCGTAAAGGAGCAGGGACGGGCGCAATGACAGGCAAACACTGGATGGTGGTAGCGGCAGGTATGCTGGCTATGCTCGCAGGCAACGCGCAAGCGGCAGTCAGCGGGCAGATCAATGCGCGGCTGATCCTGATTGCCGGCTGTGAAGTCACCAACACCAGCACTCCCGCCAGCCCGGTCAGCGATTTCGGCACCCTCGATTTCGGCCTTCAGGGCCCGACCTGGAACGCGCCGATCAAGGCCAGTCTCGGCAGTGACAGCAGCGGCAAACTCAACGTCGCCTGCAATCCTTCGGTCACCGGTTTCACCGTCACCATTGACGGCGGCGCCCACGGTGACGGCAACACCCGGCGCCTGAGCAACGGCCGCCAGACCCTTCCCTATCAGCTGTTCGTCGATCCCTCCGGCGCCCGGAGCTACAGCATCGGCCAGCAACACAATTTCGCTGTCACCAGCGCTGCGCAGATACCCATTCCGGTATTCGGCTCGGTGGTGGCGAATACCCGCGCGGTATCGGCAGGTGTCTATACCGACACGCTGACGGTGACGCTCGACTGGTAACCCCGTAGAGGACGGACACCATGCGTATGTTTGCATCAAGGATAGGTTTGTCGTTGCTTGGCCTGGCGCTGGTTTCCAGTGCCAACGCCGCCACCACGGTCACCGGCCAGATCACCTCCAGCCTGATTCTGATCAGCAGTTGTCAGGTCAACGGTGCTGGCGGTTCCACCGGGCTGAACTTCGGTGCGTTGAACTTCGGCACCGCCAACAGCCTGTTCACCACGGCCACCGGGCAAGTGTTGGGCGGTGGCGGCGGGGCGCTGTCGATTCTCTGTTCCAGCGGCACCACGCCGACGGTCAAGGTGCGCGCCGGTTCCCATGACGGCATGTCACCGGGCGGCACACGAGCGTTGTACGACGGGGTGGCCAATTACGTGCCGTACGACTTGTACACCGATGCCGGGCACTCGCAACTGCTGGCGATCGACGGGACGATCAATCTCGCCGCCAGCACCGGTGTCGCGCAGACGGTAAATATCTACGGTCAGGCGGTGGGCAAGGCCGGTTTGCCGGCGGGGACTTACACCGACACTGTCGCTGTTGAACTGACGTTCTGATGCCATGCGCCGCCATGGCTGTGCCGCGCTGCTCCTGCTCTGTGCCGGCAGTGCGCCGTTGCCGCTGACCGCAGCGACGAGCCAGAGCTTTCAGGTCAGTGCCACGGTCACTGCCGGGTGTCTGGTGGTGGGCGGGGTGTCGAACTATGGCGGGCTGAATTTCGGTTCGCGTTCGGCACTGGCTACCGGCACCGTGCAGGTAGCGCTGACCGGCGGGGTGCAATTGCAATGCACGCCGGGCGTAACGCTGAACATGAGCGTTGATGGCGGCCAGTACAACAGCAGCGGCCGGCACATGCAGGTCAACAGCGGCAGCGCGCGGGTGGCGTATGCACTGTTTCGCGATGCGGCGTACAGCCAGAGCCTGGGCATTGGCCAGAGTGTGGCGGTGGCTTACAGCGATGCGAACAACATCAGCCTGCCGATTTACGGTCAGGTGCAATTGCCGGGCAATCAGCCTGGGGGGACGTACAGCGACGTGTTGCAGGTGCAACTGTCGTGGTAAGGCGAAGTTGAATGGCCGACAAGGAGCAGGTTTATGGGGGCAGTTACGTCACGGCATTCGCTCGTGTGTTGCGCGATGTGCGCGGTGGTCATGCTCGGGGCAAGCCCCGCACACGCTGCCAGTTCGGTGCTGATCTGGCCGATCGATCCGGTGCTGGAGGCTGATCAACAGGCCAGTGCGCTGTGGCTGGAAAACCGCGGCAGCGAAACCGCCAATCTGCAGATCCGCGTATTCGGCTGGAGCCAGAGTGGTTTCGCCGAGCAATACCAGAACCAGCGCGACGTGATCGGCAGCCCACCGGTGGCGAAAATCGAACCGGGGCAGAAACAACTGGTGCGCCTGACCCGCACCAAGGAAGTGCCGCCGGGGCAGGAACTGGCCTACCGGATCATCATCGATGAAATTCCTTCCGCACAACCCGCGACCGCTGACGGAGGCAAAACCGCTGCAGCGATACGCTTCCAGATGCGTTATTCGGTGCCGCTGTTTGCCTATGGCGCCGGGTTGTGGAGCAAAGAGGACAGCACCCGTGCGCGTGATCCCAAAGGGGTCGGCCTGCCGCAGTTGAGCTGGCGCACGGTAGCCGTGGACGGCAAGCCTTATGTGGAAGTGCGCAATCAGGGCGCGGTGCATGCGCGGTTGACCGACGTGGCTATAAAGCAGGCCGGGCAGAGCAAACCGTTGGCCGAAGGGCTGCTCGGTTACGTGCTGCCGGGTGCGGTGATGCGCTGGCCGGCACCGACACCGCTGACCAATGATTCGGCGTTGCAGGTACGAGTAAATGGCGCGGCACAGGTGCAGAGCATCACGCCCGCCAAGTGAGTGAGTCGTAGCGCGGGCATCTGGCGTCGACGAAAGCGATATCAGGAGGATTCAGTCCATTGACGGACGTAAAACGCGTATGAACCCAGGACGGGTTCGCCGTATTCAGCGTCCGTTGTGGCTCATCACCGGCGCGTGTTGCCTGATGTTCATTCAACCATCCGGGGCCGGCGATCTGCCGCCGCCACCGAGTGGCATGGAGGCCGTGAGTGATGCTCAGTTGTTTCTGGAACTGGTGGTCAACCAGATGAATACCGGACGCGTGGTAGCGGTGCAGCAGCGCGACGGTCGCTTGTTTTTGCCGGCGACGGCGTTACGCGAAACCGGCATGAAGTTGCCCGACAGCCTCGGCGCCGAGGTCGATCTCGACAGTCTGGCGGGGCTGCACAGTGACTACGACAGCGTCGGTCAGCGCCTGCTGCTGGATGTGCCGCCGGACTGGCTGCCAGAACAGTTCATCGGCAATCGGCAGAGCTATCCGCGGACGCCGGCGCTGAGCAGTTTCGGCGCGCTGTTCAACTATGACCTGTACCTCAATGACACCGACGATGCCGGCACTTATCTGGCAGCGTGGAACGAAGTACGGCTGTTCGACAGCTGGGGCACGCTGTCCAACACCGGGCAATACCGGCGAACCTTGTCCGGTGATTCGCTCAACACGCTGGACAACGGCTATCTGCGCTACGACACCACTTGGCGATACTCCGATGACGAGCGAATGCTCACCTACGAGGCGGGTGACGTGATCAGCGGTGCATTGCCGTGGAGCAGTTCGGTGCGGTTGGGTGGCGTGCAGTTTTCTCGGGACTTTGCGGTACGCCCGGATCTGGTGACCTATCCGTTGCCGCAATTTGCCGGTGAAGCGGCGGTGCCATCCTCGGTGGATCTGTTCATCAATGGCTACAAATCCAGCAGCGCAGATTTGCAGCCAGGACCTTACACACTGACCAATATTCCGTTCATCAACGGTGCGGGCGAAGCCGTCGTAGTGACCACTGATGCGCTCGGTCGACAGGTCTCGACCACGGTGCCGTTCTATGTCACCAGCACCTTGCTGCAAAAAGGCTTGAGCGATTTTTCCGTGGCTGCCGGTACTTTGCGTCGCGACTATGGTTTGAAGGATTTCAATTATGGCCCGGGTGTCACCTCCGGCAGCCTGCGCTATGGCGTCAGCGACAGTTTCACCCTGGAAAGCCATGCCGAAGCGGCCGATTCGCTGACACTGGGCGGCCTCGGCGGCAATTGGCAGCTCGGTAACTTCGGTGTGCTCAACAGTGCACTGAGCCAAAGTCGTTTCGACGGCGAGGGCGGTCACCAGGTCAGCCTTGGCTATCAGTACAGCAACCAGCGTTTCAGCTTTTCCTATCAGCGGCTGCAACGTCATGATCAATACGCCGATCTGAGCGTGGTCGACAGCCCGTACATCAGTCTTAGCCGGCGCAGCGAACAGGCGACCCTGAGCCTTAACCTCGACCGCTGGGGCAGTCTCGGCGCGGGTTATTTCGATGTGCGCGCGGCGGACGATTCGCGCACGCGACTGCTCAACCTCAGCTGGAGCAAACCGTTGTGGCGCAACAGCAGTTTCTATCTGTCGGCCAACCGTGAAATCGGCGACAGCAACTGGGCCGTGCAGGCGCAACTGGTGATTCCGTTCGACTTGCGCGGCAGTCTGGCGATCAGCACCGAACGCAGTAAAACCGGGCAGAGCCAGCAGCGGGTCAACTACAGTCGCGCGGTGCCGACCGAGGGCGGCGTAGGTTTCAATCTGGGTTACGCCAAGGGTGACGGCGCTGATTATCGTCAGGCTGACGTCACCTGGCGCCTGCAGTCGGTGCAATTGCAGGCCGGTGTCTACGGCACTTCCGACGCCGAAACCCGTTGGGCCGACGCCAGTGGTTCACTGGTGTGGATGGACCGTCAGGTGTTCGCCGCCAACCGTATCGACGACGCTTTTGTGGTGGTCAGTACTGAGGGTTTTGCCGACATTCCAGTGCGCTACGAAAACCAGCAGGTCGGCCAGACCGACAAGAACGGTCATCTGCTGGTGCCGTGGAGCAGCGCTTATTACCGCGGCAAGTATGAAATCGATCCACTGAATCTGCCGGCCAACGTACGCAGTCCCAACGTCGAACAGCGCATTGCCGTGCGCCGTGGCAGCGGTTATCTGCTGGAATTTCCGCTGACCCGAGTGATTGCCGCGAGCATCGTGCTGGTTGACGCGCAGCAGCGCGAGCTGCCGCTGGGCGCGGGTGTTTTGCACGAGCAGAGCGGCACGCGGACGGTGGTCGGTTGGGACGGGCTGGTTTATCTGGAAAATCTGCAGGCGCAGAACTCGCTGCACGTGACGCTGGCCGACGGCAAGACCTGTCAGGCGCAGTTCAGTGTCGATCTGAATCAGGATCAGGTGCCGTTGATTGGCCCGTTGGTGTGTCAATGATGTTCCGGCGATGGCTGTTATGTCTGGCACTGCTTATGCCCGGGGCGGTGCAGGCCGCGTGTTCGGTGGTCAGCACCACGCCGGCGGCGTTCGGCATGCTCAGTTCGATCGCCGTACGCACGACTTCGCAGCCCAGTTCCACACTGAATGCCGGTTTGAGTTGCACCGGCTCTCTGTTGTCCCTGCTGACCAGCAACGACCACTTCTGGGGCACCGTTTCTTCGACTAAAAGTGGTCTGGTCGGGCCGACCGGCGATGTCATCAATTACACGATCTACGCCAACAACAGCACCAGCTACCCGCTGACGCGCGGCACCGCCTACGACTTCGCGCGCAACGGCATCATCGATGCCTTGGGCCTGCTCAACGGTACGACGCCGAAAACCGTGCCGCTCTATCTCGGTACGACCATTGGCAGCAACGTCGCCGCCGGGGTCTACACCGAAACCCTGAGTATTTTCTGGAACTGGAATTACTGTTCCGGGATCGGCATCGGTGCCATTTGCATCGGGCGCGATATCGCCAACGGCACGACTTCTTTGACGGTGAACCTGACGGTGTCCAACGACTGCACGATTACCGCGCCGAACATTGCCTTCGGCAGCGCGCCGGTGGTTAGCGCGTTCACCCCGGTGACCGGACAGACGATCAATCTGGCCTGCACCAAAGGCAGTGCTTACACCGTGGGTTTGAGCGACGGGCAGAACGCGGTGAGTGTCGGCGGGCGGCGGCGGATGATTTCCGGGAGCAATTTTCTCGCCTATGACATTTTCAAAAGCGCCGGTACCACGCGCTGGGGCAGTGTCGGCGCGGCGCGGCGCGCCAGTACCGATGCCGAGGTGAATCCGGGTAACGGGTTGGGCACCGGTAGCCAGATCTTCAACTACAACGCGAAGATCTACACCGACCAGACCACACCACCGGCGGGCACTTATCTGGACAATGTGGTGCTCGACGTCGGTTTCTGACCTGACTCGCCCCCTTGCTGACCCGACTCAATCCCTGTAGGAGCTGTCGAGTGCAACGAGGCTGCGATCTTTTGACCCTGTTTTTTAAGATCAAGATCAAAGGATCGCAGCGTGCCGCAGCTCCTACAGGAGCGATTCAGAATTGCAGTGATTGCTTGAGCTGTTGCGCCGCCGGTGTATCGACCGGGCTGACCATGGCGTAGTTGTACCCGCCACCCGACCAATACTCGGCCTGCAAGTCGCCATCACTGCGGCTGCCACGCGGCAAAAAGGTGTTCTTCGGCCCCGGTGGGCGCACGTAGAAACTCACTTTGTGCCCGCTGCCATCCTCATACATGACCATCGCCGCCGGGCCTTCGTCAGTGCTGAGCAGGCGTCCGCTGACCGGTTCAAACCCGGCCGCTTTCAGATCGGGCAAGCGACTGGCTTTGGTGAAGTAGCGGTCGAGCCAGCGTTGCATGTCACCGTCGCTGTCGACCTTGTAATCGGCCGGCAACATCCCTTGCTGGGCGATCAGCCGATACGCCTGCAACGCGTCGGTCATCGGTAACAGGGAAGGGCGCACCAGGGTCATCTCACGGGCCTGCCAGCCGCTGAAGCCGCCGACGCTCACCGCGATCAACAGCACCGCCGCACTGGCCAGATGGCGACGTGCCTGGCGCTGACGACGCTGGCGGAGCATCAGCGGGTCAAGCGCCGGATTGGCCGGTAGCTGCAAGGCACCGCCAAGCGCCGCGCGCAATTGCTGGGCATCCTGCTGCCAGGCGCGTACTTGCGCAGCGTGTTCCGGATGACTGGCCAACCAGGTTTCCAGCACACGCCGGTCGGCGTCGCTGAGCTGGTGGTCGACGTAAGCGTGCAAATCACGCTCGCTGGGAGGCAGGCTGATCATTTGAGTATCCGCAAAGAAGGGCTGCTGATTTCGCCGTCGCTGAGTTGGCGCAAGGCCTGGCGGGCGCGGGACAGGCGCGACATCACGGTGCCGATCGGGGCGCCGAGAATCTCGGCGACCTCTTTATAAGTCAGGCCTTCCACCGAAACCATCAACAGCAGGGCGCGTTGTTCGGTCGGCAATCGGTCGAAGGCCTGCAGGGTCGACTGGGCAATCACGGTGCGTTCCACCGAAGGCTCGGCATCCTCGCGTCCGGTGAAAAACTCGAGCATCCGCGCATAGCGCCGCGAGCGCCGGTGGGCGTCGAGAAACTGCCGGTAGAGGATTGCGAACAGCCAGGCACGCAAGTCGCCGTCGGCGCGCTTGGCGCCCCAACTCGACAAGGCACGCTCCAGGCAGGCCTGCACCAGATCGTCGGCGCTGCTGCTGTTGCGCGTCAACGACACGGCAAAGCGGCGCAATCGCGGGATCAATTCACGTAGCTGTTGGTCTAGCTCGTTCATGGTGAGGTATTCATGCCGTAGTGCTGATGAAATGGAACATCCCTTGAGGCCCGAAACGCGGTGTTGGCTTGGAAGACGTCCCGGCGCGCCGATTATTCCATCCGCGGCAGTGAAAGTTTTTGTACCTCGCTTTGTAGGATAGTTCGCCGCGCTTTGTAGTCACTGTAATGGCGGCTGATTTCCCTTCTCAACCCTTTTGACTGACACGTCTGGCAGGCGGTGTAACCCCAAGCCACTGCGCCAGGCGTGACTGAACCATTGTCGGGATAGAAGGGAAGTCCAATGCAAACATTCGCGAGGAATAACCGTTGTGCATCAAGCACGTTGACGGCTTCGGTTGAATCAAAGTCATGGCCGCGTTTTGGATGCGGTCCGCTGCGCCAGCCTCAAGCGACTTTGATCCACCGCGCCATCGAAGCGCAGGCGATAGCCCGGCCTCAGGCTATCGCTGCGGAGTATCAGGGCCGCTCCATCACTTACCGCGAATTGAATCGCCAAGCCAATCGTCTCGCCGCAACCCTGCTGGAGCAAGGTGTGGTGGCGGACGATCATGTCGCGCTGTTTGTCGAACGCTCGATCCCGATGCTGGTGGGCATGCTGGCGGTGCTGAAAATCGGTGCCGCCTATATTCCGCAGCATGTGGGCGTTACCCCGGCGGCGCAGATGCGGCATATCCTTACGGTGGCCAACGTGCGCGTGGTACTGACGCTGGCGAAACTGGCATCGGCGCTGCCGCTGACGGCGGCACAACAGTGCATCCACCTTGACGCGTTCATCAGCGTCGACAGTGTCGCTGCAGATGACCGGAACATCGGCAGCGCAGCGTCATCGCCTGATTCGTTGTGTTTTGTGCTGTTCACGTCCGGCACCACTGGCCAACCCAATGGTGTTCGCGTGACGCAACGCAACGTCTGCAACATTCTCCTGACCGCGCCCGGCAACCTTGGCATTCGTCCCGGGTTGAGGGTCGGACAGATCCTCAATATCGCCTTTGATATGTCGGCCTGGGAAGTGTTGGGGTGTCTGGCCCATGGGGCGACACTGTTGATCCGGGGCAAGGACATTGCCCAGACTGCCGAGCGCTGCGACGTGTTGATTGCGACGCCATCGATTCTCGCCACCCTTGATCCGGCGCGCTGCACTCAACTGAAAGTGGTCGCGCTGGCGGGTGAGCCATGTCCGCAACCGTTGGCGGATCGCTGGTCGGCGTTTTGCACGTTCTATAACGCCTGCGGGCCGACCGAAACCACCATCGTCAATACCATGCAGCACTATCGGGGCGTCGGACCATTGACGATTGGCAAACCGACTCCCAACAACACGGTTTATGTATTGGATGAGGCGGGCCAGCTCTGCGCGCCGGGTGAGCCGGGCGAAATGTGGGCCGGCGGCAATTGCGTCACGGCCGGGTACTTGGGCAATCCCGAGTTGACCGCCGAGCGTTATCAACCCGATCCGTTTCTCGGGCAGGGGCGCATGATGTTTCGCACCCGTGATCTTGCACGCTGGACAGTCGACGGTGAGCTTGAACACTTGGGCCGCATCGATGATCAGGTCAAGGTCAGAGGCTTTCGGGTCGAGCTCGACTCGGTCTCTGCAGCGTTGGAGTCAGCGCCCAATTGTGAGCGTGCGGTGACGCTCAAGCTCGACAGTCGCCATCTGGTGGCATTCGTCTATCCACCCACCACGGATATCGATGTCGCGCGCAGCCTGTGCGCAGAGCGGCTTGCCTATTACTGCGTGCCGTCCCTGATTCTTGCCGTCGAGGCCATTCCGTTGACGTCGCGTGGCAAGGTCGACAAGCGTTTGTTGCTTGAGTGGGCAGTGGCGCATCAGGCGCAAGATGCTCGCACCGAACAGGCGGTCACGGCATGAGCGAGCTGGCTTCGAACCTGCAGATGCCGCCCAAGCGAGCACTTTGGCGGCGCCTGGGAGCGCTGCCGATATGCTCGCATTACAACCGTCTGGTGGTGTTGGTATTCACCGCCAACCTTGCCGCGCTGATGTACGGTTTGAACGTCGGTGAGTGGTGGACAAGCGCGGGCGTGAACTTGCCGACCCTGTCGGGGCTGGTGGTGGCGAACCTGTCGATGGCGATCCTGATTCGCCAGCAATACCTGATCAATCTGCTGTTCTGGCTGGCCACCCGGGCGCCCACCACCTGGCCGCTGGCGATTCGCCGGACGTTGGCCAAGGTCTACCATTTCGGCGGGCTGCACAGCGGTGGCGCGATGGCGGCGATTGCCTGGTTTGCGACATTGCTCGGATCAATGATCTGGCAGCGTTTTGCCGGGCCGGGAGGGGTTTCGCTAGCGCTGATCGGAGTGAGCTGCGGATTGTTCGGTTTGCTGCTGCTGGTTGCGATCATGGCGTTGCCGGGTATACGCGGGCGCTTTCACAACGCTTTCGAACGGACTCATCGTTTCGCCGGTTGGGCAGCGCTGTTGATGTTCTGGGCGATGACGCTGATGTTTGCCCAAGAGCAGAATCCTGCCTTGGCGCTGACAGACGTTCTGCTGCAATCGGTGTCGTTCTGGATGCTGCTGTTGCTGACGTTGAGTATCGCCTCGCCGTGGCTGCGTTTGCGCAAAGTCCCGATCAGTGTGGTCAGGCCCTCCGCGCATGCGGTGGTCGCGCGTTTTTCCCATCACACACCGTTTGCCGGCTCCGCCACAGCGATCAGTCGTAATCCGCTGTGGGAATGGCACTCCTTTGCCAATATTCCTGCACCCGCAGAGAACGGTTTCCGACTGATCATTTCAAGAGCGGGAGACTGGACGGGAGCATTCATCGAGCAGGTGCCGACCCACGTCTGGGTCAAGGGCATCAGCACGGCGGGCGTGGCGCGCATTGAAACGCTGTTCAAATCGGTGGTCTACGTCGCCACCGGCAGTGGAATCGGTCCGGTGTTGCCGCACCTGTTGGCCAAACAAGTGCCGATTCGCCTGATCTGGTCGACCCGCAGTCCGCGAACCACCTATGGCGATGCGCTGGTGGACGAAATTCTCGCGGCGCAACCGGACGCGCTGATCTGGGACACCGCGGTGTCGGGCAAACCCGATCTGGTCAAGTTGGCGTATGACGCCGTGCAGTCGTTCGGCGCAGAGGCAGTTATCTGCATTTCCAACCAGAGGCTGACGCAGCAGGTGGTTGAGGAAATGGAAGCTCGCGGTATTCCGGCCTACGGCGCCATCTGGGATTCCTGACACCACTGCGACGTTTCCCACAGATTTTTTATTCAAGGAGCGAGACCAACATGAACATTTTGATCGAACGACTGGGGCGCGTGGCGCTGATCCGGCTTAACCGTCCACAGGCGCGCAATGCGCTGAATACGCAAATGATGACGGAGTTGCTGGAGACCCTGCGTGGGCTGGATAACGACCCGGGTGTAGGCTGTTTCCTGATCACCGGTACACACGAATACTTTGCTGCGGGAGCCGATATCAAAGAGATGTACGCCATGTCCTGCCTGGAGATGATCGAGCAAGATTACTTCGCCGGATGGGACGAGTTTGCCGCGTTCAGGACACCGAAAGTGGCTGCAGTGGCGGGGTTTGCCTATGGCGGCGGTTGCGAGTTGGCGATGATGTGCGACGTGATTATCGCTGCCGAATCGGCGCGATTCGCCTTGCCGGAAATCACCCTCGGGGTGATACCCGGGATGGGCGGCACCCAGCGCCTGACCCGATTGATCGGGCGCGCCAAGGCCATGGACATGATTTTGACCGGGCGCTCGATCTGCGCTCGGGAAGCCGAACAGGCCGGATTGGTTTCACGGGTGACCGCCACCGACGATTTGCTTGCGCAGGCGTTGGCGGTAGCGCAGCGTATCGGCGGATTTCCCCGCACGGCGACCCGCGCAGCCCGCGAGGCGGTGGATCGTGCGCTGGAGCCGGGGTTGCGCGAAGGCCTCCTGTTCGAACGTCGGGTGTTTCATGGCTTGTTCGCAACGCCCGGGCAAAAGGAGGGAATGCAGGCTTTTTTGCAAAAGCGTGAGCCGCGATTTCAGCCGATTTAATCTGCTCGACGCAGCGCCATACGCATCGTCCTGAAAGAAACTACAGTTCAAAGGGAATAATCCTACGAGGCGTGCGTCTCATAGCACCTTTCCCTACGGCCGATGGCCCTGGAGTCTTTCATGGTTGATCGCAGCTCACCGCCCACTTCACCGCCAGGCGGGCCAAAGCGCCCGCCTTTGAGCGCCGCGAGCCTGATCTTGCGTCTGAGCGGCATTGCCGTAGTCGTCGCTGCCGTCGCCGGGGCGTTTGCCTACGTGCACGGTAACTTCGACCCACAACGTCTGACGCCGAAAGCGCTGGTCGATGTGCTGGAGAAAAACAACGGCGTACATCCCGGATTTCGTCGTAACCATGCCAAAGGTGTGTGCGTGATCGGCCATTTCGAGAGCAGTGGCGAGGCGCGGGTGTTTTCTTCCGCGCAAGTATTCAACGATCCGCGTACCCCGGTGGTCGGGCGTTTCGCGCTGCCGGCGGGCAACCCTTATGCGCCTGACAGTAGTGTGCCGATTCGCAGTCTGGCGTTGCGTTTCACTCAGGCCAATGGGCAGCAATGGCGCACCGGGATGAACAGCATGCCGGTGTTTCCGGTAGGCACGCCCGAGGCGTTCTACCAGTTGCAGCAGGCGCAGTCACCCGACCCGGCCACCGGCAAACCTGATCCATCGAAAGTCCCGGCGTTTTTCGCTTCACATCCCGAAGCTGTGCCGTTTCTGACCTGGGTGAAGACCGCCAAGCCGTCGGCCAGTTATGCCACTGAAACCTACAACAGCATCAACGCGTTTTATCTGGTGGACGCCAGCGGCAAAAAGCAGGCAGTGCGTTGGAGCATGACGCCCATGGCTGCAGATGCTGCGGGTGCCACCGCACCTGAAGGCGGCGATTTTCTCGAAAAGGATCTGGTGCAAAAGCTCGCCGCCGCACCGCTGCGCTTTCAGTTGAATATCACCCTGGCCAATCCCGACGACCCGGTCAACGATGCCAGTAAAACCTGGCCGGCCGGGCGCAAAGTGCTGAATGCCGGCACGCTGGTACTGGAGAAAACCCAGCCGCAACTCAGTGGTGAGTGCCGCGACATCAACTACGACCCATTGGTACTGCCCTCGGGGATTGAAGGTACTGACGATCCATTGCTTGCCGCGCGCTCTGCCGGTTACGCCGATTCCTACCTGCGTCGCACCAGCGAAGTCAGCCAGTTGCCCGCCGCCAAACAGGAGGCTCGTCCATGAGAACCCAACCGACTCATTTCGCCCTGTTGGCGCGCCTGCTGCATTGGCTGATGGCGGTGATGATTATCGCCATGCTGTTTATTGGCGCGGGTATGGTCACCTCGGTGTCGTCGCGGCATGAATGGTTGATTCATCTGCACAAACCGTTGGGCATTGCGATTCTGGCGCTGGTGATCGTGCGCCTGCTGGTGCGTTTGACCACCCGCCAGCCACCGCTGCCGGCGGATTTGCCGGGCTGGCAGGTGATGGCGGCCAAGGCTTCGCATCTGTTGTTGTATGCGTTGATGCTGGTGTTGCCGCTGCTTGGCTGGGCGATGATCAGTGCTTCGGGCGAGCCGGTCATGCTCAGCACCTCTGTGCAGTTACCGTCGATTGTGCCAGCGGATGCGCAACTGTTTGCGTTACTGCGCAAGGCCCATGGGTATTTGGCGTATCTGCTATTTCTGACGGTGTTGCTGCATCTGGCGGCGGCGTTGTTCCATGGCTGGGTGCGCCGTGACGAGGTGCTCGACAGCATGTTGCGCGGCCGCGATCGCCGTTAACCCGGCTGGCTGGCGCATCGCGCAGGTGCGCCACTTTTCAGGGTCAGCCACCAATACCCCAATGCGACGGCGTTGATGCCTGCACCCAGCAGGCACACGCCAGCCCAGCCCGCCCAGGCGTACATGGCGGTTGAGGCAATTGAACCGCCAGCGCTACCAATCGAATAAAACAGCATGTAACCGGCGGTGAGGCGACTTTGCGCTTCGGGGCGCACGCTGTAGATCATGCTCTGACTGGTGACATGCACGGCTTGCAAGCCCAGATCCAGAGTGATCACGCCGAGCAGCAAGGCCCACAGCGAGGACCCGGTCAGAGCGATGGGCAGCCAGGACGCGAGCATCAGCAGCAGCGAAAGCCCGCTGACCCATTGACCGAGACCGCGATCGGCCAAGTGCCCGGCACGCGCGGCGGCCAGCGCACCGGCGGCACCCGCGAGGCCGAACAGACCGATTTCGCTGTGCGAAAGCGACAGCGGCGGGGCGGACAGCGGCAACACCATTGGCGTCCACAGCACCATGGCGCTGGCGAATGTCAGCAGCGCGAGTATCGCGCGTTGGCGCAGCACCGCCTCCTGCCTGAACAGGCTGAATACCGAGGCAATCAACGCCACATATGTGGTGTCGGGCTGCGGCGGTTCATCCTTGGGCAATACACCGAACAGCAACAATGTCATCAGCAACGTCAGCCCGGCCGAGAGCAAATAGATCGCCTGCCAGCCGGCCAGATCAGCCATTGCACCGGCGGCCGTGCGCGCCAGCAAGATGCCGACGACGATCCCGCTGGTCACCACGCCGACTACGCGGCCCCGTTGCGCCGGGTCAGCCAGCGTTGCAACGTAAGCCACCAGCACTTGCGTCACGACGGCGAGCAAGCCGGTCAGTGTCATGCCCAGTAACAGCCAGGCGCTGTTCGGCGCCCACGCGATCATCAGCAAAGCGACTACCGAGAGCAGGTTTTGCGTAACGATCAGCCACCGCCGGTTGAGCAGATCTCCCAGCGGCACCAGCAGTACCAATCCAATGCCGTAACCCGTCTGCGTCAGGGTAATGACGATGCCGATGCTGGCCGGCGACATTGCAAAAGCTTCGGCCATGGCATCCAGCAGAGGCTGTGCGTAATAGACATTACCCACTGCCAGGCCACAAGCCACGGCGAAAAGCAGCACAACGCTGCTGTTTAACGATTTAAGTTGCATGCCCGACGTCCTGTATAGGTTTCAAAATAAAACCAGAGTTACGGTACGGGCTGAGGTTTTGATTTGCAACCGGATTGCGCGAGTCTTTGAATTGCACAAAGCAAAAGATCGCAGACTGGCTGCGATCTTTTGGTGTAGCGGGAGGAGGGGTCAGCGCAGGGTATCGACCATGTCGGCGATAGTGGTCAGCACGTCCTTGCCCAGTTGTTTTGAACGTTTGCCAGACCAGCCGGTTTGTTTATCGGGATGGTCGTCGTGATCTTTGAATGGCATTTCCAGAGTCAGCGACAGACAGTCGTACTTTTGACCGACGCTGTTGCAGGCCAGAGTCATGTTGGCCTGGCCCGGTTCGTCGCGGGTGTAGCCGTGTTGGGTCTGGAAGTCTTTGGTGGTGTGTTTCAGGTGGCTGCGGAAATGCTCTTCGAGTTTCTCCAGACGTGGCGTGTAGCCTGGATTGCCTTCGCAACCGGCGGTGAATACGTGGGGGATTTCTTCGTCGCCGTGTATGTCGAGGAACAGATCGACGCCGTATTTTTCCATTTGCTGTTGTACGAAAAATACTTCGGGGCTGACCTCTTGACTGGCGTTCTGCCAGGCGCGGTTCAAATCCTGGCCCATCGCATTGGTGCGCAGGTGACCGTGGAAAGCGCCGTCGGGGTTCATGTTCGGCACCAGATACAGATCGGCACTGGCCAGGAGTTTGTCGAGCAACGGGTCGTCATGTTTTTCCAGACGTTCGATTACGCCTTCCATGAACCATTCGGCCATGTGCTCGCCTGGATGCTGTTGGGCGATGATCCATACTTTGCGCTGGCCCTCGGCACCGGTGCCTTTGCGCAGCAATTGTATATCGCGGCCCTCGATACTTTTACCGGTGGCCAGCAGTTCGGTGCCAGCCTTGCTCAGCGCCTGCTCGATCAGCCAGTCGTGACGGCCACGGCTGTAGGGTTCGAAATAGGCAAACCAGGCGTGGGTCTGGCTTGCTTCGAGACCAAAACGCAGGCAGTCGCCTTCGAAAATCGTCGGTACGCGGAACCAGTTGACGTGATCGTAGGAGGCCACGGCTTGATAGCCGGTCCAGGCTTTGTTGTAGGAAGACTGACTGGCGTTGTTGAGGCGAAACCAGTGTTCCTGGCCTACATGCAGACCGCTGGCTTTGAAGTGGAACCATTGGAAATGGGCGCTGCGGGTGTCGGGGCGAATGGCCAGAACCGGGTTGAGCGGGTTGCTGATATCGATGACTTGAATATTGCCGCTGTCGAAATTGGCGCTGATGTCGAACGAAGATTTGGCCACGGTCATAGTCGGTTCCTGAATATGATTTTTATGGCCGTTACTTTACACGCAGGAAGGGCTGAAACCGAGGGGAATTGCGGGGTGGTGCTGGGGGGCGTCCTCCATGACGCGAATGCAGCTTAGTGAGTGTGCGATTGATTCTCAAGTGCTATTTGTCATTAGTTTGCCCCAATGTGGCCGGGCTCGGCTTGCCAATCGATATTCTTTTGATATTATCCGCGCCATCGAATTCGCAGCACCTAAAGACTTCATTAGCCTGAAGCCACAAGCCCAAAAAAAGGGCAAAAAAAGACCCGGCAAAAAGCCGGGTCAAAAACCGTGATTAGCCTGATGAGGAGATAGTCCAGAAGACCGACCTAAGGTCTCTGGTCCATCGACTGATCTCGCGACCAGTTGCTTGCAATAATAATCATTATCATTTGCAAGTCAAATGTTTTTATCTGTGCGATGGGAAAATTCTTTCCCGTCCGTCCTGATCCGTCCTCAGATTTCATCGCCGTCGATCGAATGGTCGACCATCGCCCGCGCCATATCCACCATATGCACCACCGAAAAAGCCAGATCGCGACTTGCGCCCTGCAGGTTTTCTGCGGCCTTGCACGCGGTGGCGGCTGCGCAGCGCAACAAATCCGACGCGTGCACCAAGGCTTCTTCGCCGCTGACATGACGATTGACGTCGAAGAAACGCTCATCGACCTCAGGTTCTGAAACAGCTGGTTTCAAGTAATAGTCCAGTGCTCGCTGCGCCGCGGCATTGCCTTGGGGCGAGGTGAACGTGGTGTCCATTTGCAGGTCGGGCAAGTCTTTGCTGCTGATATCCATGATGAGAGGTCACTCCTTGTCACATTGAAAATCCGTGTTCGCAGCATAGTACGATACGTAGTTGTGACCAGAATTTAAATACTACAATATGTGTTTTGCCGGTCGAAGGCGGCCGAGTAAGGTGCCGCACATGGATAAATGGATTGAGCTGGTCAAGGCCAAGATGAGTGAGCTCAAAATCACTCAAACAGAGCTCGGAGAGCGCGTCGGCATGTCCCAGGGCGGGATCGGCCATTGGCTGAACAAACGCCGCGAACCCGGCATAACGGAAATGAACCGCGTATTGCATGCGCTGGGCATGGACTTCCTGGAAGTGGTGCTGGTGATTCGCGAGCCGCCACTGACGCCGGACGACGAGATGCCGCTGGCGCAGAAGTACAACCCGTACTTCCGCTACCCGGTCAGCGATTGGCACACGCCGTGCGAGGTACGCGAGAGCGGGCAGTCAGCCTACACTCCGGCAGCGGATAAACAGCGTTTTCAACTGACGGATTACCACTCCCGAGGCGCAGCGTTCTGGCTGACGGTCACGGGTAACTCGATGACCGCGCCGAGTGGCCAGAGTATTGCCGAAGGCATGCTGATTCTGGTCGATCCGGAGGTGGAGGCGGTGCCCGGCAAGCTGGTGATCGCCCAGTGGCAGGACAGCGAGGAAGCGATATTCCGCAAGCTAGACGAAGAGGGCGGCCAGCGTTATCTGGTGCCGCTCAATCCGACCTGGCCGAAAGCCCTGTTCACCGATGAGTGTCGAATCATCGGTGTTGTGGTTCAGGCAACGGCGCGTTACTAGTCAGATCGATCCGCGCCCGGCGTAGGATCGATCCTCACTTCACACGGCTTCCAATTCAACCAAAGCGCTGCCTTCGCCGACCATTTCGCCTTCCTCGCAATACAGCGCTTTGATCACTCCAGCGTGGGGCGCACGGATGCTGTGTTCCATCTTCATCGCTTCCAGCACCACCAGTTGCGCACCGGCCTCGACCGATTGGCCAGCCTCGACCAGCACCCGGACGATGCTGCCGTTCATCGGTGCAGTCAGGCCGCCCTGATGACTGTGACTGTCTTCGACGGCACTGATCGGGTCGTGCATGGTAATCCGGCGCAACTCGCCTTCCCATTGCAGGTACAGCGCATCGCCTTGGCGGATAGCACGCAACGTGCGACGTACCCCGTCGTGTTCAACGATGAGTTGCTCGTCGATCAGTTTGCCGTGGCCCGCGGCACTCAGCGTCAGCGCTCGATCCTGCCCCTCACAACTCAAATGCAGCGTGACTTCCGGAGGCAGACCCGCGCGCAATCCGCTGTTCAGTGACCACGGCGAAGCAGGGTCATCCAGGCGCGCAAGCTGAGGCAGACTCTGCGCCACCGCTTGAGCCGCGGCTTCCCAGAACGCTTCGCTCAACGTGCCCGCTACCGGCAGCAACTGTTCCTGATAACGCGGAATAAACCCGGTATCCAGCTCCGCCGCGGCGAAAGCCGGGTGCGCGATGATCCGCCGCAAGAAGTTAATGTTGGTCTTCAAACCACCAATCGCGAATTCATCCAGCATGCTCAGCAAACGCAGGCGTGCCTGCTCACGATCCTCACCCCAGGCAATCAGCTTGCCGAGCATCGGGTCATAGAACGGTGAAATCTCATCGCCTTCTTCAACCCCGCTATCGACTCGACGCCCGGGTCCCGCAGCGGACTCGCGATACAAGTCCAAACGTCCGGTGGCCGGCAGGAAGTCATTCGATGGATCTTCGGCATACAAGCGCACTTCAATCGCATGGCCATTGAGCGGCACTTGCGTCTGAGTGATCGGCAGCGCTTCACCACGGGCCACGCGGATTTGCCAGGCCACCAGATCCAGACCAGTGATCGCCTCGGTCACAGGGTGCTCAACCTGTAGCCGCGTGTTCATCTCCATAAAGAAAAACTCGCCGCGCGCATCCAGCAAAAACTCCACTGTTCCGGCGCCGACATAACCGATCGCCTGCGCCGAACGCACGGCGGCTTCGCCCATCGCGCGACGCAGCTCCCCGGACAAACCCGGTGCCGGAGCTTCTTCGACGACTTTCTGATGGCGTCGCTGAATCGAGCAATCACGCTCATTGAGGTACAGGCAGTTGCCATGCTGATCGGCGAACACCTGGATTTCCACGTGACGTGGTTTGAGCAGATACTTCTCCACCAGCATTCGTGAGTCGCCGAACGACGACAGCGCTTCCCGTTGCGCAGAGGCGAGGGCTTCGGCCAGTTGGCTGACCTCCTCGACCACTTTCATGCCTTTGCCACCGCCGCCGGCAGTTGCCTTGAGCAACACTGGATACCCGATGCGTTCGCAAGCAGCGCGGAAGGTATCCAGATCCTGCGCTTCGCCGTGATAACCCGGTACCAGCGGCACGCCGGCGGTTTCCATCAAGGCTTTGGCGGCGGACTTGCTGCCCATGGCATCGATGGCCGAAGCGGGTGGACCAAGGAAGATCAGCCCCGCCGCTTCGATGGCGCGAGCAAATCCGGCGTTCTCCGACAGAAAACCATAACCTGGATGAATCGCCTGCGCGCCGCTGGCCTTGGCCGCGGCGATCAATTTGTCGATTTGCAGATAACTCTCGGCGGCTTTGCTGCCGCCCAGGTCAACACGGATATCCGCTTCACGGCTGTGCCGCGCTTCGCGGTCAGTGGCACTGTGTACGGCGACGGTAGTCAGGCCCAGCGCTTTGGCGGTGCGCATCACGCGGCAAGCGATTTCGCCACGGTTGGCCACCAGCAGGGTGGTGAGAACAGGTGCGCTCATCAACGCGGCTCCTTGGTGGTGGTTGCGGCTTGCCAGTTCGGCGAACGTTTTTGCAGAAAGGCGCGCAAGCCTTCCTGGCCCTCAGGGCTGACGCGAATGCGGGCGATGGCATTTTCGGTGTAGCGACGCAGCGCCGGGGTCAGTGCGCCGTTGCCGACTTCACGCAACAAGTCTTTGCTGGCGCGCATGGCGGCAGGGCTGTTGAGCAGCAAATTGTTGATCCATTGTTCGACTTGCTCATCCAGTTCGGCAGCCGGATAGCTGTCGGACAACAACCCAATTTCCCGCGCCCGCTGCCCGCCAAAACGTTCAGCGGTCAGCGCATAACGCCGCGCTGCACGCTCGCCAATGGCTTGCACCACGAACGGGCTGATCACCGCGGGCGCCAGACCGATACGCACTTCCGACAGGCAGAACTGCGCATCATCGGCGCCAATCGCCATGTCGCAGCAACTGATCAGCCCGAGCGCACCACCAAACGCCGCGCCTTGCACCACGGCCAGGGTCGGGATTTTCAGCTTGGCGAGGTTGTACATCAGCTCGGCCAGCTCGCGGGCGTCGTCGAGATTGGTGTGGTAATCGAGTTCGGCTGATTGCTGCATCCACGCCAGATCAGCGCCGGCGCTGAAATGCTTGCCACGGCCGCGCACCAGCAGGAAACGCAGGCTGGCGTCACTGGCAACCTTGTCGAGGGCGAGGATCAGTTCACGGATCATCTCGGCGTTGAACGCGTTGTTTTTTTCCGCGCGGTTTAGCCACAGCGTCGCGAAACCTCGTGGGTCGCTGTGCAGTTCGAGGGTGTTGAAATCGCTCATATTCATCCGTCTCCACGGTTCCTGTGGGAGCGAGCCTGCTCGCGAAAGCGTTGTATCAGTCGACATTTCCACTACCTGACAAACCGTATTCGCGAGCAGGTTCGCTCCCACAAAATCACATCCGGAACACGCCGAAGCGGCTCGGTTCGATTGGCGCGTTCAACGACGCGGACAAGGCCAGGGCCAGCACATCGCGGGTCTGCGCCGGGTCGATTACGCCGTCGTCCCACAGCCGTGCGCTGGAATAATAGGGGTGACCCTGCTCTTCGTATTGGTCGAGGATCGGCTGCTTGATCTCGGTTTCCTGCGCGGCACTAAAGGTCTGGCCGCTACGCTCAGCCTGTTCGCGCTTGACCTGCACCAACACACCAGCGGCCTGCTCGGCGCCCATCACGCCGATCCGCGCGTTCGGCCACATCCACAGGAATCGTGGATCGTAAGCGCGACCGCACATGCCGTAGTTACCCGCGCCAAAGCTGCCGCCGATGATCACGGTGAATTTCGGCACCTTGGCGCAAGCCACCGCTGTTACGAGTTTCGCGCCGTGCTTGGCGATGCCTCCGGCTTCGTATTTCTGCCCGACCATGAAGCCGGTAATGTTCTGCAGAAACAGCAGCGGAATGCCGCGTTGGCAAGCCAGCTCGATGAAGTGCGCGCCTTTCTGCGCGGCTTCGGCGAAGAGGATGCCGTTGTTCGCCAGAATCGCGATCGGGTAACCGTGAAGATGCGCGAAACCGCAGACCAGTGTGGTGCCGAACAGCGCTTTGAATTCATCGAAAACCGAAGCGTCGACCAGTCGCGCAATCACTTCGCGCACGTCGAACGGCTGCTTGGCATCAGCCGAAACCACGCCGTACAACTCATCGCTGGCGTACAGCGGCGCAATCGGCGCGCGTTGCTGCACTTCGCCGAGTTTGCGCCAGTTAAGGTTGGCGACGCTGCGGCGGGCGAGGGCGAGGGCGTGTTCGTCGCTCTCGGCGTAATGGTCGGCGACCCCGGAAATCTTGCAGTGCACATCGGCACCGCCCAACTCTTCGGCGCTGACCACTTCACCGGTCGCGGCTTTCACCAGTGGCGGGCCGGCGAGGAAAATCGTTGCCTGATTGCGCACCATGATCGCTTCGTCGGCCATCGCCGGCACATAAGCGCCGCCCGCCGTGCACGAGCCCATGACCACAGCGATCTGCGGAATACCCATTGCGCTCATGTTGGCCTGATTGAAGAAGATCCGCCCGAAGTGTTCGCGATCCGGAAACACTTCGTCCTGACGCGGCAGGTTGGCGCCACCGGAGTCCACCAGATAAATGCACGGCAGACGATTCTGCTGCGCGATGGTTTGTGCGCGCAGGTGTTTCTTCACGGTCAGCGGATAGTACGAGCCGCCCTTAACCGTCGCGTCGTTGGCGACGATCATGCATTCGACGCCTTCGACCCGGCCGATCCCGGCAATCACGCCAGCGGCGGGTACGTCTTCACCGTAAACGGCGTGAGCGGCCAATTGGCTGATTTCCAGAAACGGTGAGCCTGGATCGAGCAAGCGGTTGATGCGTTCGCGCGGCAGCAGTTTGCCGCGCGAGGTATGGCGTTCCTGGGCTTTAGCGCCGCCACCCTGCACCACTTGGGCGAGCAGAGTGTGCAGGGCGTCGACCTGTTTGAGCATCGCCGCGCTGTTGGCGGCGAATTCCGCTGAACGAGGATTGAGCTGAGTGTGCAGGGTAGCCATGGCCAGCTCCGTTTAGCGGGTTTCGTTGAACAGTTCGCGACCGATCAGCATGCGACGGATCTCACTGGTGCCGGCACCGATTTCGTACAGCTTGGCGTCACGCAGCAGACGGCCCGCCGGGAATTCGTTGATGTAACCGTTACCGCCGAGAATCTGGATCGCGTCGAGGGCCATTTGCGTGGCGCGTTCGGCGGTGTAGAGGATTACCCCGGCGGCATCTTTACGGGTGGTTTCGCCACGCTCGCAAGCCTGGGCAACCGCATAGAGATAGGCGCGGCTGGCGTTGAGTTGGGTGTACATGTCGGCGACTTTGCCCTGGATCAGCTGGAATTCACCGATGCTCTGGCCGAACTGTTTGCGGTCGTGGATGTACGGCACGATCAGGTCCATACATGACTGCATGATCCCGGTAGGACCACCAGAAAGAACCACTCGCTCGTAATCGAGGCCGCTCATCAGTACTTTGACGCCGCCGTTGAGCACGCCGAGGATGTTTTCTTCCGGCACTTCAACGTCATCGAAGAACAGTTCGCAGGTGTTGGAACCGCGCATGCCGAGCTTGTCGAACTTGTTGCTGCGGCTGAAACCTTTCCAGTCGCGCTCGACGATGAAGGCGGTGATGCCGTGCGGGCCTTTTTCCAGATCGGTTTTGGCATAGATCACGTAAGTGTTGGCGTCAGGGCCGTTGGTGATCCAGGTTTTGCTGCCGTTGAGGACGAAACGGTCACCGCGTTTGTCGGCGCGCAGCTTCATCGACACCACGTCGGAACCGGCGTTGGGTTCGCTCATCGCCAGTGCGCCGACGTGTTCACCGCTGATCAGTTTCGGCAGGTATTTGCTTTTCTGTTCGTGGTTGCCATTGCGGTTGATCTGGTTGACGCAGAGGTTGGAGTGCGCGCCGTAGGACAAAGCCACCGAGGCCGAGCCACGGCTGATTTCTTCCATCGCCACCACGTGCGCCAGGTAACCCAGACCCGCGCCGCCGTACTCTTCCGGCACGGTGATGCCGAGCAGGCCCATGTCACCGAATTTGCGCCACATGTCGGCGGGGAACAGGTTGTCGCTGTCGATCTGCGCAGCGCGCGGAGCGATCTCCTTGGCAACAAAGGACTGAACCTGATCGCGCAGCATGTCGATGGTTTCACCGAGGGCGAAGTTCAGGGATGGGTAGCTCATGGGTCACCTTTTGGCTTTTTTGTAGGGTGGGGAGAGCGGTCACTAGCTCTCACCTTTACGTTAACGTAAGCCTGTGACGGATGGCTGTCAATCGCCCTTTACGTTAACGTCAACTTGAGCGAGAGTAGGGGCAGTTCAAGATTGAAAGCTGATTAGTTTTTGTAGGAGTGAGCCTGCTCGCGATCGCGTTGTGTCAGTCGACGTAAATGTTGACTGATGGATCGAGCTCGCGAGCAGGCTCACTCCTACAAGTGACCGTCGGCAACCCATAAATAAAGACAATAGGGGTCGTCATGGATCAACCCAGTGCAAACCCGCAGCGCAGCTATACCCGTGGCTCTCAGGACAAAGCCTTGCTGGCGATGACCATCGGGCAGAAGTTCGATCAGACCGTTGCGCGATACCCCAACGGTGAAGCGCTCGTCATGCGCCATCAGCAACTGCGCTATTCCTGGCGACAACTGGCCGACGCGGTGGACCTGCATGCCAAAGCGCTGCTCGCCCTGGGTTTGCAGGCCGGCGATCGCCTCGGTATCTGGGCTCCAAACTGTGCACAGTGGTGCATCACCCAATTCGCCACAGCGAAAATCGGCGTGATCCTGGTCAACGTCAACCCGGCCTACCGCAGCTCCGAACTGGAATACGTGCTGAAACAATCCGGCTGCCAATGGCTGGTCTGCGCCGGGGCGTTCAAATCCTCCGACTACCACGGCATGTTGCAGGGCCTGGTGCCGGAACTGACCGAACAATCCATCGGCCAACTGCGCAGCGAGCGTCTACCGGACTTGCGCGGGGTGATCAGCCTCGACGCACAACCCCCTTCAGGCTTTCTGCCGTGGTCGCAACTCGCGGATATGGCCGCGAGCATCTCCCCACAACAACTCAGCGAACGCAGCGACAGCCTGCACTTCGATCAACCGGTAAACATCCAGTACACCTCCGGCACCACCGGCTTCCCCAAGGGCGCGACCCTCAGCCACTACAACATCCTAAACAACGGTTACATGGTTGGCGAAAGCATTGGCCTGACCCCGACAGATCGTCTGGTGATCCCGGTGCCGCTGTACCACTGCTTCGGCATGGTCATGGGCAACCTCGGCTGCATCACCCACGGCAGCACGATGATTTACCCCAACGACGCCTTCGATCCGTTGTTGACCCTGCAAACCGTCGCCGAAGAAAAAGCCACCGGCCTCTACGGCGTGCCGACCATGTTCATCGCCATGCTCGACCAGCCGCAACGCGCCGAATTCGAGCTGTCGAGCCTGCGCACCGGGATCATGGCCGGCGCCACCTGCCCGATTGAAGTGATGCGCCGGGTCATCAGCGAGATGCACATGAGCGAAGTGCAGATCGCCTACGGCATGACTGAAACCAGCCCGGTGTCACTGCAAACCGGGCCGAACGACGAACTGGAATTGCGCGTCACCACCGTCGGCCGCACGCAGCCGCAACTGGAAAGCAAGATCATCGACGAGGCCGGCAACCTCGTGCCGCGCGGCACCATCGGCGAACTGTGCACCCGTGGTTACAGCGTGATGCTCGGTTACTGGAACAATCCGCAAGCCACGGCCGAAGCCATCGATGAGGTAGGCTGGATGCACACCGGCGACCTGGCGAGCATGAACGAGGAGGGTTACGTCAATATCGCCGGGCGTAACAAGGACATGATCATTCGCGGCGGCGAAAACATTTACCCGCGTGAGCTGGAAGAGTTTTTCTTCACCCATCCGGCGGTGGCGGACGTGCAGGTGATCGGCATTCCATGCTCGCGTTACGGTGAGGAGATTGTTGCCTGGATCAAATTCCATCCCGGCCACAACGCCTCCGAGCTGGAGTTGCAAACCTGGTGCAAGGAGCGCATCGCGCACTTCAAGACGCCACGGCACTTCAAGTTTGTCGAAGAGTTTCCGATGACGGTGACGGGCAAGATTCAGAAATTCAGGATGCGCGAAATAAGCATCGAGGAGCTGCGCGATAAGCGGCCTGACACGAACCCCCTGTAGGAGTGAGCCTGCTCGCGATAGCGGTTTACCAGTCAATATTTTCATCGACTGACACAACGCTATCGCGAGCAGGCTCACTCCTACAAGGGATACGCAGTGAAAACACAAATTGCAGAAAGCACAAAGGGGAGCCGAGGCTCCCCTTTAATTTTGTCGTCGCGTGCTCTTTTTTATTATTGAGGGTCGGTCTGTTGTTGTTTTTGGCAACCGTGGCCCTTTACCGCTGTTTTTGGCGACCCCCATCCGGGGTCAAGAGCAAACGTATTTTTTTGAGCGCTGATCTGCTTTCTCGTTAAACGATCCAACCGATTCGGGGGCTACCTGACGGTAGTTTTATTGTTCTCTGCCCGGTTGCGGGTCACTCCTGAGAGCACCCTGAAAAGCACACCTTCTCCAAAAAAATCTGTTAGCTGCGTCTCTGCCGTGTTGTTTTTGTTATGTCAGAGTCGTTACGTCTTATTTTTATTGGTTTGCTGCTTTTTATTCTTGTTATGCCATAGAGATAGCAGAAGCCGTGCCAACTTTAAAAAAACCTTATAAAACAAAGGCTTGAGAATTTCAGCGAATTTTCACTCCAGCGAAACCAGACAATTTGTTTCCGTGTTACTCGCTTGAACCCCACATTCCCGACACAGCGGTAACACCTTTCCCCCTCACTGTGCGCTTCGAGCCTTGGCCACGCGCGAACCGCTCGGGCGACCGAGCACTGCGCTGATCTGCTGACCCGCGGCAATCAAGGCGTCCAGGTCGATTCCGGTTTCGATACCGAGGCCATTGAGCAGGTACACAACGTCTTCGGTGGCAACGTTACCGCTCGCGCCTTTGGCGTACGGACAGCCGCCGAGGCCCGCGATAGAGCTGTCGAACACCGAAATGCCTTCGAGCAGGCTGGCGTAGATGTTGGCCATGGCCTGGCCGTAAGTGTCGTGGAAATGCCCGGCGAGTTTCTCCCGTGGCACTTGCGCTGATACCACTTCAAACAAGCGGCGAGTCGCGCCAGCCGTGCCGGTGCCGATGGTGTCGCCCAGCGATACTTCGTAGCAGCCCATCGCGTATAGCTCACGCGCGACCATCGCCACTTGCTCCGGCGCCACCGTGCCTTCGTACGGGCAACCGAGCACACAGGACACGTAACCGCGCACGGTAACGCCGTGTTGTTTCGCCGCGTCCATGATCGGCGCAAAGCGCGCCAGGCTTTCGCTGATCGAGCAGTTGATGTTGCGCTGCGAGAACGCTTCGGACGCAGCGGCGAACACCGCGACTTCCTTGACCCCGGCGGCGATGGCGTCTTCGAACCCGCGCAGGTTCGGTGCCAGTGCGCCGTAGGTCACGCCGGGTTTGCGCTGGATCTGCGCGAACACCTCGGCGGAACCGGCCATCTGCGGCACCCATTTGGGCGAAACGAAACTGCCGACCTCGATATAGCCAAGGCCGGCGGCGCTGAGGGCATCGACCAGTTGCACCTTGTCGGCAACGCTGATCGGCTGGGCTTCGTTCTGCAGGCCATCGCGCGGGCCGACTTCGATCAGACGTACTTGGGAGGGGAGGGACATGGCGGTTGACCTGCTCTTTTGAATTTGTGGAGAACCCTTGTAGGAGTGAGCCTGCTCGCGATAGCGGTGTGTCAGATAATATTTGTTCGACTGATACACCGCTATCGCGAGCAGGCTCACTCCTACAGGGGATGTGTGTTGTTTGTCAGATCGCCTGCTGGCTCTTGAGGGTTTGCTCCAGCGCCTGCACGCAGCGCTCTTCAGCCGTATCGAGTTCCAGCTTCATCTGTTCGATATCGAGCAACTGCTGCTCAAGCTGTTCGCGGCGTTCGCTGATTTTCGCCAGCATGCTGTTGAGCTGTTTGGTGTTACCGCTGGACGGATCGTAGAGCTCGATCAGTTCGCGGCATTCGGCCAGGGAGAAACCGATGCGTTTGCCGCGCAGGATCAGCTTCAGGCTGACCTTGTCGCGCGGCGAATAGATGCGTTCCTGGCCGCGGCGCTCAGGGCTGAGCAGGCCTTGCTCTTCATAAAAGCGGATCGCCCGGGTGGTGATGTCCAGCTCGCGGGCGAGGTCGGAAATGCTGTAGGTCTGACTGCTCATGGAAGCGCTCGGAAAAAGGACTTGGCGCTAAGCTAATGGCAGGTTGACGTTTACGTCAAGCGGGATGATTTGTGTTGTATTTGATGGCCCCTTCGCGAGCAGGCTCGCTCCTACAGGGAACGCATTCCACATGTAGGAGTGAGCCTGCTCGCGATAGCAGCGCCGCGGTTCAAAGCCCTACACCTTATCGAGCTTCTTCTCCTGCGCCGTCACCTGCTGGCACAACTCGATCATCTGCTCGCGCATCCAGCGATTCGCCGGGTCCTGGTCAGTGCTTTCATGCCAATACAGGTGCGTCTCCACCGGCGGCACATCATTGACTGGCAGATTGAACGCCTGCAGTTCATGCCGACGGGCAAAGCGCTCCGGCACGGTCATGACCATGTCGGTCTGCTGCATCACCTGCGACGCCATCAAGTAATGCTGCGAACGCAGGGCAATCTTGCGCTGAATGCCCATTTTACCCAGCGCCAGATCGACATAGCCCAGACCACTGCGGCGGCTTGAAATATGGATATGCGTCAGCGACAGATAATCATCCAGCGACAGTTTTTCCTTGCCCGCCATCGGATGACCCTTGCGCATTGCGCAGACGTAACGGTCTTCCATCAGCTTGACGTGACGCACCTGCGGGTCGGTGTTGAGCGGCGCATCCACGGCGAAATCCAGACGCCCGGCGGCCAGCTCTTTGGTGGTCTCGCGGCGCTTGGACAGAAAACTTTCAATGATGACGGTCGGCGCCAGGCGGCGCAGGCGCTGAAACAGCGGTGGAAGGATCACCGCTTCGGTGAGGTCAGTCATGCTGATGCGGTAAGTCTTGACCGCTTGCGCCGGGTTGAATATGCGACTTTCCTGAACCGACACGCGCAGCAACGACAGAGCGTTGCGCACCGGGCCGATGATGTTCTGCGCCATCGGCGTCGGCACCATGCCCTGAGCCGTGCGCACGAACAGCGGATCGTTAAAGGTCTCGCGCAACCGCGCCAAGGCGTTGGATACCGCTGGCTGAGTGATGCCGACAATCTGCCCGGCGCGGGTCAGGTTGGCTTCGGTATAGATCGCGTCGAAGACGATGAAAAGGTTGAGGTCGACCTTACTCAGATTCATAACGCGGCTTCTCTTGTTATTTAGGGCGGTGTTTTAGGGGCTGGCAATCAGCCGATCATATATCGGTGATGAATGTTTATACACGCCGAGAATAGGCTAGGTAAATTATCAACGCTGTTCTAGCATCGATTGCATGACTGAAACAACCTCTGCCAAAGAACTGCCTTAACCATCGGGAGCTGCTCATGGATTTCGCTTATTCGCCCAAGGTGCAAGAACTGCGTGAGCGCGTGACAGCGTTCATGGACACATACGTTTACCCGGCCGAAGCCGTGTTCGAGCGCCAGGTCTCCGAAGGCGATCGCTGGCAGCCGACGGCGATCATGGAAGAGCTCAAAGCCCGTGCCAAAGCCGAAGGCCTGTGGAATCTGTTCCTGCCGGAATCGGAACTCGGTGCCGGTCTGAGCAACCTCGAATACGCGCCACTGGCGGAAATCATGGGCCGCTCCTTGCTCGGGCCTGAGCCGTTCAACTGCTCGGCACCGGACACCGGCAACATGGAAGTGCTGGTGCGCTACGCCAACGAAGAACAGAAACAGCGCTGGCTCGAACCGCTGCTGCGCGGCGAGATTCGTTCGGCGTTCGCCATGACCGAACCGGACGTCGCCTCGTCCGACGCCACCAACATGGCCGCGCGCGCTGTACGTGATGGCGACGAGTGGGTGATCAACGGTAAAAAATGGTGGACCTCCGGCGCCTGCGACCCGCGCTGCAAGATCCTCATCTTCATGGGCCTGAGCAATCCCGATGCTCCGCGTCATGCGCAGCACTCGATGATCCTTGTGCCGGTCGACACCCCCGGCGTGAAGATTGTCCGTCCGTTGCCGGTGTTCGGTTACGACGACGCGCCACACGGCCACGCCGAAGTGCTGTTCGACAACGTGCGCGTGCCGTACGAAAACGTCCTGCTCGGTGAAGGACGCGGTTTCGAAATCGCCCAGGGTCGTCTTGGCCCAGGCCGAATTCACCACTGCATGCGTTCGATCGGCATGGCCGAACGCGCCCTGGAATTGATGTGCAAGCGCTCGGTGAGCCGCACTGCCTTTGGCAAACCGCTGGCGCGTCTGGGCGGTAACGTCGACAAGATCGCCGACTCGCGGATGGAAATCGACATGGCGCGCCTGCTGACATTGAAAGCGGCGTACATGATGGACACCGTCGGTAACAAAGTGGCGAAAAGCGAAATCGCGCAGATCAAGGTTGTGGCGCCAAACGTCGCGCTGCGCGTGATCGACCGGGCGATCCAGATGCATGGCGGGGCAGGGGTGTCGAACGATTTCCCGCTGGCTTATATGTATGCGATGCAACGGACATTGCGTCTGGCCGATGGCCCGGACGAAGTACACCGCGCGGCGATCGGCAAGTTCGAGATCGGCAAGTATGTGCCGAAGGAAATGCTGCGTAGCGAGCGCTGATCCACCTGATCGTTCCCACGCTCTGCGTGGGAATGCATCCCGTGACGCTCTGCGTCAGATTGGACGCGGAGCGTCCATGGCGGCGTTACCACGCGGAGCGTGGGAACGATCTGGTGATATCAATACACCCAAACCTCAACCCGGCGATTCTTGATCCGCCCCTCATCCGCATTGTTCGCCGCCACCGGCATCAACGCGCCAAACCCGCGAACCTCGCGCAACACCACGCCGTTCTTCACCAACTCCCGCCGCACCGCCATCGCCCGCAGCTTCGACAGCAGATCCGCCCGCGCGGGGTCATCCTTGGCATCACCAAACCCGACCAGTGTCACCGCACGCTCGCTTTTGTCATGCCTCTTTATATAGTCGATCACCCGCGCCAGATCCTGACGCGCCTTGTTGTCGAGGTTCGCGCTGCCTTCTTCAAAACGGAAATTCACTGTCAGACGCTGGGCGTGACGGCTGAGGGATTGATAACCCTCGGGCATCAGCGCATTCGGCGCGACGCTCATGGCGTGCACGGTCTGGCTGATAAAACCGTTGGCGGCGACGATTGCCTGACCCTGACGACTTTGCGCAAACGTCACCAAGGCCTGTGTCCAGGGATTTTTGCTGTTGGGTGGCAGATAGAAGAACAAGCGCCGCGACAGTGGATAGTCTTCTGTGGCGATCAGGCTGTTCTGCGGCAACATTGATTGCGACGCGCCATCGGCGATGGCCACGGCTTTGGCCTGACGCACGTAAGGCAAACCGATGAAACCGATGCCCTGCGGATCCGTGCTGACGGCGTCGGACAATTGCTCGCTGGACTCAAACCTTTTCGCGTTGCTGCTCAGACTTTTCCCGCGACGACTGAGGACCAGTTCTTTAAACGTGTCGTAGGTGCCGGATTGATCATCGCGCGCATATAAATGAATCGAACCGCCGCGCCCACCGAGGTCTTCCCAGCTTTTCACTTCGCCGGCAAAGATCCGCGCCAGTTGCTCAGTGTCCAGTTGCTGCAGCGGATTATCGGGATGCAGGATGATCGCCAGGCCATCGATGGCGATGACTTGTTCGGCGGCAGGGCTTTTCAGATCGCCGAGCGATTGCAAAGTCTGCAACTCGCTGTCTTTGATCTCGCGGGAAGACGCAGCCAGATCGGCGCTGGCGTTTTTCAATGCGGCAAAACCGGTGCTGGAGCCATGGGCGGCGACTTCGATGACCACGCGTTTACCTTGCGCAGTCTGGCCGACAATGCGCTGTTCGTTGGCGTTGTCCGGGGTTTCGCGGTGGATTTTCAGCAGGCCTTGTTCCTGCAGCAAACCTTCAACCAGCGCCGGGCCGAGTTCGGCGCCGATGGTATTGGAGCCTTGAATGCGCAACGCCGGGCCGTCGTCCGGCACCGGCAAAACGGCGGCAGACACCGTCAGCCATGCGCTCAGCAGAAAAACGAATAGAACACGCAGGGTCATGCCGGCACCGAATCAAGCCAAGGGGATTGCCGGGGAGATTAAGTCAGGCGCGTGACCGAAAGATGACAACCAACCAATGTAGGAGTGAGCCTGCTCGCGATAGCGGTGGATCAGTCAATATCTAAGTTGATTGATCCACCGCTATCGCGAGCAGGCTCACTCCTACAGGGATTGCGTAAGGCTTGGGATCAGCTTAGTTCAAGCCATATCGGCGCATGATCGGACGGTTTTTCCATCCCGCGCAGTTCGTAGTCCACGCCCGCTGCCTTCACCCGCGGCAATAAACCATGGGACGCCAGAATCACATCGATGCGCAGCCCACGCTTCGGCTCATCTTCAAAGCCTCGGCTGCGGTAGTCGAACCAGCTGAACATGTCGGTCACGTCCGGATTCAGGTGACGATAACTGTCGGTCAAACCCCAGTTCTTCAGGCGCGCCATCCACTCGCGTTCTTCCGGCAGGAAGCTGCATTTGCCGGTTTTCAGCCAGCGCTTCATGTTGTCCGGGCCGATGCCGATGTCGCAATCTTCCGGAGAAATGTTGACATCGCCCATCACCACAACCGGCTGATCGTTGCTGAACTGGCTTTCCAGCAATTGCTGCAAGTCGCTGTAGAAGCGTTCCTTGGCCGGGAATTTGGTCGGGTGATCACGGCTTTCGCCCTGTGGGAAGTAACCGTTCATGATGGTCACCGGTACGCCATTTTCGTCAGCGAACTTGCCCCAGATGAAGCGACGCTGTGCGTCTTCGTCATCGGTCGTGAAACCTTTGTGCAGTTCCAGGGGTTCCTTGCGCGAGAGCAGGGCAACGCCGTAATGACCTTTTTGACCGTGGAAATACACGTGATAGCCCAGCGCCTGAACCTCGGCCAGCGGGAACTGGTCGTCGTGCACCTTGGTTTCCTGCAGCCCGATCACGTCGGGTTGATGCTTTTCTATCAGCGCCGCCAGCTGATGC
>Ga0160443_100252_pt1 | contig 56331 bp, 50 predicted proteins | sample HID1972I_E1MG_FD_108244 | JGI IMG/M metagenome (GOLD analysis project Ga0160443, IMG submission 108244) | Enriched pill bug-associated microbial communities from UW Madison campus, WI, USA - HID1972I_E1 MG | ecosystem: Host-associated > Arthropoda: Insects > Digestive system > Unclassified ... | reverse complement strand
TTCTCGGGCGGCGAGAAGAAGCGTGTTGAGATCCTTCAGCTCGAATTGTTCAAGCCAAAGTTCGCGGTTCTCGACGAGACCGACTCTGGCCTGGACGTTGACGCGCTGAAGGTCGTCTCCGAGGGCGTTAACCGCGCCCAGGCTGAGAACGACATGGGCACCTTGCTGATCACCCACTACACCCGCATCCTGCGCTACATCAAGCCAGAGTTCGTGCACGTGTTCGTTGACGGCCGTGTCGCTGAACAGGGCGGCCCGGAACTGGCTGACCGCCTGGAAGAAGAAGGCTACGACCGCTACCTGAACGTCAAGGCCTAAAGGTAATTTCATGAGTGAATCAACCGAACAAAGCCAGGGAGCCGTCTCGACTCCGCTGGAAGATGTTGAGGAAGCGCTAAAGGACGTTATCGACCCGGAGCTCGGCGTCAACATCGTCGACTTGGGGCTGCTCTACGGCTTGAAGTACGCAGAAGACGGCGTACTGCTGCTGGACCTCACCCTGACCACCGCGGCTTGCCCACTCACCGATATTATCGAGGAGCAGGTAGCCAAGGCGTTGGAGAGCGTCGTGGATGACCACCGCCTGAATTGGGTCTGGATGCCGCCATGGGGTCCGGAACGCATTACCGACGATGGCCGCGATCAGATGCGAGCCCTCGGTTTCAACATCTAAGCTCGACAAATCAACACGAATGGCCGCTTTCATCCGCCCTGGATGGAGGTGGCCTTTCGTGTTTTAAATTATCCGGTCTTGGCCCGCCAAGGCTGAGCCAACATGAACGATCGCACCTGGCCGGTTTCCCAACGCAACGAGACTCCGATTGGCGTTAGAAGCAAAAACGTGACTATAGTTTCGTTTAATAGAATTAGGGGAACCTTAGAACGATAGGTGGAGTCGTTGATGAGCGAAACAGCACCAACTGCAAACAGTAAGATCGCACGCCCCATAGGCGAGATAGCGGAGGCCCTCAAGGACGTTATCGACCCAGAACTTGGTGTCAATATCGTTGACCTGGGACTCGTTTATGCCTTGCGTTTCGTTGAAGGTGCCGTGCTTGAAATCGATATGACACTGACAACGCCAGCGTGCCCGCTCACGGACATCCTCGAAGAGCAAATCAGCCAAGCCCTGAAAAATCTTGTCACCGTACACCACATAAATTGGGTGTGGAGCCCGCCATGGGGCCCAGAACGCATCACCGGCGAAGGGCGAGAGCAGATGCGGGCACTAGGTTTTAATATCTAGGGTCGCAACCGCTCGACGTCAAGAAACAACGGACTCGAAGGCGATGGCGCTTCCGGTTCCGCCAGCAGCTGCCATCAGCGCCAGGGCCCGCTGGCCAGGAAGGCGAAGTTTGCTTGCCTGCCAAAACAGCCTTGTGGTCAATATGGCGCCACTTGCCCCATAGGGATGACCCAGCGCCAGTGCACCACCTTGACGATTCACTGTGGTTGAATCGATGCCCAGCTCTTCGAGGCAAGCCAACGCCTGCACGGCGAAAGCTTCATTGAATTCAATCAAGGGCTCATGAACTGGCTGGTCGCTGCCCAGCATCCTTGTCAGCTTCTGATAGGCCGGTACGGCGGCCATGCCAAGAATCTCGGGATCGCACGCGCCAGATGCCGAAGACAGGTACCTCAACGCGAATGCCGGGTTCAAGCCCTGCAGCACCTTTTCGCTCACAATCAGCACAGCGGCAGCACCATCGTTGACAGGGCATGAATTTCCCGCTGTGACGCTCCCGCCCTCCACAAAAGCTGGCTTGAGGGCCGCAAGCTTCCTCGGGGTGAGCGAAGGTCGAGGGCAGGTGTCCTGGGCAATGAGTCCCGTTGACGTGTTTACCGGCAGCAACTCATCGTGGAACAGTCCTTCTGCCTGGGCCCCTATGGCTCGTGTGTGGCTTTGCAAAGCGAAGGCATCTTGGCGTTCCCGGCTGATTCCGAGTCGGGCAGCGATGTTTTCTGCCGCGACACCCATATCGGGATCGGCGTCGGGAGCTGGAGTGAACCTTGCACGCGAATACAGCCTGGGCGGGCTTGTGACCGATTCTTGCTTCTCAACCCTCCAGGGAGCGGTGCTGACCGACTCGACTCCGCCAGCTAGAACGATGTCGGCCTCACCACAGCGAATCATTCGGGCACCAGCAGCGATGGCCTCCAGCCCACTGGCGCATTGGGCATCCATGCTGGTAGCGCTCACCGTTTGAGGCAATGCTGATGCAAGTGCCGCAACGCGGGCAATGTTTCCTCCAGGCCCGGCAGCATTGCCCAGATACACATGATCGACTTTGTCCGGGCTTAGCCCTGCCCTTTCCAATAGGGCTGTGAGCAAGGGGGCGAGAAGCTTGTCGGCGCTGATCCGTGCGTATTCCTTGCCGGCTCGCACAATTGGCGTGCGAAGCGCGCCAATCACATAGGCGTTATTCATCGTAATCGTATTCTCTTGACTATTTCTGGGGCATCATCCGCCAAGTGCGCGACAGACGTTTTGCCGCTAAAGGCCTGGGGCCAGTCTTCCAAGAAGATGACCTCGTGTGGCATCTTGAAAATCGGCAGTTGCTTAGCAAAGGCATTTTGGAGAATTTCACGCTCGAGAACGGGGGAGCGGACGTACGCGACCAGGCGCAGTTCACCCTCTATGCTTTCGAGACGAATTTTGGCTTGATGAACATTCAACTTCGAGAGTACATCGAGCAGTTCCGATGGGTGAATGTTGTTGCCGTGCAGATTCAGCATGCCATCGTCGCGGCGGATGAAGGTGATGCGTTGATCGGTGGATTGGATGGCCATGTCCAGAATGCTGGTCGAATTGTTGCACCGGGCGATGGGTGGTGCCGTTTGCGGGTCATAGCCTGCCGCGTTAAAAGGGCTGTCCACGTAGACAGTGCCAATTCCCGTATCCGGATCGAGGTCATGCAGGTGAATTGAAACGCCTGGGAAAAGCCGGCCTGAAAAGCTGCCCCCGTTTTGTTCATCGGGTTCTCGATAAGAGTAGGCGATGAGGCTATGTTCACTGCTTCCGAAGTACTCGACGCAGGAATCAAGCGCGGGCAGGCCATAAAGGCGTGCAACGAGCGGCGCAGATAGTGATTCACCGCCACTGACGACCCAGCGGATCGTCGATAGCAGTTCGGCTTCAACTTGGGCAAGGAGCCGGTCAAGTATGGTCGGCACGCTGACTATTCGGTTGCACCTAACGCGTCCCAGCAGGGATCTGGTGTCTTGAGCGCTCCATCGTCCTGTGCCTGCAAATGTTCCACCGGTATGAATCGACTCGACCAGCGAGTAAAGGCCAAGACCGTGCGAAATTGGCCCGGGGGACAAGGTGATGGCTTCTTCCGTGGCTTCCAAGACGCAGGCGCCACCTGCCACGGAGTCCTGCCATGACGCCGCGCTCCTGATGATGGCTTTGGGCCGGGAGGTGGTTCCCGAAGTGCAGATGATGAGAAGTTCCCGGCCATCGGGATGCTGGTGCGCAACCCATGGCCCTGCATCGGATGTATCCGAGATCCTTAGGGTAGTCGCCGGGATTCGCGGGGCGAGTTCGAGGACATCATTTGCCATCACGTGGCTGCAATTGAGGGTTCTGATCATCGAATGAAGCAAGGCTGCAGGCCATGCCGGATCCAGGACAACCAAGGTCTTTCCCGCCAGGGCTGCGCCGTGAAAGGCAACAGCCATCGTGGTCGGGTCGCTGGTCAGAATGCCAACGCGCTGCTGCGCTAGTTGGTGCAAAGTACCAGCAAGATGCTGGGCGCGCCCTGCGAGCTGGGCGTAGGTCAACTCGCCACGGGGAGAGATCACCGCAGGCTTGTCGGGCCAGCGATCTGCCCAGCTCGCAAGGGCATGCCAAAAGTCCATGCTGCTAGCTCATCAGCCCGCGGTAACTGCGGTGAACGGTGAGAGCGACAAGCGTCGTAACAACAGCCTTGAACAAGTCTCCGGGGAGGAAAGCGGCTGATCCAATGAGCGAGGTGCCAAAATCAAGACCCGTAACCGCTGCGGTCCAAGGGACGCCACACAAGTAGATAACACCGATTCCGCCGATGATGACGGAAGCAAGTCCTGCAAGCAATCGCGTTGCATTTCCAGTCCTGCGAAGAACCCAGTACTTGAAGAGCAGGCCAATAACCAGTGAACCGAATACCCAGCCGACGAGATAGCCACCGGTGGGGCCGAGCAGCACTCCCAGCCCCCCGCGTCCACCTGAAAGCAACGGCAGGCCTGCAATGGCAAGGACCACGACGACCAGCGAGGACATGGCCCCGCGCCACGGGCCCAGAAGCGCTCCGGCCAGCATGACGCCCAGTGTTTGCAGGGTAATTGGCACAGGAATGATGCCCACGGTGATAGGGGGAAGCAGGCCCATTGCTGCGATCATTGCGGCGAAGAGGGCAACGTAAACCGTGTTTTTGGTTTGCGAAGAAGAATTCCGAGACATTGGGGTTCCTTGATGTTGCGAGTGTGATGCTGGTGAGGTTCAGCGCTGATGGGGTGCTGGGTCTGAATCATAGCCACGGGCATCTAATGCCTCGGCTGTTTCTTCAGCTATTTTCAATGACCTGATGACCAGCGGCACGGTCACCGCCAGTGGATTGTTGGCCAATCCGCGAGCGTGCTGGGCTTCGCGAACTTCTACGTACACCTTTTTAAGTTCTGGAATGAAGCGAATGGTCATCGAAAAAGCCAAGGCAATTTGCGCTGGATTCCCGCCCACGAAACGAATGGGAGAAGCGACTTGCTGAAAGAGCTCCAGCATGGCTTCAAATTTTGTCGTGAGGCTGACCGAGTACGCAAGAAGGCACATGGTCAGCAGCCTCAGGACCGAGCGCAACGCGTTAAGCCAGTCGGTTTGAATCCCGAGCAGAACAAAAACAATACCGAGGATGACGGTGATTGAGATCAGCGGCAAACGAAGCTGTTTTGGGTCAACGCGAGCTGAGAGCAGCAACCCGGCACTTGCGATGAACAGCGCCAGGAGAACTATCCACGAAGTGATCAGATACAGCGCTATGCTCAGAACCAGCAGGGCACCGAACTTCCATCCGGGCTTGATTCGTGCAAGGTACGACGAGTTATTGGCGGAGATCATGCGTGGCTCCATTGCCGGTAATGAGCTATCGCTTCGGCGGGATCCCCATCAAACGCGATCGTTCCATCGGTGATCACGAGGACGCGTTCGAAATCCTCAAGAATTTCCAAGTCGTGTGTCACGACGATCGCACGTTGGGATAGCCTGGCGATTTCACGCTGAAAGGCCAGCCGATTGCGCAGATCCAGCATCGTTGTTGGTTCGTCGAAGACGATAGTGCGCGGCTGCATTGCCAATACCGAAGCGAGTGCCACCATTTGCTGTTCGCCACCCGAGAGCGTATGGCTCTCGCGATCCGCCAGATGCGAAATATTCAATTCGTCCAGAGTCTCGGCAACGCGTTGTTGCCGCTCGGATTTGGGCAGAGACAAGTTCTTCAGGCCAAACGCGATATCGTCGGAAACGATGGGCATGATGATCTGATTGGCAGGATTCTGGAAGACAAACCCAACTTCCCGCCTGATCTGCTTGGAATGCTGCCTGGTGTTCAGCCCTCCGACATGGACGGCCCCGTCGGTTGGCAGCACAAGCCCATTGAGCAAACGGGACAAGGTGCTTTTGCCTGCCCCGTTGGCGCCAATCACGCCAATGCGTTGTTCGTCGAGACTGATGCTGACGTCCCGGAGTACTGCCCGATCGTCGTAGCGAACGGAGACGTTCTCCAATCGGATTGACGGTAGATCCACAAGTGCTCCAGCGCGATGCTCAGGGCTCAGTACTGCTCAGCAACGAAAACTGCCTCGCCTAGGCCAACTCTATCGATGGTTGAATCGCCATCGGTTAAGAGCATACTTGATCACTGTTCAATTGTCTTGATCGGTGTTCAATGAAGTAGCAATGCGGCGAAAAATTGATCGAACATCAAACCGAGAGACAGCAGCACCATGATGATCCCGGAAAGCAAGGTCACAATGCGAGCTGCAAGAGGCCTTGATCGGAGCAAAGCGCGAGCGGCCAAGGCAACCGCGAAGTACACGGCAATGGATACGCCAAAGTGGGTCAATCCGAGGATGCCCGTTTGAACTGGCATCGGCATGGGCAGCGATGCATCCAGATATTGGGGGATGAGCGCGACGTACAACAACAGGGCCTTGGGGTTCGTTCCGCTGGTTAGCAGGCCCTTGAAAAACGAGGTGCGAGCCGGGATCGTTTGCTCGGCCATAGGGAGCAGGGCGACACCTGCGCTCGCAGCGCTGCGTGTTTCGGTTGTCGCGTCCAGCTCTCGGTGGGAGATCTCATCGGCGGATGGGCCTGCAGGTTCGCTGAAGAATGTCGCCTTCTTGCAGGACCGAAGCGTGGAAATTCCAAGCCAGAGCAAGTAGATGGATCCTGCCGCGGTCAGCCACATCAGCATAGTTGGCGAACTGGCCACGAGCGCGGCGATCCCGCATACCAGCAACGCTGTATGGACGAGATAGCCCGAAAGCAGTCCCCAGACGGCGGGCTGGTAGGTTTGCTTCCTCAAGGCAGAGGAAATGATGTACGCCCAATCAGCTCCTGGCGTGCACGCCAAGGTGACTGAGATCAGGAGAAAAGATGTGAGCTGGGCGAAATCCATTATCCAACCTTCTGTGGAACAAGTTGCGTTGCCTCAAGCCTAGGAAAACTAACACCAAATGTGTTTGCCTGTTTTTGGCCAAAAGTGGAGATGGACGCAAAATAATCATGCACTTCTCGAAAACAGCGCAATATATTTGTGCTGTACGCTAAGTTCATGGATGACTTGGACCGTGCAATACTTGCTGAATTGCAACTTGACGGACGCATCAGCGCTACAGCTCTGGCAGCCAAAATTGGCTTGTCCGTGGCTCCGTGCCATCGGCGTATCCGCGAACTTGAGCGCTCGGGCGTGATTGCTGGATATCAAGCTGTGATCGCCCCTGAGCGAATCGGGCTCGGCTTTGAAGCCTTGGTTTTCGCTACGCTCAAGGACCGCGCCCAGCTCAAAGAGTTCGAGATGGCAGTCGAACGCGAAGAATTGATTGTCGATGCGCAGCGGCTATTCGGCGAACCCGACTTCCTGTTGCGGGTTTTTGCCGAGGATTTGAGCCACTACCAGCGTGTTTATGATGAAGTGCTGGTCGAACTGCCGGGCGTGGAGAAGCTCACCAGCACCATCGTCATGCGCAACATCAAAGAGCGAGCTGTACTACCGGTCTAGAGCGGGTGTGCTTATGGCCGTGGGCGACGGCTAACTCGCGGTGTTAGCAGCAGGGACACTACGAGGACTGCAGCGCAAATCCACAGGGCCCGGGGGAGTCCGGCTTCATCAACGATAAAGCCAATCAGCGGTGGGCCGCCGAGCATTGCTCCGTAGCCGAAAGCGCTGATGATACTCACTGCCTTGGGTCCCAGCCTCACCGAACGGGATGCTGCAATGCTCATTCCCACAGGGAACCCAAGTGAACTGCCCAGCCCCCACATCGCAGAGCCCAGCCCGATGGAAAACGGGGTTGAGCCAATGATGAACAATGTGACACCCAGCAACCCTATCGAGCCCATGAGCAAGAGGGTGTACTTGTGCCCCATCATGTCAACCAGGTGCCCCCCAAGAAAGCGTCCGACGGTCATGGCTCCCACGAAGAGGGTGAACATCAGCGCGCCCGTCTCGTGTTCCAGCCCATGGCCGCTTACCGAGGCTACCGCGATCCAATCGTTGGCCGCGCCTTCGGTGAAGCTGAGGCCGGCCACCATCAGGCCAAGCAGCAGCAGAAGTCCAAAGTTGCGCAGTCCTTGCGGTCGCTCTTCCGCAGCGGCTTTGGCTCTCTCAGCGAAGTTTTCGTTTTCCCATTCCGAAAGGCCAAGGTGGGCGATAAAGGCAAGGGCAATGATCAGTACTGAAACGAACGCAAAGTGCCAGATGCTGCGTACTTGCATAGCGATCGTAGCTGTAGCCAATCCTGCGCCCAACAGTGATCCCAAGCTGAAAAAGCCATGCAGGGATGGCATGATGCTACGCCCGAACTGGCGTTCGATCCGCGCGCCGCTGACGTTCATCATGATGTCGAGGCATCCAAAAATGATTCCGTTGATGAAAAGTGCCAGGTAGGCAAGCCAAGTGCTCTCCGCAAATGAAATCGCTACGCCAAGGACCGGCAGGCAAAGTGCAAGCCCGAGCGGCAGAACGCAAAGGAGGCGCTTGGTAGGGATGTATTTGCTAATCAGCGGAATCACCGACAAGCCGATCAACGTGCCCAAAGTCATGCACAGGAGAAATGAACCGAGGCCGAGACCCGAGAATCCGAGGACGTCATCAATGATCGACAGCCTCCCTGCCCAGGAAGCGAACGATAATCCCGCAAGCAGGAATATTAAATTGATACTGGTGCGTTCTGTGGGCAGGTGTCGCGCTCTAATGGCGACCGGTTGGGTCATCTGACAGTATTCCCTGTTTTCCCTTGGTTTCTATATTTCCTAGAGTTTATCGCAATCTCGCCAACCAAGTTACTAGCCAGTTAACCTTGGGTGACATTCAGCGGTGATGTGTCGGTCTTACTCAGCTCGCGCATAGGAAATGGGATCCGAAGGGCATTTTTCGCCAGACGTGCCTGTGTCGAGGGAGCTGAATCTGAATCGAGGGCACCCGCGGTCGGACTCAGCCAATTGCGAATCGGAGGAGGCCGCCGTCTACGAGCAAGAGCAGGCGAGCAGTGGTTATTGAAGTATCTTCCCGGAAGAATTCCTGCCTCTAACTGGGAGGGCGCACTTCCATGCGGGCGTGGTTGCGTTTCGGGCGCCGGCTGCGGGCGCCTGTTCGGTTCGACTTGCCATTCAACGCGTGTCAGTGGATTCCTTGCCCGTTTTGAAGAGCCTAGGAGGCATGCGCAGTGCGTCGATTCAGATCAGTTGTCGTAGCCCAGATGCCCGATTGATTGATTACCGCGATGGCTGGCAGCCATGGAAGAGTTTCCGTCCTGGTCTGGTGTTCCGGTTGGGCGGGGACGCGGTAGTAGGCATGCGGCAGCAGCGAGGCTGCTTTTGCTCGAACCTGAATCGAGGGTGCCCATGGACATCTTCCAATGGTCGCAGGTGGCAATGTTCGCCAAGTGGCAGCAGATGCTGGGTGATATGCATGATGATGTGGCGACGAGGCTCACTGATCATTGGTTGCTTGATCCGGAGCCAGAATTCAATATCGTCTCGCCGGAAGGAACGGGGAGGGAGCGCCCGAGCGGGGGAGGCTGAAACCAAAATCGTGGTGTTGTTGTGGTGCAAACGCTTGAAATGTCCCGAGCATCGGCACAAAAAAGAACCGCCATTCACTTGTTTTACCAAGTGAACAGCGGTTTTTGTGTTCGTGCCCCCGGCGGGATTCGAACCCACGACCTAGAGATTAGAAGGCTCTTGCTCTATCCAGCTGAGCTACGGAGGCATAACCGAAAATAGTTTAGCTTATCGCTCGCCGAAAATTCGACTTGAAGTCGGTAGGGTGGAAGCATCCTTCAACATAGAACGCTGGCTAGGGGTACTTAGGTTGCTGAGATTGAAATATGGCAGTCGCCTGAGTGTCGTGTGCTTCGTTGGACTGAGCCTAATACTCGCCTGGTGTGTGTCGGCTCCCTTGTGGTTGGGCAAAGGGCTCAACGAACCGAGCTTCACCGCGATTGCATCCCTCATGATGTTCACTCCTGCCGCGGCTGCTTTGGCGGTATCTCTCCTCGAAAGGCGCGGGTCCACGTTCCTGCGTGACACAGGCATCTGGCCATTGAAGCGGTCGATGCGATTTCTCGTGTCAGTCCTTCTTGCGCTTCTGATACCCATTGCATTGGTTGTTCAGGCGCCCATCGTCGGTACGTGGATTGGGGTCTTTCCTGGCGATCTCCAAAACTTCACGCTCCTGCATTTCGTCTCCGGGACTAAGGGCCCAGTGCTCTACCTTGCAGATCAAGCCTTACTCATTGTCCTTGCAGGGCTGGCTAACGCACTCCTAGCGATAGGCGAAGAAGTCGGCTGGCGCGGTTGGCTTTGGCCGCGGCTGGTGCCCTCGGGAAAATTGGTGGCAATTCTCTTTTCGGGTGTTATTTGGGGATTCTGGCATGCACCTCTGATCCTTCTTGGCTATAACTACCCACTGGCCCCTGGATGGGGAGTCATTGCAATGTGCGGAGTCTGCATTGTGCTCGGCGCATTCCTCGGCTGGATTCGTTCGTACAGCGAGTCGGTTTGGCCAGCCGCATTGGCGCACGGCGTGTTTAACGCCAGTGTAGGTTTGACCTCACTTTTTATGACACTCGGTGCGTCGATGGACTCAACAGAATCGTCAATCCTGGGATGGACTGGCTGGATTCTCCCCGGGGTAGTCATTGCAGCGATCCTGCTTGCCAGCGCGATTCGATCAGGGGTTCCAGGTTCAATCTCCACAGTTCGCCAGAACCTCGAAAACTAGCTTCGAGCACTGCAGCAATATGGGAACCAACGCCGAGAAGAGTCCTCGGCGTAGGGAACCTAAGGAGTAGATACTCGTGAGTGATCAGGTGACTATCCGTGCGATTGTCGGCACGGATCCACAATTAAGCGTGACTTCAAAAGGTGTGTCCGTCTTAAAATTTCGCGTTGCAACACATGAGCGGAAGAGGGACCAGGAGTCGGGCCAATGGGTCGATGGGCCCACGAACTGGTACTCCATAAGCGCATTTCGTGGATTGGCCGAAAACACCATGGAGTCACTGGTGCAAGGTGACCATGTGATTATTTTCGGAAAACTGCAGATCCGTGAATTTGAACGTGCGGATGGAACGAAGGGCAATAGCGCGGATATCGAGGCCTATAGCATCGGGCATGATTTACGATTCGGCACAAGCTCCTTCACACGGGTTCGCACTGACATGGCAGAGGCGGACCGTAAAGTTCACCAAGGGGGTTCAACGGAGGCCGATGCAAGTTGGCCAAAAGGCACCGATCAGGCGGCTTGATTTTGAGATGGTTGGCGATGTTTGGTTCATTCATATGAAACCGGACACCGCCAACCAAAATAGTTAGCTGAGAATTCGGAATTGACCCCTGTCACCGACTAGCCTTAAGAGCATGGCGGAATTCATTTATACGATGACCAAGGCTCGTAAGGCCGTTGGTGACAAAGTCATCCTTGACAATGTCAGTATGTCGTTCTTCCCAGGCGCCAAAATTGGTGTTGTGGGACCGAACGGTGCTGGTAAGTCAACGATCTTGAAGATCATGGCGGGTCTCGACACCCCGTCCAACGGCGAGGCACGACTCTCGCCAGGATATTCGGTGGGCATCCTGATGCAGGAGCCACCGCTGAACGAAGAAAAGACCGTCTTGGGCAATGTCCAGGAAGGCGTTGGCGAGATCTACGAGAAGATCACGCGCTTTAACGAGATTTCAGAAGAGATGGCTCAAGAAGGAGCCGATTTCGACGCTTTGCTCGACGAGATGGGCAAGCTTCAGGAAGCTATTGATGCGGCTGACGCTTGGGACATCGACAATCAGCTTGAACAGGCGATGGACGCATTGCGCTGTCCACCAGGCGACGAGATGGTCACGCACCTATCCGGTGGTGAACGTCGACGCGTCGCCTTGTGCAAGCTGTTGCTGCAGAAGCCAGATTTGCTGCTTCTTGACGAACCAACCAACCACTTGGACGCAGAATCTGTGCTCTGGTTGGAGCAGCATCTAGCCGCTTACCCAGGCGCAGTCCTTGCTGTTACCCACGACCGCTACTTCTTGGACCACGTCGCCGAATGGATCTGTGAAGTTGACCGCGGTCGCCTCCACCCATACGAAGGCAACTACTCCACCTATCTGGAGAAGAAGCGCGAACGCATGGAGGTTCAAGGCAAGAAGGACCAGAAGCTTGCCAAGCGACTGGCTGAAGAACTCGAATGGGTTCGTTCGAATGCCAAGGGCCGTCAGACCAAGTCGAAGGCTCGTCTGGCTCGTTACGAAGAGATGGCAGCGGAAGCAGAGCGCACCCGCAAGTTGGACTTCGAAGAAATCCAGATTCCGCCAGGTCCTCGCCTGGGCCAGGTCGTTATCGAAGCTGACAACTTGAAGAAGGGCTTCGGCGATCGCGTTCTGATTGACGGACTGTCCTTCTCGCTGCCACGAAACGGCATCGTTGGCGTAATTGGTCCGAACGGTGTCGGTAAGTCGACTCTCTTCAAGACCATTGTTGGCATGGAAGATCTGAATGGGGGTTCGCTGAAGATTGGCGAAACCGTCAAGATCTCATACGTTGACCAGAACCGCGAGAACATCGACCCCAACAAGTCGTTGTGGGAGGTAGTTTCCGACGGACTGGACTACATCAATGTTGGTCAGGTTGAAATGCCGTCGCGCGCTTATGTTTCAGCGTTCGGCTTCAAGGGACCAGACCAGCAAAAGAAGGCTGGCGTGCTTTCCGGTGGTGAGCGTAACCGCTTGAACCTGGCATTAACCCTGAAGCAGGGTGGCAATCTGTTGCTTCTCGATGAGCCAACTAACGACTTGGACGTTGAGACCCTGTCATCGCTGGAAAATGCTTTGCTTGATTTCCCGGGTTGCGCTGTCGTGGTCTCCCACGATCGCTGGTTCCTGGACCGAGTTGCAACGCACATTTTGGCCTACGAGGGCACCGAGGAGAACCCTTCGAACTGGTACTGGTTCGAGGGCAACTTCGAGTCCTACGAAGCGAACAAGATTGAGCGCTTGGGCGCTGATGCCGCGAAGCCGCATCGCGTAACCCACCGCCGTCTAACCCGCGACTAGGACAAGATACAGCTATGGCCGCCACTTGTGGCGGCCATAGCTGTATCCGGGGTCAATCCTGATCTGAAAATTCAGTCATGATGGATGGCAGCGAACAGCCTGGAGAGCTTTAAATACTCCCTGTTCTGGTGCAGTAGATGCTGTTGCTCTTCACCGCGAAGAATGTCGTGAACTTCTGCCGCTATCAATCGCGAGCCACCGACGCTCACTGAAGAATGAATTGTAGACCTGAAAGCAACGGGCGCATCTGCGAAGTACGGTTCACCCGTAGGCAGCAAATGGAAGTTCTGATCAGGCGTGAAACGGGGAGCGCCGGGCCGTGCAAAATTATTCGCCAGAGCTTCATGTTTTTCACCGAGCATGTGGATGATGAAACTTGGTGCTGCCAGTACGGCGCCCGCGGCTCCCGATTCTTTTGCAAGCGAAAATGAGACGGCAACAGGATCTATCGACAAGGAAGCCAACGATGAAATCGTCAATCCGTACGGTATTTCGTCCACTGTTGCGGTAATGAGTGCAACCCCAGCTGGATGATGACGGAACGCGGCACGGAATTCATCTGACAATTGGCTCATCAAGTAGCTCCTTTAAGCTGAGGTGAAATGCGTTGCTCAGCGGGCGACACGGAAGATTTTGATCTCCCGCCAACGATACTGAATACCTCAAGGCTAAGACCTCAAGTAACCTTGAGGTCAAGGAGAGGATGGGTGATGATTCCCACGTCAAGTCAAGACAAAGACCCAAAAGATGTTCCGGCCGAGGAACTTTTGTCCATTGGCCAAGTTAGCGAACGCACCGGTGTGGCTCGCTCTGCGCTTCATTACTATGAAGAGGTCGGACTAATTGCATCACTGCGCACGGCAGGAAACCAGCGACGTTATCCGCGGCACCTGCTTCGCCGAATTTCACTGATTACTGTTGGCAAGCAATTGGGCATTGCTCTCAGCGACATTAAGAGAGCACTAGCTCCCGTGCCGATGGATCGATTGCCCTCCGAAGAGGACTGGATTCGGGCTACCGCGCAGTGGAAGCTTATCCTTGAAGCGCGCAGGCGAGCGATCGAAGAACTAGAAAATCGCCTCATGGGCTGCATTGGTTGCGGCTGCCTATCCATGCAGGCATGCAGCCTCTTGAACCCGGCAGATCAACTTTCCCGCCAAGGATCTGGAGCCCGACGACTTGATACCGAAGACTGAGAAGAATAGGCGTCTTGAACTGGTGAGCCGCGAGTCGAATCGCAGATATTCATCTTGTCGCTTCCTGCCTTGACTAGTAATTAGACTGGGACCATGAGAATTGATCAGATGTTCCGTTTTCCCATCAAGGGCCTGCCGGGAGAACCGATTACTTCCGCGCCAGTTGAGGTTGGCAGAGGAATACTGGGCGATCGAAGCGTGGCCTTCTCAAATGGCACCGTGGAGGTCGCGGACGGCGAATGGAACAGCTGCCTTAGCTTCACTATTCTCAAAAACAACAAGAGCCTGCAAAAGTGGTCGGTAAAGTCGGAACCGCCTTTCGTTACTGTATCGGCGCCTAGGGAAGCCGATGGGGATGCTCTGACTTTCGATTCATCTCACGTGGACGGCCGTCGTGAGCTGTGCGAGTATTTATCCGTGCATCTTCCCACGCAAGGGCCTTATCGGCGAGATGTCATTTCTACGCCCAATGGGATGTTCGACTCGCAGCTATCGGGGATTTCAATTATTAATCCAAATACCGTGAGACAGCTGTCCAAAGCTGGAGGAATTGACCTAGACCCTCGCAGATATCGCGGTAATATCCTCGTCGAAGGCCTTCCCGCATTTGCTGAATTCGGACTGATCGGGAAAGTGCTGCGAATCGGTGATGCCAGGATTGCGATCACCAAATCCATCGAACGGTGCTCGGCTACCTCTGTTAATCCAGAGACAACGGAAGTCGATACAAACGGGCCCCGATTACTTGCCTCTCATTTTGGCCATCTCCACTGCGGAATCTATGGGACCGTCCTCGCCTCCGGCCCTTTAGACGTTGGCTCGGGGATAGAAGTTGAAGAGATGCGCGAGGAAGAATCCCATCTCGTGCCCGCTAAACGTTCGCCGAGATTTGCCACCGTGCTGAGTACCACCGCGCACAGCCCAGAAATTGTCGAACTCACCCTGAGCGACCCGTTTGGCTGGTTCAGCGAACATGATGAAGCAGGCAAGTATCTTCGGGTTCACCTCCCAGACCCATTGTGGCGCAACTACACAATCACCTCGGTAAACGACAGTACTGTCAAGATCGCGATAAAGGTGCAAGGTGATGTCTCCCGGCGTCTGGCAAAACTCCAGGCCGGCGACGAACTATTGGTTTCCGGTCCTTATGGCACAATGACTGCACCGAATGTGCTGCGCCGCCGAACTGCCCTCGTGACTGCCGGGATCGGAATCACCCCGGCTATTGGTTTGCTGCGGGACCCCAAGGCAGCCTCACTCGTTGAGGAGCTTCGCTTGCTGCATGTCGAACGCGGTCGGCCGAGCCAATTGTCCGTGCAAGTGCGGGAGCTTTCGAGCCTCGTGGATGCCAATGCTGAATATCAACGATTCGACAGTTCAGAGAGGCGTCCTACTCGTCATGAGATCGCGGGCATTGTCGACGGTTGCGACAGCATCGTGATTTGTGGACCTGAGGGATTTACTCGAGAGGTCCATGACCTTTGTCTGGAACAGGGGATACTGCCAGAGAAAATCCATGCGGAGACCTTCGTTTCGCCACAAACTGATCTAGCAAAACTCTTCCAAGGGCTACCCGCGGCGAGTGTCCGCTGCCAGAGCTCAGGGACAGAATTTATTTGGAAACCCGAAGACGGTGTCCTGTTGGATTCGCTCGAAGCAGAAGGCCTGGATGCGCCCAGCTTGTGCAGGGCAGGGTCATGCGGGCAATGCGCGGTGAAACTGCTCAAGGGCAGTGTGACGTATCCGATGGAACCGAGCGCCGCAGTTCCCGCTGGGCAGATACTTACGTGTGTTTCTGTCCCAGCGGAAAATGTCGAGCTCGATCTCTGATTTGGATATTGGCCGGAATCAAAAAGGGCGGTTCTTATTTTTTGCCGAATTCTGGCAATCTGACCATTCCTTCTTGGGCCACAGTTGCTACGAGTTGCCCGTCGCGATTAAAGAATTGTCCAGTTCCCAGACCACGCGCTGATGAGGCGGAAGGCGAATGAAGAACGTATAGAAGCCACTCATCGACCCTAAAGTCTTGGTGCCACCACATCGCGTGATCGAGACTGGCAATACTCAGCCCCTGGTGCACCCAGGCCAAGCCGTGAGCGCGCAACACCGGTTCCAAAAGGACGTAATCGCTGGCATACGCCAACGCCGCACGGTGCAGAGCCAAGTCATCGGGCATGGCGGAAGTCGTGCGCAGCCATACGGCGCTATCGGCAACCTTGTTTTTGTCGCCTTCTAAATAAATCGGTTCGGTGACGTGGCGTACGTCGAAGGGGCGTTCAAAGGCCCACTCCTTTGCCACGGGATGGTTCAAATGCCCTACGAGCTCCGCAGTTGTTGGCAGCGATTCAGGATCAGGCGCTTGGAACGGCATTGGATCGTGATGTTCCAAGCCCTCGGCTGGCTCCTGGAAGGAAGCGATCATCGAAAGAATCGGCTCACCGTTCTGGTAGGCATGAACCCGCCGGGCAGAGAAAGACCGGCCGTCTCGAAGCCGCTGCACGCCGAATGTAATGTTTTGGTTGGGGTCGCCGGGCCTCAAGAAATATCCGTGTAATGAGTGCACTGAACGAGTGGCATCTACAGTGCGGGTCGCCGCCATGATCGATTGGGCCAGCACCTGGCCACCGAAAACCCGATTGCGGTTTTGCCTTGGTGTCTGGCCGACAAATATGTCTTCATCAGTTCGCGCCTGATGGTTGCCCTCCAGATCCAGAAGGTCCAGCAATATCTGAGTGGTACCTAGGTCTCCGGTCACGTTCTAAACTCCTTGCAGTGCGGTGGGGCAGAACCAAAATCAATATTACTTTAAAGTAATATTGGCATCTGGTTTTCCCTGCTCGTAGGTAATCTATACGATTTTTCGGGTGCGCATCACGCCAACAGCTAATTCAATGACTCTGAAGCGATTGAGCATGAGAATATTAATCCATGGCAAGCGATGTACTGATTTTTGACGACGTTAACTCTGTAAGCGATCTTGCGAACTTTGTGAGTCGGGCAAAAACTATTGAGGATGATGCTGCACTATTTGTTGCCAGAGGCACTGCCTTAGCTGTTTACGTCCCTGTTTTGGTCCCGGCCGAGCTGGGCCAAGGCCAGTACACGATTTTAGGCATGCGAGTGCATCGACTAGCTCAACCGGCCGAGATCAATGCGAGTTATTCGCTGTCGTCGATTCAGGATCGATTAGCTCGAATGGGGGATTCTTCCGTCGAGTTCACCTTGCCTCCCGTAGAGGCCACGGCCCGATGGGCTGGAATTTCTGTTCCGCTTTCAGGCTGGGAAGATTCAGGAACAATTCCCGATCACGCACTGTCATCAGCGGCACAGACGGGAATTGACGCCGTGGCTCAAGCGTTGCCAGAAAACCCTGGCAAGCCGGTCATATCCCAGATCCGTCAACGAGTTTGGTCCTCCGAAATCGCTGGCCAGGAACCGCCGCTTCCTATGGGCGCAGCCTTTGCGATGCATGCCTTGGGGTTCCTATCGACAAACGGCGAAAGCAGAGTGCTGCGACAGGGGACATGGCGCAGAATTAGCAATGGTCGTGGACATGCAGTCCTTCGACAATCTTCATTGCTCGGTTAGATGAGAATTAAAACGATGTGCTGGAACCAAATTTGGTTCCAGCACATTTGATTTTTCTCCAGATTAATCGGGAGTGTTCAGCATCGAGTGAGCTGCTCGCTCGAAGTAATCCCTGAGCGTCTCGGCTTGGAGCGGTGGCAACTCTAGCTGGTCAATTGCCTTGTTCATATGTCCTAGCCACACATCGCGGTAATGCGAGTTCACGGTGAAATTACCGTGGCGCATACGCAATCTAGGATGGCCGCGGTGTTCGGAATATGTGGTCGGTCCGCCCCAATACTGTTCAAGGAACAACTGCAGCCGTACTTGTGCTGGATGCAGATCCTTCTCGGGGTACATGGCGCGGAAATCCTGATCTTCGGCCACCGAAGCGTAAAAATTCTTGGTCAGCTGAGCAAAGACTTCGCGGCCGCCTACCTCGTGGTAGAACGTCCCGGGGAATTGGGAAGCGTCAACAGATTCTTCCGCCAGGTCCAGGAATTCTTGGCTGGAAGGCCCCAGAACGAGGGGTTTGCTGAACGGATCCTGCTTGACGCTATGCGGGATCTGGGGGTGTTCACTCATTATTGATTCCTCGGGAAAGGTTCGGAGGGACAGGTTCATGAAGGACCGGGAAGTTCACGGATCTGGCGATAAAGCAGACTTTGTTCGCTTGCCCATGCAGCGAGTCCGCAAGTTCTCGTTGTGCTTCGTCGGCAAGGCCAACCGCCGGATGCAGGACAGCTTGGACGAATTCACCGCTATTATCACGGTTGAGCTGGAGCAGGCCATGGGCAGAGTCGCTGTAGCCGGTAACGATGACACCGTGTGCCACGGCGACGTGCAGATACGACAACATGTGGCATTGGCTCAACGCCGCGAGCAGTAGCTGCTCCGGATTCCACCGGTCCTTGTCTCCATGAAAAGTCGGGTCAGCAGTTCCTGGAAGATCTGGCAAGCCTACTGAACGCACCACGTGGTCTCTACCGTAGCCACGGTAGCTCTCGGTGCCGGTACCGCGATTTCCAGTCCATTCCAGACTGATGTGATATTCATGCCGCGACAGATCCATACGTTCATTCTTACATCTTTAAACCATGAGGGTGCACTCAGGAGCATGGTGAGCTCTGAGTGCACCCTGAGGTGAGATGTATCTGCTAACGCTGGGTTCTAGGCATCCGCTAGGCGCGCAGCCAGGGCGCGTCGAACATCAGCGGCAGACTCGGTCAACAAGCGACGCAGTGCCGGGTGCTTGTCACCGAGGGATTCGAGGAATGCCTCGGTCTGGTCCAAAGTCTGCTGGGAGACCTGGGAATTCGGGTAGAAGCCAAGCACGATTTGCTTAGCCATTTCGTGGGAGAAGGTTTCCCACGCATTGATCAACAGGCCGAAGTACTTTTCGGTGTAGCCGGCGATCAATGACTTGTCGTGCACGTTGTTGAATCCTGCAATGATGGCGCTCTGCTGGTCATTGGACAGCGTCGCTGCCGTGGCGGCTTCAAAGGCTTCGTCCTTGGCCTGCGCAGTAGGACGCGAAGCGCGGGCGGTGTACCAGGAAGCCTTGCCTTTGGCGGTGTCGTCGGTTTCCAGAAGGGCATCAATTTGTTCATCGGACAGTCGGCCACCGGCGCTCAAAGCGATCGCCAAGGACCAGCGAAGATCGGTATCGATCACTAGTCCGTCAAGGGAGGTCGCCCCATCGAACAGGCCTTGGGCGCGGTCCAGCTGTTCGGCAGTTCGCGAGCGATGCGCGAAGGCTTTGGCCAGCTGCAGCTGCGCGTCCGAACCGGCCTTCGCGTCCGAGGCAAGCTGCCACAACTGGTCTGCGGCGCGAATCGACAATTCTGTGCTGTGCTCGGCTGCAACGTAGCTATCCAGCGAAGTATTCAGCTGGCGCAGCAGAACCATGATGACCGTCGAGTCGGCTTCATGGCCAATGTTGTTCAAGAGCAGCTGAACGTAGATGCTTGCTGGCGATTCCGCATCGCGCACCGAATCCCAAGCAGCCGACCAGACCAAGGTGCGAGGCAGGGATTCATTGAAATCCTTCAAATGCTCGGTGGCAGTAGCCAATGATCCTTCATCCAAGCGGATTTTCGCGTAGGTCAGATCATCATCATTGAGCAGCACCAGATCTGGTCGCTGCAGGCCAGCCAAGGCAGATACCTCGGTGGCCTCGCCGGAGATGTCGAGTTCCTCGCGGTGCACGCGCTGCAAGGTTCCTGCCTCATCGAGGCTGTAGAAGCCGACGGCGAGGCGATGCTGTCGCAGCGTTGGGTGCTCGGCAATGGCCGACTGGCGAATGGTGAAGGAAGTGATTACACCCGCGGCGTCTGTTTGAATATCGGCGGTGAGGGTGTTCACTCCGGCCGTTTCAAGCCACTGCGCACCCCAACCGCTCAGATCGCGTCCACTGGAGGCCTCCAATTCGCTGAGCAGGTCTGGCAGTTCGGTATTGGACCAGGCATGCTTGGCGAAGTATTCACGTACTCCCGCCATGAACTCTTCCTGGCCGACAAAGGCTACGAGCTGGCGAAGAACGCTGGCCCCCTTGGCGTAGGTAATGCCATCGAAGTTGACCTCAACGTCTTCGAGGTCATTGATCTCGGCCACGATTGGGTGGGTTGAAGGCAATTGGTCCTGGCGGTAGGCCCAGTTTTTCTCCAGCGTATTGAAGGTGGTCCAGGCGCTGGTGAATTCGGTGTTCTGGGCAGCAGCAAGAGTGGACATGAATTCAGCGAATGATTCGTTGAGCCATAGGTCGTTCCACCACTTCATGGTGACCAGATCGCCGAACCACATGTGTGCAAGCTCGTGAAGGACGGTGATGGCGCGGCGTTCCACCATGGCACCGGTAGGGCGGGAACGGAACACATACTCTTCGAGGAAAGTGACTGCACCAGCATTTTCCATGGCGCCGGCATTAAATTCCGGAACGAACAGCTGGTCATACTTTTCGAACGGGTATGGTGCGCCGAAGTTCTTTTCGTAGAATTCGAAGCCTTGACGAGTGATCGTCACGATATTTTCAACGTCCAGGTATTCCATCATGGAGGCGCGAGCGAAGACGCCCAGCTCGATGGTGCGACCGCTGGAGGAAACGAGCGAATCACGGGCAACCTGATACGGTCCGGCGATCAGCGCGGTGATGTAGCAAGAGATGCGCTGGGTGGGTGCAAAGGTCCAGGTCGCTGCTTCGCCCTGCTCAACGGGCTGCGGAGTCGGCGCATTGGAAATGACGTTCCAGTACTTAGGTGCGGTGATCGTGAACTGGAAGGTGGCCTTGAGATCTGGCTGTTCGAATACGGCGAACATGCGACGGCAGTCCGCCACTTCGAATTGGGTATAGAGGTAAACCTCTTGATCCACCGGGTCGACGAAGCGGTGAAGCCCTTCGCCAGTGTTCATGTACAGCGCGTCAGCGTCAATGACCAGGACATTGTGTGCGGCGAGGTTCGAAAGCTGAATGCGGATGCCATCCGAGGCTTCGGCCGGATCCAGATCAATTCCATTGAGATTAATGGAACGTACTGAATCCGTGACGGCATCAATGAACGTGGAAGCCCCCTCGACAGCAGTGAAGCGCACGGTCGTCTTGGAAGTGAAGACGCGGTCGCCGCGGGTAAGGTCCAGGCTCACCTCATAGCTGTCGACGTTGAGCAGTTCTGCGCGAGTAGAAGCCTCGGCGCGAGTGAGGTTCAAACCTGGCATGGGTTCTCCAGTTCTTCATGAGGTGTGCATCCGCGGCAGTTATGAAACGGATATTGAATATTTCTATATTGTGTCATTGGCGACGGGGTATAAAGCAAGCCATCTCGGTGATCAATTTACTCAATTTTCAAATTTGCGCCGAAAACATGGCGCTTTGGGTCATGAACCCGCGGGTGGCCCCGTAAAAATGCCGGCCATGCACTTCAACATGGCAATGGGTCCGCCTGAAATCGCTAAGCTAGATGAGAAAGTATTTGACCCCTCCCAGATAAACGAGGCTTTAGATTATGCGCGTGCATATCGCTACAGACCATGCCGGACTTGAACTGAGCGACCACTTGGTGAAACACCTGACTGCCAAGGGCTACGAAATGATTAACCATGGTCCCAAAGCCTACGATCCAGAGGATGACTACCCAGCCTTCTGCATCAACGCGGCCAAGGCAGTAGTGGAAGATCAGCGCGCTGGTTTGGACTCATTGGGAATTGTCCTTGGCGGCTCGGGTAACGGCGAACAGATTGCCGCTAACAAGGTGGAAGGCATTCGCGCTGCACTTGCCTGGAACCTGGACACGGCAAAGCTCGCCCGTGAGCACAACAATGCCAACGTTATTGCTGTCGGCGGACGCCAGCATTCCGTTGAAGAAGCAGCGGAGCTCATCGAAGCCTTCTTGACTGAACCGTTCAGTGACGCAGAGCGTCACGTGCGCCGTATCGGCAAGATCGCTACTTACGAAACCACTGGCGAGGTCATCGACTAGTCGTGCCAGAAGGACACTCCCTTCACCGTCTTGCCCGCCAATTCGACGACGTCTTTGGCGGGCAAGTGGTTCAGGTTTCATCGCCACAGGGTCGTTTCAGCGAGGATGCTGCCCGTATTGACGGGCAGGAACTTGAATTGGCCTTCGCGAAGGGCAAGCAACTCTTTTGTCGTTTTTCTAACGACCTCTACTTGCGCGTACATCTAGGGCTGTACGGCGCGTTCAGCTTTGGGGGAGACGGGCATTTCGCCGGCGCATCTTCAATTGGCGCCCCACGGAAAATTGGCGAGAGAGAAGTTGAAGCTGGTGGGCAGCCTGAGGAGTACGCAGGTCCACCCGCTCCTGTTGGCGTCGTTCGCGCACGCATAGTCTCGGAACACGGCTGGGCGGATTTACGCGGTCCTACGGCTTGTGAAGTGCTTGATTACGCGCAGGTGCAAGTCCAATTAAGCAAACTGGGGCCTGACCCGCTGGCTGGAGCCGCGGCCGATTTCCAAGCGGCCAAGTCACATTCTGATCCGAACCAGGCACAAGCGGTGCTGGAGGAGGGGTGCAACGAGTTTCGAGATAATCTGTCTCGCACAAAAACTGCTATCGGGATCGCTTTGATGAATCAAAATCTGATCAGTGGTGTTGGAAACATCTACCGGGCTGAGGTGCTTTTCCGCAATCGAATCGCGCCAGGGCTTCCTGCAAATCAACTTACCTCGCAGAAGACCAAAAAACTCTGGCAGGATATCGTCACTGTCATGGAAGATGGTGTTCGTGATGGAAAGATCATCACAACTTTGCCTGAGGATCGCGAAGACGGATTGCCCCTTTGGCCCGAAAATGCCTACTACGTATATCAGCGCCAGGGTATGGGCTGTCGCCGTTGTACTGGAAAGATTTCTCTTGCCGAGGTGGCCTCAAGAAAGCTCTATTGGTGCCCGAGGTGCCAAAAGATGCCGCGTTCGAAAAGAACGGAATAGTGTTTGGAGCCGTAAATGAGACCAGAGGAATACTTTTCCTCTGATTCTCCGGCGTGTAGGGCTTTGCGTTACGCAATCTAAATGCTATCCGAGAGGTTCCAAGTGAGACGGGGAATGGCCGATTTGCAAAGCGCATCTTTTATGGTCTAGACTCAATCTTGTTCGAAGCGCAGGAGCTTCGAAACGGGGATGTAGCTTAATGGTAAAGCCTCAGTCTTCCAAACTGATTACGCGGGTTCGATTCCCGTCATCCCCTCCAGAGAAAAGGCTCCGCATAGCGGGGCCTTTTCGCGTATCCGTAGCCCTGAATGCCTGGGATGAGGCGGCTTGTCCGTGATGCGGATTCTTCTCGAAATTTTCGTCGTTGCGCCTGAACTGGCATGCGAATCTCGCTCCGCCGAGGCTATCTCTTTGGTCCCCGGGGAGCAGGACTTTTGTCCAGAGCGAGTGGCCTGAGGGTGCCAACGTTGGAATGTTGCTGTTATTCAACTCACTTATCTCCTCAAGCAGTCCCAGATCAACCGTGTGATTACCGGAATTTCAGGGAATTGGGCGCTCTGGGCATGACGACATGACGGAGATTCGATTTTGCTTTTGGTTCGAACCCGTGTAACTTAGTTTCTTGTGATCAGCACGGGAAACAAATGATTCCCGATAACGTCACGGGACGGAAAGTCCAGATGAGGTTCGGTTTTTTGAACTGAATCGGGGTGTAGCTCAGCTTGGCTAGAGCGCGCGCTTTGGGAGCGTGAGGTCGCAGGTTCGAATCCTGTCACCCCGACTTTATGGTGAAGAAAATTTCAGCCATAATTTGAATCCAAGAAATTGGGTTTGATGAAACTGATTGTTAGAAATAACTTCTCAGATTCGCCAATAAACGGTTAGGCGTCATCCGCTGTGAAAACACGGAGCGGCCGGCTAATCGGGGTGTAGCTCAGCTTGGCTAGAGCGCGCGCTTTGGGAGCGTGAGGTCGCAGGTTCGAATCCTGTCACCCCGACTTTATGAGAAGAAATCCTAGGATTTCTGAACATGAAAATTGAGAGCTAAATATTATTTAGATCTTGTGATCACTAAAAACTGTCAAAGGTAACTAGTAAGCATCACAAACGATTAGTGGATACAGGATGACTCGGGTTAGACTGTTCACTGCTAATCGGGGTGTAGCTCAGCTTGGCTAGAGCGCGCGCTTTGGGAGCGTGAGGTCGCAGGTTCGAATCCTGTCACCCCGACTCTGTCGAACAACCCCGCAACGCCACCATGTTGCGGGGTTTTTTGCAGATTAGACCTAATATTAGACAACTCAGGAGTACAACGCTGTGAAGAGCGCCGTCGAAAACGTCAACCCGACCCGGGTTAAGCTGACCGTTGAAGTTCCTTACGAGGAACTGAAGCCCCGCGTCGATGAGGCGTACAAGACCATCGCTCAGCAGATTCAGATCCCAGGCTTCCGTAAGGGCAAAGTTCCTTCCCGCCTGATCGATCAGCGCGTTGGCCGTGGCTACGTCATCGAGACCGCAGTTAACGAAGGTCTGAACGACTTCTACCAGAAGGCCATGGTTGAGAACGAACTCACCCCTCTGTCCCGCCCAGAGGTAGACATCACCGAGCTGCCTTCGATCGAGAAGGAAGGCGAAGGCCAGCTGGTCTTCACCCTCGAAGTTGACATCCGCCCGAAGGTTGAGCTGCCGGATTACAAGGGCATCGAAGTTTCTGTTGAGGCAAAGGAAGTTGCTGACGAGGACATCGAGAAGGCTCTCGACGACCTGCGTGGCCGCTTTGGCACCTTGAAGGAAGTTGAAGCTCCAGCAGCTGCAGATTCCTTCGTCACCATCGACCTCACCGCTTCGGTAGATGGCGAAGAAGTTGACTCGGCTCAGGGCCTGTCCTACCAGATCGGTTCCGGCAACATGCTTGAGGGTATGGACGAGGCTGTTACCGGCCTGTCCGCTGGCGAAGACGCAACCTTTGAAACCACCCTGGCTGGTGGCGAGCACGCTGGCAAGGCAGCAACCGTCAAGGTTGTTATCAACGCCGTCAAGCAGCGCGAACTGCCAGAAGCAAACGATGACTTCGCTCAGCTTGCTTCGGAATTCGACACCATTGCCGAACTGCGCGAAAACCTCGCAAAGGATGCAGCAGAGGGCAAGATCGTTGAGCAGGGCGTAGAGGCTCGCGAGCTGGTTCTGGACAAGCTGGTTGAACTGGTAGAGGTTCCAGTTCCTGCTTCGGTTATCGACGAGCAGATCGAGCAGCACTTCAACGCTCCAGACGCCGAAGCCGATCACGACACCGAAGAGCACCGTTCAGAGGTTCGCGAGAACACCGAGCGCGCCTTCAAGAATGAGATCATCCTGGACGCTGTCGCAGACGCCGAGGAAGTTGGCGTGGAGCAGTCCGAGCTGATCGACTACATCGTTCAGACCGCTGGCCAGTACGGCATGGAGCCAAACCAGTTCGCTCAGATGCTGGACGGCGCCGGCCAGGTCCCAATGCTGATGGGCGAGGTTCGTCGTCGCAAGGCATTGGCCAAGGTTCTTGAATTCGCTACCGTCACCGATTCCAACGGTGCGGCTGTTGACCTGACTTCCTTCGTGAAGCCAGCAGGCGAAGAAGAAGCTGCCGAGGCTGAAGTCGAAGAAGCAAAGTAGTCTTTTCTAGACTCCTATGGCCATTGGCCGCCTTGAAAAAGGCGGCCAATGGCCATTTTTGTTCGCTGCAGGCGTGCATCATGCGCCGTGAGCGAAACAGGGGCATGAATCGCCCCATCAAAGCCTTGAAGTAAGTAATCTCAAAGTAACCAGTTGCAGCTTTGGGGTTGGATATAGAAATCCCAGAATCTGATCTACACGTTTGGAAGAGGTAGAGAACATGTCAAATGATTCGCGCACTCCTACTATGGCAGCCGTCGATCCGGCCAGCCGAGACGACTACATCTACAACCGCTTGCTCAAGGAGCGCATCATCTGGCTGGGCTCCGAAGTCCGCGACGACAATGCGAATGCCATCTGCTCGCAGTTGCTCCTGCTCTCGGCCGAGGATCCGGAGAAGGACATCTACCTGTACATCAACTCGCCTGGCGGTTCGATCACCGCGGGCATGGCCATCTACGACACGATGAACTTCATCCCGAACGATGTTGTCACCGTGGCTACCGGCCTTGCCGCTTCGATGGGCCAGTTCCTGCTCTCCTCGGGTACCCCGGGCAAGCGCTTCGCGACTCCGAACGCTCGCATCCTGATGCACCAGCCATCTGGCGGTATCGGCGGCACTGCTTCGGATATCAAGATCCAGGCTGAGCTGATCATGCATATGAAGAAGGTCATGAGTGACTTGACCGCGGAGCAGACCGGTCAGAGTGTTGAGCAGATCCTGATTGATAACCAGCGAGACAAGTGGTTCACCGCTGAAGAAGGTCTTGCCTACGGCTTCTTCGACCAGATTGCAAAGCACGCCGGGTCTGTCACCGGTGGTGGCGGAGTAGAACGTCAGTAGCCGAACCCACCACTTGATACCCAAAGATTTGTCCTAGGAGATAACCATGAACTTCAATACTGAAGCTGTCAGTGGCCAGATGCCATCGGCTCGCTACATTCTGCCGCAGTTCGAAGAGCGCACCCCTTACGGGTTCAAGCGCCAGGATCCATACGCAAAGCTGTTCGAGGACCGCATCATCTTCCTCGGCGCTCAGGTCGACGACGCATCGGCTGATGACGTCATGGCGCAGTTGCTGGTCCTGGAATCTATGGATCCAGAGCGTGATGTCACCCTGTACATCAACTCGCCGGGTGGATCGTTCACCGCGATGACTGCAATCTACGACACGATCCAGTTCATCCGCCCAGAGGTACAGACCGTTTGCTTGGGCCAGGCCGCATCGGCTGCAGCTGTCCTGCTGGCTGCCGGTACGCCGGGCAAGCGCCTTGCACTGCCAAACGCACGCGTGCTGATCCACCAGCCAGCGATGGGTGGCGGTGAGCGGGGTACCGCTACGGACCTGCAGATCCAGGCCGAAGAAGTTATGCGCATGCGCAGCTGGCTGGAAGACACCCTGGCTTCGCATTCGGGACAGCCAGTTGAAAAGGTTCGCGATGACGTAGAACGCGACCTGTTCATGACTGCAGCGGAAGCCAAGGCCTACGGCATTGTTGATGAGGTCCTGACGCCACGCAAGTTGAACCGCGCTCAGCTGGGCAGCTAGCACTAACTCGGAATAATCCCCGATGAATGGCGGTTTACCAAGTGAGGCCACTTCATGACAACTGAAGTGGCGCAACACAGGTAAACCGCCATATTCATCTAATTTGGGGGACAACTAGCCTAGAATTGAGTAAGTCCACAGCTACTCAAGTAAACAGGAGAATGGTGCGATGGGACGCATGGGTGAAGGCTCGGATCTGCTGAAATGCTCTTTCTGCGGGAAGAGCCAAAAGCAGGTTAAGAAGCTAATTGCAGGCCATGGTGTCTACATTTGTACTGAGTGCATTGAACTTTGCAACGAAATCATTGCTGAAGAGTTTGCAGAAGAACAGGTGCATGAGGAGTTCTCCTTGGCTAAGCCACGAGAGATCTTTGACTCGCTGCAGGAGTACGTCATCGGCCAGGAGAACGCCAAGCGCGCGCTTTCGGTCGCTGTCTACAACCACTACAAGCGCATCCATGGAAACCAGGATCATGGACCCGTGGCGGCATTGACTAATGATGACCCATTGGGGGAAGTCGAAGTCTCAAAGTCGAACATCATGTTGATTGGTCCGACCGGTTGTGGCAAGACCTATCTCGCACAATCCCTGGCCAAGAAACTAAACGTTCCTTTTGCTGTAGCTGATGCGACGAGCTTGACTGAAGCGGGCTATGTCGGTGAAGACGTAGAGAATATCCTGTTGAAGTTGTTGCAAGCAGCAGACTACGACGTTAAGAAAGCCGAAACCGGCATCATCTACATTGACGAAATCGACAAGATCTCCCGCAAGAGCGAGAACCCGTCGATCACGCGCGACGTTTCCGGTGAAGGTGTCCAGCAGGCGTTGTTGAAGATTCTTGAGGGAACTGTTGCTGCTGTTCCACCGCAGGGCGGTCGAAAGCACCCGCACCAGGATTTCATTCAATTGGATACCACCAATATCCTCTTCATTGTTGCCGGCGCTTTCGCGGGTCTAGAAGAGATCATTTCCTCCCGCGCAGGACAAAAGGGTATCGGTTTTGGCGCTCCTTTGACGGCGCTCAAGAACGAGACAGCATCGTACTCGGACGTTCGCCCCGAAGACCTCCTAAAGTTCGGATTGATTCCGGAATTTATCGGCCGCCTTCCAGTGATCACCACTGTTGAACATCTCGACAAGGAAGCACTTGTTCGTGTCTTGACTGAGCCCAAGAACGCTTTGCTCAAGCAGTACCAGAAGATGTTCCAGATGGATGGGGTTGCACTGAGCTTCGATCAGTCGGCGCTTGATGCCGTTGCGGAACTGGCCATCGAACGCGAGACTGGTGCCCGCGGGCTGCGGTCGATCCTGGAAGAAACTCTTGGTGGAGTCATGTTTGACCTGCCAAGTCGTGAAGATGTTGCTGAAGTTGTCGTGACACGTGCCACGGTCATTGACGGTGAAGAACCGGCAATGCTGTCACACGCAATGGTCGCCAAGCGCGACAAGAAGTCCGCCTAACCTGTTCATTGATCAATAGTTTGATTTTCGTAGGAAAGTTGGTAACGCATGGCTGAGCGTCAGCACGTTGATTTCTGGTTTGATCCAATTTGCCCATTTGCCTGGGCAACGAGCCGGTGGATCAAGGAAGTTGAAAAGGTGCGTGACATTGACGTTTCTTGGCACGTCATGAGCCTATCGGTGCTCAACGAGGGCCGGGATTTGCCTGAAGACTATCGTGCAATGATGGATTCGTCGTGGGGTCCGGTGCGCGTAGTTCTGAAAGCTGCAGAAGTGCATGGCGAAGAAGTCAAGGACAGCCTCTACACTGCCATGGGCGAGCTGTTCCATTACGAGAAAATCTCCGACCGGGGCGAAGTGATCAAGAAGGCGCTTGAGAGGACCGGTCTGCCTGCAGAACTGGCCGAGGCAGCCGATACCGATGCCAACGACGAAGCATTGCGAGCCAGCCACGAAACCGGCATTAGCAAGGTCGGCCAAGACGTGGGCACTCCCATCGTAGCTGTGGACGGTGTGGCCTTCTTCGGGCCGGTTATCACCCGAGTTCCGACTGGTGAAGACGCAGGAAAGATGTTTGATGCAGCAGCACAGCTGGCATCGTTCCCATACTTCTTCGAAATGAAGCGCACTCGTACCGAGAGCCCAACCTTCGAGTAAGTATTCCGGATGCACCGATAGAAGGACGCTCACAATTCAGGGGCGTCCTTCGTTGCGTTAAGTCTTGGACATCGCGTTGGGTAAAGCTGGCACTTTCAGTGGTCATCCTCAGAATTATTCCCACCGGGGGATAGGTGGCCACCTTATCTAGGGAGTACGTTGTGGAAAGTCGTGTGCATATGCCTCTCTGGCGAAAAATAGTGTCCATTGCCTGCATAGTTGTGGGCGTGATCGTGGCCCCGTTTTCGGTCGGAGCTCTATGGGCCTCAGGGCATCTGACCAATACCGACGGCTTTGTAAAGACGTTGGGCCCTCTGGCGCAGAATCAAAAACTCCAAGAACTGGTTTCTGGGCAAGTCGCGCAGTCAATTTCCGGGCAGCTTCGGATTGAGGAACGCCTTGACGCCGTCGCTGGCTCAGGATGGTTGTCGCGTCTCATCCCCGCTGAAGAGCTGGCATCAAAGGCAAACGAGACAATTGGGAATGCTGCATTGCGAGTCGTTCAATCTGAGAATTTCGCTACGAACTGGCAATCGGCACTACGTGCGAGTCATCAACGAACAGATCAAATCTTCACTGGTCAGAGTTCAGCTTCTCTTGACCAGGCAGGAAATCTAACTTTCGAGCTGGACGCAGTATTCGCCGGGATTTCAAAGACATTGACTGGATTGGGTATTCCGGATCTACCCGTATCGGGCCATTTCGACTGGCAATTGAAATTGATCCAGAACGATGCGCTGCCCATGGTGAAACAGGCTTACCTGGTGGTTGGCAATATTGGACCGTGGGCAATCTACCTGAACGCCGCTTTGCTTGTTGCCGGAATCCTGCTCGCTCCGCGGTACCTCTCAAAATCGTTGTTGTGGCTCGCTGTTGTCACCGCGCTGGGCTTCATCGCAATTGAAACCGTGATTCCCGACTTTATCCAAGAGCGCTTACTGGCCAACATGGATAGGGAACTGGCACGCGCCATTTTTGACCAGATTACCGGTGGCTTGGCCACAAGTTTCATCATCACCGCTGTTGCCGCGGGAATTCTTGGGATGGCGTCAGTGCCTCTTTTGCGCACGCGCATGCGTGAACTCACGAACCACTGACCCACCGGCTTTGCTTGAGTGAATTCGGCTTACGTCCGCTATTGGAGTACTGCGCAACATCTTGGTTCGAGAAGGAGCCGGCACTGTCCTGGTTCAAGGAGGCCAACGGTTCAAGAAGTCCTTTTTTGAACGAAAACAGTAACTAATTTTTGCACTCTTCAAGACCGGCCCGGGTGCACAAAGTACCTGATACCGAAGTTTTTCTTTCATAATTTTATTGAGTGCAACCCAGATGCTTCGTATGTCTGGGGGTTCCTCTGATGAGAGCTGGCTAAACCGAATTTTCTGGGACTGTCCTGGTCGCCAGGAGCTGATCGCCACGTAACGGGTCGTCTTGTCTCCTGAATCCAACGGCTCGGATTTACCTGTGAAGAACCTGAGTTGCTTCATGTTCACAGGCTAAACCGCCGCGTTCGTCGACGTTAGCGGAGGAAAAAATTCCTATAGAAATTGTGTGAAGTGTGTGTTTGACTAATTTGCACGAGTGCTGCGGCACACCCATCGATAGTGGCCATCCGCCACTGGACAAGGAGTTATATCGTGCAAGTTCGTTCAGTAAAGTCGAATTCCTCGAAGGTCAAAGGCAGGCGGAGGCTGGCCGGAGCCGCACTTTTGGCAGGCGCTATGATGCTCAGCGTTGCACCAATGGCCAGTGCGGCACCCACCTCAACAAACGATGACATCAAATCGATTAAGATATCGTCCCAGAAGTCTGATTCGGCACTTGAGTATTGGACTGCCGACCGAATGAAGGCTGCCAAGAGCGCTGACGCACTGGTCGCTGGCAAGTCGGGATCCGCAGCCAAGGTGGATACCAGCAAAGCTTCCAAAGTTCCTGGCCAGTCAGCCAACGCTAAAGCAGGAAAAATCAGCACAAAGGCTGGCGGGAAAACCCGCGGACAAGAGGCGCCCGTATCGCATATCGGCAAGGTGTTCTTCACCCTCGGCGGGCAGGACTATGTTTGCTCCGGCAATTCAGTCGTGTCAACGAACGAATCCACGGTGTCCACCGCGGGCCACTGCTTGAACGAGGGCCCTGGCGCATTTGCAACTCGCTGGGTTTTCGTACCTGCCTATGAAAATGGAAATGCGCCCTACGGTTCCTTCGCCGCCACCGAACTGGTCACTACCGCCCAGTGGTCAGAGGATGGCGACATCACCTACGACACGGGCTTCGCTGTGGTTTCGAACAGCAATGGCACGACACTAACCGACACCGTTGGCGCTTCGGGTGTTGCCTTCAACCAGCCGCGCGGTGAGTACTACACAGCCTATGGTTACCCAGCTGCTTCACCATTCAATGGTGAGACTCTGCAATCCTGTGCCGGTTCGGCAACCGACGATCCATTTGGCCAGACTCAGTCGCAAGGTATTCCTTGCAACATGACTGGCGGTTCCTCGGGCGGACCATGGTTCTTGGGCTCGGGCTCATCGTCGTACCAGAACTCGGTAAACAGCTTCGGCTACAACACCGTTCGCAACACGATGTTCGGCCCATACTGGGGCTCGGTAATCCAGCAAGCGTACCAGAACGCGCAAAGCTAGATCGCTGAAGGTGGGCGGAGGAAAAGCAATGAGGCTTTTCGAGGCATTTCAAGGAGAAAGAAGAGACGATGCCACAAGAGCATTCTTCAAAAGACGGGCCCAGCCGCCCACCGCAACGGCATGATTTAGAGCAAGGCGCTGAGGAGCAACTGGAGCACTTCAACGAAGAACGCCGGCGCCAGGCAAAACCAAGAAAACTCATCCGCCCTTCACCGCCAAAGCAAAAAGCGGGGGAGGAGAAGAGCTGAAACGCATTGGGCGGCCATTCCAAGAGGAATGGCCGCCCAAAGCGTTTACTCGAAACTAGGCTTCTTCAGCAGGTGCCAACTCAACGTTGGTTACCGTGAGCTCGCCTTCTGCTTCAACCAGTGTCAATTCGCGTGCGTTGGCTGCGGACTTCAGGTCCTCGAAACCATCGCGCAACTGAGCTACCTGCACCGTGGATGCGTGGATTTCGCCCGACAGCACCTCGGTGCGCTGCTTGACCTTCGCATCGGACTTGGCCTTGCGGATGCCCGAAAGGGCTTCGCCAACCAGCGGGAGAACCGCAGGATCGGCGCCCTCGACGGCGCTGGCCAAGTGATCGGTGCCCGGCCACTGGGTCAGGTGCACCGAGCCGGTGCGCCACCAGCCCCAGACCTCTTCGGTGGCGAAGGGCAGGAACGGCGCGAACAGGCGGAGGACCGAATCCAGTGTCGTAGCCAACGCAGCCAGGACGCTGGCCTGCTCGGCCTCGCCATGGCCGCCGTACGCACGGTCCTTGACCAGTTCCACGTAATCATCCGTGAACGACCAGAAGAACGACTCGGTGATATCCAAAGCGCGCGCGTAATCGTAGTTGTCGAAGGCGCGCTTGGCGTCCTCGATCACGGTGGACAGGCGTGCCAGCAGCGAACGATCCAGGCCGTTGGTGACAACCGAAGCATCGTCAGTCAAGACGTTGGCCTCGGTGGCGCCCAAATTCAGCACGAACTTCGAAGCATTCAGAATCTTGATGGCCAGGCGGCGGCCAATCTTCATCTGGTTGATTTCGTACGCGGTATCGGCACCCAGCTTGGCGCTGGCTGCCCAATAGCGTACGGCGTCGGCGCCGAACTTCTCCAGCACCTCGTTGGGAACCACGACGTTGCCCTTGGACTTCGACATCTTCTTGCGGTCCGGATCCAGGATCCAGCCCGAAATCGCTGCGTGCTTCCACGGGGCGCTGGCGTGCAGGGAATCTGCGCGGACGGCGGTGGAGAACAGCCAGGTGCGGATGATGTCGTGGCCCTGCGGGCGCAGGTCGAACGGGTAGACCTTCGAGAAGAACTCGTCATCGCGGCCCCAGCGGCCCGCGATCTGCGGAGTCAGCGAACTGGTGGCCCAGGTGTCCAAGACGTCGGCGTCGCCGATGAAGCCATTGGCGGTGCCACGCTGATTCTCGGTGTAGCCGGTTGGCGCATCCGCGGCCGGATCAACCGGAAGCTGCTCGATGGCCGGCAGGATCGGCGCGTCGTAGTTCGGCTCGCCGTGCTCGTCGACCTGGTACCACACGGGTACCGGAACGCCGAAGAAGCGCTGGCGGGAAACCAGCCAGTCGCCGTTCAAGCCCGACACCCAGTTCTCGTAGCGCGAGCGCATGAACGAAGGATGGAAGTCGATTTCCTTGCCGCGGGCAATCATCTGGTCGCGGCGCTCTTCATCGCGGCCACCATTGCGGATGTACCACTGGCGGGAAGTCACGATTTCCAGGGGCTTGTCGCCCTTTTCGAAGAAGTTCACCGGACGCGAGATCTTCTTCGGTTCTCCGTCAAGCAGGCCCGCGTCGGTCAGCAGCTCGACCATGGTTTCCTTGGCGGAGAACACCATCTTGCCGGCGATCTGGGCGTAGGATTCCTTGCCGGCCTCGGTGGTGATCCACTCCGGGGTCTCGGCCAGGATGCGGCCGTCGCGCCCGATGATGGGACGGGTTGGCAGCTGCAGTTCGCGCCACCAGGTCACGTCGGTCAAGTCGCCGAAAGTGCACACCATGGCGATGCCCGAACCCTTGTCGGCCTGGGCCAGCGGGTGCGGGTGCACGGTGACCGGGACGCCGAAGAGCGGGGAGGTGACGGTCTTGCCGAACAGGTGCTGGTAGCGTTCGTCATCCGGGTGGGCCACCAGTGCGGCGCAGGCCGCCAGCAGCTCCGGACGGGTGGTCTCGATGAAGACCTGCTCGCCGTTCTCGGCGTTGAAGCCATAGCGGTAGTACGCGCCGGGCATTTCGCGGTCTTCGAGCTCGGCCTGGGCCACGGCGGTGCGGAAGGTGACATCCCACAAGGTCGGAGCCTCGGACATGTAGGCATCGCCCTTGGCCAGGTTCTCCAGGAAGGCACGCTGGGACGCAGCGCGGGAGTTGTCGTCAATGGTGCGGTAGGTCATCCGCCAGTCAACGGACAGGCCCAGGGTGGTGAACAGCTGCTCGAAGACCTTTTCGTCCTCGACGGCCAGCTCCTCGCACACCTCGATGAAGTTCTTGCGGCTGATAACGTCCCAGTCGCGCTGGTTCTTGGCCGGCTTTTCCGGTGGACGGTAGCCTTCAATGTACGGCTTGGCCGGGTCGCAGCGCACCCCGAAGTAGTTCTGCACGCGGCGTTCGGTCGGCAAGCCGTTGTCATCCCAGCCCAGTGGGTAGAAAACGTTCTTGCCGCTCATGCGCTGGTAGCGGGCCAACACGTCGGTCTGCGTGTAGGAGAACATGTGTCCTACGTGCAGGGACCCGGACGCCGTTGGCGGGGGAGTGTCGATGGAGTACACGGACTCGCGAGTCGTGTCCTCGTTGAAGTGATAGGTGCCCTCGGTGCGCCACCGGGACGAAAGACGTTCTTCCAAGCCTTCCAAAGCGGGCTTGTCAGGAACGGAAACCGTTGCGGGCGTGTCTGTGCCCAAGTTTTCTTCTGCCATAGCCTTATTCTTTCATGTTTTGCACAGCGACAAGGCATTGTTTCCCATGGCCTGCGCCACGATGCCGCCAAGGGCAGGTAAAACCGCATTTTGGCCGCATCCCGGGCAGAAAGCAGAGGTCAACGGCCACAGCACCTGGCCGCCTGCTATTTGCTCATACAGCAGCTGGGATCTCGAGGTCCTGAAACGTAAGAGAAATTCACGCCTTACCAGCTGGCAATGAAGTAGCCATAGAGTTGGAGGTATGACTAACACAGAATTTCAAGCGCCTCGTTCCGCCGTTGTCACCGGCGCTTCTAGCGGTATTGGCCAAGCCACCGTTCGAGCCCTGCGCAATCAAGGATGGACCGTTTTCGCTGTCGCGCGCCGTGCGGATCGACTGGAAGCTCTTGCCCAGCAGACGGGTGCGATTTCCGTCCCTGCGGATGTCAGCGTCCAGACCGATGTAGAGGTATTGGCCAAGACCGTTGAAGCCGCAGGAGGCATCGATACACTGATCAATTGCGCCGGTGGCGCACGAGGCACCGAATACTGGGCCGATGCCATTGACGAGGACTGGGAATTCATGTGGCAGGCCAATGTCATCGGAACGATGCGGCTCACGCGCGCCCTGCTGCCACAGTTGCGCCAGGCCCGGGGCACGGTCCTGAACGTGACCTCGACAGCAGCGCTAGCAAGCTACGAAGGCGGCAGTGGATACAACGCCGCCAAGGCGGCCGAGCGCGCCATGACCCAGGCTTTGCGTTTGGAAGAAGTGGAAAACGGCTTGCGAGTCATCGAGATCCTCCCTGGCCTGGTGCAAACCGAGGAATTCGCGCTGCGGCGCCTTGGCAGCCAAAGCGCGGCAGACAGTGTCTATGCCGGGGTTGACAATCCGTTGACGGCCGAAGATGTCGCCGAAGTGATTCGCTACGCCGTCAGCGCTCCAGCCCACGTTAATCTCGACGAGATCGTCATCCGGCCCCAGGCGCAAGCCGCCAACCACAAGCTAATCCGCAACGCCAAATAATCGTTGCGCAACCCACCGTTGAGGATTTATTCAATGAGCCAAAAAACCCAGCGCGCGATTCACGTAATTGCAACATCGCACGGAACGGACAATGCCAACGGCCAACAGCTGATCCACGATTTGCGAGCCCAGCTCGAAGAGCTGGGCAAGGACCAGATTCCAGCCTCGCTGGTTTGGCACGAGGCCTACGTGGATGTGCAGCAGCCGTCGTTGGATGACGTGGTGGCCGGACTGCCGGATACGGAACCAGCAGTGGTTCTGCCGCTGCTGGTTTCAGATGGCGTGCACACCACCCTCGACATCGCCAAGGCCGTGGATTCCCGAGAAAATACTGTGTCGGCTGGCCCGCTGGGACCGATGCCCGAGCTTGCCCAGGTCCTCGCGGACCGGGCTGAAGAGCATCTCGACGGTGACCCAATGGTCGTCCTGGCCGCTGCGGGCACCCGGCTTGAAATCGGCCAACGCCAAGTCCGCGACCTCGCCGGGCAAATTTCGCGCATCCTAGACCGTGACGTGCCTGTTGGCTATTGCGCCGGAGCAAAACCACAGATCTCAGAAGTTGTTGACGGCGCGTTAAAGCGTCCGGTAATTGTTCTGAGTTCCTTGCTGGCCGACGGATACTTCCAGTACAAGCTCGCTAGCACGGGAGCAGATGTGGTGACAAGGCCTCTTTTACCTGACGTAACGATTGCGCAATGTTTCCTCGTGCGTCTCCAAGAGACGCTAAAACAAGCCGGTTATGTGTCGCCAAATGACGAAGTTCTAACTCAGTAGGCAACCAGCGGTCATGTGACTACTTGCGTTTGCCGTCCCCCTGGGGTGGGTTTCTACGCTGGATTACATGACGCAGACAACCACACCCGCTCGTCCTAAGAGGGCGGCAAAGCCCAATGGCCAATGGAAAATCGACGGCCCTGCGCCGTTGAACGCCAACGAAGAAATGAAGGCCGCGGATAACGGCCTGAACGTGCGCCAGCGCATCGAGGAAATCTACTCGAAGCAGGGCTTCGATTCCATTGACCCAGAGGACCTGCACGGGCGCTTCCGCTGGTGGGGCCTCTACACCCAGCGTGCCCAGGGAATCCCGGGCGGCAAGACTGCGACGCTGACCCCCGAAGAACTTGAAGACCGCTACTTCATGCTGCGCGTGCGCATCGACGGTGGTGCGCTGACCACTGAGCAGCTGCGCGTCATCGGCCAGATCTCCACCGAGTTTGCCCGCGACACCGCGGATTTGACGGACCGCCAGAACGTCCAGCTCCACTGGATCGACGTTGTCGACGTGCCTGAGATCTGGCAGCGGCTGGAAGCCGTGGGCCTGCACACCACCGAGGCCTGCGGCGACGTTCCCCGCGTGATCCTCGGTTCGCCGGTAGCTGGCATCAGCAAGGACGAGATCATCGATCCGACCCCGGTGATCGCCGAAATTTCCCGCCGCTACATCGGCAAGCCGGAATTCGCGAACCTGCCACGCAAGTTCAAGACGGCCATCACCGGCCACCCCAGCCAGGATGTCGTGCACGAAATCAATGACATCGCCCTGATCGGCACCGTCCACCCGGAACTTGGCCCCGGATACGACCTCTGGGTGGGTGGCGGCTTGTCCGCCAGCCCGCGGCTGGGCGAGCGGCTCGGCGCCTTCGTCACCGAAGAGCAAGCGCCAGATGTCTGGGAAGGCATTGTCTCGATTTTCCGCGATTACGGCTTCCGCCGCCTGCGCAACCGTGCGCGCCTGAAGTTCCTGCTGGCCGAATGGGGCACCGAGAAAATGCGCCAGGTGCTGCAGGACGAATACCTGGGCTATGAGCTGCCCGACGGCCCGTTGCCTGTCCAGCCGACCGAGGCCGGGGACCACAGCGGAGTGAACGAGCAGAAGGACGGCAAGTTCTACATCGGGCTGACTGCTCCAGCAGGGCGAGTCTCGGGCACCTCGCTGACCGCTCTGGCTGATCTGGCTGAGGCACACGGATCCACCCGGCTGCGCACCACCCCGCACCAGAAGATCATTGCGCTGGACATCGCCGAAGACCAGGTCAAGGACTTTGTCGGTGCGGCCCGAGGCCTGGGGCTGGAAGCGTACCCGAGCCTGTTCAAGCGTTCGGCGATCGCCTGCACCGGTATCGAATTCTGCAAGCTGGCGATCGTGGATACCAAGGACACCATGATCGACGCCGTGGCAAAAATCGAAGATCGCCTGGCCGACCATGAGGGCAAGCTGCCGCGCCAGCTGTCGCTGCACGTGAATGGCTGCCCGAACTCGTGCGCCCGCATCCAGACCGCCGACTTGGGCTTCAAGGGCCAGCTGATCACCAATGAGCAAGGTGAACAGGTTTCCGGCTTCCAGGTGCACCTGGGCGGGACCCTGGCCGGTTTCGAAAATGGCGAAGCGGCCCTGGGCCGCACGGTCCGCGGCCTGAAAGTCGCTGCCGATGAACTCCCCGAATATGTAGAACGCGTTGTCAAGAACTACTCGGCTTCCGCCACAGAAGGCGAGTCTTTCGCCGCCTGGGCCCACCGAGCCGAAGAGGATGAACTGAAATGAGCCAGCAGACCCCTAACCGCACCCGCAGCGAAGCAGAACTGCGCGAAATCGCACGGCTCGGAGCTGAAGAGCTGGCGTGGGATGCCAGCGCCGCGGAGGTTGTCGCCTTTGCCGCCAAGCACTTTGACGCCAGCGAAGTAGCCGTGGCCTGCTCCATGGCTGATGCGGTGCTTCCGCAAGTCGTTGCCGAGCAGCTTCCGAAGGTCGATGTTCTCTTCCTCGACACCGGCTACCACTTTGTCGAAACCCGCAGCACCCGCGATGAGGTGGCCCGCGTCCTGGACGTGAACATTGTCGATGTCCTTCCCGAGCTCACCGTGGCCGAACAGGATGCAAAATATGGCAAGGACCTTTTTGCCAGCAATCCGGCGCAGTGCTGCCAGATGCGCAAGGTGGACCCGCTGGCCAAGTCCCTGGGCGGATACAGTGCCTGGTTCACCGGGGTCCGCCGCGACGAGGCTCCCACGCGAACCAATACTCCGCTGGTGGCTTTTGACGAAAAGAACGGGCTGGTCAAGTTCAACCCCTTGGCACCGTGGAGCTTTGACGAGCTGATCGACTACGCCACCGACAAGCAGGTCCCCGTGAACCTGTTGCTGTCCAACGGCTACCCATCCATCGGTTGCGAACCGTGCACCCGGCCCGTTGCCGAGGGCGAAGATCCTCGTGCTGGCCGATGGGCCGGGCTGAACAAGACCGAATGCGGCATCCACATCTAAGGAGCAAGCCATGACCATTACCGCTAACGCCCCCACCGGCACCCAGCGCAGCGTACTGGACGCCCTGGAAGCTGAATCCATCCACATCATCCGTGAAGTCCTCGCCGAATTCGAGAAGCCAGGTCTGCTCTTCTCCGGCGGCAAGGACTCCGTGGTGGTCCTGCACCTGCTGGCAAAGGCCGTCGCTCCACTGCGCGTGCCGATCCCGGTGGTGCATATCGACACCGGCCACAACTTTGCCGAAGTCCTGAACTTCCGCGATTCGGTAGTCGAAAAGTACGGGCTGAACCTTGTGGTCGGCTCCGTGCAGGAGTACATCGACCGCGGCGAGCTGACCGAGCTGCCAGATGGCACCCGCAACCGCCTGCAGACCCGTGTCCTGCTGGACACCATCGAAAACAACGGTTTCGATGTCGTCTTCGGCGGCGCCCGCCGCGACGAGGACAAGGCCCGCGCCAAGGAGCGCATCCTGTCGCTGCGCGACGAATTCGGCGTTTGGGATCCGCGCAACCAGCGCCCGGAAATCTGGAGCCTGTACAACGGCCGCCACGAGCCGGACTGGCATGTGCGCGCCTTCCCGATTTCCAACTGGACCGAACGCGATATCTGGGCCTACATCCAGCGCGAAAACATCGAGCTGCCATCGATCTACTTTGCGCATTGCCGCCAGGTCTTTGAACGGGACGGCATGTGGCGGGCGCTGACCCCGGTGAGCCAGCCCAATGATGACGAGCCGGTGATCATCAAGCAGGTGCGCTACCGCACCGTGGGCGACGCCAGCTGCACCGGAGCTGTGCTCTCGGCCGCCGACACCGTAGGTAAGGTGCTCGACGAACTGGCCATCGCCACCGTCACCGAACGCGGGGCTACCCGCGCCGATGACCGCATTTCCGCCGCGGGAATGGAAGACCGCAAGACCGAAGGGTACTTCTAAAATGACCACCACACTATTGCGCATCGCTACTGCAGGGTCGGTAGACGACGGCAAATCCACTTTGGTCGGACGGCTCTTGCACGATGCCAAGGCGATCCTTGCCGATTCCCTGGATGACATTGCCCGCACCAGCGCCGAGCGGGGCTTCGGCGGGTCCGATGGCACCTTGGACCTGGCCCTGGTGACCGATGGCCTGCGCGCCGAACGCGAGCAGGGCATCACCATCGACGTGGCCTACCGCTACTTCTCCACCGACAAGCGTTCCTTCATCCTCGCGGACTGCCCTGGGCACGTTCAGTACACCCGCAACACCGTCACCGGCGCCTCCACTGCGGATGTTGCCATCGTACTGGTGGACGCCCGCAATGGCGTCCTTGAGCAGACCCGCCGCCACCTTGGCGTGCTCGCCTTGCTGCGCGTTCCCAACCTGGTTGTGGCAGTGAACAAGATGGATCTGATCGGGTGGGATGAGCAGGCCTTTGGCGCCATCGAAGCCGAAGTCCTGTCGCTGGCTTCGGAGCTGGGCCTCCAGTCAACCACTGTTATCCCGGTCTCTGCGCTGCAGGGCGATAATGTGGTTGAACCATCCCAGGCGGCTCCGTGGTATGCCGGACCCACCCTGCTGGGCCTGCTCGAAGAACTGGAACCGAAACTCGGCAGCGGCACCGCACGCCTGGATGTCCAGTACGTCATTCGCCCGCAGGGCGCCCTCGCTCCAGGCCTGGATCCGGAAGCCTACCGCGATTACCGCGGATATGCCGGAACCCTGGTCGACGGCACCTTGAACGTGGGGGATGCCGTGCAGGTGCTCTCCAACGGCCAGCCAGCAGCCAGCCGGGTCAAGGCCATCAGCACCCCTGCCGGTCCAGCCCAGAGCGCTCAAGGCGGCGAGGCGGTTGTTGTCGAGCTGGAATCGGACGTGGACATTGCCCGCGGCGACACCATCGTGGCCGGTGAACTGCCTGCGGCACAGCGCGAATTCCAGGCGAACATCTGCGTCTTGGATCCGGTAAAGCTCACCAGCGGCCAGCGACTGCTGATCAAGCATGGAACCAAGGTAGCCGCAGCCAAGTTGTCGACCATTGATTACGTGATCAACGTGGCCGACTATTCGCAGCAGCCAGCCGAATCCCTGGAACTCAACGACCTGGGCCGGATCACCCTGCGCAGCCAAGCTGCCTTGGCAATTGAACAGTACGCCTCCTCGCGTACCGGCGGCAGCTTCTTGCTGATCGATCCAACCACGGGTCGAACGCTGGCCGCGGGGATCATCGAGGAAAAACATGAAGCGGCCTGAAACTGCTGAACCGGCAAGGCATGGCAATCGTGTGCGCTTGACGGCCCATGGTCCCGAGGCGGGATACGGCGGCAGGTTTCTTGGGCTTGCAGGCGTAGGGGTGCTCGCTGCCCTGGCAGTGGTCACGGCCTTGTTGCCCGGGCCCAGCGACGAGCAGGCGCAAGCTGCGGATCTTGGACCCGCAGCCGAACTGAAGGTCGGCTACTTCGCGAACCTGACGCATGCTCCAGCCCTGATTGCCCAATCCGACGGAATTCTTCAGGACGCGGTGCAAGAAGACGGAACCAAGGTGCAGAGCCAGGTTTTTAATGCAGGACCCGCAGCAGTGGAAGCCCTGAACTCCGGTGCCATTGACGCGGCATACCTGGGGCCAAACCCGGCGTTGAACAGCTACCTCTCCAGCCACGGCGAATCATTGCGGGTGGTATCTGGCGTAGCCTACGGCGGTGCCAGCCTCGTGGTGAACGACCAGATCAACAGCCCAGGGCAACTGGCTGGCAGCAACCTGGCTAGCCCGCAGTTTGGCGGCACCCAGGACGTGGCGTTGCGAAATTACCTCAACGGGCTGGAGCTGAACCAGGACGCAACCGTCACACCGAGTTCCAATGGCACGGTGGCCCAGCTATTTGGCCGCGGAGAAATCGATGGCGCTTGGCTTCCTGAGCCTTATGCGTCGCTGCTGGTGGAAAAGTACGACGGCCATCGCCTGGTCAATGAGTCGCAGCTGTGGCCTGACGGAAAATTCCCGACGACAGTTTTGGCTGTTTCCCAGGACTTCCTGGCAAGCCATCCGGAAACAGTCCAGAAATTGGTGGATGCCAATACAGAGGCAATCAGCTGGTTGAACCACGCGGATGAAAAGCAAAAGCTCGAGGCCGTGCAATCCGCTTTGGTGAAGGCCAATGGAAGTTCGTTTGATGAGTCAGTGATCGCTTCTGCGCTGAAACAGATTTCATTCAGCGAAGATCCATTGCCTGAAACCTACCAAACGCTGGTGGACCATGCGGCCGCTGTTGGCGTTGGCTCCACGGGTGATGCACAAGGGCTTGTCGACACTCGCTTTCTCTACCAACAGGAGCGGTAATGGGAGTTCTACTCAATGAAGTATCGCTGAGCTATCCTGGCACGGGGCTGGTCATTGACCGGCTCAGCGCTGAAATTGAAGATGGCGAATTCATTGCAGTTCTCGGCGCCTCCGGATGCGGGAAATCCTCCTTGCTGAATATGATCGCCGGCTTGCTGGCGCCGAGTTCTGGATGGCTGGAAGTACCTGAAGACGGGGCCGCCTTCATGTTCCAGGACGCAAACTTGTTGCCTTGGCTGACTGCCAGCCAAAACGTCGACTTGGCCTTGAAGCTTGCCGGTTACCCGGTAGAGAAGCGGCCAGCACGAGTTGAAGAATTGCTGGATCTTGTTCAGCTGGGGCACGCCAGCAGCAAAAAGCCCCACGAGCTGTCCGGCGGCATGCGCCAGCGGGTAGCCCTGGCCAGGGCTCTGGCACAGGACCGGCAGGTCTTGCTGATGGATGAGCCTTTCGCGGCGCTGGATGCCATTACCCGCGACATGCTCCATGAACAGCTGCGCGCCTTGTGGGAGCAAACGGGAAAGACGATCATCTTCGTTACGCACAATGTGCGCGAGGCAATTCGGCTGTCCGGACGGATCCTGGTGCTCTCTTCGCATCCGGGACGAATTCTGGAAACCCGCCGGATCACCGACGAATTACGCCAGGACCCGGCCCAAGCGGCCGCACTGGCAGATGAACTAACCACGATTTTGAGAAAGGAGCAACGGAAGCATGAGCTCACTGACCGAGTCTCCAACTGAGTTGAAGCCATTGCAGCATTCAAAGCTGCGCCAGCGCAGCCGCCTGGACGCAGTGGTCGCACCGTTGCTCACCGTGGTGGTACTGATTAGCTTGTGGCAGATCATTTCTTGGGCCAGCCCGCTGCGCGAGGATCTCTTCCCGGGCCCGCTGGCTGTCGCCCAGAAGCTTCCACAGCTGCTCTCCGACGGATCGCTGCTTTCAGCGGTGGCCACATCGCTATTCCGTGCCATTAGCGGATTCGCTATCGCGGTGGTCGTTGCGACCCCTGTGGCGTTGCTCCTGGCCCATCAGCCTTTGCTGCGCAAAGGTGTCGGCCCGCTGGTATCGGCGATGCAGGTATTGCCATCCATCGCGTGGGTTCCAGCGGCAATCATCCTCTTCGGATTGAGCGACGCAACCATTTACACGGTTTTGCTGCTCGGCGCGATCCCGTCCATCATCAACGGGCTGCTCGCCGGAATCGACATGATCCCGGCACAGTACAAGGCGTTGTCCAAGGTGCTTGGCGCCTCCAAATGGGAACATGTCATGCACATTGAGCTGCCAGCTGCCATGCCAGGCTATGTTGCAGGATTGCGCCAAGGGTGGGCCTTCGCCTGGCGCTCGCTGATGGCGGCCGAATTGATCGCGGTGGGCGGCTCGCTGGCCCTCGGCGTAGGCTCGCTGTTGCAGCGTGGACGCGACCTGGCAGATCTGCCATTGGTCATGCTGGTGATCCTGACCATCCTGCTGGTTGGCGTGTTGATCGAATTAGTATTCTTTGCTCCGATTGAACGCAAGCTTTTGCGTGATCGCGGCATGAGCCGAACTGGAGACAACAATGGCTAAAGGACATATCACCCTCATTGGCGGTGGCCCCGGTGATCCAGAATTGATCACCGTCGCCGGCTACAAAGCGCTTTTGTCCGCCGATGTGGTTTTGGCTGACCGGCTTGGCCCCACCGCATTGCTTGCCGACTTATCCGATGACGTCCTGGTGATCAACGTGGGCAAGTCGCCTGGCTGCCACGTGAAGACCCAGGATGAGACCAACGAGCTTTTGGTCAAGCACGCGCTTGAAGGAAAGCACGTGGTCCGCCTTAAAGGCGGAGACCCCTTTGTCTTGGGTCGCGGCGGGGAAGAGATGCTCTACGCCGCCGAATACGGGATTTCCACGCGCGTGATTCCCGGAATCACCAGCGCCATTTCGGTTCCCGGCGCTGCCGGCATCCCGGTGACGCACCGTGGAATCGCTGCGGGATTCACCGTAGTGAGCGGCCATGCCGAACTGGCCGACGTGCCGATTCGCTCCGATCACACCCTTGCGGTGCTGATGGGAGTATCAAATTTGGCACTAATTGTTGAGACATTGCTTACCCGAGGTTTGCCGTCAAGTACGCCAATTGCGATAGTTGAGCGAGGTTACTCACAGACGCAGCGCACAACTATCGGTACGCTAGAAGAGATTGTAGTGCGCGCCCGCAAGGCCGCAGTGGCGAATCCGGCCGTCATCGTCATCGGTGATGTCGTTCGGCTAGCCCCGGAAGCCTCCGACCAACTGGTAGACCTCCTGCCGCTAGAGAACGCCGATGCCACCGAGCCGGCCTCATTCGTTGACTAAGAAAGAGAAGTTGTTTGATGAGTGAAATTATCGTCCCTGATCACCTGGCCTCCCGGGCACTGCGCGTGGCCATCGTTGGCGCCGGTCCTGCAGGCATCTACGCAGCAGACCTGCTGAACAAGAGCCAGCCAGTGTCCAGCGGTGAACTGAAACTGCACGTCGACCTCTTCGATGAGCTGCCCACCCCTTTCGGCCTGATCCGCTACGGCGTATCCCCGGATCACCCGCGCATCAAGGGCATTATCAACGCGCTGCACAAGGTGCTCGACAATGACTGGATCAATTTCTACGGCAATGTCGGCCTGGGCCGAGACATCAGCCTCGACGACCTGCACGCACGCTACGATGCAGTGATCATCTCCACCGGCGCCCAGAAGGACGCCGACCTGAACATCCCGGGCATCGACTACGAAGGCTCCTTCGGCGGCGCTGACTTCGTTTCCTGGTATGACGCGCACCCGGATGCAGACAAGAACTGGGACCTGTCGGCCAAGGAAGTTGCTGTTATCGGCAACGGCAACGTGGCCCTCGACGTCGCTCGCATTCTCTCCAAGCACGCTGACCAGCTGCTGGAGACCGAAATCCCAGAGCATATCTACCAGCAGCTGAACGACTCGGCCGTCACCGACGTCCACGTCTTCGGCCGCCGCGGACCAGCCCAGGTGAAGTTCACTCCTCTGGAACTGCGCGAACTGTCGCACTCCAAGGATGTAGACATCGTGCTGTACCCGGAGGACTTCGAATTCGACAAGGCTTCGGACGAAGCCATGAAGACGAATAACCAGACCAAGACCATGGTTTCGACCTTGACCAACTGGCTCATTGAGCAGGAAGAACGCGAAGAGGCACCAAGTGCTTCACGCCGCCTGCACCTGCACTTCCTGCAGTCACCCGTCGAGGTTCTCGGTGAAGACGGCAAGGTCACCGGCCTGAAGGTGGAACGCAACGAATTGGACGGCAACGGCGGTGCCCGCGGCACCGGCGAGTTTGTCGAATACCCGCTGCAGGCCATCTACCGCGCCGTAGGCTACTTCGGCTCGGCCGTTGACGACATTGAGTACGACGGCGCCAACGGTGTACTGCCAAACATCGAAGGCCGTGTTCTTGACGCTGCCGGAACCCACGTTCCGGGCCTCTACGCGACTGGCTGGATCAAGCGTGGCCCAATCGGCCTGATCGGCCACACCAAGGGCGATGCCCTGGAGACCATCACCCACCTGCTTGAGGACCTGAGTCAGCTGGCTGAGCCTGAATCCTCGCAGCAGATCGCAGAGCTGCTTGAAAGCCGCGGTGTGGACTTCTCGGATTGGGATGGCTGGAAGACCCTGGATGAACGCGAGAAGGAACTCGGCGCAGCCGAAGGCACCGTCTCCACTCGCTTCGGTGACATCACCCGTGACCGAATCAAGGTTGTCGAGCGCGAGGCCATGATGGAATTCTCTCGCGCAAAAAAATTAGCTGAGAGCCTGTAAGTCTCACCCCAGGCTCTGAACCTCAATGGCGGTGGCTGCTGGCAATAATTTGCTGGCAGCCACCGCCATTGGTGTAACTAGTCATTCGGAGCGACTTCTGCGAGTATTGGAATGAAATCCCGTTGTTTTTGACTCGCAGGCGCACTTAATTGACGGGCGCCGGAAGTTCTCGACCTTTCTTGGATGGGTAGAATGGGTATCTTGCAAAAAGCCGCTGCCGATGTTGAGCAGTTACTCTTAAGCGTTGGCATTGAACCAATGGTGGCATGTCACATCGGCCAGGCAGCCTATTTGAATGGGCGTAATCGCACTATGGATTGCCCGGAACCGGTGCGGAAAAAATCTGAGGTTGCGTGGATAGCGCAGCAAGTAGCCGAGCTGGCTAGACAAAATCAAGCTATCGTTGAACTGTCCTATATATCATTTTCAGCGTATCGGCTCATTTTTGGTGATGAGGCCGCCTTTAAATTGGAATTGAGTTTTCAGCCGGAGGACGAAGAAGGTGAGCCTATGCAAGGGCAAGTTCGTGATTCGACTGAGGATCAAGCAAAACATGGAAATATTGAGTTGCTAAAAGAGCACTACTCAGCATTTCAGGGCATTACTCGTGATGTACTTAGCGCCACCTACCAATACGACGAAAACTTTGATGTTGTTGAGGGTCATACTCTGTCAACGGACTTCGAAGTCGGTAGGTCCGAGGCAATACGCGAACAGCTAGATTTGTGGATTAGCTTGGGTGAAACGTGCCAAGCGCACTTTGTGGACCATCCGAGGAATGGCGGAGATCCAGATGCCGTGGATCCTTGCGCGATGCCTTGCTATTTATTGAATACAAACGGAAGTGTGACTGAGGGTTTATTGTTTCAAAATAATGAAACTGTTAGCTTCTTTACGACGTACGACTTCGCAGGAATCCCTTTCGGCCTCAGTGCCCCCCTTGATTTGCGTATTGATTCAGTTCTTTCCTTGGCGTGTTTTATGGATGAAGGATTCATCGATGAGTATGGTTCAAGTTGGGACAATATTATGACGGTTGAGTCTGATGAAATGTTTGGAATAAATTTCATTTATGCAACAGGTGAGAGCTACCACCTCATTTTTTCCCGAGAGATGATAGCTGCGAATGAATATGGCACAGCATTCATTAACGCAATTTCTTTTTTCGATGTTCTTGATCAAAGGATTTTTCCGCGCTACGGGAAATGTGACCCTGTGAAGTTTATTATAAATGTCAAGTAGGTTATAAAGAATCTGACAAGTATTTGCTTTTGGTATAAGTTACTTTTGTAATCTGATTCATGTTTCGGTGGATTGATTGGTTGTAAAATTTGCGATCGCGAGTTTGAAATGGCTCTGCAGAGTTGACGATGTAAACGCGTTCTAGAGTCGACGGTCGCCGACAGTACCGGGCTGAAGTATCGCGCCTGATTGCCTGAATCCCAAGTTGATATCCCGCAGATACTTCTTCCATTTATTAATAGCTTCAGTAGGACAATTCTTACTGCCAATAAGTTCGCAGTAGGCCGCGACAATCATTCGTCCTCCTGCGCAGGGAGACGCCGAGCGTCTTCTACTTCGGTAACACTTTGGCGGCGCCTTCCTGTCGTTCTCAGAGTTTAGTTGTTCCTCCGATCACCGCTCATCCTCATGCTTCTTCTGTCCGTCTGCACCAACCAACTCTGGTAAGCACTTAAGCCCAACTACATCGGTTTCTGTCCCGGCTCGTTGAATAAGTCATCAGGCCTGTCTTCTATCCGGTTATAGGAAGCGAGTGATAGAACGGTAGTCAGCGGATATCGGCACCTACTACACTGCGGCGAAGCATGATGAACAGCAAGATCATGCCTGCAGTGATCGACATGTGGCCAAGACCGGCGACGCCCGAAATCATCTTGGAAGACTCCATGCCTAGTACGGTCATAGAGCCGTGGGTGAGCTGCATTCCCGCGGTCAGGATTACTCCTGCGTTGTAGGTGCCCATGAACCAGGCAAAGAGCTTGCGGTGCTTGCTTAGCCCGAAGGACTTCTCCAGCAGCAATACCAGCAGCAGCATGATGAAGCCCAGAACCAGCAGGTGGGTGTGCACCACCGAAAGCTGGGTCCACTGTCCCTCGGGGAAGCCATTGATCTTGGTGAATTCGCGGTAGAAAAGACCTGAAGCAACGCCGAGGAGCATGTAGGCGAAGGAGAAATTAACGAGATTACGCATCGATTTTGCTTTCTTTCTGAATGGCTGGTTGTGCAAAAGACTTGGCGGGCGGGGAAGCTTTGCCAAAGATTGGATGCTTTCCTGAGCCCAGGACAGCGAAGAGCGCGGGCAGCATCAGTGTTCGAACCACGAAAGTATCGAGCAGGACGCCGAGCCCGACTATCAAGCCCAGCTGGCCCAGAACCGTCAGCGGCAAGGTTGCCAGGGCCGCGAACACGCCAGCCAACACGAGTCCGGCACTGGTAATGACTGATCCCGTGCGGCTAGCTGCCATGACGACCGCCTCACGCAGATCCAGTGCCTGTGAGTCTTGGCGCACACGCTGCGTCAGGAATATCGTGTAGTCCACGCCAAGGGCTACCAGGAAGACGAAGGCCAAGAGCGGCACTTGGACATCCAGTGCGTCAGCCTCGAAGAATACCGAGGAAACCAGGGAGCCGAGGCCAACAGCAGCGGCAGCGCTGAGCAGATTTGCCAACTCCAAGGCCAGGGCGGTGCGCCACGAGCGGGTGAGCCAGCCGAGCATCACGAAGCAGATGGCCATGATCAGCGGGGCAACGAGGTACAGGTCGCGCAAGTGCATCTGGTGGGAATCCAGCTGTTCGGCGCTCTGCCCGCCCATCAGCACTTGTCCTCTGCCGATTGCTGCCGCGGTATCGCGCAGATCTTCCACCAGATCCTGGGCGTGGGCGGAGCTGGGATCTACAGCCGGAATGACGGTGAACTGCTGCCACGCGGTCTTCCCGAGCTGATGGACCTCGCCCACACGCTTGACGTTCGCGACGCTTGAGAGATCATGGCGCAGTACCTCGGTATCGATGTCTTGCGCCAATACCGTGATCGGCTGTGTTTCACCGGCGGGGAAGTGCTCAGCGAGAGTCTGCATGGCGTTGGTTGATTCGGTGGCCGTGCGGAACTGCTGGGCCTGGTCCAAGCCAATGCGCGTCCCGGTCAGCGCACCGGCAAGAACCAGGAGCAAAACCGCCAGCGCCGCGAGGTTCAGCCCCGGGCGATTCATCACAGAACGAGCGGCACGACCGAAGAAGTTTTCCTTCTTGGCTTCCTGACCTGGACGAGGAATCAAAGGCCAGAAGGCATTGCGGCCGCACATGGCCAAGACCGGAGGCAGGAGGAATAGCGCGAAGACCGCAGCGATCAGTAAGCCAGCAGCGCAAACGATGCCCAATCCGCGGGTATCTTCCATGGCAGCCAGTCCCAGAGTGAGCAGTGCCAAAACCACGGTCAGGTTGGAAGTCAGGATGGCTTCAAAGCTGGATGCCCACGCCCTGGATAGCGCCTGGCGAGGATCGGCGCTTTTGTGCAGCTCATCGCGATAGCGGGAGATCAGGAGCAAGGCGTAATTGGTGCCCGCGCCGAAGACCAAAACGCTGAGCACCCCGGAGTCGAAGTGCAGATCGAAGGCGTTGCCCAGCAAATTGGCTACCAGCGAGGCGCTGCGATCGGCGATGGCAATCACGACCAGCGGGATCAGCCAGAGCACCGGCGAACGGTAGGTGAGGATCAGCAGGACTGCCACGATGCCGACGGTCACGGCCAGCAGGGTGAAATCAGCCCCCGCGAAGGCATTGGTGATGTCCACCGCGAATGCGGTGGAACCTGTGACCTGCAGCGCCATCCCATCGGCGCGATGGTCCTGGACCCAGTCGCGGATCTCGTTGAGCTTCTCACGATCGGCTTGATCTGAGACCGTGCCCCAGGTCAGCGGAACCATCGCTGCCTGCTGGTCCTCGCTGGCCAAGGTGCGTCCTGCGGTGACCCCGACGTCGTGGCTCAGTGCCGTGCTGCGCTGGTCCAGGGACGCCATGTCGGCGTTGCCCAAGACCTGGCCATCGGGGCGGTTGGCCACCAGCAGGGCCGAGCTCTGGGAATCGGTGGTGTTGGCCTCCAGCAGTTCGGCGACCTGCGCCGAATCCGAGCCGTCGACCAGGGAACTGGCCGAACGGGCGGGAGCCTGGATGCTGCTCAGGGCTCCGAAGAGCACCAGGACCACTGCAAAAACTGCGGCGGCCCAGATGCGGGCACCGCGGCGGCTGGTCAGCGAATCGCCGACCCGGGAGATAACTGGAACTTTCATAGTTCCAGTCAACGAAAATTTACGGGTTCAGCCATCGTGGAAAGAGGTGAATAAAAGATCAACCGAAAGGTTGAGAGCACCTCTGGCGTGTCGGCCACACGATAATCGACGCTACAGCAATCCGGCCTCGCGGGCTTTATTAATTGCGTCGGTTCGCGTCCTCGCCTGAAGCTTGTCGAAAATGTGCACCAAGTGCGTTTTGACCGTCGCTTCAGAGACAAACAAGGACTTGGCGATTTGCTTGTTGCCGGCCCCGGTTGCCAGCTGCACGAGAACATCGCGCTCTCGTGCGGTCAGCTCCGCTTTGGCCCGACGCATGCCCTCAACCACACGGCGGGTCATTTCCGGGGCCAGAACCATGAGACCCGCGGCAGCTTGGCGCAAGGACTCGACGATGGTTTGGGCGCTGACGTCCTTGAGCAGGTAACCGCAGGCACCGGCCTCAATGCACGCCAGAATCTCCACATCCTTGTCAAAAGTAGTCAAGATCAGCACCTGTGGCGCGCGGGGCAGCCGTCTGATGCTTGCCGTTGTCTGGGCGCCATTCATCCCTGAACCCAGTCTCAGGTCGCAGAGCACAACGTCAATTTGCTGATCTTTGGCGAATTCAACGGCTTCTTCTCCGGTGGAAACTTCGCCCACGACCTGGATATCGCCGTAATTTTCGAAAAGCGCTCTCAACCCGGTGCGAACAATCGGGTGATCGTCCACCAACAGGATGCGGATCATGGTTTGTCCTTTCGTGCCCGAAGAGGCAGATGGGCGCACAAGGCGGTGCCGTCTCCAGCAGCGCTTTCCACTTCCAGTCCGCCGCCAAGTTCAATGAGGCGTCGGTTCATCGCCGTGAGGCCAAAGCCTCCCACCTGCGTATTTGGCAATAGCCGACCGGCCGGGGGAGTGAAGCCAATACCGTCATCCACGATATCCAGGCGTACCTCGTCATCGCTGAAACTCAAGCTCAAGACGACCTTTGTGGCTTGCGCATGCCGGCGAACATTGGACAGCGCCGACTGGGCCGTCCTCAACAGGGCAATTTGAACACTGGGGTCCAATAGCGGCAATCCAGGCTCAATATCCAGAGCGGATTCAACACCGGAGTCGCTGCTGAAGTTCTCAAGGACGCGAGAAAGGGCTCCGGCGAGCGCCTGCGAATCAAGTTCAGCAGGTGCCAGGGCGGCAATGATTCTGCGCAGGTCGTTGAGTGCCTGCGCGGATAGCTGGTCGATACGTTGCAGCGCCTCTTGCGCCGCACCGGCGTTGCTGGCGCCCGTGGCGGCCTTGGCATGCAAGCCGATGGACGATAGCTGCTGGGCGATAGTGTCGTGGATTTCCCGGGCTAGGCGTGTGCGCTCGGCCGCGATTCCTGCTTCACGCTGGGAACGGGCCAAATCCTCTTGGAGCGCGGCCATTTCCTGTTGGGCTCTCATCAATGAATTGACCAAGGACGTTCGTTCTTGGGCGTCCCGTTCCATCTGCAGGTAGCCTCGCGAAATGCCCCAGGCAAAAAGGCCGCCGACCAATGGACCTGCTGCAGATGCAAGGCTGAGCTGCGTGTGGTGCAGGTAGGGTGCGAGCAAGGTGAAGGCATAAACCACAACGGACCACAGTACTGAAGGCAGGAATGGCAGCTGGTGTCCTATGAGCAGCCAAAGGCTGAAGGCCAGCCACATGAATTCAGCCGAAATCAAGAGGCTTGCTATCCAGATTCCCAGCAGGAGCGCCAACCACCACGTGGGTTTGGGGAAGATCCTGTTCTTGGCATGCGGGATGAATCCTGCGCTGTACCAGGCGCCGAAGAGCAGCGAGATGAGAATTGCCGGCAGCGCATTGTTTTGCGCCGAAACTTGTCGCAGCAGCGCGATGACAAGCAGGATGGCCGTCACCAGATGCTGTCCCCAGCGCAGCACCCTTGGCGAGGCCAAGGAGTGCTGCTGATTCTGGGTCTGAACCCATCCTGGCTCCGTAGTACTCATGGATGCCAGCCTACCTAAAGGGAGCGTGGCCTATTGCTCGGTGAGCACCACCAGTTGAGCTGTTGCCCTGGTCATGGCCACGTACCTGCGGACAGCGCCACCCAAGCCTGTTCCGAAGGACTGTGGCTGGCAGACGAGTACCAGGTCGAATTCCAGCCCCTTGGCGTTCTCCGGCGATAGCACGCTGACCCTGCTGGGCGCACGGAAATTAGGGGCTCCGATGACGGCTGCCGTGCCCTGGGCATTCTCGGCCAGCCAATGATCCAGAATTGTTCCGAGTTCTGTGAGCCGGGCGTACTTTACTGGCGCACCGTCTAGGCGCAATGATCGCGGCACGTTCGCTTCTGGCAGGTGGGCCAGGATCTGCTCTGCGGCAGCCTCCATAATCTGCGCGGTGCCTCGGTAGTTGACGTGTAGCGGGGATACGGTGATGTCGCGAATGCCGACCTGGGCCAGCCGCTGTTCCCATGTCATCCTGAAGCCGTCGACGGCCTGGGCCCTATCGCCCACAATGGTCAGGCTTCCTGAGGGGCAGCGCCTTTGGACCATCGCCCACTGGGCATCGGTCAAATCTTGCGCTTCATCGATGATGACATGTGAAAAAGGTCCACTGTAGCCGTCTGAGGCCACATGGCTCTCCAGGCCTTGGGCAAGCAGTTGCTCCTGAAGGTCTTGGTGCATGAGCTGGGACGACAGGTCTTCTTTGTCGTCAGCCGAAGCCATCAGGTCATCAATCACGTTTTTCCACCGCTTGCGCTCGGCAGCTATGCGCGATTGCTCATCGAGATGTTTCGATTCGCTGTGTGGGTCGCCAATGAGGAAGCGGGCAAGGTCAATCAGGGGGATATCTGATGCGGTCCATGCCCCGGCTGCCGGATTTGCCAGCAGCTTTGCAATTTCTTCACTGCCGAGTTCTCGGCCGCTATAGCGGAGCAGCGCTGGCGTCGAATACAGGGCCTTGAGGAGATTGAGCGGATCCAACACGGGCCAGTGCTCATCTAGCAACCCGTTCAGCGCTGTACTTCGCGCCAACTCTGCGCGCAGCAGCGGCTCATCGTCATCGGCACTGGCAACTTGGGGAAGCAGCTGGTCTATGAGGGCTTCGCGCAATTGGATGCGTGCTTCATTGTGCGGGGTATCGTGATCAATCATGGCAGCGGCATCGCGCCACAGCTGCGATGTCACGGTGGCTTGAGCTTCTGCAAGGTCGATGAGCACGTCGGCGGAAGGCGGTTCTTCAAAGACCAGCACTGCCCGCTTGATTGTGTCCAGCATTGCCAAGCTGGATTTTATGCGGTGGACTTCTTGGTCCGGTTCCACAAGCACGCCATCGCCATTCGAAACTATATTCGAAAGCGTTGAAATGAGCACTTCGTCCTCACCGAGATTCGGAAGAATGTCAGAGACATAGGCGGAATAGGCTTCATGCGGGCTGACCACCAAAATTCTGCCACCTTGGCTGCGAAGCCGCGGATCCGCGTACAGCAAATAAGCTGCGCGATGCAGGGCAACCACCGTCTTGCCGGTACCAGGTCCTCCATCCACGACCAAGGCGCCTTGCGAGCCGCTTCGGATGATTGCATCTTGATCCGACTGGATGGTGGAAAGCACGTCCTGCATTTTTGGTGAACGCTTGCTGCCAAGGGACGCAAGAAATGATGAGTGGTCATCCAAGCGGGCATGGGAAGCCAGCTGGGAAGAATCGAACACTTCGTCCCAATAGTCGGAAATGCGTTGCCGGCGCCAACGATAGCGACGGCGTATCGCCAGGCCGTAATTCTTTTCGTGCGTCGCAGCGAAAAACGGTTCTGCTGCCGGGGCGCGCCAATCAATCATCAGCTGCTTGCCGTGTTCATCGCTCAAGCCCAGGCGGCCCACGTAGAGGCGCTCGCCGGTCTCAGTCAGTTCCATGAATCCCAAGCAGGCGTATGGGCCCATGCGGTCTAGCTGGCGCAGCCGCCGAGCCGATTCACCGAGTTCGACATCGCGTTCAAGGGATTGCTGCAGAATGCCGGCCTGGTCTTTTCCTCGTGCGGCGATGCGCTCGATCAATTCGGCACGGAGCTGCTCAATCCGCGCTGCGATTTCGCAGAGCCGTTGCTGGTCTTGTTCGGTATTGGCAGGGCTCTCTGATGATGGACTTGGCTGGACGGCATCGAAGTAGCTGGTATTTGAGGTTTTGGCAGGCACGCGGGCTCCCTGAAGTGGCTGGCTTTCGTGGCGAAGATATCGATTATGGACCATATGCGGGGCCTTGCGGCAAGGCCCCCTCAACGCGCTATTCTGAAAATGCAGGGATTGTTGTTTTGGGTTTTCCAGTCAGGTTGCTGTGAGCCTGAACTCACTTGCGATCCCTGGGATTCTGGTGAATGTCCACCACGGGCATCACGCGGTACGATATAAGGACTGCGACTTTGACCCGGCTATCACCGGCGAGTCTTCGGAAGAACAGCGTTCCGCATTGACGGGAACCACCTAGTAGAACCGAACGGGACCAGCCCGTCACAGCTGATGATAAGTGGTTCTCCACCATCTGGTGGGGGATAAGCGGGGTGGTACCGCGGCTTAACTGCCGTCCTCGTAGGCAAGGAATTATCGACCCTACGCTTGAAGGACGGCCCATTCGATGAGCTTCTACCCGAAGGTCACTACTGACCCAACCGGTTCGACCCCGGCTTCACCGCGCTTCCCTGAACTTGAGAAGCGCGTCCTCGAATACTGGAAGAACGACGACACTTTCCAGGCCTCCATCGACCAGCGCGAGGGCGAAGAATTCGTCTTCTACGATGGCCCTCCCTTTGCCAACGGGCTGCCGCACTACGGCCACCTGCTCACCGGCTACGTCAAGGACCTGGTCGCCCGCTACCAGACCCAGCGCGGCAAGCGCGTCGAGCGCCGCTTCGGCTGGGACACCCACGGCCTGCCCGCCGAGCTGGAAGCCATGAAGCAGCTGGGCATGACCGACAAGAAGCAGATCGAAGCCATGGGCATCGACAAGTTCAACGATGCCTGCCGCACCTCGGTGATGAAATACGCCGACGAGTGGAAGCAGTACGTGAACCGCCAGGCTCGCTGGGTCGACTTCGAAAACGACTACAAGACCCTGAATGTCGAGTTCATGGAATCGGTCATCTGGGCCTTCAAGCAGCTCTCGGACAAGGGCCTGACCTACCAGGGCTTCCGCGTGCTCCCATACTGCTGGAAGGACGAGACCCCGCTGTCCAACCATGAGCTGCGCATGGACGACGACGTCTACAAGAACCGCCAGGACCAGACCGTCACCGTGGGCTTCACCATCCTTGCCGGCGAAACCGAGGCCTCCCAGGCCCTGGCCGGCGTGCAGGCCCTGGCCTGGACCACCACCCCGTGGACCCTGCCGACCAACGCCGCGCTTGCCGTGCACCCATCCATCGAGTACGTGGTGGTTCCTGCCGGGGAAGCTGGCGTGAAGGCTTCGGCCGCCGCCGGCCCGTTCCTGCTGGCCAAGGACCTGCTCGGCTCCTACGCCAAGGACCTGGGCTACAAGGATGCCAAGGAAGCTGCCGCGGCGATCACCGCCAGCTACACCGGTGCCCAGCTGGCTGGCGTGCGCTACCAGCCGTTGTGGGATACCTACACCGACACCGAGAAGTACGGCACGCAGAACGCCTGGCAGATCCTCACCGCCGACTACGTCACCGTGGCCGACGGCACCGGCATCGTCCACCAGGCTCCGGCCTACGGCGAGGACGACCAGAAGGTCTGCGAAGAGCACGGCATCCCG
>Ga0160443_100250_pt1 | contig 56545 bp, 60 predicted proteins | sample HID1972I_E1MG_FD_108244 | JGI IMG/M metagenome (GOLD analysis project Ga0160443, IMG submission 108244) | Enriched pill bug-associated microbial communities from UW Madison campus, WI, USA - HID1972I_E1 MG | ecosystem: Host-associated > Arthropoda: Insects > Digestive system > Unclassified ... | reverse complement strand
CAACGAAGGACAGTCCAGCCAAGACTCCTTCGGCGACGACAACGAAGAACAGTCATACGGCGGTAACAACGAAGGACAGTCCAGCCAAGACTCCTTCGGCGACGACAACGAAGAACAGTCATAGAGCGACAACGAAGAGCAATCGTACAGCGACAGCAATGTGGGCGAGTCCTACGGCGACAGCAACGACGATGCAGTGCAGGAATTCGGCAACCTGGGCCAAAGCGAAGGGTTCTAGTCTACAACTCCGAAGCTATTGGCTTTGCAGAGCAATGCTCTCTGGTTCTACAGAACTATTTCTTGCAGAAAAGATCCACGCAAAGAAATCGCTGTTCCCCTTGAACATGGGAACAGCGATTTCTCTGCGTTCAGCGTAGATCATTTACACCAAATGCGGTTGCCCGTCCTCTACGGACGACGGGTTTCAGCACTGATGAACCATGCCTGTTGCTCAAGGTCAGCAATATACTGATGCAAGATGTCAGCCGTTGTGGGATCTTCTTCATCGACCGGATCATGCACGTCGCGGATGACGCCTACGGTGGTCTGAACCGCTTTCACAACCATGTCGACAGCGTCCTTGGTCAGAATTTCCCCAGTGACAGGTTGCTCCAATTTTGTGTACTTGGTGATCGTGGAAGCTAGCCCGTCTGGAGTAGCGTGCAATGCGCGCATGCGTTCGGCAATTTCGTCAGACCCCTTGCGGGCAATGCCGACGACCTCGTCCAAGTTCTGGTGCAGATCTCGAAAATTCGGACCTACGACATTCCAATGAATCTGCTTGCCTACCAACTGGAGGTCCAATAGCTGGATGAGCACTAATTGCAGGGCATCTCGGAGTGACTCGGAAGCCACAAATCCGTGCTCTGCGTTTTCTTTCGTCGTTTTCTTCGCGGTGGTCTTCTTGATGTCCGTCACGGCATCTCCCTTGCATTGAAGTTGACGTTGTCGGCACCGAAAGAATTCCGATGCCCTTCACCGCACGATACTTCTGGACAGACCCGATTCCGAATCTATCTCGCTTCTTTGAGAAGGCATTCAGGGTTCGGACATGAGATGCCAAGGTTGCACAATGCTGGCGAGCACCAAGTGCTCGCCAGCATTCCCTATGACCCTGCGTCAGTTCCACCGTGCGGGTGGTCCAACGACGACGGTCCGACAATCAGCCTGAAGAATCCCCAACACATGGCAAGACCGCCCCAGATGATTCCGAGCCACATGGGTGTCATGGCCTGCGCATCAGCAGCCGGTGTGATGAGTATGAACATGAGAAACAAGGCGACGATAATTCCGCCACCAACAACGAGACCTAATCCAAGAGATTTCTTAGGCATCTTTCACTCCAGTGATCTTTCATAAACAAATGAACCGACCAGGCTGCAGCGACTTGTCCATGTCTACTGCTAGCCGGCGAATTCTCTGACGCGTGTTCCCACATTGCCTCCTAAACGTGCGCGCATACGCACACGGTATTGTCGATAGATACAGAGTAGGCCTGATTCATGCGCAACTCTAGTGTCTTCTGACCTCAGAATATGCGTGAATTCCTGGTCATCTTGGTGGTCTGTTCCAGCAGTAGTTTCTGGTGACCGTGCATTAGCGACCGCACTGCAGGACAATAGCCAATAGGTTCATGCGAATCTGGGGACAATTTGCCGACACGACAGGATGGACATGTATTCTCACCTCGCCAAAGTCTGTGGACTATCCCTTGCGACCGGGCTCCTGGCTGCGACCCTCGCCGGGTGCGTGAGTATTGAACCCTCGAATGATGGGCAGAGTCCGTCAAGTTCACCCACGACTGCGCCCGCCGAAAACACTCCACCCATTGAGGGGACTGTCACCCCGAGCGCCAAGAATCCTGATGGTGAAGCAACAGGCAGTGGCACAGTTCCGAAGGAGACTGCTGGGGATTCCTTCTCTCAGGCCTTCGAAATCATAGAAGCCAAAGCCATCGAGAAAAAGTGCACCGGAAAAATGGCTCTCGACTCGGATGGCGAGATGGTCAAGCTCATCGGCAATTGCCAACAGGTGGAAATCACAGGCACTGGAAACATGGTCGTCGGCGGCCGCATTAAGGATCTGTCCATATCCGGAAACGGCAATATCGTGGCAGTGAATAATATTGAGGACGTCAGTGCCAGCGGGGTTGGCAACTCGGTAGCGTGGCGGAACGACAACGCTTCAGCCCACGACTCCGGCCAGTCGAACCGTCTTGGCCCGGATGCCCTTTCCGGCGTGGATCTAGGTTACTGAATCGCCTGTCGAGCGCGTCCGGTATTTCGGACACATCACCCAGTTATCGGCCACCAGCTAATCTCAACTGCCGAACAATGGAAGCTAGAGACTTCCTTGTACCGCAACGATTGGATTTGATTGCCATGGCTTCCACTCCTCAAATAACACTTGGCCTAAGTGGCACGACCGCAGACGACGTTATCGCCGTTGCCCGCCACGAAGCCCACATCAGCATTTCTCCGCAAGTACTTGAGGAACTGGCTTCCGTCCGAGCACATATCGATGCACTAGCATCCGCTGATACCCCGGTTTATGGCATTTCAACCGGCTTTGGCGCGTTGGCAACCCGCCACATCGCACCCGAGGATCGCGCCAAGCTGCAGCGCTCCCTCATCCGTTCCCACGCTGCTGGCATGGGTGAACCGGTGGAGCGCGAAGTGGTCCGCGCATTGATGTTCTTGCGTGCAAAAACCTTGGCTTCCGGCCGCACGGGCGTGCGCCCGGTCGTCCTTGAGACCATGGTCGGCATGCTCAATGCAGGCATCACTCCGGTAGTCCGCGAATATGGTTCACTGGGCTGCTCCGGTGACTTGGCTCCGCTGTCGCACTGCGCATTGGTGCTGATGGGCGAGGGCGAAGCCACCGATGCCCACGGCGACATCCGCCCGGTACCGGAACTGTTCGCCGAGGCCGGATTGACCCCTGTCGAACTGGCAGAAAAGGAAGGCCTGGCTCTGGTCAACGGCACCGACGGCATGCTCGGCCAGCTGATCATGGCATTGGCGGACCTCGATGAGCTGCTGGACATCGCCGATGCCACCGCCGCCATGAGCGTTGAAGCCCAGCTGGGCACCGATCAGGTATTCCGCGCAGAACTGCACGAACCACTGCGCCCGCACCCAGGCCAGGGCCGCAGCGCCCAGAACATGTTCGCCTTCCTGGCCGACTCGCCAATTGTTGCCTCGCATCGCGAGGGAGACGGTCGAGTGCAGGATGCCTACTCGCTGCGTTGCTCGCCGCAGGTCACCGGTGCCGCCCGCGACACCATTGCTCATGCCCGCCTGGTCGCCACCCGCGAGCTGGCTGCTGCCATTGATAACCCTGTGGTGCTGCCCAGCGGCGAAGTGACTTCCAACGGCAACTTCCACGGCGCACCGGTAGCCTACGTGCTGGACTTCCTTGCCATCGCCGTGGCCGACCTCGGCTCCATCGCCGAGCGCCGCACCGACCGCATGCTCGACCCAGCCCGCTCCCGCGACCTGCCGGCATTCCTGGCCGACGATCCGGGCGTTGACTCAGGCATGATGATCGCCCAGTACACCCAGGCTGGCTTGGTGGCAGAAAACAAGCGGCTGGCAGTTCCTGCCAGCGTTGACTCCATCCCATCCTCGGCGATGCAGGAAGACCACGTTTCCCTGGGCTGGCATGCGGCGCGCAAGCTGCGCACCTCGGTAGCGAACCTCCGCCGCATCCTCGCAGTGGAAATGCTGATTGCCGGCCGTGCCCTGGACCTGCGTGCCCCATTGAAGCCTGGCCCAGCGACCGGTGCGGTGCTTGAAGTATTGCGCAGCAAGGTTGCCGGCCCCGGCCAGGACCGCTTCCTTTCCGCGGAACTGGAAGCAGCCTATGACCTGCTGGCCAATGGCTCGGTGCATAAGGCCCTCGAAGCTCACCTGCCTGCATAACCTGTAGCGCAGGTCGCCGCAAGGCGTCGTCAAGCGTCCCCGAAGAACCTACCGGTTCTTCGGGGACGCACTTTTTAACTACCGCCTATGGACACCCCTGGGATGCCAGCTGGCGGCCGCAGGCCTGATGGCACTCGCCGCGTTGTCCTGGCCACAAGGTCAAAGCGTAGACTTGATGTTCGAAAGACTACGCATCATCCAAGGACGTCTGATTCCATGCAACGCACCATGTTCAAATCCAAGATCCACCGGGCCACTGTAACGCAAGCGGATCTGCACTACGTCGGTTCGGTGACGGTGGACTCCGACCTGCTTGACGCCTCGGACATCCTGCCCGGTGAACTGGTCAGCATCGTCGACATCACCAATGGCGCCCGCCTGGAAACCTACACCATCGCTGGCGAACCCGGCAGCGGCGTGATCGGCATCAACGGCGCCGCAGCGCACTTGGTCCACCCGGGTGACCTGGTCATTTTGATCAGCTATGCGCAGATGGAGGATGCCGAAGCCCGCAGCTACGTTCCCAGCGTGGTTCACGTTGATGCCGATAACCGCATCATCCACCTGGGCGATGACCCTGCCGAGGCCGTCGCCGACGGCGTGCAGACTCCGCCATTTGCCCAGCTGCGCAGCAGCTAGCTGACAGCGCTGGCCAGTCCGGGCGACTTGGCTGCAAGGATTTTCGATGGCGGTCAAGCCGTTGCGCAGGTTCAGCGCTCCCGCGTTTCACCTGCGGCAGTCCTCTTCGGGGCATCCTTGCCAGGTTTTCGAGAAGTACCCGACGATCTCCAGGGTATGGCGCAGCGGGTAGATCTCGTCGACTCCGCCATGGATCGCCTTGGCAGCCTCTTCTACTGCGAGCTCGAAGAACCGGCAGACCTCGTCATGCATCCACACGGCCGCGGTGAGCTCCGTGAGTTCTTCATGGGTCAGCATGCGTGAAGGCTCCAGGCCAATTTCAATCAGGGTCTTGAAAACAAAGTCTTCGGTCAGCTCATGGTCATCCCCGCAATCGCACCAGGCGAGACCGCGATTGGGCATGGACCACACATCCTCAAAGCCTTCCGCGGAATGGATCCAGTCGGGAAGACTGCCCCCAGAACTGTTTTCTTGCGCCATGGCCATCGCCTCTGTCCTCTCCTAGCCCAATGTGCCCAATGTAGCGGGCAGTGCCGACAGTATGGACGAGCAGGCCTAGGCAGTTGTTGCCAGATACGCCCAGGGTTGGCATAGTTCGAGGCATCAGCCAATAGTTGCTTTCCAGCCAAGATCGCTCCAGGAGTTCTCCCATGAACACACGGTCCCACCCGGATACCAGTGATGGTGCCGCGCACCGGCAGTGGAACGAATTGCTCCAGGAAATGCGGGTCATGCAAACCGGCGTGCAGATTCTCGCTGCGTTCTTGGTGGTGCTGCCGTTTCAGGCACGCTTCGAGATGCTCAGCCGATCCGATGAAACGATCTACATCGCCTTGTTGGTGGCTGCCACGCTGCTGATTTTGCTGCTGATCACCCCGGTAGCAGTCCACCGATACTTCTTTGGCCAGCGGCTCAAAGAGCAGACGGTGGCCCTTGGGCACATCGTGCTGAAAATAGTGGGCGTCGGCGTTGGCCTGCTGGTCTCGGGTTGTGTGTGGTTTGTCCTGCAGGTGCTGTTCGGCTGGCAGCTGGGCGCGTGGATCGGTGGCGGGCTGGTGCTGGCAACCTTGTTCCTGCTCTTGGCATTGCCGCGCATTCTGCTTCCGGCCCGCGCGCGGGACGCTGGCTGATCAGTGCTGGCCCGGGGTCATCCGGTCGACGTGGCGAAGCATGATCCTCATCGGAAGATGCCTGATAGCGGTAGGCAGGACCCGGCTCGCCATCCGGGCCGCGGCAATGGCCACCGCGTTGCGCCGATGGACCTTCTTGCTTAGTTCATACCCGAATTGATCGCGCACCAGCGCTGGCAGCTGGGCGATGGTGACATCCCGCATCAGCGGCAGGGAGGCGCGGATCCACCACGGCGCATTGCGCGCGGCAAAAAGGTCTTCGGCAAGTTGCCGGGTCCGGCCGGTGGTGCTGAGAGCTGCCAGCGCCTGCTCCAGGTACTGGTCGAAATCCTGGATCGTAGCTGGCCACAAATCCTTGGGCATCTGCAAGGCCTCGCCCAGCAACGAGTACTGCTGGTAGAGCTCTTCGTCGTGGGCACCATCGCCAGCCAGTACCTGCCGGGCAATGACACGGGCCGAGTCGAAAAGCGTGGCGGCAACCCATAATTGCAATCGCGGATCCAACGCCGAATAGGCTGGGGTTCCTTCTGCTTCATTGCGCGTTCCGCGCACGGTTCGATGCGCGCCGTTGACGTAGGCGATCATGGTGCGCTGTTGTTCCGCATTGCCGTTGCTCAAGGCATAGATGTAGCCGAGCGTGTGCATGAGCCGGCTCAAGGGATTGCTGGCGAAGTCGGAGTGCTGGGCGATGGCCTCGCCAATTTGCGGATGGGCCAGTTGCATCAGGATCGCCCGCCCGGCCCCGAGGAGCAGGCCGGCTTCTGGGGCAACGCGCGAGAATGCGCTTGGCTCACCAGTTTTTCGAACGTGCCTGCTCATGGCTTCGATATTAGGCGGTGTGCCTGTGCCTCCGCATAAAACAGCGCGGTGGATGCCGCCACGAACTATGCTCTGTGGCCGCATCCACCGTGTTGTCCGTGGTGCATCTCCTACCGGGTTGCCGAGGTGAACATCGATGGCTCGAGCTCGGTGACCTTCAGCGACTTCAGCTTCGCGGTGCCGCCATGGGCGAAGACTCCAAGCCGGTCAGCCCCCTGGTTCGGGAAGACCTGATCGGTCAACGTGCGCTGGCCGTCCTGGGCGAATACCTCAACCGACGAACGGTCCAGATAGACCCGCAGTACGACCTCGCCATTGCTGTTCAGCTTCACTGGCATCTGCTCAACCGAGGCGAAGCCGGGATGGAATCCGGTATTGCCCGAGTTGCGGCGGTCAACGTAGGCCTTCTTGCTTTCGGCGTCATAGCCGATCACCGTGGAGCTGGTGGCATCGCCGTGGACCGTAATGCCCGAGGTTTTGGCGGTGCCCGGGTCGAGAACCAGGTCCACCCGTGCAATGGAGCCGGAGGCCGCCTGCGGCAGCGTGCGGGTTCCCACGCTGATGGATTTGTTGTGTTCCATGTACTGTGGCTTGCCGCCCAGCTTGCCGATCTGTTCCACCGGCGCCTGGGTGAGGCGAGGCCCCTGCGCGGTCTGGGTCAACTCCACCTTTCGAGGCAGCGACATGGCGCTGCGCCATGGAGAAGTCGGAATGTCGTTGGCATAGTCCCAGTTGTTCATCCATCCGAGCATGATCCGCTGGTCCTGGGGCATGTTGGCGAAGGAAACCGACGCGTAGTAATCGCGCCCGTAGTCCAGCCAGTCATAGCTTTCCAGCGATGATTGCGCGGCGGTATCGGACTGGGTGAACTCATCGGCCAGGATGTGCCCCCATCCTTCGCGGTTGTTATCGACTATCTCGATTTGGGCTTGCTTGCCGGCAAATTCCTTCACGTTCCATGAGGCGAAGTCCAGGCTCTCGCTGTTGGATCCGGTAATCGTGCGAACCGTCTGGTGATCGACCACGAGGTTGACTGTCGTTTCATCCGAGCGTGGCACTACTTCTTCGTCGGTCTGCACGATGTGGTCCAAGGTCAGGTGTCCCCACCCGCCGGTGGCTTGGTCGACGACGCGAATCCGGGCGTTCTGCCCGTTATACGCCTCGGTATCAAACGACTTCCAGTTCATGGCTCCCGCATTGTCGCCTGCCAGGGACTCGACCACGGCGCCATTGACCAGAAGCTGGACTTCAAGCTTCTGGCTTGGATCATTGCGCCGGTGCCCGCCGCCAATAAGCATGCCGATGCGCTTCTTGGTGATGGCGAATTCAGGCGAGGTGGCGGTGCCCATTTGGTCATCGCCGCCAGCTCCCACTTCGTAGGTGTTGATGACATGGCTTCCTATGGCCATATTGCCGCCACCGGCGAAGGGCAGGTTTTCGGGGACCAGGGAACCGGTGCCGGTCCAGCCATAGTCCGACAGGTCGGAGCCTTCGGGAACCTCGAACCCGTCAAAAAGCAGCTCGCCTGCCGGGGCCTTGTTGTCGCGCTTGTCGCTGACACGGGGATGCTTTCCGCCGCCGACCAGGAAGTTCAGATAATCCTGTTCAACGGTGAAAGGGTCCGACAGCATGGTGCCGGTCGGCTGGTCGAAGCCTAGGAAGGAGTTGACCAGCCCGGCGCCCTGGTAGCCGGTGACTTTCTGTTGCCCCGGAAACGTGCCGCCTGCCGGCTTGGCCCCGAACGGTCCTCCTTCGCCGCTGGCCGGATCATTGGTGACGGTCCAGCCGTTGTACGTTCCGTCGTTGAATCCAGCCAGCAGCTTGCCTTCCGGCATGGTGGGTGCTGGCTTGGTTGTTTCGGAGGTGAAGGTGGTTCCGTCGAAGTCGCCAACGAAGTACTGTCCTGCAGAGCCGCCCGAGACTCCTCCGGGGTTCATGTTGATGACCATGACCCATTTGACGTTCTCGGGGTCGCCGTCGACCGCCAGCGGGAACAGGTCAGGGCATTCCCAAATGCCGCCTGTGGCGTTGGCCGGTCCGAATTCGCTGAGCTTGGTCCAGTCCTTGAGGTTCTTCGACTTGTAGAGCACGGCCTTGTGATCTGCTGCCTCCACAGCGGTCATGACCCAGTAGCCTCGACCATCATCGCCGGAATACCAGAAGACCTTGGGGTCCCGGAAGTTTGCCGAATTGCGGTTGAGCACCGGATTGTTCTTGTATTTGGTCCAGGTCTGCCCATCATCCAGGCTGTAGGCCAAGGATTGGGCTTGCAGTCCGGCGTATTCGGAACCCTCCTTATACGCGCTGGTGTATATGGCTATCAGTGGCGGGTTCTTGGTTGTGCCGAGTCCCGAGGTGTTGTTCGTATCCACGACAACGCTGCCCGAGAAAATGTCCTCTTCTGCATCTCCGGCAATGGCCAGCGGCTGCTGTTCCCAATGCACCAGGTCCTTGGACGTGGCGTGCCCCCATGACATGTTGCCCCAGACGTTGCCCTGGGGATTGTGCTGGAAGAACAGGTGATAGACGCCCTTGTAATAGACCATTCCGTTGGGGTCGTTCATCCAGTTCTTTTCCGGGGTGAAGTGGATGCCGGGGCGGTAGGGTTCGTCGCCTAGTTCGGCGGCAGCAGCTGGCAGTGCGCCAGCTAGTCCTACGCCCAAGCACAGGCTGGCGGCCGTGGCAAGGGAGATTGATTTTTTGGTTCGCGCAGTACATGGAGGCATTGCTGGACTCTCTGATTGAAGGGCGACGTTGTAGACAACGTTGTCGACAGCAAGGACTGTAGGCGAAGTCCAGCAGACAATTCAAGAGTCCCGAAAAAGTATTATTTTTACAGATCAGATCATGTTTTAGGCATGTCAATTGGCCCCGCCGGGCAGTGCCAGCGAGGCCGCTTTGTGCAGCTACGGCGAATTATTCAACTGGGCGAAGCCACGTCAGCTCCGAGGCATCCGACTCGATATGCTCAGCGAGTTCGGCATTAAATTCCGCTCCGTAGTCGGCGGTGATGTGCTCCTGGAAGGCTTGCTCATCGGCGTAGATCTCGAAGACGAAGTATTCGCGGGGCCGCTCTTCGCGCACGTAGGGAAGGAAGAGGATGTTCCCCGGTTCTTCGCGCACCTTTTGCGCGAGGTCGTTCATCATTTCTGCCACGCGTTCTTCACTGCCTTCCTTGACGGTGAATTCTGCATAGAGGGTCTTCTGGTCCACGGATTTTCCTTCCATAGTGGGTGAGGCGCTTAGGCTGCGGGCGGGATTTCCCCGGAGCCGCGAATGATCATGGTGGTTTCAACGATGTAGGTTTTTGGCGGCTGGGCATCGCCTTCGATTCTGGCCATGAGCCGCTCGGCCGCCAGCGCGCCGATTTTCTCTGGGTGCTGGGCAATCACCGTGACGCCGGGATCCACCATGTCCGAGAGAGTGAAGTCATCGAATCCCACCAGGGCCACCGTGTGGTTCAGTCCCAGTTCGCGCAAGGCTCGCATGCACCCGAAGGTGACGAGGTTCTGGCTGGAGAACAGGGCCGTAGGCGGGTTCTCCGAGGTGAGGATTTCAATGGCGGCGAGCCTGGCGCTTTCGACATCGTGCAGGTTTTCCCGGACGGGAATGCTGGCGGTCGAAATGCCGAGCTCGCTCAGCGCATCTATGAATCCCCGCCGGCGCTCGCGAGCGGTTTGAATGTCCGTGCGGTCACCGAGATAGCCGATCTTCCGATGGCCAACTTCGTACAGGTGCTGAGCCGCTTTGGCGCCACCGACCGCATTGTCCGTGACCACCGCGTCCGCCTTGAGCCCCACCGGTTCGCGGTCAATGAAGACCACCGGCAAATCCCTGGAGTGCTCCGGAATTACATGAGCCTGGTTACTGGCAATTGGCGTGAGCACCATGCCGTCAACGCGGCGCCCGAGGAACGCGCGGACCATGGATTCTTCCCGTTCGGGTTCATCATCCAGGCTGGCGGCGAAAACGGCTACGCCTTTGAGGCTCAGCGCATCTTCCATGGCCCGGTGGATTTCGGCGCTGAACGGGTTGGAGACGCTGGGAAGCAGCAAGCCCACAGTTTGGGTCCGCCTGCTTGAGCGTCGCAGGCTTCCTGCTGTCACATCCAATTCATAATTCAGCTGCTTCGAGGCCAGCAGGACTTTTTGCCTCGTTGACTCCGAGACCCCAGGTTCCTCGTTCATGACGCGTGAAACAGTTTTAATGCCAACGCCGGCCAAAGCTGCCACATGTCGCATAGTTGGGCGGGATTTGGCACCGCCGCCGACATTGAGTTCTGACATCGTTGTCAAATTCTTTCTTCTCTCTATTGACTACCGCTTGTGATCCAGCTTACATTCTACATGATCACGTTGTCAGGGCAGCAGAGAAGCCCACTCGCAAAGGAGCACCACATGGCAAATTTCAGCACTCGTCGAACCCGCACCACCCGCATGTTGGCAGCAGGAGCAGTCTTGGGGCTCGCCGCCCTGTCGCTCTCGGCCTGCTCGGGCGATTCATCCGCAGGCGCATCGGGCGACGGCAATGTCGGTGTCTCGCTGATCGTGAAGACCACCACCAACCCGTTCTTCGTTTCCATGCAAGACGGTGCCAAGAAGGCAGCGGAGACCAGCGGTGTGGACCTGAAGCTGGCCGCCGGAAAATCCGATGGCGATGAAGCCACTCAGATCCAGGCCATCGAAAACGCCATCTCCGACGGCGACAAAGGCATTCTCATCACCCCCAACGGACCATCGGTGGTTGACGCACTGAAGAAGGCCCGCGATGCCGGCCTCTACGTCATCGCCCTGGACACCCCGCCGGATCCTGCCGATGCCGCAGATATCACCTTCGCCACCGACAACTTTGCCGCCGGTGAGCAGATCGGCCAGTGGACCGCCGAAAAGCTGGACGGCAAAAAGGCCGTCATCGGCATGGTCGACCTTTTCGACGACAAGATCGTTTCCGTTGACTACACCCGTGACCAGGGATTCCTCACGGGCATGGGCATCGACACCGCTGATGACAAGGTCAATGGCGACGAAGCCAAGTCCGGCAAATACACCGGAGGCAAGGGCGGCGACTACGAAATCGCCGGCAACCAGGCTTCCCAGGGCGCCGAAGACGGCGGCCGCACCGCCATGGAAACCCTGCTGGCCGGCAACCCGGATATCAACGTCGTTTACACCATCAATGAGCCAGCTGCTGCCGGCGCCTACGAGGCCCTGAAAGCCGCCGGCAAGGAGAAGGATACCCTCGTGGTCTCCATCGATGGCGGCTGCTCAGGTGTCTCCAATGTGAAGCAGGGAATCATCGACGCAACCGCGCAGCAGTACCCGGTGAAGATGGCCGAGCTGGGCGTCGAAGCCATCACCAAGTTGGCCGAGACCGGCGAGAAGCCAGAGACCACCGAAGGCCTGGACTTCTTCAACACCGGCAGCAAGCTGGTGACCGAAGAAAAGATGAGCGGTGTGGATAGCATCGACGCGGCAGAAGCTTCAAAGATCTGCTGGGGCAAGTAGCCCCCGAGGATTGCACCTACCAATAGATCAGGATTTATCGTGACACAGCAACATACCGACAGTCCCCCGAACTCCGGGAAGGTCGACCTCGCCGAAGAATTCCTTGACCGCCAAACGACGCTGGGCAAGGTGCGCCAAACACTGCACCGCTATCCCGCATTGAGCCCGGCGCTCGTGCTGATTATTTCGGTGATCGTCTTCGGGCTGCTCAACGAGCGCTTCCTGCGCGTGGAAAATCTGTCGTTGATTACCCAGCAGGTCTCGGTGGTCGGCACCATCGCCATTGCCCAGACCCTGGTCATTCTCACCGCCGGCATTGATTTGTCGGTGGGTGCCGGCATGATCTTGGCGTCGATGGTCATGGCGCAGACGGCTGTAAATCAGGGAATTCCGGCCCTTGTGGCCCTGCTGATCGGTTTGCTGGCTGGTCTTGCGACAGGTGCAATCAACGGCTTCCTGGTCACCAGGCTCAAGCTGCCGCCGTTCATCGTCACCCTCGGTACGCTCAATGTGTACCTGGCCTTGACCTTGCTGTATTCGCACGGCGCCACCGTGCGGGGCAGCGATATGCCGGGCCTGCTGACCTGGACCGGCACCACCTTCCCGATCGGTTCGGTGCGCATTTCGGCCGGTGTGATCGTAATGCTGGCCCTGTACCTGGTGATCGCCTACATCCTGGGCAGGACCGCCTGGGGACGCCACGTCTACGCGGTGGGCGATGACAAGGAAGCGGCCCGCTTGGCCGGTATTCCGGTCAACCGCGTGCTGATGAGCGTTTACCTTGCCGCCGGCGCGGTGCTCGCCATCTGCGCCTGGCTGCAGATCGGCCGCACCAACTCGGCCAGCCCGAATGCGGGCTTGGACCTGAACCTGGACTCGATCACCGCAGTGGTGATCGGCGGAACCAGCCTCTTTGGCGGTCGCGGCTCAGTCTGGGGCACTTTGCTCGGCGCACTGATTGTCGGTGTCTTCCGCAATGGCCTGTCGCTGGCCGGGCTGGACGTGCTGTACCAGACCCTGGCAGTAGGCATTCTGATCATCGTAGCTGTGTCCATGGACCAGTGGATTCGAAAGGCAAAGTCATGACCATGACCGATTCAGCTGCACCCCTGGCAGAAACCCGCGAACCGATCCTGCGGGCCCGCAATCTGGTGAAGACCTTCGGCCGCGTCGTTGGCCTGGATGGCGTGAGCCTGGACCTGTACCCCGGCGAAGTGCTGGCGGTCATCGGCGACAACGGCGCCGGCAAGTCCACCTTGATCAAATGCCTGACCGGCGCGGAGATCCCGGATTCCGGCGAGCTTCACGTTTCCGGGCAGCAGGTCTCCTTCAAGCGCCCGCAGGATGCCCGGGCCCATGGCATTGAAACCGTGTACCAGAACCTGGCGGTCTCCCCCGCCTTGGATGTGGCTTCCAATCTGTTCCTGGGCCGCGAAATCCGCAAACCGGGGCTGCTGGGCAGCGTATTGCGGATGCTTGACAGCAAAGGCATGCGCCAGCAGGCCCGCGTGGAGCTGACCCGTCTGGGCATCTCGACCCTGCAGGATGTGACCGTTCCAGTGGAGAACCTCTCCGGCGGCCAGCGCCAGGCGGTGGCCGTGGCCCGCGCAGCGGCCTTCGGCTCCAAGGTAGTGGTGCTCGATGAGCCGACCGCAGCACTGGGCGTGCGCGAATCGAACCAGGTGCTGCAGCTGGTGCGCGACCTGCGCGAGCGGGGCCTGCCGGTGATCTTGATCAGCCACAACATGCCGCACGTTTTCGACGTGGCCGACCGGATCCACATCCAGCGTCTGGGCAAGTGCGCTGCGACCATCACCCCGCAGTCGCACAGCATGACCGATGCGGTAGCCATCATGACTGGTGCCGCCACCGCCTAAGGCCAGCTGGCGCCCAGCACTGTTCATGGGCACTGCGCACGGAACCACACACCGTGCCCAGTGCCCATTTCTCCGCCATTTTCTTCCTCACGACACTTCGTACAGTAAAGAGATCCCTGATGAATGCTTCCAGCCCGCACACTGATTCCCACGAGATCCTGGTCATCGGCGAAGCCCTGATCGATATTGTCGCGACCGAGCAGGGAAGCATCGCCCACCCCGGCGGCTCCCCTGCCAATGTGGCCTTCGGATTGGGCCGGCTCGGGGTGGATGCCGGGCTGCTCACCGCGCTGGGTGATGACGAGTTCGGCGCAAAGATCCAGGCCCATCTGGGCACCGCCAACGTCAAGCTGCTGCCCGGATGCTTGAACCTGGAACGCACCGCTTCGGCCACCGCGGTGCTGGCCGCCGATGGTTCGGCCCGCTACGAATTTGATATCACCTGGGATCTCGCGCCCCATGAACTGGACCCCATGCCAAAGATCGTGCACACGGGATCCATTGCCACGTTCCTGGAGCCTGGCGCCGAGGCTGTGGCTTCCCTGCTGGCCCAGGCCAAGGGGCAAGCCCTGCTCACCTATGATCCGAATATCCGGCCGGCATTGGTGGGAGAACATGGCAAGGCACTGGAAACTTTTAAGCGCATGGCGGCCTTGTGCGATGTGGTGAAGCTCAGCGATGAGGACGCCCAGTGGCTATACCCGCAGCTCGAACTGGAGCAGGTGTCCGATGCGATTCTGGAGCTTGGCCCCATCTTGGTTGTGCTCACGCTCGGTGCCGAAGGGGCGCTGCTGGCCACGCGCAGCGACCAGGTGAGGATTAAGGCGGTGCGCAGTGAAGTGGCCGATACCGTCGGCGCCGGCGACTCGTTCATGTCATCGCTGCTCCACGGCCTGCTGGCCCACGGGAGCGCCGAGCTGTCGACTGCCGAGCTGGAGCATCTGGGGCGACGGGCGGTGGCCGGTGGGGCGCTGGCGGTTCGCCGTTCTGGTGCAATGCCGCCAACCCTTGAAGAGTTGACGGCATTGCTGGAGGAACAGCACTTGGCTGCAAGCTAGCTCGGCCAGCCTAGAAGGCCACCCCGCAGTGCAGGATCACGTTGGCATAGGGGGTCGATTCGCCGGTGCGGATGATGATCTTGGCTGCCGGCAGTTCTGCTTTGAGTTCCTCGTGGGAAATGAACCCGGGTTCCAGTCCCCTGCTTGTGCACAGTTGAAGGACCGGGCCGTCCTTGGCTTCGGCGGCCAAGGTGCTGTGCTCGATCACCATATTGCGGGCCAGCACATCAAGCACCTGCTCGAAGCTGGGCAGCCCCTGCACCAAGGCCAGGTCGATCACTACCGGCCCTTCAGGAATGGGCAGGCCGCAGTCGGCGATGACCACGGTATCGGTGTGGCCACAGGTGGCCAGCGCGCCAAGCAATGGCGCGTTGAGAATTTCGGATTTCAGCACGAAGGCTTCCTTCTTGGTCTTGCCCGGTTGGTTCTTTAGAGGTTCTCAAGGGATCGCGGGTAGGATGCCTGGGCTCCGTGGGCTTGCACTGTCAGCGCCGCGAACTTGCCGGCGAATTCGGCTGCCTGAACCAGGTCCTCGCCGTTGGCCAGCCGTGCAGCCAAGGCGCCGGTAAAGGCATCGCCGGCACCGGTGGTATCCACGGCTTTGACTTTGACTGCCGGCAACGGGCGCACTTGGGCTCCGCCATTTTCTGCAGGGAATTTGTCCGCCACCAGGCACCCCGACGCGCCGAGGGTAATGACCACACTCGTGATTCCTTCCTCGATGAGCATCGCTGCAAGTCGCTCATAATGGCCATTGAACCGAAGTCCAAGATGCGGGTTCAGCTGCTGCAGCACCGCTTCGGCTTCATGCTCATTGACCACCAACGGGTTGGCCTTGAGCAGGTAGTCGCGATCCAGCTCGATCACCGGCGCCAGGTTCAGCACGATCCGATCGGTGGCCGCATCCATGGCGGCCTTGATGCCCGAGGCAGGGATTTCACCCTGCAGCACGAGAATTCCGTCGATGGCTCCGGCGGCCTTGACCGCTTGATCGGTCACCGTGGAATTGGCTCCCGAAACCACCGCAATCGAGTTCTCTGCACCGGAGTCCACCTGGATGATGGCTACCCCGGTCGGCTGGGAGCTGCGAGCCACGCGGTCAAGCTTGACGCCGGCCTCATCCAGCTGCCCCAGCGCGACCTCGGAATGCGAATCCTTGCCTACGGCACCGATGAATTCGGTGGCCGCCCCGGCCAGTTGCGCGGCCAGCGCCTGGTTGGCCCCCTTGCCGCCGGGCGAGAGCTGGTAGGAATCTGCCAGCACGGTTTCCCCGGGTCCGGGCAGACGTGCCATCAACGCGGTGATGTCCACATTGCTTGAGCCCACGATGGTGACCTGGATGTCCTGCTGCATGGTTATTCCTTCTGCTGCTCTTCGCCCGGCGGCCAGTAGGTGCCGGTACCTTGAATTGATACTGCTAGATGAAGATTACTCGCCTGCGTACTTGGCGATGTTCTTCTCATCGACGGTGTCCACGGCAACCTGCACGTTGGCTTCGACTTCTTCGCCCTTGATGGACTTGGACAGGATCTGCACCGACTGCTTGCCCAGTTCTGCTGGGTTCTGCGCGATGGTGGCCACCATGGTGCCAGCTTCTACTGCCTTGAAGCCGTCATCGGTGCCGTCGAAGCCGACGACCTTCACGTCCTTGCCGGCCTTGTCGCCCAGGGCCTGGATCGCGCCCAAGGCCATTTCATCGTTCATGGCCAAAACGCCCACGGCGTCAGGGTTGGACTGCATCAGGTTGGTGACTACGTCCAGGGCTTCGGCACGGTCGAAGTTCGCGGTCTGCTTGGACACCACCTCGATGTCCTTGAACTCTGCCAGGCCCTTGGTGAAGCCTTCACCGCGCTCGTTGGTCGCCGAAGCGCCGGGCACGCCTTCCAGCACGATGATCTTGCCCTTGCCATCGATGGATTCGGCCAGCGCCTTGGCGGCCTGCTCGCCACCGGCCACGTTGTCCGAGGCGACGAAGGAGGCGATCTTGGTGTCGCCCACCGCGCGGTCCACGGCCACAATCGGCAGCTCGGCCTTCACCACGGGGGCCAGGCCGGCTTCCGCGGTTTCGGTGTCCACGGCGTTGATGATCACGCCAGCCGAACCGTTGGTTGCTGCGGTAGCCAGCTGGTTGGCCTGGGTGGCGGAGTCGTTCTGCGCGTCAACGACCGACAGGTCGATGCCCTGGGCGTCTGCCTCTTTCTGGGCGCCGTCGCGCAGGTCGACGAAAAACGGGTTGTTCAAGGTTGACACGGCCAGGGTCACCGATGCCCCGTCGGCGGCGGTTTCGCCGCGGTTGCAGGCTGCCAGCGAAGCGGCAAGTCCCAGGGACATGGTAATGGCGGCGGTGGTGCGGATCAGTTTTTTCATGGGATGTTCTCCTTTGAACAGGGGTGGTTGGTGAGGGAAATCAGTGCTTGACGTTCTTGCGGCGCAGCACGTCGAAGCCGACAGCGATCGCGATGACCGCGCCGATAACGACCTGCTGCCAGAAGGCGGAAACCGAGAGCAGGTTCAGGCCATTGCGGATCACGGCCAGGACCAGTGCACCGATCAGGGTGCCGGAGATGCGCCCGACACCGCCGGAGAGCGAGGCTCCGCCGATGACTACGGCGGCGATGGCGTCCAGTTCATATCCGGAGGCCAGGGTTGGCTGGGCCGAATCCAGGCGCCCGGCCAGGATCATGCCCGACAGCGCTGCAAAGAGCCCGGAGATCACGAAGACGGTGACCAGAACTTTTTTGACCGGGATGCCCGAGAGGCGCGCGGCCTCGGTGTTCCCGCCCACCGCGAAGGCGTTCTTGCCGATGACGGTGCGGTTCAGGACGAAGGCCGCGAGCAGGCCGGAGACCAGCAGGATGATGATGGGCACCGGGATGGGGCCCAGGTCATCGCCGAGCCAGGACACCGAAGCGCTGGTGGAAATCGGGCGGCCGTCGGAGATGACCAGGGTCAGGCCGCGCACCACGGTGAGCATGGCCAGCGAGGCGATGAAGGTCGGCAGCTTGCCGTAGGCGCTCATCGCACCGGTCACCCAGCCCGAGAGGGCACCGATAGCCAGGCCGACCGGGATCGATAGCCCATCGGGCAGTCCCGCGGTGGTGACGGCGTAGGAGGAGCCCATCGCGGAGAGGGCGGCGACCGATCCTACCGAAAGGTCGATGCCGGCGGCCACGATCACAAAGGTCATGCCGAAGGCCATCACCGCGATGGTGGAGACCTGGATGCCGATATTCAGCAGGTTCGGCCCGGTCAAAAAGCGCGGCGTGGCGATAAATAGCGCCAAGCAGAGGATGACCAGGCCCACCAGAGCGCCGTTATTGGCCAGGAATGCCTTGAAGTCGAAGCCCTTCTTCGGGGCAGTAGCTACGCTGCTCATTTACTTGATTCCCATTTCTTCTTCACGATGCACATTGCTGATGGCCAGGGCCATGATGGCGTCCTGGGTTGCTTCTTGCGTGGCCAGTTCCCCGGCGATGCGCCCCTGGCTCATCACCACGACGCGGTCTGACATGCCCAGTACCTCGGGCAGTTCGCTGGAGGCCATCAAGACGCAGCCTCCAGAGGCAGTGATCTCATTGATCAGTTCGTAGATTTCCACCTTGGCGCCGACATCCACGCCTCGGGTCGGCTCATCGAGCAGCAGCACCTTGGCTCCTGCGGTGAACCAGCGTCCGAATACCGCCTTTTGCTGGTTGCCTCCGGACAGGGAGCGGATCGGTGCATCGATGCTGCTCATGCGGATGCGCAGGCGCTCTGCAACCTTTTGCGCGCGGGCTTTCTGTCCCTTGCGGTCCACCAGCCCGTTCTTGGCGGTCGCGGCCATGGTGGCGTAGCCGATGTTCTCTGCCACCGACGCATCCAGCACCAGGCCTTGGGTTTTGCGGTCTTCGGGCACGTGGCCGATCCCCGCGCGGGTGGCAGCCGCGACATCAAAGCTGGCCAGCTTCTTGCCAGCGACCTTGACGGTTCCCGAGCTGTACTTGTCGGCTCCGGCGATGGCGCGGATCAATTCGGTCCGCCCGGCCCCCATCAGGCCGGCCAGTGCCACGACTTCTCCGGGGCGGACTTCCAAAGAGATGTCCTTGAGCTGGTCATCGCTGAGGTTTTGAACGCTCAGCAGTGGCTGCTCGCCTGGTTCGGTGGCCACGCGCGGGAACTGGGCATCGATGTCCCGGCCGACCATGAGCCGGACCAGTTCGCTTTCCTCGGTGTCTGCCGGGACGGTGGCGATGAATTTTCCGTCACGCAGCACGTTCACGAAGTCGCCGATGGCAGCGATCTCATCGAGGTGATGGCTGATGAACACCATCCCGACGCCCTGGTCCTTCAGCTGGTTGACTACCTTGAACAGGTGCTCGATCTCGGTGGTGGTCAACGCGGCCGTGGGTTCATCCAAGATCAGTACGCGGGCATCCAAGCTCAAGGCCTTGGCGATCTCCACCAGCTGCTGCTGGGCCAAGCCCAGTTCTCCGACCGGGGTGTTCACGTCCAAGTCGAGTTCCAGCTTGGCCAAGGCGTCACGGGCGATCTTGCGCATTGCACGGCGGTTGATGATGCCGAATTTGCGCGGCGCACGCCCCAGGGTGATGTTCTCGGCGATGGTCATCGACGGGACGAGGTTCAGTTCCTGGTGGATGGTGGCGATGCCCAGTGCTTCGGAGGTCTTGGTGTCACGGATCCTTACTGGCTGTCCGTTGAACAGGATTTGCCCGGCATCTGGTTCGTGCACGCCCGCGATCATTTTGATCAGGGTGGACTTTCCAGCGCCGTTTTCGCCAAGCAGCACCGAGACTTTTCCTGCATGCACTTCAACGGTGACGTCTTCGATGACCTGCACGGGGCCGAAGGACTTGCAGACCTTGTCCAGGACCAGCAGAGCGTCGTTACTCATTCTTGTTCCTTCCATCACCTAGGCACCGGCTGCTTCCGGGGCCTGGGCAAGGGATGCCCTGGCGGTGAATTGGCTGATAAATTCTTGGGGTTCTGGCTCGTTGCCGGCCATCACGGATTGCAATGCGGTGACAGCTGCGCGGCCCATTGCGCGCAGGTCGTGGCTGATGGTGGCAATCGGCGGGTGGTGCATGAGCATCGCATCCACCTCGTCAAAGGCGATGACCGACAGTTCGGGGCCCACCCGGATTCCTGCTTCCCGCCAGACGGTCAGTGCGCCAATGGCCATCGGCGCATCGGCAATGATCACTGCGGTTGGCCGCAGTTCATGCGCTAGCAGCCAGCGGGCGCCTTGGGCGCCTGAGGCGGCTTGGAAGTCGCCGGCGAAGTGCAGCTTCTGATCTGTCTCCAGCCCGTTGGACACCAGGGCCGCGTCAAAGGCGCGGTGGCGTTCGCGCGCGGTGGAGGCGTGGGCAGGTCCGCCAAGAAATGCGATATGTCGATGGCCCAGGGCTTTGAGCTTGCCAATGGCTTCATCCAGGGCGCTGGCGCTGGATGCCGAGATTGACGGGATCTCCAGTTGAGGCAGGGTTCTGTCGACAAAAACCATCGGCGTTCCGGAAGAAATGATTCGCTGCATCATTTCGCTAGGGTGGTCGGCGTCTTCGTCCAGGCCTTGCGGCACTACAAGCAACCCGTCAACTCGGCGCGAGAGCATCGCGGCGAGGAACTGGTCCTGCTGCTGGGTATCTTCGTTGGCGTTGCCGATGAAAGTCATCATGCCGGCTTCGTGGGCTTGCTGCTCTACGGCGTGCGCGAGGTCCGAGAAGTACGGGTTGCGGACATCGGAAATCAGCAAGGCGATGGTGTCGGTTTTGGTGGAGCGAAGCGAGCGGGCCTGGGCGTTGGGAACAAAACCGAGATTCTTGGCGGCTGCTTCGACTTTCTCGCGGGATGAGGCCGAGGTGGCGGAGTGCCCGGAAAGCACGCGCGAGGCCGTAGCCGAAGATACTCCGGCGGCTAGTGCCACGTCTTTGATGGTGACGGCATTCATCCCGATAAGCCCCTTTGCTTACGTGTAATCGATTCCATGGAATCGATTACACAGTTTTCACTACCTTGAAAATATTGTCAACACCGCAAAACGACCACTCCGCTATCGCCCATTAATTCATCTACTGATTTTGCGGTTTGACATGATAGTTCGTACAGAATGCCGGACAGTGAACCCAATAATTCAGATTTAAAGTTGGCAGCTATCCGGTGGATCTCCGGCCGCTTCAACACCACCCTGCTTCAGGTCGCTAAGATGGAAGGCGTGTCGGTTAATCAACTCTCAGATAGTGCGCAAAACTATCTCAAGATCATCTACGGACTGAATGAGTGGTCCAACGAGCCCGTGACCGCTAGCGTCATTGCGACGAAAGCGGGGATGAAGCTTTCCACGGTTTCGGGGGCGCTGAGCAAATTGCGCCAACAGGGCTTGCTGGACCATGCACCATACGGTGCAGTGACGCTTACTGCCCTGGGCCGGGACTATGCCATGACCATGGTCCGCAGACACCGGCTGATCGAAACTTTCTTGGTCCAGATGCTCGGGTATCGCTGGGACCAGGTGCACGATGAAGCAGAAAATCTGGAGCATGCGGTCTCCGACTTCATGGTCCAGCGCATCGACAATCTTCTCGAGCACCCCACACGCGATCCCCATGGGGATCCCATCCCGACCGCCGAGGGACGCATCAGCATTCCCCCGGCTATCAATTTGAGCGATGCAGCCGATGGAAGCAAAGTCATCGTCGAACGAATCGCTGACGATGACTCGCAGCTATTGCAGTATTTTTCCGATCAAGGCATTCGCGTGGGCGTTGAACTCAGCGTGAGCGCTGCCGAGGATTTCTCGGAAACGATCAATGTGCGCGTCGCTGGAAAAAAGACAGCCCTGAGTCTCGGCTCCCGGGCTATCAACGCTGTCTGGGTCTCTGCCGGAAAATAACTGGCATCTTCCATAACCACGAGCGGCTTTCCTGCATTTCAACGCGAGCCTCTCAGCGCCTAACAGTACTTTGGACAAGACCGACGCTTATTTGTCGGATTGTGGATTAGAGTGAATAGCAACCGTACTTGCTGGAAGGTTCAAGTTTCTTGAATTGAGAGCCCCACCAGTAAGTTTGGGCCATCACTTGCATCCCTTCTTGCACGAAAGAATCCCCCATTGCCACGGAAAATCTTTGCGCTGCTTTTCGCAGCGATTCTGGTACTGACCGGCTGCAGCGTTCCATCCGGGCAGTCCGCCTCAACGGCTTCGATTTCTGAAACCTTCCAGGCCCCATCGGCCACCGATCAAGACCTCATCATTGATCTAGCCTCGACCACGTCCAAGAAGGTCAACCCTGGTGCCAAGCTCAACGGACCCAAGGCCTTGAACATGCTCAAGGCTCTTCCGGTCAAAGGCAAAGCACCAGCCACGGGCTATAACCGAAACAAGAAATTCGGCAACGGCTGGAAAGATTTTGACCGCGACAAGTGCGACGAACGCCAGGACACACTGTCCCGGGACATGTCCAAGGTGAAGTTCAAGGATCGCAAAAAGTGCACCGTTGCTTCAGGCACCTTGCACGACAAATACACCGGCAAGAAGATCAACTGGAAGGTCAAGTCCGGCAGCGTCGACATCGATCACGTTGTCGCCCTGAAAAATTCCTGGATCTCAGGGGCACAGAAACTGTCACAGGCCCAGCGCCAGGCTCTGGCCAATGACCCACTGAATCTCATCGCTGCCGACGCTTCTGCCAACCGCCAGAAGGGTGATAAAAACGCTGCCGAATGGCTGCCCAGGAATAAGAGCTTCCGCTGCCAGTACGTCGCCACCCAGATCAGCGTCAAGAAAAAATACGCGCTGTCGGTAACCAAAGCCGAAAAGAACGCGATGACCCAGGTTCTCAATACCTGCCGCAACCAGAAGGGCGCGAAGGTTACGGCAATCAAGCCCGCCGGAAACCAGAAGAAGGCGGCGCCCAAGAAGTCGGCTTCGACCGTGAAGGGCACCGTTCATCCCGGTTCCTACTGCAAGAAGGCCGATAAAGGAAGGCACGGAAAGGCCAAGTCCGGCAAGGTCTACACCTGCAAATACGACGCCAATGGCAAACTCCGCTGGCGTGCCTAGAACATCATCATGGGATGGCGGAAGTCGCAGACTTCCGCCATCCCATATCTGCCCCTGGGCGGCACATCAGTAACAGCCCCTTGTGGCGTTAGCGAACAGCGGCCAAAGACTTCCGCCGCTCCTTGGCTGCGAGCTTCGTGGCGATCAGCCCTTGGCGGGGACTGAAAAGATAGACGGCAGCGAAGATCAGCGCTTGAGCGAGGACGACCATGCCTCCCGTGGATGCGTCGAGGAAGTAGCTGGCATACACCCCGAGAATTCCAGCGCAAGCCGCCAGTGCCGGGGCGATGACCAGCATCTTTGAAAACTTGTCGGTCAGCAGGAAGGCAGTAGCTCCAGGGATGATCAGCATCGCCACCACGAGGATCACTCCCACGGCCTGCAATGCAACGACCGAGGTCATGGCCAGCAGCCCCAGGAGAATCGCACCGATCAACCGCGGGCTCATTCCCAGCGCGTGGGCGTGCGTCTGGTCAAAGGCATAGAGAGTGAAGTCCTTGCGCTTGAGGATCAGAATTGCGAAGGTCACGGCTCCAAGAATCAATACCTGCCACAAGTCTGCCGAGGAGACTCCCAGCAGGTTGCCAAAGATGATGTGGTTCAAGTCGATATGGCTGGGAGTAACCGAAATGAGTACCAGCCCGAAGGAAAACAACGTGGTGAAAACAATTCCAATGGCGGCGTCTTCCTTCAGCTTGGTGGTATCTCGCACTCCCCCAATCAGCGCCACGGCCAAAAACCCGAAGATGAGTGCGCCCAGGGCAAAAGGAGCCCCGACAATATAGGCCAATACGACGCCGGGCAGCACCGCATGGGAGACGGCATCTCCCATCAGCGACCAGCCGATGAGCACCAGCCAGCAGGAGAGCAGCGCGCAGAGCACCGAAGCAATAATCGTTACTGATAAGGCACGGATCATGAATGTGTAGCTCAGCGGCTCCGCCAGCAATTCAATGAGGTTCATGATGCATCTCGTTTCATCGGGTCCAGGCCGAAGGCCAAAGCCAAGTTTTCTGCACGCAGGACGATCTCGGGCCGCCCATGCATCAAGACCTTGCGCATCAACAGGACCGCCTCATCGGCCAGGTCCGGAAGGGCATGCAGGTCATGGGTGGAAATCAGCACGCTGCCACCCTCATCTGCCACCTCGCGCAGCAGCTTGGTGATGGTCGCTTCGCTGCGCTTGTCCACTCCGGCAAATGGTTCATCCAGCAGCATGATGCTTGCTCCTTGGGCGATGCAGCGAGCCACAAAAGCACGCTTCTTCTGCCCGCCCGAAAGCTGCCCGATTTGCCGGTTGGCAAAGTCCGTGAGCTCTACGCGTTCCAGGGCTTCATTCACTGCCGCATGATCTTTTTTCTTAGCACGTCGGGTCCATCCCATCTGGCCATAGCGGCCTGTCATCACGACATCGCGAACAGATATCGGGAAGTTCCAGTCAACTGCCTCGCTTTGCGGGACATAGGCAAGCTTTCCGCTTTTGCGTGCTTGCTGCGGATCGGTTCCACTGATTTTGACGCTTCCGGTATCGGGCTTGATCTGTCCCATGATGGTTTTGAATAGCGTTGATTTTCCGGAACCATTCATTCCCACCAGTCCGCAGACGGTTCCCTGCGCCAATTGCAGCGAGGCGTGGTCTAGCGCCTGGACTTGGCCGTAATGCACGGTAGCATCGGTGACATTGATGGCCAGATCGGCGTTGCACTGTGTATTCATGATGCTTGGCCTTTCAATGCTCGGGCGATTTGCTGGGTGTTATGGGTAATCAGTTCGAGGTAACTAGGCACTGGTCCACCAGGCTCGGAGAGGGAGTCCACATACAGCGTTCCGCCAAAGTGCGCATCGGTGGACTCCACAACTCTTTGCATGGCGGCATCGGAGACGGTGGACTCGCAAAAGACCGCAGGGACATGGTTGTCTCGAACATAGTCAATCGCCGAGGCGACTTTGCGCGGCGTGGCTTGTGATTCCGAATTGACTGCCCAGAGGTATTTTTCTTTCAGTCCGGCATCTCTCGCCAGATAGCTGAAGGCGCCTTCGCAGGTCACCAGCACACGTTCCCGTTGCGGTATGCCCTGGAGTTCGGCAGCCAAGTCGTCTTGCACTTTCTGCAGTTTCGCCTGGTAGGACTTGGCATTCTCCCGATAGGCCGACGCGTTGGCTGGATCCAGCTCGCTAAAGGCCTGCGCAATGGTTTGAACGTATCGCTGTACGTTGACCGGGCTCATCCAGGCATGGGGATTCGGCTTCCCCGCTCCCTCGCCCTGGACGATGCCAATGGGTTCGATGCCTTCGCTGACCGTGATGTGCGGGGCGGTGTTCTCTTGGACAAACTGCGCAAACCACGCTTCAAGGTTCAGGCCGTTGTCCAGAATCAGATCTGCATGGGAGGCCCTGCGCAGATCATCCGGAGTCGGCTCGTATCCATGGATTTCTGCTCCTAGTCGGGTGATTGATTCCACCCGCAGGTGCTCGCCAGCGACATTCTGGGCGATATCTTGCAAGACAGTGAAGGTCGTCAGCACCACAGGACGCGAGTCGGCCGGCCCGGTTCCGATAGCATCCTGGCTTTTGGCCGGCGCGCATCCGGTGACAAAAAGGAGCAAGGGCGCAACAAGCATGGCCAGCCAGCTCGCTGCCCTGCGTCGACCGGTCATCTTTTTCACTCGTGCCCTCATATCCTGAGCTTCGCTCCATTGCCTCTGCCTCTTTGCAAGGCAACAGGAGCGAAGATCTTCGCTCACTCATAGGATAATGTTTGAGGGGTCAAACAATCAATCTGTGTCGAAATTACCCCAGGGCAATTTCATAGATCAGCCGGGCAGCGCTGCGTGCTGTACGAGAGTCGACATCGTAGCGGGGATTCAGCTCGACAACATCGGCAACCGCAAGTTTCCCGCTGGCGACAACCTGCCGGCATGCCGCCAGAATTCGCTCGAAGGGTACTCCGAAACCTGCGGGGGCACTCACCCCAGGCGCCACGCTTGCTGGCAATACGTCCAAGTCAATAGTCAGATATAGAACGTCGATGCGCTCAAGGAAAGCAGCGACAAATCGACTGACCTGCTCTGGCTCGCAGTGTTCGTCCAGCAAGTAGGGAACGCCGAGCTCATCTGCCCTGGCGAAGAGCGCCGCGGTATTGCCGGGACGCGAGATTCCAAGCACTGCGTAGTGGAATTCAAGGCCTTGCTCCTGCATTTCTTGATGCAGATCCAGAAATGGGGTGCCGCTGGTTCGCTGCCCCTCGTCCCGCAAGTCGAAGTGCGCATCCAGATTCAGGATGCCGATCCTCGTGGAATGTTCATCTGCCAGGTGCTGCAATAACCCCAGGCCGGTGCCAAAAGCGGTCTCATGCCCACCGCCTAGCACGATGGGCAACGCTCCGGTGCCCAGTGTTTGCGCCACCGCATTGGCCAAGCGCTCCTGGCCTGATTCCAGCTCGTCGCCTTCAACGACGACATCTCCGAGGTCCACCATTGCTCGCTGCTTATGGATGGCCATGGGGCTCAGCGCGGCGCGCAACGCTGCTGGTCCATCAGAAGCGCCAATGCGTCCCTGATTGCGTTGCACTCCGGCATCCGAGCGGAAACCAATCAGTGCCACCGCATCGTTCAGATTCTGGGAATTTTGCGCAGCAATCTGTTGATGCCAGCGCAGGTGCTGCACAGCAGAACCGTCTACCCGGCCCGACCACCGCCGCGCTTTTTGGTCGGTCTGAATCTCTATTGTCATGCCGTTTTCGCCCATAAGACCAGCACAGCAGATCAGACCAACGCGGTCTAGCAGAAACAAGTTGGTACTGTCCGGCATTCCGGACAGCACCAACTTGGCTGTCTAGTGTTCTTGAATGAAGACGAAAGCCGTCACGGACCCTGGCTCAATTTCTGTACGGCCAGCGTCTTGAATCACCGGGCCGCTGGCTCGTTCAGAGAGGGCCTCAAAATCCTGGCGCGATAAGTGCCGAATTCCCACGGGCGCATGAACCTTGAGCCACTCCTCGATCCCCTGGCCATCAGATTCAACCAGCCAGGCAAAAAGCGCGTGGGCGCACTGTGCGGCGGCCTTGCCGGTGGACATCTGCAGTGAATCATTAACCGCGATATTCACCGTGGAGCTCAGTACCTCATCGCTCTTGGGAAGCTCAGTCCCAGAGACCTGCAATTTGGCGACGAGCTTGGGGAGATTTGCCGCGGGCAGTGGCGGCAAGCCGACGGCCTGGGCTTTGCCCACTTCGCTGACCATCTGGTCGGGGTACATTTCCAAAACCTTGGCAAACATCTTCGGATTGGCGCGGCGAACCGATTTGGCGAAAGCCTGGGACGCCCATTGCTGCCAGTCCGGGTTGTGGGGATCTTGCAGATAGGCGATGACCGCAGCGCGGGAAACTGCAGATAATCCTTCGTCTTCGGTTGAAGGATCCTCTTTATCGATGCGCAGGATAATGGGCTGGACTAGTTCTTCGGGATCGCGTTCGCGCAGTTCATCCATGAACTCATTCTAGATTGCGACGTGGGCTGGAGACTGCCAGATTGCCGGAGCTGCACTTCACTGCCAAGGTCAACGCCGGCGCACCTTGCGGACAATCACGATAACAACACTGGTAAGCATGGCGGTTGCGAGGCTGACAATCAGCGGAGTTTGCCAGTCGAGCTCGACTATTAATGCACTGAATTCCTTGCTGAAGGCGCTCGCTGCCGGGCCTATTTGGGCTTCGGACTGTATTGCTTTGGCCGAACTTTCCACCACGGCTGGCATCACCCATTGGAAAGCCAGGGCCACCACCCAAAAGACCAGGTTGATGGCGCGCAGGAATCCGACAAATCCAAGGATCAGCCCCAAGATCAACGGCCCGGCATACCAGAGGTATACGTAGTAGGACTGCGCCCCGGCAATGAGCGAGGCGACGATCTGCAGCCAATAGCTCACGCTGACCGTCATGGTGGCATAAAAGAGCGCCGCCACGGGAAGACGCAACTTTGCGCTCAAAAAATACCAGGCCAGGCTCAGGACCAGCAAGGATCCGAAGACCCATAGTTGAGTTACCGAGGCTTGCGTAAGTTTCCCGCCGAAAGCCGAAGGATTCGTGGCATATATTCCCTGTGCCCCTAATCCGAGCATCCCCAGGAATATTCCCACGGCGGTCACAACCGTGAACCCAGTTCTCCCGCGGCCCACGCGACGCACTAGCCAACTGCCCAATAGGGCGGACAAGCTGGAGACGACAATCAGACCAAGCGCATCGTTGCCAGCGAGCGGCAAAATCGAGCGGTCTTCTTCCCCGATCCACAACCAGGGCATCACAACTATGACCACAGTTAATATGCCGCCGGCAATTTGCATCCACCAGTTTTGCCAGACGCGCCTCATTGAACTCACAGTGCTCCTTCGTGTTCCTACGCGCTCATTGTTCCAGAGCAGAGCCGGCGCCGCGCTAAAGGCACGGGGCATGTCCATGAAATCGATGTCCACTACATGAACGAACCAGAAATGGCCACGCAGACGCAAATGGCTCGCGAGCGTCCACTTAGGTGGGATGCTCACGAGCCATCAGAATTTTGCTTTCACCACGCTTTGGCATGGATGGCCAAAACATTTCAGCGATGCAGATTCGGGTGGCCTGCACTCGCGATAGGTCATTGCTGGATCAGGCGGTAGCCTTTCCAGCGTCATCTGTTTTCATTGAACACCAGAGAATTCATCCTGCGCAAACGGCAATGCATCTACTGGTCAATATGATCAATCAACCGAAAAATAGCCTCAAAATATCCAGCATTTTGCCATGAGGCCTGAATCACATTTTGAACCAGCATCGCAATTTTCGACGCCTTGACATTGACGTAGCGTCAACCTGTAGCTTGAGGAACATGAACAATTCAACGGTGGGTCCAGTACCCGCGGAATACTCGATTTCCTACCTTTCGCGGGTCGCTGGAATCAGTAGCCGCACCTTGCGCCACTACGACCACATCGGGTTGCTGGTACCGGACCATGTTGCCCAGAACGGCTACCGCTTCTACACCCAAAACCAGCTGGTGCGGTTGCAACGGATCCTGCTGCTCAGGGACATGGGCCTGAAGCTGGAGAGCATCACCGAAATTCTGGATGACCAACGCGACGAACGAGAAGCGCTGGCCGAACATGTCCAGCAACTACAAGCACAGCGCAGAATCATCGATCGCCAGATCACGACGCTGGAACGCACGATTTCAGCATTGGAAAACGGAGAAGAAATGAAACCCGAAACCAGCTTTGACGGCTTCAACGAACAGTACAAGGAAGAGGTCACTCAGCGTTGGGGCGCCAAAGCCTACAACGACTCCAACCAGTGGTGGCGCAGCAAGAGTGCAGAGGAACAAGCCGGCTTCTTCCAGCAAGTCCGCGAATTGAACGAAGCGTGGATCCGCGCCGGAGAGCAGAACGTGCGTGCCGATAGCGATGATGCGCAAAGCTTGGCCGCGCGACATGTGCAGTGGCTTCGTTCGGTTCCAGGAACGCCACTGGATTCCGCAGATCTGGAACAACGCCGCGCCTATGTCAGTTCATTATCGGAGATGTATGTCGCAGATGAGCGGTTTGCCGAGAATTACGGCGGCCATGCGGAACTAGTCCGCGACGCATTGAAGGCCTATGTCCAGAAAGCTGCGGACCTCTAGGATTGCGAGTCGTTGGCAATCTCTTCGCGTGCCTGGGCGTAGCGTTGCTGGATGTAGTTTTCCAGTTCAACGCGCTCCACGCGCCACATGCCCCGTCCACCAATTTGGATGGCTGGCAGTTCCCCGCTTTTGACCAGGGCGCGAACTTGAGGAAGCTTTACATTCAGCTCCTCTGCCACATCTTCCAAACGCAAAAACCTCATAGGAACAGGGTACTGTGCTTGGCCTTCGAATGAGGGCCAAGCACTACTTTGTGGACAAGCGGCATGGATTCGCGCCATAGCAGTTGGCGGAGTTGCTACTTCTGGCTCGCCTGCAACAATATCGGTCAGTTAGCGCAACACATTTGGGGGGAACTGGTCATATTGACTAAAATCTGTAGGAGGTACTTACGCACGCGCACCACAACCTGTCACAGGAGACCAGCACATGAATTCGGATACGTATCAGCTCGATGAAACCGACCGGCGTATCCTCCTGGCACTCGATGCCGACCCTCGTGTGCCCATCATGATGCTCGCGCAGCAACTTGGCCTGGCCCGCGGCACCGTTCAAACCCGCTTGGAGCGCTTGGCCCACTCCGGAGCGTTGCGTCCGAACACCGCCCGCATCTTGCCTGCATCCATGGGTCGCGGTGTCAGCGCCTTTGTGAGTGCCGAGCTGAACCAGGCTGCGCTCAATGATGCCATTGCCGCATTACGCCAGATTCCCGAAGTCCTCGAATGCGTTGCTCCAGCGGGCGATACTGACCTTTTGATTCGGGTCTCCGCTACGGACCCCGATGACCTGTACCGCGTCAGCGAGGAAATCCGCCTCTGCCCCGGCATTACCCGTACGTCCACCTCGATGATCTTGCGTGATGTTATTCCCTACCGCACGACCGAACTCTTGAAGAAACTGAGCAAAGACCAGCACTAGCTCAAAGCCAGCAGTTACCTGCTGACCTCCTCTAGCCCGGCTCTCGGCAGGTGACCGCGGGAACGATAGACCAGTGCGATTGATGCCAGGCACAGCAACGCCAGGATAGCGATGAACAGCACCGGGTCGGCAATAAGGCGCCACGAGGCAAATAGCGTCGGGAACGTAAAGCCAACAAAACAAACCATGTAAAAGCGCCCGGTCAGTTTGCCGACATCCGCCGAACCGGCCAGATCCAGCACCTGGCTCAGCCCTGCCACCAGCAAAATGCCATTGGCTGACCCGGAGACAATAAACGCAACGACTCCCAGCAGCTCGGAGCCGGTCAACGAGACGGCAATCATCAACAGCAGGGCGGCCAGCGCCGTCACCAAGCCAGCGATCAGCAATGAAATCTTGCGGACATCGTTGTACCGCCGGACGAACGGCTGGATGATGGTCCCCATCCCCATGGTCACGGCGACCGCGACGGTGGAGTAGAGCAGGCTGGATCCTCCAGGGCCATCGCTTAATGCCGGGACTACCGCGAAACCGGTGGCGGCCATGCCAAAGACCCACGGAGCGGAAGGCAAAACCACGCGGTTGAACCGGCGCCGGTTTTCCAGCGTTGTTTCACTGCCGGTAGCGGTGGCCTCCTGTAGTTGAATCCGGGGTTCCTCGGAGGCCGCAACAAGCAAAACCAGCCAGGCAATAGTGGTGAGCTCATGAACCAGATACGCAATCTCGGGGTGTGCGCTAAAACCGACGATGGCGCCGGAAACGATCGGCCCCACCGCGAATCCGAGGGATGTGCAGAGTGCCGCACGGGTAGCGCCAGCTGGACCAGGGCTGAGCAATTTGACCCAGCTGGTGATGGCCACCATGGCCAGCCCCATTCCGAGCCCGCTGAAGACGCGGCCCGCATAAAGCCCGGCAACGTTCAACGCTCCAGCAGCCATGATCATGGATCCGACAATGGAACTGCTCAAAGCGATCAGTGAAAAGAGCTTGCGTCCGAGGCGATCCGCCAGCGGGCCGCCGAAGGCCAGCGCAGGAATCATGCCCACGAGATAGCTGCCCATGACCAGCATGGCCTCGACTTCGCTCAGGTCACGAAATTGCTGGTACCAGTTGATCAGGGAAACGTACTGGTTGGCGCACCACCCGGTCAGCACCAAGCAAACGCCCGGCAGCCACCACGGTGTGGCACCGGTGCGCAGGACCCGTCGTGAAATTTCTACTGCTCCATCTCGTGGAAGAGCCCGCGAACCCGCTCAGCGATCTCATCCCTGATGATATTCATGCGCTCGGCTCCGGTGATCCCGTCTTCGCTGGGCTCATAGGTGACCCAGCGTTCGACGGCGACCGACGGGTCCAGTTGCGGATGGGCATCGGTGCCGAGAATGACGACGCGGTCGACTTTCTCAACCACCTTCGGATCAATGCCCTTGGGCTCGCCATGGGACATGTCTGCCCCGGTCTGTGCCAACGAGGCCACCGATTCCTGGTTGATCCCCGTGCCTGGATTGGTTCCGGCGGAATAGCTGGTGATCTTTCCAGCAGAAATGTAGTCCATCAATGCGGCAGCCATCTGCGATTTGCCGGCATTGCGTGAGCAAATGAAAAGTACCGAGTTAGCCATGAACCTATTGAACCACCCGCGATGGACTCGCGGGTGGTTCACTACTCATGAATCATCGGATCATTACTTGAGCAATTTATAGGTCTTGATGGTTTCACCCTTGAAGAAGGCTGGCTGGGTGATCCTCATGTAGATCATCACCACCATGCCCAGCAGGAGCACGCCGACACCCAGGATGAACACCATTCCCACTCCCCCGATATTCGAGCCGGATCCGTAGCCGGGATTCATGGATTCAAAGGCAGTGGCAAAGAACATCACCAGAAGGACCACTCCGCCAATCAGCGGCGCCAGGAACTTGAAGATGATATTCCTTGGACTGGCAAATAGCTCCCCTCGGAAGTACCAGACACAGGCCAGGGCAGTCAGGCCGTAGTAGAAGCAGATCATCAGGCCCAGCGCGGTGATCGTATCCCACAGCGCGTTTTCCGAAACCAGCCGGGTTATGACGTAGAACGCGGCGGCGGCAGCGGCCGCAGCGAAGGTGGCTACCGATGGCGACATGAAGCGCGGCGAGATCTTCGAGAAGCTCTGCGGCAACGCCTTGTAGTAGCCCATGGCCAGCAGGGTGCGTGCCGGCGAGACCATGGTTGACTGCAGCGAGGCTGCCGAGGACGAGAGAATAGCCAGGGACATCAGCAGTGCCAGCGGCCCCATCACCGGACCGGAAAGCACAGCAAAAATTGATTCCTGATTATCCGGGTTGCCGGCGCCCAGTCCGGTGGTCCCGACGCCGGCCCAGTAGAGCACGCCCAGGGATACCGCGACATACAGGGCCATGATCAGCAATACGGTCCAGGTGGCGCCACGTCCAGGCACCTTCTTGGGGTCGGTAGTTTCCTCATTCATGGTCAAGGTGACATCCCACCCCCAGAACACGAAGATCGACAAGGAGATGCCTGCGGCAAAGGCCGAGAAGCTCTCCACGCCTGCCGGGTTGAACATCTGCAGGCTAATGGGCGTCTGGTCGAAGGGCTGGTTCGAGGTGAAGGCCATGACGGCGAACAGCAAGAGCACGGCCACCTGGAACGCAACCAAGCCGTATTGGAAGGCCTTGGTCGCGTTCAAGCCGCGGTAGGAAATATAGGAAGCCGCGGCGATGAATACCAGCGTGGTGGGGATGTTGATCCACAGGTTGGTGGTCAGCTCCGCGATTTCCGGGTGGCCGGTGATCTGCGCCAGCAGGATGTAGAAGAAATCCACGGCGACCGCCGCGAGGTTGGAGAGCACAATCACCGTCGCGGCCACCAGCCCCCAGCCGCCCATCCAGCCGATCATCGGGCCGAAGGCGCGGGTAGCCCAGGTAAAGGAGGTGCCCGAATCGGGCATCGCATTATTCAGCTCGCGGTAGCCCAGGGCTACCAGCAGCATGGGCAGGAATCCAGCCAGCAGGATGGCCGGCAGGCTGGTGCCTACCTCTGCCACGGTTGCGCCCAGGCCTGCGGTGAGGGTGTAGGCCGGGGCAATGCTGGAAATTCCGATGACCACCAGGCCAAGAACACCGACGGTGCCCTTGGAGAGGCCTTTTTCGTGCAAGCCGCTCTCGGCGGCTGCAGGATGGTTATCCTGCCTCAGGTCTTGCGACATGTTGGTTTACCTTTAGCTTTAGTGAGGCGTGAGCGCGTCGGTCAGAAGTACCGCGCCACCTTTCCACCAGGGGGTCTGAAATATGAAGGGGCCGGAAGCCGGACAAGCCGAAACGGCTAGCTGCTGGATCCTGGATTGGGGACAACCCCCATGGGGACGGACAGCTTGCCGAGAATTCTTTGGGCCTTGGGCCCGATGAAGAGCCTGCGGGCTGCGGCCAGCCGCGCCGAGCCGAGCAAAGCGAGATCGCCGCCTTGCCAGGAGAGCTGCCCGGTGGCTTCATCCAGGTTCCGGCCAACCACCACTTCGATGCTGGCTTCCAAATCCATGGACCGGGTCAGCTCGGCCAGGTAGGAGCGGGTGTTCTCCACATGCCCTTCCAGATCCCGTTCCGGGTCTTGGACATCGAAGGGCAAGACCAGCGTGACCACGCGCAACGGCAACGAGCAGGCTGCGGCCAGGCTCGCCGAGTGCTCAATAACGTCCTTGGCTCCGGGCCGGTCCCCCACAAAAGCGGTCAGCCGGGTCAGTTTCCCGTTGGCGGACCTCAAGGTCTCCAAGGCCGCCGGCGAGGACATGAACACCGACACCGGCGAGGAGTGAAGCAGCGCATTGGCGATGGCTCCGGGCAGGAAGAATCCCGCGCGGTGGCGTCTGCGTCCGCCAAGCACAATGCCATCAGCCTCGTACTGCTGGGCGAGGCCGATCAGCCCCTCGGCCACCGATGGCACCGAACGGGCTGCCACGGTGGCGTGGATCCCAGCGGGCACCAGGGCCAGGGCCTGTTCGGCCCACTGGTCGACCTGGGCGGAGAGGATGCTGGAGTATCCGTGGTCCCCGCCCGGGTAGACCGCGTTGAACGGTGCAGCAGCTGGCAGGACAATGGCGATCTGCAAGGCCGCGCCGGGGGTCCCGGATACCAGGGCGCTGGCCAGTTCAATGGCTTCGGCGCCGCGGTCATCTGCGGTGTAGCCTACGAGCAATTTCATGGTCTAGGCGCTGACCTTGTCCTCGATGATAGTCAGTGTCTGCACGCCGTCGTAGCTCTCGTCATAGCTGGTTCCGTCCAGCTCGGCGATGATGCGCGCCGCGGAGCGGCGCCCCATGCGCACCGCGCCATCCACATGCTGGAATCCTTCGCCAGCCAGGTCCGAAGAGGAGAAATAGATGGGGCCGATGTTCTGGTTCTGCGACGGGCCAAACCGGTGCAGGCCACCGAGGTCGTAGCTGGTGGCGTAGGCACCGCGGGTCCATTCCTCGGCGGCGAAGTCCGAAAGGTAGAAGACCTTCGGATCCAGCGCTTTTTCGCCCAGGTAGGCGGCGATGCCCTTGAGAATGGCGGCACGGCGGGCCTCGTCATCCAGTTCCCACATGGCATCGGCCTTGGCATCCGAGATGAAGCCCACCAGGGTTCCGGTGCTTTCGCCGATGTAGGTGTTGTCGTAGAGTTCCTGGACCAGCGCGTCGGGGCCAAAGCAGGTTCCCGAGAGCCCTTCTTGGCGCCAGAACGGGGTGTCGTATACGGCGTGGACCTTGATGACCAGGCCCATGGACTGGTGCTGGTGGGTGACGTGCTGCTTGCGCGGCAGTGCTGGAACGTAGCTGATGCGGGTGTACAGGTTGGGAGGAATGGCCACCACTACCTTTTTGGCAGCAACGGTTACCGACTGGCCATGGGCCACCACTCCGCCGTCAAACCATTCCAGCTTGAGCACGGGGTTGTCCAGGAAGACGATGCCCTCGCCCAGTCGCTCGGCGACGGTCTTGGATACTCCCTGCATGGTGCCCACAATGCGGCGGTCAAGGATGAAGTCTTCATCAACCAGGTTGTCGAAGGATCCTGCCGAGGAGGCCATCAGCACTGCTTGCAGCGCGGAGAAGGTGTGGGCTGGCTTGGTGAGCATGCCGCCGGCAATGAACAGCCCCACGTTATTGCAAGCCAGCTCATCGTTCGAGTTCTGGCGCAGGAAGTGGTGGAAGGAGATCTTGTCCAGTTCTTCTGCCTGCGGGTGCTCCCATGGCTTATCCGGATTCATCTGCGCGGCCAAATCATTCATGAGGCCGATCAGCTTGTTCATCTGCGCCACGGTGTTCTGCGCGACAGGGAAGTCCTCGCCGGAGTAGATGACGGCTTCGCCCTGCTCGTTGAGGTAGACGCTCTTGCCGGCCTTGTAGCGCTCGAAGGTTTCGATGCCCAGCTCTTCGATCAGCGAATAGAGCCCGGACTGGTCCGGGCTGATCCATTGGCCTCCGATTTCGATGGTGGCCCCGTCCATGACGTCGGTCCAGGTGCGTCCGCCGACGCGGTCGCGGGCTTCGAGCACGGCTACGGATTTGCCTGCCTTGTTCAGCTCGTAGGCTGCGGTCAGGCCCGATGGGCCGGCACCGATGACTACTACGTCGCGTTCCAGATGTTCCATGAACAGCTCCCTCAAACAATAAAATGAATTCAGTTCATTTACTTGTCATATAGCATAGGGGAAGAACATCGACTTGTGAAGCAACCCACGTCAGGAAGTGAAACGCATGACCGAATCGGGCACCCGGCGCGCTGGCAGACCGCGCAAAGCGGTACTCACTCGCGAACGCATCACCGCGAACGCGCTAGAACTGGTTTCCGACAGCGGGTACGAGTCCCTGACCATGCAGCGTCTGGCCAAGTCATTGGGGGTCTCGCCGTCGGCCCTGTACAACCACGTGGACTCAAAACATGATTTGATGCAGTGGATCCAGGAATTGGTCATGACCGATATCGACACCACAATTTTTGATGCCGAACCGCTCAAGGAAGCCCTGGTGCATTGGGCGACGAGCTACCGCAATGTGTTCGCCCGCCACATCCCCTTGATCCCGATCATCGCGGTGCTTCCGGTCTCGGATTCCCCGCGCACCCTCGGCATGTACGAGCGGGTCGCCGAGGCGCTGAAAGACTACGGCCTGGCTGAAAACGAGATCATTCCGACCATCGTTGCATTGGAATCATTCATCTTCGGCTCCGCAATGGACACCGCGGCACCGCACGATATTTTTGATACGACGAACCACACGGACCTCACCCCGCACTTCACCCAGGCGGTGGCGGCGCAACGAAAAACGCAGATCAATACCAGCGACGATTCTTTCCAGCGAGGACTCTCGGCCATGATTGCCGGCCTGCTGGGCACCGGCAGCGCATCATGAGTGAAGAGGAACGCAAGCCACGGCGCATCGCATTGAATCCGCGGCAGTGGGCGGCCGCCGCCCTGGTGGTCGTTGCGCTGGTTTTCATCTTGCAGAATCTGACCTACGTGCGCGTGGAATTCTTCCTCATCCACACAGCTGCGCCGCTCTGGCTGGTCCTGCTGGTGACCCTGGCGGCAGGCTACGCCATTGGCTGGTTCTCAAAACGACGGGGCTAGTCGCCCAAGATGGCCCATTCCCCGACTTCTTCATTCTGCGAGTCGTAGACATCCTCTTGGGCGCCGGGTTCCAGCGGGTACATGGCCACGCGCTGCGACCAGTCGCTCAAGATGCGCTGGAGCTCCTCCATCGGCTTGAGCTGCATGTTCTCGGTATCAAAATTGACTTCCAAAACAAAACGCATGGCCCGCTCCTAGTTCTTCCGGTTGCCGCCATCCTATGCCCGAGCCCGAGGAAAAACGAGAGTTATTGATAGCGCGCCGTCGCGAAAGTTCTATGGGAGCAGAGAGAAAAATAGCGAGCACCCAAGGAGCCTTGGATTCTCGCTATCGGAAGGTGCAGCAGGCAGCTACTGGACGCCACCCATGTAGGCCAATGACTGGAGCGCTTCATTGCCGCCCACCTTGTACAGGGCCAAGACCAGGCCGCCAAAGACGATCCCCATGACGGCGCTGAAGCCCAAGGAGATCTTGATCAGGGAGCGCACTTCACCGCGGCTGACTTCAGCTTCGTCGTTGAGGTACTTTGCAGCGCCCTGGCTGAAGCTCGCGGCAGGGGTCAGCACCCCAGCGGAGACAGCCAAGAGGTTCGAAGCAGAATCGGTCTGGCCATCGCGCAGGAAGGCAATGGTTTCCCGGTTCTTGCGATCCTGGCGAAGCTTCACGATGTTGGCGCCATGGCGCGCCAAGAGAATATCTTCACCGAGTGGGATCGTTGCCATTGCTTTGCTCCTCATTAAAATCCATCACGTCTTTCCAGCACTTACAATCATTTCTGAAACGTTTTATCGCCGGAACCCTTTTGTCGAGAACCACACACGCTCTTGTGATGCAATCCGCATGATTCTGGGGCAAAATCGACCTTTCAGGTGACGGGGAGCATAGCCAAAAGCAAAAATCTCCTGCTCAAGCATTCGAATTTGGGCATAGCAAAACCCCGGGGCAAAAAAATTCGCCCCGGGGTCATTTCACTGCACTTGAAAACGCCTAGGCAGTTTTCAAATCGTTGTTCTTGTTCTTTTGCTGGCGCTTGGCCTCGCGGATCTGAATACTCAGATCCTGGTTCGACAGATCTTCCGGTGAAGCGACACCGTACCTGCGGGCCTTGACTACCAAGGCTTGGCGAATTTCTGCTTGGTGGTCTCGCTTGTAGCGGATCACCATCATGACGCTGACGATTGCCAAAACAATCAGGGTCACCACTGCGGTAAGAATCGTAGTTTCCAAATTCATCGTCTTCTCGACCTCCCCATCTGTATAGTCCCTGCTGCGCTCTGCCCTATTGGTTTTGCCGGAGAATACGATTCAACGGCCAAGGGTTCACAGCATTGCTAAGAGAAGAACATCAAGTTTAGCATATTTCTTCGAAGAATGCCCTCGGGTATCGCTGACTCCTACGATAAAAATCGGCTTCAAAGCCATCTGTCACTGAGCCTAGAATTCACCCTGGCCCTGGCCGTGCTCGAAGACCAGAGACGTTTGAGTTGTTGCGACTGCAGGATTCGCAGAGAGGTTATCAAGGACGAACTGCCGGACATCGGCGGAGTTGCGGACTGCCACATGCAAGACGAAATCATCAGCGCCACCGAGAAAAAACAGCTGCTGCACTCCCGGCTTGGTTTTCATCTCATTGGCGAAATTTGCCATGAGGTGGCGTGCGCCAGGCCGGATCTTGACGAAGATCAGCGCTTCGAGCTCGCGCCCCAGAACCTGTGGATCCACCTCGATGGTGAACCGGGAAATCACGCCGGAATCACGCAAGGCGTTCAAGCGTGCCAGACAGGTGGACGCGGCAATCCCCAGCTCTTCGGCCAGTGAATTATTGGTCCGTCGAGAATTCTTGCTGAGCAATGCCAACAGCCTGCGGTCGATCTCATCGAGTTGCACGGTGCGGTTCTCGCGCTTCGATAGATTCAACGACATGGCGCCGCACCTGCTCTCTGGTATCGAGGATCGCTGAAATCATCATACGACCGTTCAGCAATTGATTTCGGAATTCTCCAGCTCCGGGTTGCCCCTGGCCGCTTGCTTTCGAATTCTCATTCGCAGCACGGCAAGAACCACAGCACCCACGGCGAGCAGCCCTGCCACAACCCATGGCCAATCCAATGCCAGCCAGGCGTAGAACACGGCCATGCCCACGGTGGTGTAGATCAAGGACCACAGCAGCGCTCCCAGCGCCACCGCCGGCAGGTAGCGCCGCAGGGGCATTCGGCTGATTCCAGCAGAGGCATTGACCGCGCTTTGGATTCCGATGGTGAGGAAACTCAGCGGCACCGCAAACACGCCCCAACGGCCAATGAACTTCTGCGCCCTGCGGTAAACGGCGCCCTGCAGATGCCTCTGGAAGCGGGTCCGCTCGACACCCTTGGCGATCCCCCGGCCTACCCAGTAAGTGGCATTCCCCCGGGCGAAGGCGCCCAGGAAAAAGGCAATGAACGTCACGCCAAAAGGCGCGTCGTTGATCAGCCAGGAAACCGTCTGCGCCATGGTTATGGAACGCTCTTGATCTTGCGGACCAGCACCGCGCCAAGCAAGCTCACGACAACCGAGCACAGGAACAGCGTCGGGTACCCGCCCAGCCATGTCACAGCCAGCCATGCCACCAGCGGGGCGACCACCTGGGGCAGCGAATTAGCGATGTTGATCATGCCCAGATCCTTGCCTCGTGAATCTGCGGTAGGCAATACCTGCGTCAGCAGCGCAAAGTCCACGGCGAGATAGGCGCCGAATCCGATGCCCAAAAGCACGGCAGCGATGATGGCCATGGCGAATGTCGTGGACAAGGCCATGACTCCGGCGGCGCAGGCGACGATCACCGAAGACATCATGACGTACTTCTTGCGCCGGCCATCGCGATCCGACAGCTTGCCAGAGATGACCGAGGAGAAAATCACGCAGAAGGCGTAGATCGCCGTCAGCACCAGCACGCCTTGGGCGGGATTGGGATGCCCGATGGCGTCTTGCAGGAAGTACAACAGGTACACCAAGCACAGCTGGCTGCCCAGATACAGGAGGAATCGGGTCAGCCAAGCCCACCCGAAGTCCTTGTGCTTGACCGGATTGATCCAGAAGCTCTGCAGGAACTGCAAGGCGCTCAGCGGCTCCAGCGTCCCCTTGGGCAGTGGCGTATCCTGGCGCATCAGCACAAACGGCACGGCGCAGATGGCTACAGCCAAGGCAACCAGCGCATATCCGAAGACCAGGTTGCCCGCGGCAACCATGCCGATCACCGCGCCAATCAGTGAACCGCAGGTCTGGCCGAGCGCTACCAGCCCGCCGACCACGCCGCGCTGTTCCACCGGGACCCGGTCCGGGATCGCGGCGAAGATGGCTGCTACCGCCGCATTTCCGGCCGCCTGCATCAGTGCCCAGCCCAGCACCAGCAGGCCCACGGTGTGCGCGGTCGACATCAGCAACAGGGCCAACGCACCGCAGATGGTTCCGCAGAAAACCCACGGGATGCGGCGCCCGAACTTCGAGGTGCTGCGATCGCTGAGCGCGCCAAAGAGCGGATTCGCAACCAGGGAGACTGCCGCGCCGACACCGGTCACCAAGGAAAGGATGGCACCCTTCTGGCTGGCATCAAGCTGCTCAGCATGCAGGCCGAGCAGCACCTGGATCGGCGCAAAAAAGCCGACGTTGATGCCGATGTGAACGGTGACCACCGCGGCAATCCATCCGCGGCTGACCCGCCGGGTGGGCACCTGCAAGGCCAGTGGCATCTTCGCGGGTTCGGCTGTGCTCATCGTTCGTTCCGCCCTAATTCACGGGGACCCACGCTCGGGTCTTCCAATTGTTCAATGCTCGGTGTGATGCCTCGCGCGATCAGGCGCTTGACGGCCTTGGCCATGAGCCCGCCGTCGACCATGCTGGCGGCAACCAGCGTGCCGCCATGGTCCAGGCCGAACACTGTCTGGATCTTGCCTCGGCGATTGCGCCGGATGATCGTGGTGGCTGCCTGGCTGAACTCCCCCACCGTTTCCACATGCATTTCGTGGCGGTCGGTCCAGAACCATGGCACCGAACGCTGCACCGGTGCAGCCTTCATGACGGTGGCGGCGGCTTGGGCGGCATCTTCCATGGCCGCTTCCCAGTGCACCGCCCGGCGAGCTCCCTGCACGCGCGCCGCGTCGCCGATGGCCAGCACCTGCCGATGGCTGGGCGAACGCTGTTCGCCGTCCACCACGATGCCATCATCTATGCCCAGCCCGAGGGTGGTGGCCAGCGAGGTTTCAGGTTGCACGCCGATGGCGCTGACGATCAGCTCGGCGTCCAGGCGTTCTCCGTCAACCACTGCGTGGTCTGCTTCGATGCTGGCCACGGCGCCCGTGATCGTCCTGATGCCATGCTGGGCATGGTCCGCATGCAGCTGCTGGGCCAGGTCTTGGCCCATGACCGAGGCCAGCGGCGCATCGGTATTCGACACGAGGGTGACTTGGGCCCCGAGCATCTTGGCGGTGGAGGCGAATTCCGCGCCGATCAGTCCCGCTCCGATCACCAGGACCTGCAGGCCGAACGTCGAGGAGTCCAGCACCTGCGCCAGCGCGGCGGCATCGGCCGCGGTGTGCAAGGTGCGGGCGTGCTGGGCGCCTGGGACCTGCAACAGTACCGGGGTGGTGCCGGTGGCAAGGACTACCCAGTCATCTTCCGAGTCGGGAAGCGGCAGATCCTCTACCATTTCCGGCAAGAGGCTAATGCCGTGCTCGGCGTACCAGGCAGCGGGGGCGAAGGGCTCGGCCTGCAGCGTTTTGCTCAGTGGCGGCCGGTCGTAGGGCAAGCCCTGGGGGTCGCTGATGGTGATGGTTCCGGCGTAGTTGTGCCGCACCAGTTCCCTGGCCAGCGTGTAGCCCGCGACTCCGCCGCCGATGATATGCACTGAAGACATTTAGATGTCGAGCTCCAGGACACCGTCAACCACGTTTACGGTGTAGGTGCGCGCATCCACGGTGGCCGGCATGCACTGGACCCGCCCTGTTTTCAGGTCAAAGGTCGAGGAGTGGATGGGGCACTCCACCGAGCAGCCTTCAATCCAGCCGTCGGACAGCGAGGCGACCTCGTGGGTGCATTCGTCTTGCAGCGCATAGAAGTTGCCGTCTTCGGCATGGAAGATCGCAATGTCCTCGGCAGCTCCGCTATCGCTGGCGCTGACCAGCAGGGACTCTCCCTCGGGCACTAGATCCGTGGAACCGACTCGGTAGCTCAAGATAACTCCTTAACGCTTGACATCATCGTTCCTATCTTGTCATTGATCCACGCCCAGCGCATTGCCAGCTAGCTGGCGGAGACCAGCTGCCACAGCGGATGATCGCTGGTCAACGAGGCGAGGACCTGTGCCCCGTCCAGGCCGTTGCCAGCTGCGGGAACCAGTTCCAGGTCCGGGTCCAGCGCCTGCAGCCGGCGGGAAAACTCGCCACGCAGCAGGCCGTTGCGGAACACTCCGCCAATTGCGGCCACGCGGAACGGGCCATGGCCAGATGAGCCCACCCGTTGTGCTGCCGTCACTGCGCTGAAGGCCAGCTCATGGGCGGCGTCCTGGCTGATCTGCGCGGCCAGGGGGTCGCTTTCCGCGCAATCGGCGACCGCCTGGGCCAGGGATGCCACCTCGGAGACCGCATCTGGCGAGGACTGCAACTGGATATAGGCTTCGTCCAGGTCCGGCCATTTTTCCTGCACTGCGCGGCTCAAAAGGGTCTTGGCTCCCCTGCCGTCATGGGAGCGCATCACGGCGTCCAGAGCTCGGCGGCCAATCCAGTACCCGCTGCCCGCGTCCCCCATGATGTGGCCCCAGCCATCGACCCGGGCCACCGAGTCTGTTCCCACGCCCAGGGTGACGACGCCGGTTCCGGCCGCGGTGACCACTCCGGGCCCGCTGCCAAGCGCACCGAGATAGGAGGTGAGCGAATCATGGGCGAGGATCACCCGCTGCACCCCGTCGACGCCCAGGGCATCGTGCAGCGCCCTGGCGTCATGCTGGGCGCGGGTGAGCCCCGAGAGCCCGACGGCGATGATCTGCGGGATGGTTCCGGTCTCCTCCATGGCGCGGCTCAGGGCGCCAACGACCTGGGCGATCAGCGGCTCATCGGTGCGCACTCCCGGGCTGCTGAGCTCGCGGCCGGTTCCGGCGCCATCCACTGCGCGGATCTTGATACTTGTTTGGCCGCCGTCCAGCGCCATGATCGGCAATTGCATGCTCTCGCTCCGCATCGTTGTGGGCTCAGCCGGCGTGCCAACGGGATCGGGACCAGCTGCGGGATCCCAGAATATCGTTTCCCGCCGCTAGAACAGCAGCAGCCGGGCTATCAGCAGCACCGAGCCGACGATCGAGAAACCCAGTGCCAGCATCCGCTGCCGGGCGGCGTCGATGGAGCGGTTGAGCCACCCGGAGAGCAGGAAGCCGAGAATCACCGCGGGGCACATTGCGGCCAAGGTGATCAGCACCTCGGCGCGCACCTGGCCGGCGATGGCCAGCATGAGCACCGAAATGACGGAGCCAGCCAGGAAAAACGCGCTCAGCGTGCCGCGCACCCGGGCCGGTTCCTGGCCTTGGAGGACGATGGCCATCGGCGCGCCCCCGGCAGCTGTCGCGGTGCCCATGATCCCGGACAGCGCGCCGGCAGCCAGCAGCGACCGCCGATGCGCCACGGGCTTCCACCCGATGAACGATGCGGCAACAGCCGCGAGCACGCTCAGCGCCACGGCCCAGGTCAGCATCTCCAGCGGCAGCATGACCACCAGCCAGGTCCCCATCAGGCTGCCCGGAATCCTTCCGGCCATGGCCCAGCCGGCGCCCCGGATATCGATGGCGGTCCTCTCCCGCACCACCGAGAGCAATCCGATCACCGCGCCAAGGCAGATGACAAAGGCCGGAAGCAGCGTGGGCTGCAGCATCCCCACCACCGGGGCCGCGACCAGGCCTGCGCCAAATCCAATGGATCCCTGCAGTCCGGCCGCGGCAAAGAGCGTCACCGCCAAGATCGCATACTCGGCGGGGGCCACGCTACGCTCCGGCCGGAACGAGGCCAGCTTCCCGGGCGCTGGTGACCGGGAAATGGCATTGCGCGCTGTGCACGCCGGGTTCTGGAGCCTTGCCGGGCATGCCCAGGCTGATCGATCCGCTCTCGTCGCGCACCTGGTCGCCGGGCCGCTGCGCCGAGCAAATCGGCTGCGCCTTCCAGCAGCGGGTGCGGAAGCGGCATCCCGAGGGCGGGTCCAGCGGCGAGGGGAGCTCGCCGGCCAGCACGATCCGCTCGGCAGGCCGCTGCGCGGGATCCAGCTTTGGCGAGGCGGACATGAGCGAGGCCGTGTAGGGGTGCATCGGCGAGCCGAAGACCTGCTCGGTGCTGCCGGTCTCGATAATGCGCCCCAGGTACATCACCGCAACGCGGTCGGTCACGTGGCGGACGACCGACAGGTCATGGGAGATGAAGATGTAGGACACCCCCAGGCGCTGCTGCAGCTCGTTGAGCAGGTTCAGCACCTGCGCCTGCACCGAAAGGTCCAGCGCGGATACCGGCTCGTCGAGGATGATCAGATCGGGATTCAGCGCCAGGGCGCGGGCAATGCCGATGCGCTGGCGCTGGCCGCCGGAGAACTCCTGCGGGGACTTGGACGCATCGGTGCGGCGCAGGCCGACCAGGTCCATCAGTTCCCCCAGCCGCGCATTGCGCGCTGCCGATCCGGGGTAGAGGTCCTTGTGCGTGGCAAAGGGCTCGGTGATGATCTGCCCGGCGGTCATCCGCGCATTCAGCGACGCGAAAGGGTCCTGGAAGACCATTTGCACCCGCCGGCGCCAGCGCAGCAGCTCGCGGCCCTTGAGCCCGAAGGGGTCTTGCCCGTCGAAGGAGATCGTGCCCGAATCGGGGGTCTCGAGCATCATCAAGGTGCGGGCCAGGGTCGACTTGCCGCAGCCCGACTCGCCCACCAGGCCCAGGGTCTGTCCGCGCCCGACCTCCAAATTGATGCCGTCCAGGGCCTTGAGCGCGCGCCCGCCGGCCACCTGGTAGGTCTTGGAGAGGTCCTTGACTTCCAGGACGGTGTCGATCGCTGGCGCAGCAGGATTAATGTTGTTCATGGTGGCTCAGGCTCCTTCGGGCATGGACGACGCAGGGTTCTGCGCCGAGGCAGCCAAGTCGTTCAGGGGGAAGTGGCAGGCGGCCTGCTGGCCCTGCCCGGTAGCCCGCAAGGCCGGGCGCTCGTCGCGGCAGATCTGGGCGGCCAGCGGGCAGCGTTCCTGGTAGACGCAGCCGGCGGGGATCTTGGACAGTTCCGGGGGCGAGCCGGGGATCGAGGACAAGCCGCTGCCGCGGTGGGCATCGGTGGGCACCGAATCGAGCAGGCCCCTGGTGTAGGGGTGGGTCGGGCTGGCGAAGACCTGGGCTACCGTGCCCTGTTCGACCACGGTGCCGGCATACATTACGCAGAGGTCATCAGCCTGTTCCGCCACCACCGCCAAGTCGTGGGTGATCAGCACCACCGCCATCTGCGCTTCCTTGCGCAAGGTGGCCAGCAGGTCCATGATCTGCGCCTGGACGGTCACGTCCAGGGCGGTGGTCGGCTCATCGGCGATCAGCAGCCGCGGCGAGAGCGCAACGGCCATGGCGATCAGGATGCGCTGGCGCATGCCGCCGGAGAATTGGTGAGGGTAGGAGTTCACGCGGGTCTCGGGTTCCGGAATGCCCACCCGGCGCATCAGCTCGATGGCTTCGGCCTTGGCCTGCTTCTTGTTCAGTCCGCGGTGGATGCGGAACGCCTCGCCCAGCTGGGTGCCGATGGGGTAGACCGGGTTCAGCGCGGTCAGCGCGTCCTGGAACACCATGCCCAGGACCGGGCCGGCGACGGCGCGGCGCTGCTTCTCGCTCATCTGGTTCAAGTCCCGGCCTTCGAGGATCGCCTGCCCGCCGGCCACATGGGCCACCGAGTCCAGCAGCCCGGCCACGGCCTTGGCGGTCATGGACTTGCCGCAGCCCGACTCGCCCAGCAGGGCCAGGGTGCGTCCGGCCCGTGCGGTGAAGCCGACCTGGGAGACCACGCGCACCACGCCCTTGGGGGTGCGGATGTCCACGTCCAGGCCCGATACTTCCAGCACTGCTTGCGCGGTGGTGTTCTTCTCAATCGTTGACTGGCTCATGATCCCTGCCTCGCGTCCTTGATGCTGCTCTTCCTCATCGATTTCACTGCCTGCTTGTCCACCGTCAGGCGCCAGCGCTGGGCCGGATCGGTGGCAATGCGCATCCATGCGGCCAGCACGTTCGCTGCCACCGCGGTCAGCACGATCGCCAGGCCCGGCAGGATCGACAGCCACCATGCGGTCTGCAGGTACTGGCGGCCCTGGGCGACCATCAGGCCCCAGGACACATCCGGCGGCTGGATCCCGATGCCCAGGAAGGAGAGCGAGGATTCGGCCAGCATCACGAAGCAGAATTCCAGCGTGGCCAGGGTCAGCAGGGTCGGGATGACCACCGGCACCACATGCCGGGCAATGATCGAGGCCGGCCTGGTGCCAAAGGTGCGGGCCGCGTCCACGAAGGTGCGCGACTGCAGCTCGGCCGACTCGGCCCGGGCGGTGCGCATGTAGATCGGGATGCGGGTAATGGCCAGGATCAGCACAATATTCGCTGCCGACGGGGAGAAGACGAACAGCACCACAACGGCCAGCAGCAAGGAGGGGAAGGACATGATGATGTCGGCGATGCGCATCGAAATCGACTCGCGCCGCCCCCGGTGGTAGCCGGCCCACACGCCCCACAGCGAGCCGACGACCATGGCTGCCAGCACTGCCGGCACCGCCACCAGCAGCGTGGTGCGGGTGGCGACCACGATGCGGGCCAGCATCGAGCGGCCCAGCGCATCCGAGCCCAGGATGTACTCCCAGCCGTTGGCCGGGTCGAACGGGGCCCGGTTCATGAACATCAGGTCCTGCTTCACGGCAATGGAGCCCATCAGCATCGGGCCGAAAATGGCCACGAGGACAACAAAAGACAGGAAGAGTGCCGCGACGGTGGCGAACTTGTCGCGCAGCAGCATCTTGAACATGGACGGCTTGCCCGCCCGCAGCGCGCGCCGCGCCTCTGCCTTGGACGGCAGTGCGCTGCCGCTGGCAGCAATGGTGGTTTCACTCATGGTCTGCTCCCCCTTTTCCGCTAGGCCCGCACCGGTGCCGCGACACCGGCCTGATCGTTGTCGTCGCTGTTATTGCCCGCAGTGGCAGCCTGCAGTTGTGCCCGGGCCGCACGGCGCCGGCGCCGGCCCGCCGACGGGCGAACCCGCGGGTCAAGCAGCGCATACAGCACGTCGATGATGATGTTCAGGATGAAGATCGCCACCGCGGTGAGGAAGACGCAGGCCTGCAGCACCGCGAAGTCGCGCTGCAGGATCGAATCGATCATCAGCTTGCCGATGCCCGGCCAGCCGAAGATCGACTCCACGACCACCGCGCCGTTGACGAGGCCCACGGTCAGGTCGCCGGCCACGGTCAGCGCCGGAGCCGCCGCGTTGCGCAGCGCATGCTGCCCGACCACCCGGTACTGGGTCGCGCCCTTGGCCCGCGCCAGCTTGATGTACGGCTCGGACAAGGCCGAGACCATCGCGCCGCGGATCACCTGCACCAGCGTGCCGAACGGGCGCATCACCAGCGTGGCAATGGGCAGCACCCATGCCCCGGCCCCGAGCACCCCCGAGGTCGGCACCCAGCCCAGGGTGATCGCGAAGACCCAGATGCCCACGATCGCCAGCCAGAAGTCCGGGATCGAGGCGGCGATCATCGAGGCAAACGAGGCGATGCGATCCAGCACGCCGTTGGGCTTCAGCGCGGCGGCCGAGCCGACAATGACCGCCAGCAGGATGGCGATGACCATGGTGAACGCCGCCAGCTGCAGCGTGGCCGGGAAGGCGCGCAGCGCCATGAAGGCCGCATCCTCGCCGGTGCGCATCGAGGTGCCGAAATCCAGATGCAGGATCCCGCCGAAGTAATCGAGCATCTGTGCCCAGATCGGCTGGTCCAGGCCGTTGCGCGCCGCGAAATCGGCGCGCATCTGGTCCGTGGCATTCAGCGGTAGATACAGGGAGGATGGATCACCGGTCATGCGCGCCAGTGCGAAAACGCCGATGATCACGACAATCAGCGGAATCGCAGAGGAGATGATCCGCTTGCGAAGATAAGTCAGCATGGAACTACGGGCTTTCCCTAGGTGTGGTGGTCATATCGGCTCAGCAGCTGCTGCTAGCTGGCAGGGGTGGCTTCGGCCAGGCGCAGCTCGTCGCCCGAGGAGGAGTTCGGCTCGTAGCTCACCGACTTCGAGATGCCCAGCATGCCGGTCTGGTGGCTAATGTGCGCGAACTGGACCAGCTTCTCGTTCTGGTACTTGAAGACCTCCTCGAAGTCCTTCTGCCGATCCTCGCCGGTGGCCTGGTCGGCCTTGGCGATCAGCTTGTCCATTTCCTCGTTGCCGAAGGCGGACTGGGCTCCCTTGGTGGTCATGTACTGGTCCACGGTGAAGGCCGCGTCGCCGGCCTGGTTGCCGTGCTGGATCAACACCATCAGGGCGTTATCGGACTCTGGGAACGGGCGCACCTGGTATTTGAGCTGCTGGCTGGTTTCCAGCATCTTCAGGTCCACTTTCAGCCCGATGTCGCTGAGGTTCTGCTGGATCACCTGGGAGAGCTCCTGGATGCGCGGGAACTGTGCGGTGCGGACCACAAATTCGATCGGCGCGGAGGTGTCCACGCCATCTGCCTTGGCTTCTTCCACCAGGGCCTTGGCCTTGTCCAGGTCGTATGGCCAGATCTGCAGGCTGTCGTTGTGGCCCACCACGCCTTCCGGAACCAGCTGGGCGGCCGGCTTGTCACGGCCGCCGTACAGCGACTTGGTGATGGTTTCCTGGTCAATGGCGTAATTCACGGCCTGGCGGATGCGGATGTCGTTCAGCGGAGCGGCATTGTCATGCATGCGCAGGGCCACGGTCTCATTGTTCGGGTAGGCGACGCCCAATTCGCCGATGTTGTCCTCCGGGCTCAGGCCGGTGGCGATGTCGGCTTCGCCGGCGGTGACCATCGAGGCCCGCACGCTGGCTTCCGAGCGCCACTGGTAGTTGGCCTTCTTGAAGGCCGGCTGCTCGCCCCAGTAGTCGGCGAATGCCGAGACGTCGATGGACTGGCCGGCCGTCCACTGATCCAGCTGGTATGGGCCGGTGCCGATGGGCTCGCGGACCTTCTCGGTGGCGGAGGTCTCGGCTGGAACCACTTCCAGGAAGGACAGGCGCAGCGGGAGGATCGGGTCCTTCTTCTTGGACTTGACCGACAGGGTGTAGTCGTCGACCACCTTGGCGTCCAGGTCGTCGTCGCCGAAGACGTAGCCCTCGACATCGCAGCCGATCTTGGAGTTCACCGCGCGGTCGATGGTGGCCTTGGCATCCTCGGCGGTGAAGTCCGAGCCGTCATGGAACTTCACGCCCTCGCGCAGCTTCAGGGTGAAGGTCTGGTCGTCATCGCTGCTCCACTCGGTGGCCAGCTTCGGCTCCAGCTCGCCCGAGGTCGGGTTGCGCTCGATCAGCGGCTCGGTGATGGTGGATCGGTCCACGATGCCGGTGGAGGTCAGGTTGGCGTCGCAGGCTTCGAGCGTCGGCGGCTCCTGCTGCAGGACTACGCGCAGGGTGTCGCCGGCCGCTGCCGGGGCGCCGCTGCCGCCACCGGCTTCCCCGGAGTTGGCCACCGAGCAGCCGGACAGCGCGCTGGTGCCCAGCAGTGCGCCTGCTGCCACTGCCAGGGAAAGCTTGCGGGCCCGGCTCGAAATGCGTTGTGCGTTGAACATCATTGTTTCCTTCGAGTTGCGAGTGTGATCGGCAGCTGGATGTGATCGGCGCCACCTTGCCTGTCCCACAAATATTCAGCCCGCCCAATGGCCGGGTCAAGGCGTTGGGGCCGGTGCAGGCGGCAGCCATCGCGGCATGGCATCCACAGCGAGATGTGAAGCGCCTGTGACTTTCCCTACATTAGGCACCAGAATGGGAACCAATGCTGAAGGGGTATTGATCTATGCAATCTGCATGTTGGACGGCATCAGTGAGTTCTCCCTACGATGCAGGTATGAGCTACGAGAACCCCATTACCGGAGACCAGATCCTGCGCGTCGGACCGGTCAACCCAGCAGTTGCCGCCATCCTGGCCGACGAATTCCAGGCCACCGTGCTGCCCGGATCCGAAGAACGCAATGCCTGGCTGGAGGAACACGGCACAAGAATCCGCGTGGCGGTCTGCTCCGGCAAGATCGGCGTGGACAGCGATTTGATGAAGCAGCTGCCGAACCTCGAAGCGATCGTGAACTTCGGCGTGGGCTATGACGCCACCGACTTCGGCCAGGCCGCCCAGCGCGGCATTGTCTTGAGCAACACCCCGGACGTGCTGACCGACTGCGTTGCCGACACCGCCATGGGCCTGTACCTCGACACCCTGCGCGGGCTGAGCGCCGCAGAGCGTTTTGTGCGTGCCGGCACCTGGGCCAGCGGCCAGAACTTCCCTTTGGCCACCCGCGCCACCGGCCGCAAGGTCGGCATCCTGGGCCTGGGCCGCATCGGCCAGGCGATTGCCAATCGGCTTGAGGGCTTCAAGGCGGAAATCCACTACCACTCCCGCAGCCAGAAGGAGGGTGCCTCATACCAGTATCACGCTTCGGCGAAGGAGCTGGCCGAAGCGGTGGACGTGCTGATCGTCGCCGCGGCCGGCGGCCCGGATTCTGCCAACCTGGTTGATGCCAGCGTCTTGGCAGCCCTGGGCGAAAACGGCTTCATCATCAACATCGCCCGCGGCTCGGTCATCGACGAGGCTGCCCTGGTCACGGCCTTGCAACAGAAAACCATTGCCGGCGCCGGCCTGGATGTCTTCGCAAGGGAACCGCATGTACCGTCGCAGCTGCTGGAGCTGGATAATGTGGTGCTGTTGCCGCATCTGGGCTCGGGCACCGTGGAAACTCGGGCCGACATGACCTCGCTGACCATCGAGAACCTGCGCTCCTACTTGAAGGACCGTGCGCTGATCACCCCGATTTCCTGATCCGACAGGGGTTCGCGGAATCCCGCAACGCCGCTGGACCCGTCCCTTGCCTGGATGGGTCCAGCGGCGTTCTTGCGGGATGGAGCCGGGCCTACCAGTCCAGCTTCAGGCCCCGGGCAATCTGGGCCCGGACATGGGCCAGAGCCTGCGGATCGTCATTGAGCGTTGTGCCCAGATGCGGCAGCTGCCCGCGCAAGGCTTCGAGCCAGCGCCCGAAGTGCTGCGGGAAGGATGCAGCGAGCAGATCCAGCACCACCGAGACCGAAGCCGACGCGCCCGGGGATGCGCCAAGCACCGCCGCCAGGGTCCCATCCGAACTGAGCACCACCTCGGTGCCAAACCCGGAAATGCGGCCTTGTCCATCAATGCGCTTGGCCAGTTGCACCCGCTGGCCCGCCGTGATCAGCTCCCAGTCCCCGGCATGCACCTCGGGCAGGAAATTCTCCAGCTCCTTGAGCCGGCTGGCTGGAGTGCGCAGCAGTTCGCCGATGAAGTAGCGCAGCATGCCGGTGCCGTTCTTCGCTGCTTCCAGCAGCGTGCGCAGGTTGTGGACGGACACCGATCCGGGCAGGTCCCATAGTTTCCCGGCCTTCAAGAAGCGTGGTGAGAAGGCTCCGAACGGACCGAACACGAGGTATTCGGTGCCGTCCATGACCCGCAGATCCAGGTGCGGCACCGACAGCGGGGGCGCCCCGGGCGCCGGATGGCTGTAGGCCTTGGCCCGGTGGCGTGCCACCAATCGCGGATTGGCGGTGCGCAGGAATTGGCCGCTGATCGGGAAGCCGCCCATGTTCCGGGTTTCGGCAATGCCGGCCTGCTGCAGCAAGGGAAGGGTGCCGCCGCCGGCAGCGGTGAACACAAAACCTGCGTCCAGCGATTCGCCCGTGGACAATTCCGCCCTCCAACGTCCGGCCGCGGTGTGCTGCAGCCTGCGCACCGAAGTGCCCAGCTGCACCGCGGCCCCTTGTGCCCGGGCGTGATCCAGCAATCGCCGGCTGAGCGTGCCATAGTCCACGTCGGTGCCCAGGGTGCTGCGCGTTGCCGCGATGTTGCTGAAATCGGTGCGCTGTTCAAACATCGCGGGAAGCCACCGTTTCAGCGTTTCGGGATCGCGGCTGAATTCCATGTGCTCGAACAATGGATGGGCGCTCAAGGCCCGATACCTGGTTTCCAGGTAGGAGGCCCAGTCGGCGGTATGCGCATAGGAGTTGTGGTCCACGCTGCGAATGAAGCCCTCGGGCTCCCCCAGGCTGGCCATCGGCAGCCAGCCGGTCCCAGTACTGGGCCGATACCAGGAATTGCTCGTGGATGCGCAAGGCCGCGGCGGGGTCCACCGAGCCGTCGGCGGCGGCCGGCGTGTAATTGAATTCGCACAGCCCGGCATGGCCTGTGCCGGCGTTGTTCCATCCGTGGGAGCTTTCCAGGCCTGCCGCGCCCAGTGCCTCAACCACCAAGATGTCCCACTGTGGCTCGAGCTCGGCCAGCAGCGAAGAAGTGGTGGAGCCGATAATGCCGGCACCGATGACCAGCACGTCGACGCGGCGTGGGACATGGGTGGAAGCCATGGCTGTTATCTCCTGAAAGGCACGGCGGCGGATGCTAGCCGAAGGACTTGTGGCTGATTCCCGATTCCCGCTCGAGTCGCTTGATGGAATTGGCCAAGTGCAGGCGCATGCACGAAGCAGCCAGCAGCTGGTCGCCTGCGGCTATGGCCTCCCGGATGGACTCATGCTCCTCGGCGACCTGACGCAGGCGCGGGGTGAGCTGGCCTTCGGGCTCGTCAAAACGCTGGCGCGGCATGGTGATCATGGCCGGGCCGAAAGTCTCGATGGCCTGGACGAGATAGGGGTTGGACGATGCGCGGGCAATCGCAAGGTGGAACTTGTAGTCGCAGCTCATGGTCTGCGAGGCGTTGCCGCCCGAGGCGCGGAAGGCCGCGAGCGCAAAATCCATGTCGGCCAGCGCGCCCTGGGGCAGGTGGCGGGCCGCAGCCGAGGCGGCCTGGGATTCAAAGCCCATGCGGAATTCCAAAAGCTGCCGGCGCTCCTCCAGGGTCCGGGGCACCTTGCCGGCGGACGCATCCGCTTCATCCCTCGGCGGGGTCAGCGCAAAGCTTCCCGAACCGCGGCGGGTGTGGATCAGCCCTTCGGCCTGCAGGCGCATGATGGCCTCGCGCACCACGGTGCGTGACACGCCATGCTCGGCAATCAGCGTATTTTCGCTGGGCAGCTTGTCCCCGGGCGCGATCTGTCCGGTGCTGATCAGCTCGCGAAGGAACTCGACCAGGGTCGCGGTCCGGTTCGTCTTACTTTTTTGCATAGCTATAAGAATAAGCGCGGAAGCATCCGTGGTGCAGGTTGCTTCCGCGCTTGCTCCTTCCCGGGGGAAAAAGGGGATGCGGGCAGGGCTTATGCCTTGCCGAACTCCACGGTTTCGGTGGTCCAGGCGCGGGCCTGGTCGCTGAGGGAGAAGCCAAGTCCCGGACGGTTAGGCAGCAGCATACGGCCGCCCTGGGTCTCCAGGCGCTCGTTGAACAGCGGGTCCAGCCAGTCGAAGTGCTCAACCCATGGCTCGCGCGGGTAGGTGGCGGCCAGGTGCAGGTGGATTTCCATGGCGAAGTGCGGTGCCAGGTCCAGGCCGGCCTGGTCAGCCAGGGTGGCCAGGCGCATGAACTGGGTGATGCCGCCAACGCGCGGTGCGTCAGGCTGGATGATGTCGCAGGCGCGGGCTTCGATCAACCGCTCGTGCTCGGCCACGGAGGCCAGCATTTCACCGGTGGCGATCGGGGTGTCCAGTGCGGCGGCCAGCTGCGCGTGGCCCTCGGCGTCGTAGGCATCCAGCGGCTCTTCGATCCAGACCAGGTCGAATTCCTCAAGGCGGCGGCCCATGCGCAGCGCGGTGGCGCGGTCCCACTGCTGGTTTGCGTCAACCATCAGCGGCACATCCGGGCCAATGTGCTCGCGCACGGCGGCGACACGGCGCAGGTCTTCCTTGGAGTCCGGCAGGCCGACCTTGATCTTGATGCCGCCGATGCCTTCTTCGATGGACTGGGTGGCGCGGTCCTTGACCTCTTCGATGGAGGCGTTCAGGAAGCCGCCGGAGGTGTTGTAGGCGCGCACCGAGTCGCGATGGGCGCCGAGGAACTTGGCCAGCGGCAGGCCTGCACGCTTGGACTTCAGGTCGTAGAGGGCGTTGTCGATAGCGGCCAGGGCCTGGGTGGCGACACCCGAGCGGCCCACCGAGGCGCCAGCCCAGAGCAGCTTGGTGTAGAGCTTGGCGATGTCGTTGGGGTCCTCGTCAATGATGGTCTCGCCAATCTCCTTGACGTGGGCGAACTGTGCGGGCCCGCCGCCGCGCTTCGAGTAGGAGAAGCCCAGGCCTTCATGGCCTTGCTCGGTGGTGATTTCAGCAAACAGGAAGGCAACTTCGGTCATTGGCTTCTGGCGTCCGGTGAAGACCTTGGCGTCGGAGATCGGAGTAGCCAGCGGAAGACGTGCGGTGGAGAACTTGACGTGGCGAATCGCGTCAGGAGTGTAGTTCATGGAAGTAGCCCTTCAAGGAATGTGCTGTGCGTCGATGCACTTGATTCATAACTTATAGTACAAGTTGCTCATTGCTCTAACAAGTAATTTTCAGGGAAAAGTCAAAAGAATCTTTAACAGCTGCGCGCAGGAACTAGGCAGCATCCGCCCGACATGGCCGGAAAGGCGCCAGGAGGAAAAGCACCTGAAGCCAGCGGCCGATGATGTCGCCAGTAAGGCAACATGTTCCGGGCAATTTAAAAGCAGGCTGGCACCTTTCGGTGCCAGCCAGCTGGATTTTTGCCCCTTGGCGAAGTTCTAATCAGGTAGGATGTCAAGCTTGCGGATTAGGCCATCTTCCACGATGAATCGCATCGGACCGGTGCCGTTGTGCCCATTTCCGCTGACTGACAGCGTCACGTTGAAGACGTTGGCTTGCTCTTCAAAAAAGTCCACGAGTTCGAATTTGCTCTGCACCCCAATGTTATCGGTGCTGTCCCAGGAACGAATTGCCGCCTTTCCGCGGTACTTGCTGCCCCAGTCATCGAGCACGGCGTCTTCAGCAAAAGCATCAGCAAACTTGGTGCTATCAGCTGCATTGGTGGAATCGATGAATTGCTGGATTGGTACTGGAAGCTTGTCCATGGCGATTGCCTTTCCGAAGTAATACATGCCTGAAAATATGAATTGCCGCGGCCTGCCTTCCAGATCCCAGAGGACAGGCCGCAGCGCGATGGCGCTAGAGCGAGCTGTTTTCGCCCAGCAGCTCCTCGATGCCGATCCGTCGATAGAACTCGGCGCGAATGCGGTCATAAACCGCCGACACCACTTCGCTGCCGTCCTTGCTTGGATCCACATGCACACGGAAGGGGCGCTGCCCATCCGGCAGGCCAATCACGCTGGCGATCTCGTCTGCCACTTCCCCGGCCTCATGGCCTTCGGGGAAGATGGCAGCGAGGCTTCCAGCCATGTTTTCACGCAGCTGCCCATACAGCTCGTCGTATTCGCTTGCACGCGCGTGATCATCAGGGACACCAGAGTGGGCAAAGTGGTTCGTACCCGAGGTGTAGGCTCCTGGCACGATAATACTGGTTTCCACGCCGAACTTGGCCAGTTCCGCTGCGTAGCTTTCGGCGAGCGCGTCCATGCCGGCCTTCGCCGCGAAGTACGGGGCGAGGAATGGCGGGTGCCCGCCTCGGGTGGAGCTTGAACCGATCCAGATCACCAGGCCGCTGCGCTGTGCGCGCATGATGGGCAGCACGGCGCGGTTGACGCGCTGGGTGGAGACCACGTTCACGTCGTACTGGGCTGCAATCTGTTCCGGGGTGAACGCCTCGGCCGGCCCCAACACCATATGCCCGGCATTGTGGATCAGCACGTCGATGCGCTGGCGCTTCTCCTGGATTGCCGCAACCGCGGCATCAATGGAGGCCTGGTCCTGGACATCCATTTCGATGCCCTGGATGCTGAGGCCTTCGGAGGCGGCCAGCTGGTCGAGCTGCGCGGCCTTGTCGGCGTTGCGCCCGGTCATGGCTCGCATGCCCGCATAGACCGTGTGGCCTGCGCGAGCCAGGCGACGGGCCGTGAGGTTGCCAAATCCGGAGGAAGCACCGGTGATGACAATGACTTTGGGTTCGCTCATGAGCGTTTGCCCCCTTTCGTGCGACTGCCTGCTAGGCCAGTCCGCCATTGGTGAAGATAGTTTGGCCATTGACCCAGCGGGCCGGGCCGGCGAGGAAGGCCACGGATTCAGCTATGTCTTCCGGGTCGCCCAAGCGCTCGAGCGGAACGGCCT
>Ga0160443_100249_pt1 | contig 56881 bp, 48 predicted proteins | sample HID1972I_E1MG_FD_108244 | JGI IMG/M metagenome (GOLD analysis project Ga0160443, IMG submission 108244) | Enriched pill bug-associated microbial communities from UW Madison campus, WI, USA - HID1972I_E1 MG | ecosystem: Host-associated > Arthropoda: Insects > Digestive system > Unclassified ... | reverse complement strand
TGATCCAGGTCGAAAACGCCTCGCCCCACTCCATCCTGTCGGTGACCTTCACCAACAAGGCCGCTGCCGAGATGCGTCACCGCATCGAGCAGTTGCTGGGCATCAACCCGGCTGGCATGTGGGTCGGCACCTTCCACGGCCTCGCGCACCGCTTGCTGCGGGCGCACTGGCAGGAAGCGGGCCTGAGCCAGACTTTCCAGATTCTCGACAGCGACGATCAGCAACGGCTGGTCAAGCGGGTGATCCGCGAACTGGGCCTGGACGAGCAACGCTGGCCAGCCCGTCAGGCACAGTGGTTCATCAACGGCCAGAAAGACGAAGGCCTGCGTCCACAACACATTCAGGCCAGCGGTGATTTGTACCTGGCGACCATGCGCGGCATTTACGAAGCCTACGAGGCAGCGTGTCTGCGTGCCGGCGTGATCGATTTCTCCGAACTGCTGCTGCGCGCCCTCGACTTGTGGCGCGACCATCCGGGCCTGTTGGCGCACTACCAGAAGCGCTTCCGCCATATTCTGGTGGACGAGTTCCAGGACACCAACGCCGTGCAGTACGCCTGGTTGCGCCTGCTCGGCAAGGGCGGCGACAGTCTGATGGTGGTCGGCGACGACGACCAGTCGATTTACGGCTGGCGTGGTGCGAAGATCGAAAACATTCATCAGTATTCTTCCGACTTCGCCGATTCGGTGACCATTCGTCTGGAGCAGAATTACCGCTCCACCGCTGGCATCCTCAAGGCTGCCAACGCCCTGATTGCCAACAACACCGGCCGCCTCGGTAAAGAGCTGTGGACCGACGGCGGCGACGGCGAAGCAATCAATCTGTACGCCGCGTTCAACGAACACGACGAAGCACGCTACGTTGTCGAAACCATCGAAAGCGCGCTGAAAACCGGCTTGGCGCGCAGCGATATCGCGATTCTGTACCGTTCCAACGCCCAATCACGCGTTCTGGAAGAAGCGTTGCTGCGTGAGCGTATTCCGTATCGAATCTATGGTGGTCAGCGCTTCTTCGAGCGTGCGGAAATCAAGAACGCCATGGCCTACCTGCGTTTGCTCGAAGGTCGCGGCAACGATGCAGCGCTGGAACGGGTGATCAACGTGCCGGCCCGTGGCATCGGCGAGAAAACTGTCGAAGCGATCCGCGATCACGCCCGCCACAGCGATGTGTCGATGTGGGAAGCGATGCGCCAACTGGTCGCCAACAAAGGCCTGACCGGTCGCGCGGCCGGTGCGTTGGGTGCGTTTATCGAACTGATCGAAAACCTCGCCGCCAAGTGCATGGAAATGCCGCTGCATTTGATGACGCAAACCGTCATTGAGCAGTCGGGCCTCATTGCCTACCACGAAGCGGAAAAAGGCGAGAAAGGCCAGGCCCGGGTGGAAAACCTTGAGGAACTGGTCAGCGCCGCGCGCAACTTCGAGAACACCGAAGAAGACGAAGAGCTGACGCCACTGGCGGCGTTCCTCGGCCACGCTTCGCTGGAGGCTGGTGACACTCAGGCCGACGAGCACGAAGACAGCATTCAGCTGATGACCCTGCACAGCGCCAAAGGCCTGGAATTCCCTTACGTGTTCCTTGTGGGCATGGAAGAAGGCCTGTTCCCGCACAAGATGAGCCTGGAAGAACCGGGGCGTCTTGAGGAAGAACGCCGTCTGGCTTACGTCGGCATCACCCGGGCGATGCAGAATCTGGTGATGACCTATGCGGAAACCCGTCGCCTTTATGGCAGCGAAACCTACAACAAGGTCTCGCGTTTCGTACGCGAGGTACCGAAAGGCCTGATTCAGGAAGTGCGTTTGTCGAACAGCGTCAGCCGTCCGTTCGGCGGTAACCAGTCGATGAGCGGCAGCAACCTGTTCAGCGGCAGCGAAATTCCGGAAACGGGTTTCAGTCTTGGTCAGGCGGTACGCCATTCGATCTTTGGTGATGGCGTGATTCTCAACTTCGAAGGTGCCGGTGCGCAGGCACGCGTGCAGGTGAACTTCAGCGAAGGCAGCAAGTGGCTGATGCTGGGTTATGCCAAGCTGGAAGCGATCTAAAGCCGATTTCGCTTTTTTGTAGGAGTGAGCCTGCTCGCGATATCGGTTGGTCATTCAGTAGATTGGTTGAATGACACTCCGTCATCGCGAGCAGGCTCACTCCTACAGGGTTCGTGGCTCTGCGCTACGAATCTCTCTGAACCAATCCCCTTTTCCTACAGCCAAAAGTATATCCGCTGATTGCCTCGCGAAGCTGAACGCAACCTGTCAGGCAAAAGCCCGAAACACTCTCTCGCTAGCCAGTAACACTTCAGCTGTGCAACATGGCGCGCGTGTCTCCACAAACGGGAATTCCCTTTATGAAACGTTTTCTTAGCATCGCCATGGCGTTGTGCATCGGCCTGACGATGAGCCTGGACGCCAACGCCAAGCGCTTTGGTGGTGGCAAAAGCGCCGGCGCTGCGCCGACGCACCAGACCAGCCAGATGGCTCCTTCTTCTCCAGGCGTGGGCGGCGCCGCTGCAACCGCGGGTGCTGCCGGTGCCGCAGGCGCTGCAGCCAAGGCCGGCGGTGCTTCGAAATGGCTCGGCCCTCTGGCCGGTATCGCTGCGGGTGGCCTGCTCGCATCCATGTTCATGGGCGGCGGCTTCCAGGGCATGCAGATCTTCGACATCCTGATCATGGCTGTAATCGCGTTCGTGATCTTCCGCTTCATCGCCGCACGTCGACGCAAGCAGCAGGAGCAGTTCGCTCCGGCCGGCGCGCCGATGCAGCGTGAAGTGTTCGAGCAGAAGCCTGCTGCCATGGGTTCGATCTTCGGCGGTTCGGCTGCGCCTGCTGCCGCTCGTCCGGTGATCAACGCGCCGGCCTGGTTCAACGAGCAGAGCTTCCTAGAAGCTGCGCGTAGCCACTTCCAGTCGCTGCAGCAGCACTGGGACGCCAACGAGATGGACAAGATCGCCGAGTTCGTGACCCCGCAAATGCTCGAGTTCCTCAAGCGTGAGCGTGCGGATCTGGGCGACGCGTTCCAGTCGACCTACATCGACAACCTCCAGGTGCAACTGGATGGCGTGGATGACCGTGCCGACAAGACCATCGCCACCCTGACCTTCAACGGTGTGTCGAAGTCTTCGCGCTTCGACCAGGGCGAAGTGTTCAGCGAAAGCTGGAACATGGAACGTCCGCAGGGCGAGAACCAGCCTTGGCTGGTCGCCGGTATCCGCCAGAACGGCTGATCCCCTCGCACGCTTTACTTGCTGTCATAAAAACCCCAGCTTCGGCTGGGGTTTTCTATTTCGCGGTTGCATCTATAGCGAGCTACTGTATAAACCGGCCCATATAAACCGCGCCATTCAAGCAAGAGGATCCCGGACGTGGAAGAAATCATCGAACAACTGCGTGAAGCCAACGAACCCGTGCCGGTTCCTTTGGAACTGCCTGACGAAGACCAATTGGTGGAAGTCGAAGAAGAACTCTTCATCAACATTCCCTTCGTCTTCAAAGAGTTTTTGCTGACCGTCAGCGACGTGGTGTACGGCAGCCTGGAGCCGGTGACCGTCACCGACCCGCAATCGCACACCTATCTGCCGGACGTTGCGGCCAATGCGTGGGACATCGGCGTACCGCGTGACCTGATCCCGATCTGCCAGGACGGTGAAAACTACTACTGCGTCGAAGAAGACGGCACCGTGGTGCTGTGGTCCGGCGAAGAAGAGCTGATCACCGAAGAATCCTGGGAATCGGTATGGCACTGGGCGCGGGACGTCTGGCTGGAAAGCTGATCGGCCAAACGCCCCGGCGGGTCAATGCCCCGACGACTCCTTGTGGTTGTCGAGGGTTTCCAGCAGCGCTACCTGCATCCGCGTGTGCACGCGGATGAACCAGCGCCAGAGCAGCGCCGCCACGGCGGCCGCCACCACGGCGATCAGCATCAGCAACTTGTTGGTCGGCAAGATACTGGCCGACAGGGCTGCCAACAGCAGGAAAATCACCAGCAGCGAGAGAATCGGGATCACTTCGGAGATCACCCGGCGCACTCGCTGCGTGTGCCGCCCCGCCATCTCCGGCTTTACGCCCATCTCTGCCAGAAGCATCGACAGCGCCTTGAGCTTGCGATATGCCGCTATCAAAAACGGCAACGACAGCAGCAACGCTCCGCCCCAGATCAACGCCTTCTGCCAGCTCGGATCGCTGATCCAGTCCTGCAGCCACAGTGAAATGCGCTCGGCGAAATACGCCCCGGCGAAGAAGATCGCAATCACCAGCGCCAGATTCACCCCGACCTGCAGCAGGATCTTGCGGATAATCGACGCCAGCATCGCGCCCTCACCTTGCGGCTGGATGCTGCGCAGCCATTCGCCGTACATGCCGAGGACTCGACCGAGAGGCTTGGGCACTGCCGCCGACAGCTTGATCGACAGCGGATCCGCCGCACGAATCAGGTACGGCGTCAGCAGCGTGGTAATTACCGAAACCGCCACGGCCACGGGATAAAGGAAGTTACTGGTGACCTGCAAAGTCATGCCCAGCGCGGCGATGATGAAGGAAAATTCGCCAATCTGTGACAGTCCCATCCCGACGCGCAGTGAGGTACGTCCGTCATTGCCGGCGATAAACGCCCCAAGGCCGCAGGACAACATCTTGCCGAGTACCACGGCGACGGTGATCACCGCGATCGGCCAAGCGTATTCGAGCAGAATCATCGGGTCGAGCATCAGGCCGATGGCAACGAAGAAGATCGCGCTGAACAAGTCGCGAACCGGCTCGATCAGACGTTCGATCTTCAGCAGTTGCCGCGACTCGGCCATGATTGCACCGATCAGGAACGCGCCGAGCACCATGCTGTATTCAAGCTTGACTACCAGCAGGCAGAAGCCGAAACACAGGCCCAGCACGGTGATCAGCAACATCTCGTTGCTTTCGAATTTGGCCACGTAAGCCAGCAGACGCGGCACCAGCAGGATGCCGATGACCAACGCAACGATCATGAACAGCGACAGCTTGCCGACCGTGGAGAACACCTCGCCGGAGCTGACCGTACCGCTGACGGCGATGCTTGAGAGCAGCGCGATGATGCCGATGCCGAGGATGTCTTCGACGATCAGCACGCCGAAAATCAGCTGCGCAAAACGCTCGTTCTTCATCTTCAGGTCATTGAGTGCCTTGACGATGATGGTGGTCGAGGAAATCGCCAGAATCGCGCCGAGGAACAGCGAGTCCATGGTGTTCCAGTCGAACCAACGGCCTATTTCGTAGCCGATCCAGATCATCAGGACGATCTCGAGGAACGCCGCGATAAACGCCGTCGCGCCGACCTTGAACAGCTTGCGCAGGCTGAACTCCAGCCCCAGACAGAACATCAGGAAAATCACCCCCAGCTCGGCGAGGGTCTTGATGGTTTCTTCGTCGTGGATCAGGCCGAACGGCGGTGTGTGCGGACCGATAATGAAACCGGCGACGATATAGCCAAGCACCACCGGCTGTTTGAAGCGGTGGAACAACACGGTCACCACACCCGCGACCAACATGATCACTGCCAGATCCTGAATAAAACTGATGGCATGCATGGCGTGGGCTCCTTGAATGACGAGGCTCGCAGTCAGACGTCAGAAAAGTCTGAGCGAGCGAAGTAAAAATCCGCTTTTCGTGTGGGAATTGCCCTTGAGAGGGGCTTTTGCAGGTTAACACCGCGACTTCCGCCTGGAAGGCGGTGCAATATATGGAAACAGATCGATTCCGGCGTGACGGCGGCCAGTCGCCCGGCGTCCCGATAACGGTGCTTTCGAAAAGCGACCAGGCACCCGTAGAGGTGCTTCCAGAAATCAGCCTTGATCCGTGAGAACGTTATGGAACCCGGAAACGCCCAGCTGTCGATGACGGTACTGATGACCCCCGACATGGCCAACTTCTCTGGCAATGTCCACGGCGGCACCCTGCTCAAATACCTCGACGAAGTGGCCTACGCCTGTGCGAGCCGTTACGCCGGCCGCTATGTGGTGACCCTGTCGGTGGATCAGGTGATTTTCCGCGAGCCGATTCATGTCGGCGAACTGGTGACCTTCCTCGCTTCGGTCAACTACACCGGCAACACGTCGATGGAAGTCGGCATCAAAGTGGTGACCGAGAACATCCGTGAGCGCTCGGTGCGCCACACCAACAGCTGCTTCTTCACCATGGTCGCGGTGGATGACCAGCGCAAGCCGGCCCCCGTACCGCCGCTGCAACCGCAGAACAGCGAAGACAAGCGTCGTTATATGCAGGCGCAGCAGCGTCGGCAGATTCGTCAGGAGCTGGAGAAGCGGTATCAGGAGATCAAGGGCGACGCCTGAGATTTGTAGCGTTAAGAAATCGCTATCGCGAGCAGGCTCACTCCTACATTGGAATGCGTTTCCCTGTAGGAGTGAGCCTGCTCGCGATTGGATTCAACGCGGTATTACAAACTGATTGCAGTAGCTTCGAACTTCACCCGCGGATGCGCAATCCGATCCTGCGCTCGCACCAGCTGCAGCTCATAACTGGCACAGGCCTGAGTCTCCAGCAACACCTCGTGCACCGCCGCCGCCGTGAATTCGAACGCCGCCACCAGACTGTCGCCCAGCAGCACCCGCGCCAGAAACAGGCCCGAGGTCAGATCGCCTACACCCACCGGCTGACGCGGAAAAGCCAGCAGCGGACGGCGCAGATGCCAGCTGCCTTCAGCCGTTACCAACAACATCTCGAAACCATCTGCCGGTTTGCCCGGATAATCCAGGTGCTTGACCAGCACCGCTTTCGGCCCACGCGCCAGCAGCGCCCGCGCCATCGCCAGGCAATCGAACAGCGACTGCGGTTTGCGCCCGGAGAAGCTGTCCAGCTCCAACTGGTTCGGGCACATGATGTCCGCCACAGCCGCCGCTTCTTCCAGCAGGAAATCACTGACTTCGGTCGGTACGCTGCAGCCTTTCTCCGGATGGCCCATCACCGGATCGCACAGATAAAGTGCTTTGGGATTGACCGACTTGATGCGCTGCACGCCACTGAGAATCGCCCGGCCCTGAGCCGCGCTGCCGAGGTAACCGGACAGCACCGCATCGCAGTTGCCCAGCTCGCCAATTGCCGCGATGCCTTCGACCAGTTCGGGAATCTGCTGCGGTGCCAGAACTTCGCCAGCCCACTGGCCGTATTGGGTGTGGTTGGAAAACTGCACGGTATTGAGCGGCCAGACATTGACCCCGACCCGCTGCATCGGAAAAACCGCCGCGCTGTTGCCGGCGTGGCCGAACACGACGTGGGACTGAATGGCGAGCAGATGAGGCGTACGTTTCATTCGGGGCATTCCGTAAAACGATTGAAATTCAAGCCGCGCAGTATGCGACGAAACGCAGCCTGTACGACAGACCGGCGACGCAGTTAAGCTGACGTTATCTTTTGGAGTTTGATGTTGATGCTGACCCTCGAAAACATCTTTGTGCTGATGCTGTTCGCCGCTGCCGGCGCGTGGCTATGGCACAACCACGGCTTGCGCGAGCGGGCGCTGGAGCGGGTCAAACAGCATTGTCTGAACGTGCGCGTGGAGTTACTCGACGGCAACGTTGCACTGAAGAAGATCGGTTTCATCAAGGACGCCAATGGCCGCCGGCGACTGGCGCGGGTGTACAACTTCGAATTCACCGTGACCGGCGAAACCCGACATAACGGCACCATCACCCAGTTTGGCGCGCACAGTGCGCAGATCGAACTGGCGCCCTACCCGGCTCCGTTTGACGATACGCCGCCGGTGGTTGAAGTGCACAAGCCGCGCGCCGAAGTCATTGAGCTGAGTCAGTGGCGGCAGGAACATACCAAGTGGAAGCCTTGAAGGATCAAAAGATCGCAGGCTGCGATCTTTTGCTCTAACTTTCCCGACACCCCGACAAACCCGGCTGCAGCTCATCGATGTTTTGCGGATCGACGAAGATAAGCTCAATCCGCGAATCCTTTCGCCATTCGCTCGCCTGCCAACTCAACTCGGCATTATCCAGGGCATTCGCAGACACCCAGCCCTTCGCGCTGTGGATAACCAGTTTCGCCCGCTGCCAATTGAGGCTGGTCAGCCAGTCAGCAATGCATTGCTTGTCGAATATCTGCTCCGGATGCCAACGCCAACCAATGCTCCAGCCACCCTCCTGCACCTGACTCAGGCAGATCGGCAACGTCGGATCGCTCCAGACAGCGGGCATTTGTCCTAAGCCCCTGGGCACGGCCAGGTTATCCACACCGCTGACCGCTTTTGCGGCGAGGCCCGGCAGTTCGCTGAGCGATAGCTGTGCCTGTTGCGTCCAGATCAGCGGGACTGCCGGCAACAGGCTGGCGATTCTTGCCCGGGCCGTGTCATCCAGGTTTTCAGCCTTGTTCAACAGCAACAGGCCTGCGCCTTCCAACGCTTCCCGCTGTGCTGCCGGCAGCGCTTTCCCCGCCTGAAGCGCCTGAGCATCCAGCACCAGGACACACGGCTGCACTGCCAGTACACCCAGCCATGGCGCCTCACTCAACTGTTTGAGCAACTGCGCCGGGTGCCCCAGCCCGGACGGTTCGATGAACAGCCGATCGGGTCTCGCCTTGCGCAGCAAACGCCCAAGGCCGATCTGAAACGGCGCGCCATTGACGCAACACAAGCAGCCCCCGGCCACTTCGCCCAGTGCGATACCATCGGCGTCACTGGTCAGCAGCGCGGCGTCGAGGCCGATCTGGCCGAATTCATTGATCAGCACCGCCCAGCGCTCACCTTCTGGCCGCTGGGCCATGAGCTGGCGAATCAGGCTGGTCTTGCCGGCGCCCAAAGGGCCAGCAATGACATGGGTAGGAATGTTCTGCAACATGGCCGGGAGCTTTCTTGGGAGATTCGAAGATGCGTTGGATGGGATGGTCGTTGCTGTTGACGCTGCTGTCGAGTGAAGCGTGGGCACAGGCTTGCGTGGTGCACAGTCAGGGCGAGCGGCTCGACGTCAAAGTCTGTCAGCAGAACCGCAATATTCCGCAGAAACTGTTCAACGACGGCTTCTGCCAGCCAACGCTGGCCGGGCAGAAAGTCGAGGTGCAATACGTCGATAAGTGCCCCAGCGGTGCGTTTGGCGTGTGCAGCAACGCGCAAGTCGCCAATATGCCTTATCGCCAGGACATCCACTACTACGGCGTCGCCACCGATGCGGCGTATTTGCAGCCGTATTGTGAAGGCCAGAGTCAGGGTTCGTGGCTCAAGCCTTGAGACGCTAGCCAAGCCAGTCGAGGGTCAGTATCAAACGACGTTGGCCCGCGGCCGGTTGTGGCGAACGGTGGATCAGACCGAAACCCTCATTTCCGTGCCATTTTTCGCCTTTCAACAGCGCGACATCGCCACTGCCGAGTTGCTGAATTTGCGCGTGGGGCTCAGCGTTGGCCTGTCCCAGTTGCTGGCGATCCATCACGCCTTCCTTGAGCCATTGGCTGCCGACGCCGGCGTACGTGGTGATCAGCCGAACGGGCACGTGATCGACATGGAAACGCGGACACATGGCTTTATCGAGCACCCGCAGGCGCAGGCCGATCCGCTTGGCTCCCAGCAAACAGGCAAAGGCGCTGACCAGCCATTTCAGGTCGGCAATAAAGCCTTCATAGCCTTCCAGATCACGGAAGCCTGAAGCCAACCCGGTCAGGTCCGGTTCGGCGTCCTCGCTCACCAACTCCAGACATACCGATTCCGCCAAGGGTTCGTTGAGCGACAGCAATAACTGAGCGAATTCGCTGATGTGCAACGGCAGTTGCCGCTGCCACACGGCAAGGTTGGTGTCGTCGTCCAGAATTCGCGTCAACGTCTTTGGCGTCGGCCCTTGGTGCTGATGACGCGTGCGGTTTTGCAGCAGTTTGAGGGCTAGCATCAGGCAGCCTCTTCATGCCAAGGGCCGAACGGATCCACCAGCAATCGCCAACCCTCTACGCCGAGCGCCATTTCTTCATCGGTGAGCAGGCAGTCATCCAGTTCGTCGGAGAGCTGTAGGAAATCGATGTTTTGCCCGATGAAAATCAGCTCCTGACGGCAGTCTCCTACGCTCGGCGTCCAGTTCTCCATGATCGCAGCAGTGCTTTCCTGATCCTGAGGCCACTGGATCTTCGGCACGAAACGCCACCAGCGCCCTGCAAAACCGTGGCGCATCAAGCCGCCGGCCTGCGACCAGCTACCAGCGTCGCTAGGTTTGCTCGCCAGCCAGAAGAAACCTTTGGAGCGCAGCAGCTTGCCGTTCAGCCATGGGCGATCGATGAAGTTGAAGAAACGTTGCGGATGAAACGGGCGGCGCGCACGGTAGGCCGTCGAGGCGATGCCGTATTCGTCGGTTTCCGGTACGTGCTCACCGCGCAACTCCTGCAGCCAGCCCGGTGCTTGCGCGGCTTTCTCGAAGTTGAAACGACCGGTATTGAGGATCTTCTCCAGCGGCACCTCGCCCATCACCATCGGAATGATTTCGGCTTGAGCGTTGAGGCGTTTGAGGATGGCGATCAACTCTTCACGCTCGGGCTGGCTGATCAGGTCGATCTTGCTGATCAACAGCACGTCGGCGAACTCGATCTGTTCGATCAACAGGTCGGTGATGGAGCGCTCGTCTTCCTCGCCAAGCATCTCGCCTCGGGAGGCGAGGCTTTCCGCCGCCTGGTAGTCCGGCAGGAAGTTCACACCGTCGACTACAGTAACCATGGTGTCGAGACGTGCGATGTCAGAGAGGCTTTGGCCGTGTTCATCGCGGAAGGTAAAGGTTTCTGCAACGGGCAGCGGTTCGGAAATCCCGGTGGATTCGATGAGCAAATAGTCGAAACGACCTTCACGGGCGAGTTTGCTGACTTCTTCGAGTAAGTCCTCACGTAACGTACAGCAGATACAGCCGTTGCTCATTTCGACGATTTTTTCTTCTGCGCGGTTCAAGCTGACATCGCGCTGGACTTCGCGGCTATCGATGTTGATCTCACTCATATCATTAACGATGACCGCTACACGAAGACCTTGGCGATTACGTAGTACGTAATTCAAAAGTGTACTTTTTCCGGCACCCAAAAATCCTGAAAGTACGGTCACAGGCAATTCGGCTGACATTGGATAATCCTCTTGAAAGGGCAGCCGATTGGCGCTTTTACTAGCGCTTGGCGTTTATGCGCTTCTCACGAGGCTTCGCTGAAGGAAAACGCTGAAAATCGGCCCGCTCAGGCTTGGTTAAGTTTTATGTTATAGTATAACAGTATGAATAAACCAGCCCTTCCCTTGTCCTGAGCGACAAACCGCAGGAGGCTGAGCCAACTCCACTTCGGAAATCGTGATGAAAACTGCGCTGAAATGCTCCCTGCTGGGCCTCGGCATGTTGATGTTCGGCAACGCATGGGCGCAGCTACCGCCACTCGCGACCTGCACCCGCAGCGCCAACCTGCTCGCGTGTGTGGATACCGATGGCAATGCATACAGCGTCAACACCGTCGGCACCACCCTTTACCTGCGTGGATTTGAAAAGAATGGTCAGCGTTATTGGGCGCAAACCAACAGCCGTTTCGGTCAACTGACGTTTTTCACGGGCATCGCTTCGGACGGTGAGGCCTGGGTTGGCTATACCCGACGCGTCGGCTGGACGACCATCAACCGCTTTTCGAGCTCGGGCGGCAGCAGCGCGAAGTTCACTTGTAGCCGCCTGAACGGATGCTAGACCCGCGCCTTCTGTTGCTCTTGCTGCCAAGCCAGATAGCTGTTGATCGGTGGATTTTTTTCGAAATACCGCTGCAGACCTTCGAATAAGCCGTTTGCCACGGCTTGTTGATGTCGAGCAGTAACTAGTCGCTGACTGTCGCGCACGTTGGAAATGAAGCCGGTTTCCACCAGAATCGACGGTACGTCTGGCGACTTCAACACTGCAAATCCAGCTTGTTCCACGCGTTTCTGGTGCAGGGTGGTGATGCCAGCCAGACTTCCCAATACCGTGTTACCAAGCTGCAAACTCGCAGCAATTGTCGCGTTCATCGACATATCGAGGATCACCCCGGCAAGCATCGGATCCTTATCCTTGAGATTGAGCAAACTGGTAGCACCAAGCAGATCCGCGCCGTTTTCTCGTTGAGCCATAAAACGCGCCGTGGCCGATGTCGCGCCACCTTCAGACAGGCAATACACCGAGGCTCCCGAAGCTGTCAGCCGTGGCGCCGCGTCGGCATGCACCGAGATGAACATGTCCGCCTTGTGCTGACGGGCAATCTCCACACGCTTGCGCAGAGGGACAAAAAAGTCGTCATTGCGCACCAGTTTCACATCGAATCCTTTCTCTTTTTTCAGGCGCTTGGCGAGAAGCTGAGCGATGGCGAGCACCACATCCTTTTCTCGTTCGCCCTTGGCGCCGACTGCGCCAGGATCCTTTCCTCCATGCCCTGGGTCGACGACAACGATGATGTCGCGCTTCGGATGAATGCCGATTGTGGGTGTTTCACGTGGAACCATTGGCGCAGTCGTTGATGATTTTTCGTTGACCAGATCCAGAACCAAACGATGACTTTGGCCATCCTGCGGCGCCAAAAGGAAGCTGTTCGGCAGTACCGGATTGCTCAGATCGAGCACAATCCGCGTATCTCCTTGACCAAAGGGCCCGGATCGAATTGAACGAATGACTGTGCCATTAAGCGCCAAGTGACTGAAATCACCGTTCAAGCTTGCACCTGACACATCAATGATCAGCCGCTCTGGAGCACTGAGGGTGAAGATTTTGTAGTGCACGGGCCCAGTCAAATCGAAGACCAGTCGTAGCTTTTTATCTGAGCGCCAAAGTCGTGCGCTGCGAATTTGCGTGGCGCAAGCACTGAAGGGAAGAGCAAAAGCCGCGCTGGCCAGAATCAGGTTGAGCAAATGACGTCTGTGCATATGAAAGCCTGTTCATGAAAAAGGCATCGTGGTTTGAATTGTTATAATGTAACATCCAATTCAATTAACACGATGGTCCTGAACATGAATTCGCTGACACTCCCGGATATCGCCACGCAGTCCGCTCGCCAAGCCCTACCACTCGAATGGGTGGGCATGCATGGCATTGCATTGCCTGTTTTGTTGGAAGGACAACGTTTGACTGCCAAGGCTGATGCGGGGGTTAGTCTTGATAACGGTGAGGCACGGGGCATTCATATGTCGCGACTTTATCTGGCATTGGAAGCGCTTGAACAACAGAGCCTTTCCCCTGCTCTACTGCACCAGGTCCTCAAGCGTTTTCTGGACAGCCATGAAGATCTATCCAACTGTGCCTATCTGAATATTCATACCGATCTGCTGCTGAAGAGACCTGCATTGATCAGTCCATTGGCGGGTTGGAAGTCCTACCCCACGACCATTTCGGCCAGCCTGAAAAACAAGATGTTCCACGTGGAACTCAAAATCGAAGTGCGCTATTCCTCAACTTGCCCCTGCTCCGCTGCCTTGGCGCGACAGTTGATCCAGCAACAATTCATCGACGACTTCGCCAATAAAGACCTTCAACATGCGGCCGTTCTCGCTTGGCTCGGCTCCACTCAAGGCATCGTTGCTACGCCTCACAGCCAACGTAGCACCGCTGAGCTGCATCTACACCTCGACGAGTTCGTCGACGAGTTACCACTGAGCGTAATCATCAATGACGCCGAAGCGGCACTCGGCACCGCCGTTCAAACCGCCGTGAAACGTGCGGATGAGCAAGCCTTCGCCCTCGCCAACGGGCAGAACCTGATGTTCTGCGAAGATGCCGCCCGCCGGTTAAATCTCGCACTTCGCCGCACACCCGGAGTTAATCAATTCCACCTGCGAGTTATCCACGCCGAAAGTCTGCACGCCCACGACGCCGTCGCCGAAAGCCATTGGCAGCGTGAGCAAGCATGATCCGCTGCCAATCCCTGAGCTGGGGCGCCCCGGGCCAACCGCTCACTGCCACCCTGAATCTTGAGTTAGAAAGCGGCAGCCTCACGGCCATCATCGGCGCCAACGGCTGCGGCAAGAGCAGTCTTTTGAAAGTCATTGCAGGGCTGCAAAAACCTTTGGCGGGCAGAGTCAGTCTGAGTGTTCCACGCCAAAGCGGATTGTCATTCCTCCCCCAGCAACAGCATCTCGACCGCCAATTCCCCATCAGCCTTGAAGAGTTGATCGCTGCCGGTTTCTGGGGACGCCGACTCTCAACCCAACTGCGCGCACAACGCCTCAAAGACGCACTGGATAACTGGCACCTGAGCGGTCTCGAACGACGCCCACTCATGGCCCTCTCAGGCGGCGAGTTACAACGCGCCCTGCTCGCTCGCTTGAGTCTGACCGACGCCCCCGTCCTGCTTCTTGACGAACCCCACGCCGCCCTCGACGAACTTGGCCAGCAACTGCTCTGGCAACACCTCCACGCCTGGCACAACGAAGGCCGAACACTCGTCGTCGTCTGCCACGACCTCGCTGCCGTGCGCCAACACATTCCACAAACCTTGCTGATCAAAAACCGCGAATGCGTGTACGGCGCCAGCGTTGAATTGATCCAGCAAACCTCACACACAAAGGTCGCCTGATGCTCGCCGCCGTCCACTTATGGCAACCGTTCAACGAGTTCGTGTTCATGCGCCGCGCCCTGCTGGGTGGTTTGGTATTGGCCTGCAGCACGGCGCCATTGGGTGTGTTTTTAATCCTGCGACGGATGAGCCTGATTGGAGACGCAGTGGCCCACGGCATCCTCCCGGGCGCCGCATTGGGATTCTGGTTTGCTGGTCTGAGTCTCCCCGCATTGACATTCGGCGGTCTCGGCGCCGGCCTGAGCATGGCTGGTCTTGCTGCCTGGATTACCCGCCGCACCGGTCTGCGCGAAGACGCGAGCCTCGCTGCGATCTACCCGATCTCCCTCGCCAGCGGCGTGCTGATTCTGGGTATCGCCGGCAAACGCCTCGACCTTCTCCATCTGCTATTTGGCTCGGCATTGGCTGTCGACGGCCCGACGCTCACCGGCATGTTGTGGGTTTCGGGATTCAGTCTGATCGCCATGACGCTGATCTACAAACCACTGTTACTGGACACTCTCGACCCGCTGTTCCTGCGAACCGTCAGCCGCCTCGGCCCAATTGCCCACGGCGTATTCCTGACTTTGGTGGTGCTCAATCTGGTGATCGGTTTCCAGGCCATCGGCGCGCTGATGGTGGTTGGACTGATGATGCTCCCCGCTGCCGCTTCGCGATTCTGGAGCCGTCGTCTGCCGATGCTGATCGCGATTTCCACGGTCATCGGTTCTCTCTCGGTCTGGTTCGGCTTGCTGCTGTCGTTCTATTACTCGCTGCCAAGCGGCCCGGCCATCGTGCTGGTCGCGGGCGTGGGTTATCTGCTGTCGGTGGTGTTCGGGCCGGTTCACGGTTTGTTACGCCGCCCGCCTTTGCTCACATCCCAATGAGGTGTTTCCCGATGCGCGCTCTACTCGTGTTGTTCAGCTTGATGCTGTCGATGTCATTGTCGGCGGCGGAAAAATTACCGGTGGTGACCAGCTTCAGCATCCTCGCCGACATGGTGCATCAAGTCGGCGGTGAGCATATTCAGATCACCAACATGGTCGGCCCGGACGCTGACGCTCACACCTACGAGCCGACACCGGACGATGCCAAAGCGTTGCTTGGCGCAAAATTGATCATCAAGAACGGTCTCGGTTTCGAGCCCTGGCTGGATCGACTGGTGACCAGCACCGAGACCAAAGCCACCGTCATCAGTGCCAGCCATGGCGTGATTCCCCGATCACTGGATGAGGACGGCGAAACCGTTCCCGACCCGCACGCCTGGCACAACCTGGCGAATGCCGAGTTGTACGTCGCCAACATCACCAAGGCACTGACCGCTGCCGACCCGGCGAACAAGGCCGACTACGAACGTAACAGCAAAGCCTATCTGAAGCAGATCTACGCCTTGCTCGCCGAAGCCAAAACCAAACTCGGTTCGTTGCCACCGGGCAACCGCAAGATCGTCACCAGCCATGATGCGTTTGGTTACCTCGGTCAGGCCTATGGCATTGACTTCATGGCGCCCCAAGGTTTGTCCACCGAGCGCGAACCCTCGGCCGCCGAAGTCGCTGCGCTGATCACGCAGATTCGCCAGGCCAAGGTCAAAGCGGTGTTCATGGAAAACATCAAGGATGCGCGTCTGCTCAAACAGATTGCCGATGAAAGCGGCGCACACATCGGCGGTACGCTGTACTCGGATGCCCTCGCCACGAATGGTCCGGCCAGTACTTTCACTGGCCTGTTCGAATACAACCTCGACACCCTATACGACGCGCTGAGCCGACCATGATCCGCAAGAATCCTTCAGGCGATTTACCGCAAATTGCCGAGTCGGCCTACGTCGATAAAACCGCAATCATCTGCGGCAAAGTGGTGATTGGCGAGAACGTCTTCGTCGGCCCCTACGCAGTCATTCGCGCAGACGAAGTGGACGCCACGGGTGAAATGGAGCCGATCACCGTTGGCGCCAATTCGAACATCCAGGACGGCGTGGTGATTCACTCCAAATCCGGCGCGGCAGTCACCATCGGCGAATTCACATCCATCGCGCACCGCTCGATCGTGCATGGCCCGTGCGTGGTCGGCGATCGCGTGTTCATCGGTTTCAACAGCGTGTTGTTCAACTGCGTGGTCGGTGACGGCTGTGTAGTGCGGCACAACTCGGTGGTCGATGGCAGGGATTTGCCCGACGCGTTTTACGTGCCCTCCACCACCCGTATCGGCCCGAACACCGACCTCTCGCAATTCCCGCCAGTGAGCGTCAGCGCCTCGGAGTTTTCCGAAGACGTGGCGCGCACCAATGTCGATCTGGTGCGTGGCTACAAAGCCTTGCAGAACGAGTTCTGAACCATGAGCAGCGTACTGATTCGCAACGCCAGGCTGATCAACGAAGGGTGCGAATTCGACGCTGATCTATTGGTCAGCAACGGGCGCATCGTCAAGATCGCGCGCAGTATCGAAGGCGAAAACGCCACGGTGGAAATCGACGCGAAAGGCCAATGGCTGCTGCCGGGGATGATTGATGACCAGGTGCATTTTCGTGAGCCGGGTGCTCCGGCCAAGGGCAGCATTCACACCGAGTCGCGCGCGGCAGTTGTCGGCGGCATTACCAGTTTCATGGACATGCCCAACACAAACCCGGCCACTCTCACCCTCGAAGCATTGGCGGATAAAAAGCGCCGGGCGGCGATCAACTCAGTGGCCAATTACGGCTTTCACTTTGGCGTAAGTCGAGACAACCTCGACACGGTAGCCGCACTCAATCCGTGCGAAGTGGCCGGCGTGAAAGTGTTCATGGGCGCCTCGACCGGCAACATGCTGGTAGATGATCCGCAGATCCTTGAGCGACTGTTTGCCGGGGTGCCGACCATTCTGTTGGCTCACTGCGAACACACACCGAGCATCGACGCCAACGCCGCCAATCTGCGCGAGCTGTTCGGTGAGCGCATCCCGCCCGCCGCTCACCCGATGATCCGCAATGCCGAGGCGTGTTATCGCTCCTCTTCATTGGCGGTGGAACTCGCCAAACGTCACGGCACGCGCCTGCATGTATTGCACCTCACCACTGAGCGCGAATTGGCATTGTTCGAGGACAAACCGTTGGCGCAAAAACGCATTACCGCTGAAGTCTGCCTGCACCATTTGCTGTTCGATGATCGCGACTATCCAAGCCTCGGCAACCTGATCAAATGCAATCCGGCGATCAAGAGCCAAGCTGATCGCGATGCCCTGCGTGAAGCATTGAACAGCAACCGGCTGGATGTCATCGGCAGCGATCACGCGCCGCATACCCGGGAAGAAAAGCAGCGCCCTTATTCGCAGGCGCCTTCTGGGTTGCCACTGGTGCAGCATGCTTTGCCGGCATTAATGGAGCTGGTCGCAGACGGTGTTCTGCCAATCACGACGCTGGTGGCAAAGACCAGCCATCGCGTCGCGGATCTGTTTGCAATTCCGGATCGGGGTTATTTGCGCGAAGGGTATTGGGCGGATCTGGTGTTGGTCGAGCCGCAGACAATGAAAGTTGATCGGCAACCGATTCTGTCGCAGTGCGGATGGACGCCGTTTGCCGGGCGCAGCTTTCGGCATCGGGTGAGTGTGACAATTGTGTCGGGGCAGATTGCCTGGCGGGAGGGTCGGGTGAACGAGGGGTGTCGCGGGCTGGCGCTAAGATTTATGCGCTGATTCAAAAACCCTGTAGGAGCTGACGAGTGCAACGAGGCTGCGATCTTTTGATCTTGTTTTTACCATCAAGATCAAAGGATCGCAGCGTGCCGCAGCTCCTACAGGGGATGTTTTAGGCGCGGGGTTTAACGGCGCCGCAATCCTGGCCCAGCCAGACAGCACGGGTTTCCAGGCTGCCCTTCTGATTGATCCCGATCGCGTTGAACGTGCCGTTGGCCACGGTGGTGAACTCGCGATCACTGAGGAACGTCGCCACCCCGGTGCCCTGCGCTTTCGGGCAACTGAAGCGGAATTTCCACTGGTTGCCGGTGCGGTCGGTGATCTGCTGTTTGCAGCCCGATTGCGGATCGGCCAGCGGGATATCGTTGGTCGCCACCTGTTCGGGCGTCAGACACGCGCGAATACCTCTGCCGCCGATATTGATCCCGTTCTTCTCCAGCGCCGCGCGCTGTTGCGGGGTCATCTGCCCTTGCAGCTGACCGAGGATCGATTGCACATCCATCGGCTGGTCATCGACCTTGACGTTGCTCGATGTCATTTCCCACAGCCCCGGCTGCAGCATCTGCGCCTGCGCAACCACCGGCAATGCCAAACCCAGGCCCAGCGCCAAACCCAGCAGACGAACGTTCATCGAAAAACTCCTGATCAGTAGTGGCCGTTAGACGTCGGCCGGTTGCTTCGGTTCATGCACCAATTAAATAGCGACATTCGCGACAGAACATGGTCTGTTAAGCATTGAATCTTCCGGAGCAAGGCTGCCCCATGGATTATTTTGGACCGCACATTTTCGGTTATCTGATCGCCCTGATACACACCCTCGGCTTGATCGCCGCCGTTCATGCGGTGCTCACCGTGCGCACAGCTCAAGGCTCGATCGCCTGGGCATTGTCGCTGATCTTCATTCCCTACCTCACGCTAATTCCGTATCTGGTGTTCGGTCGCAGTACCTTCGATGGTTATATCAAGGCGCGGCGCCAGGCCAACGAACAGATGCGTCAGGCGATCTCCGAACTGAACTGGCGCCCATGGGTGGAAGAAGCCCTCACCGCGCGCGCCTCCAGTGCCTACGCCTCGTTACGCGCAATGCCCAAACTGGGGCGTATGCCGTGCCTGGCCAACAATGAAGTGCAGCTATTGGTGAACGGCACCGCCACGTTCGATGCGATTTTTCAGGCGATCGATCAGGCGAAAGAAGCCGTGCTGATCCAGTTTTTCATCATCCACGACGATCGACTTGGCCAACGCCTGCGCGATTTGCTGCTGAAGAAAGCCGCCGCAGGCGTCTCGATTCACTTGCTCTACGACGGCATCGGCAGCCACGCCCTGCCCCATAGTTATGTGCAGACACTGCGCGATGGCGGCGTCGAAGTGAAAGCCTTCGCTACACGCAGCGGCTGGCTCAATCGCTTTCAGGTCAATTTCCGTAATCACCGCAAAATCGTCGTGGTCGATGGCGTGGTGGGATTTGTCGGCGGGCATAACGTCGGCGACGAATACCTGGGCGAGAAACCACCGCTGGCACCGTGGCGCGATACCCACGTCAAAGTCCGTGGCCCGGTGGTGGCGTGCATGCAGGAGTCGTTCGCCGAAGACTGGTTCTGGGCCGCACGCACCCTGCCGCCGCTGATCCTGCCTGATGAATACCCTGACGACGGCGTGCTCTGCCAACTGCTTGCCAGCGGCCCGGCAGACGCCTACGAAACCTGCTCGCTGTTCTTCGTCGAGGCGATCCATGCGGCGACCGAACGGGTGTGGATCACCAGCCCGTATTTCATCCCCGATGAAGCGGTGTTCGCCGCGCTGAGACTGGCGGTACTGCGCGGCGTCGATGTGCGGTTGCTGCTGCCGTCGCGCCCCGATCACCGCATCGTCTATGCCGCCTCCAGCCTTTATGCCTTTGAAGCGGTGCGTGCAGGCGTGCGCGTGTTCCGCTATGAACCCGGGTTCCTGCATCAGAAAGTGGTGTTGATCGACAGCGAAATCAGCGCCATCGGCAGTGCCAATCTGGACAACCGCTCGTTCCGCCTGAACTTCGAAGTGATGCTGCTGACGGTCGACAGCGACTTCGCTGCCAGCGTGGAACAGATGCTCAATCAGGATTTCGAGCAGTCCTACGAAATCGCCAAAGAAGAAAGCCGGGAGATCCACCGCCTGCAACAAGTTGGCATGCGGATCGCCCGGCTGATTTCACCGATTCTCTGAACCCCCTCTCCCACACGGAGAGGGAAGCCGCTTATGGGTTATAGATGTCGTCCCGCGTCCATGGCAGTTCATGGCTGCCATCCGCGTGCGCCTTCACCGCGAGGATCTGGTGCAGATTGATCCAGCCGCGCGCAAACGCGTAGGCGCAACCAGCCAGGTACAAACGCCAGATGCGCAGGGCCTGATCCGGCACCAGTTTGCCCGCGGCTTCAAGGTTGTCCTCCAGCCGCTCGCTCCAGTGATCCAGCGTGCGCGCGTAGTGCAGGCGCAGACTTTCGACGTCGACAATCTCCAGCCCCGCTTCGCTGATCTCCGCTGAAATCATCGACAGGTGCGGCAACTCGCCGTTGGGGAACACATACTTCTCGATGAATTCCCCGGCACCGCGTCCCACCGGACGGCCATCGGTGTGCTTGGCGGTGATGCCGTGGTTCATCACCAGCCCGCCCTCCTTCACCGCGCCGAGCAGGGTCTTGCAGTACTCGGCCAGATTGGCGTGACCGACGTGTTCGAACATGCCGACGCTAACCACCTTGTCGAAGCGCCCGTCTTGGGGCAGATCACGATAGTCGAGCAGTTGCAGTTCGATCTGGTCTTCCAGGCCCTCGGCTTTAACTCGCTCGCGCGCCAGTTCCAGTTGTTCCTTGCTCAGGGTGATGCCGAAGACTTTCGCCCCGAACTCTCGCGCGGCATACCGCGCCAGCCCGCCCCAACCGCAACCGACATCCAACAGGTATTCGCCCGGCTGCAAACGCAGCTTGCGGCATAAATGACGGAATTTGGCTTGTTGCGCCTGCTCGAGGGATTCGCTGCCCGTTTCGAAATACGCGCAGGAATACGCCATGTCGCTGTCCAGCCAGAGCTGGTAGAACGCGTTGGACAGGTCGTAGTGGTAGGAAATGGCTTTGGCGTCGGTTTCCTTGTCGTGCAAGGCCCGCACCGGCTGATTGTCGTCATCGTCGCCGAGCAATGCATTACTCAATTCGTCGCAGACCCGGATGACTTCGCTGATCGAGCCCTCCAGTTCAAGCTTGCCTTCGACGAATGCCGCTCCCAGCGCATCAAGGCTTGGGTGGGTGAACTGGGTGACCATCTGCGGGTCCTTGACCACGATGGTGACGCTGGGCGTCGGCCCCAGATTGAACTCATGGCCGTCCCAGAGTCGCAGGCGAAGCGGCAGCTGCAGATTCTGTAAGGCCGGTGGAAGTTGCGCGAGCATGGAAAATCCCCCTTGTTTCAGACCGTCAGATCTGAGGGTAGACCATCCTGGAAAAATAGCAGGCTATCGATTTGATTAGCCAAAACTATCGTTGCAGACGCTCCAGCAAGCCTTCCTGAAACTACTGTTTCAACCCGCTAACAGCTTGCAGCGGCGCGCCCTCACCCTAAATGACTGCTAACGCGGCGCACAGTTCAGCCAATGCAGCGTAGGGGTCGAAGAGTTCAAACGATTTCCTCCTTGAGCTTGAGCAGCGGCTCCTGAAAACGCAGCAATCGCCCGGCGTTGCCGAGTACCAGCAACGTACTGAGGTTATGCAACAACGCAGCGATCATCGCCCCGGCAGCACCGAGCCAGCCAAATGCCGCAAACACGACGATCACCAGCGTCCAGCCCAGACCGATGATGACGTTGACCTGCAGCGTCCTCCGGCATTGACGGCTGAGGCGTACGCAGGTGCCGAGGCGGCGCAGGTCGCTGCCGATCAGCACAATGTCCGCCGAGGCCAGTGCGATGTCCGCCCCGCCCGCGCCCATTGCCACGCCGACCACGCCTGCCTTTAACGCCAGCGAGTCATTGATGCCGTCACCGACCACCATCGGCCGGAAGCCGTTGTCGATTTCCTTGAGCACCCGATTGAGTTTGTCTTCCGGCAAGGCTTGCGCTTCGATCTCGTGCAAACCGACGTCCCGTGCCAGCGACTGAGCCACGCTGTGCCGATCCCCCGTCAGCAACAGTTGTCGACCCAGCCCCAGTTCACGCAACTCAGCAAGGGCAAAGCGGGCTTCCGGTTTGACGCTATCGGCCAGCAGCAGCCAGGCCAGGAACTCACCGTTCAGGGCCAGTCCGGCAATCGGCCCGTCGTGTTCGGGCACCGTGGTGGTGGTGACGCCAAGTTGCGCGAACAGTTCCGGTCGCCCGAGCGCCGCTTCGCCCTGCCCGGTCATGGCAACGACACCGAGGCCCTGGCGCTCGTGAATGTCGGCTAAAGGCACACAGTGCTCCGGGCTGACCAACCCGACCAATGCGCGACTGACCGGATGACTGCTGGCCGCGCCGAGGCTGGCGGCCAGCGCCATCACGGTAGCGTTGTCCGCTTGAGCACTGTTGATCGATTGCAGGCGCAAAGTGCCGTAAGTCAGCGTGCCAGTCTTGTCGACCACCAGCGACGTGAGGTCAGCCAGTTCCTCAAGAAACGCCGAGCTGCGGATCAGAATCCCATGCCGCGCCGCGACCGCCACACCGGCAATCGCCGTGGCCGGTGCCGACAACACCAGCGCACACGGGCACGCCGCGACCAACACCGCGAGCATCGCTTGTGCGTCGTTGGTGACGAACCAGGTCACCGCAGCGAGCAGCAACACCAGCACCATGTAGCTACCGGCATAACGTTCGAGCAAACGGGTGATCGGCGGTTTCGAGCGTTCGGCGTTTTGCATCAGCGCGATGACTTTGCCCAGGGTCGATTCATCACCCGTGCGGGTCACTTCGATGCGCAGCAGGCCATCAAGGTTGATCGCACCGCCGAACACCGTCATGCCGACGCTCGCCTCGACGGGCACTGATTCGCCGGTAATCGAAGCCGTGTCGAGACTCGCCTGACCGGACAACACCCGCCCATCTGCCGGCACCCGATCACCTGCGCGCACCTCGACGCAATCGCCGGACTTCAGTGTGCCGTTGTCTACTTCGATGATCGAACCATCCGCCTGAACTCTGCGCGCGTGGCTGCGCGTCAGTTGGCCGAGCGCATGAATCGCCTCCTGCGAACCGATGACGCTGCGCTCCTCCAGCACGTGGCCGAAGATCATGATGATCGGCAACAACGCCGCCGTCAGCAGATCGCCGGTCGCCCAGGCACCAAGCATGGCCAAGGCAATCAGTTGGTCGGTGATGCCGTGCAGGCTCGGATAGCGCAGGCTGTACCACGCCGAGCGCATTACCGGCACGGCGACTAATAAAGAAGCAAAACCCAGCAGCAATTGGCTGACACCGGTTTGCTCCGGCACCAGCCAACGCCAGATCAAACCCAGACCCAACAGGCCCAACGCAAGCATGGCGAGTGTCAGTTGCCGAGCGGCGCGGCGTTGTTCGGCCGAGGACAACAGGCTCGGTGCGGCGGTGGTCGCAGTCATTGACTGGCTCCCTGAATGATCAAACGGGAATCGTCTTTCGGATCGACCGTGGTCACTGATCCGGCCTGGCCGAGAATCTTCGGCATGCGCTCGCGATAAAGGCGCAGGAGCATTTGCGCATCGGTGCTGCCGGCCAGACTCGACACCGTGGCCGTATCAGCCGAGGCTTTGGCCAAGCGTTCACCGGCTTGCGCGTGAGCCACCTGCAGCGTGCGGTCGGCTTGTTCATTCGCCGTCTGAGTGAGTTTCTCGGCGTCGGTGCGCGCGTTGGCCACGGCTTTGTCGGCTTGCTGGCTGGCGGTCAACACTGCGTTGAACGCGCTTACGGCAGGGTCAGGCAGACTCGATTGCACATCGACCCGCGCCACTTCGATGCCGATGCCCTGCCCGCTCGCCTTCAACTCGGCGAGGCGTTTGTTGATGCCTTGCACCAGATCACCGCGCAACCTTTCACGGCGTTCCGCCGCTTGATTATCTGCGCCGATCAATTCCGGGCGAGCGACCAGAATGGTGTCCAGATCCCGTGCCGCCGTCAGTGCCACGGTGCTGCGGGTGACCAATCGATCCAGTGCTGGCAGCACATGATCGGCCTGCAAGACGAAGTCGTAAGGGTCGGTGACTTTGTAAAAGACCCGCACATCCAGTTGCACCACGCCGGCATCACCGGTCAATAAATAACCAGATCCGGCCAGCGCATCGCTCAACGGTGTGGCGAACGAAGCGACGCGATCAGCCTTCAGCGCCTCATCGCTGCGCAACAGGTTTTCCACTCGGCGTTCTATCACTCGATCCGCTGCTGGGAGCAAAACCACCTGTTCAAAGGGCTGCGGCCACGCCAACAGCAGACCGGCGTTTTGCACGCGATCGAGTGCGCCAAAGTGCAAAACCAAGGCGCGATTTTGCGGGTCGATCTGCCGCACATTGGAGAATGCCCACGCGAGCGCGGCCAGCACCGTCACTGCGTACAGGGCAAAAAACGCTAAACGACCAGCCTGAATCCACGGACTGTTCAGCGCATGTGTTCCACGTGGAACTTCTTCACTCATGGCTGCGATCCGGGTTTGCTGTCGAGTGTCGGCGGGCCGTCGACCAGCACGCGGAATGGCGCGGCGTCGGTGCGCAGAATTAGTTTGGTGTCTGGCGTGACAATGGTGCCGAGGGTGTCCAGCGAGCGCAGCAAGTTGTACAGCTGCGGAGAACTGGCGTAGGCACGGCCGTAAATCTGCGCGGCTTCAACGCGAGATTGCGCTTCGATTTCGGCAGCTTTCACCGTGGCATCGGCTTGCACAATTCGCGCATCGCGTTCGGCTGCGGAGCGGATTTGTGCCGCCTCACGTTTGCCGATCGCCGTGCGTTCGGTGGCGATGGTTTCACGCTCGGCGCGCATGCGATCGACCGTGGCTGTGAGCGTCACTGACGGCAAGGTCAACCGTTCGATACCGACTTGCACAACACGTACGCCATAGGTCGCGAGCAATTGCTGATCGATCTGTTGGCGCAACTGCGCTTCGAAATCAGCGATGCGCACCTGGCTGGCATCGGTATTGACCAGATTCGCCAAATCGAAACTGCTCGCCGTGGTTTCCAGTGCCGAGCCGACAAAGGTGCGAATCTGCCGTGCCGCTTCGTCAGGCTGGTTCTGCACCGCGCGCATAAAACGCTGCACGTTGTCCGGATCCCCCTGCACCTGCCACGCCACGTAAGCCTGAACGATGATGCGCAAACCGTCGCGGGTGCCGACATCCTGCAAGCCGCTGGACGTCGTACGCAGACGCAAATCGACCGGGATCGCCGCCTCGAACGGCGCCGGCCAGCGCCAGCTCAAACCCGGATCAAGCAGGACCCGCGACGGATTACCGAAGCGGGTAATGACCGTCGCCTCGCCGGAACGCACTTGCACCAGGCTCGCCGCTGCGATGGCGAACGCCACCAGCAACACCGCCCAGCCCATGCGCCGCCACGGGAAAGGCCCCGCCTCTTCCGGCGCGCCGTGGTGATGGTGCCCATGATGGTGATGATGTCCGCCGTGGCCATGATCGTGGCCGCTGTGATCATGCGATTCGTGTGTATGCGACTGGCTCAATGGGCGACTCCTGGTTGAGCGGTGGTGCGCGCGGGCGTCGGGTCAGCCGGCAGCGTGAAGGTCCGCAGGTCGATGGTCGGCGCATTGCTGCTGCCGCCGAGACGATGATCGAGTACCAGCAATTTGGCTTTGCTCAGGCCTTGGCTGAGCTGACCGAGGTATTGCTCCAGCACGAAGGCCTGACCGGCACTGGCGTAGGCTTTTTGTTCGGCGCTGAATTTCAGATCCGCCGCCTGCGCCGTGGCACTGGTTTCGCGGGCATTGGCGCTGGCCTGATCGCGAGCGAGGCTGGCCTGCAATTGCGCCTGATTACTGGCTTCGGCCGCTGCGCCACGCTCGCGGGAGATCAACGCCTGCGCGCCGATCTGCGCCGCCTGCACCGCGTGATAAGCATTGGCGGCACCGGCCGGCGGGTGAATGGCTTCGACGACCGTGGCGAGTATTTCCACGCCACTGTTGAGTTGCTGCAGATCACGTTGCACCGCACGACCAATCTCCTCGCCCAACCCTACCCGGTCTTCACCGAGCAAACCGTCGAGCGTGCGCGAGGCAAAGTCGTGCACCAGAATCCGGCTGGCGGTGCTGCGGATTAGTGTTGGTACATCGGCACTGTTGTAGGTTGCGGCCAGCGCCGCCTGATCAGTCAGGCCGATGCGATAGACGAAGCGCACGTCCATGTTGACGATCTGAAAGCTCTGCTGATCGCCACGGCTGCTGGCGATGACTTGCGACTTGTCATTGACGTGACTGGCATCCCACAAGCGATTAGCGGTGAACGGCGCCGGGCCTTCAGCAGGATCGACTTGTGGCGGTACTGGATTTTCGCCGACGCTGGTTGCCAGTTCATGCACCACGCCGTTTTCGACGATCAACACGCGGCCCAGCGGCCACGGCAAACCCGTATGCAACCCGGGGCCGAACACCTGCACCGGTTTGCCGAATCGCTCATAAATGCCGCGACCCTGCAGGGGGATTTCATGGATGCCGGTGAGCAACCAGCCCACCGCTGCGACAAACGCCAGCACCGGCAAAAATGCTCGGCGCATGTAACTGAACGCCCAGATCTGCCGCAAATCGATGCCAAAGCGGTTGTGCAATTCATGCTGCAACGCGAGCAAAGGTTGTGGCGGCCAGCGCAGCATATCGGCAACAAAACTGCGCGCCAGCAGGGTCGGTTCAAGCTGTTCGCGGCGCGGACTGAAGATAGAAAGAACGGCGCGCAATAGCAGCTCGATCGCTACCAGTCCCGGCAAGATACCCATCAAACCAGCGACACGAACCGGCCACACGGCGTTCTCACCGGCGAACAACAAACACAACGCGCCGAGCACCAGACTGATGATCGCCACGCGCGTCAGTTGCGCCAATGCACCCGATTCCGGCCATTGCGCAGGATTTTCCTGAGCGAGTTGGCGCTCCAGCACCAGTAAGCCGAACGCCAGCAGTAATGCCAGCGCCGCCCCCACCGTGGCGGACAATCCAACCGCAGCGGCAGGCAATGACAGGTTCCACACCTGTTCAATACTCAGCGACACCAGTACGGCCCAACCGCCCAACCACAGCGTCGCAGCACCGATCTGGCCGAGCACGTGCAAACTGCGCTGACTGAGATGATCCAAGAGCCGCTCGTACCAACCTTCAGGCGCAGACTGTTGATCTTCGCCAATCGGTGTCAGCCCGACAGGATTTATCACCCGCGCACGCCACTGCGTCACCCACCACGCCGATTGCAGCCCGGCGACCAGCACCAGCAACGCCGCGCTCTGATTGACCAACAGCGGCAGCCACAATGATTGCGGCGCAAACAACCCGACAAAAAACGCCAACATCCAGCCCGCCCCGGCCAATCCACCAAGGGCAAACGCCCAGCGCCGTAGTCGTCTGCCCTGCGTGGCCGCCTGCTGAAAGCGCGGCAGTCCGGTCACTTGCGTGCCTTCTACCTCCAGATCAACTTGCATATCACCCCAATGTCTTTAGCTCGCTGTGCATAGCGTTACGATATAACGAAAAGCGTGAAATATTCGTACACAATTACGCGTATTCAAAGACGCGCAACCTGTCGCTTGCCTGAAGCCTTGACCGAAATGTCCGGGAGCGCACATATTACGTTCGTAATTTTTATCGACAGCTACTTTTAGCGATCCGCATCCATCAATCAGGAGCAAGCGCATGAGCAACTATGACGTAGTGATTCTGGGCGGCGGTCCCGGTGGTTATAACGCGGCGATTCGCGCCGGCCAGTTGGGCCTCAAGGCCGCCTGCGTGGAAGGCCGGGCGACCCTCGGCGGCACCTGCCTGAACGTCGGTTGCATGCCGTCCAAAGCCCTGTTGCATGCGTCAGAGCTGTACGACGCGGCCATGGGTGCAGAGTTCGCCAACCTCGGCATCGAGGTCAAACCGACGCTGAACCTCGCGCAAATGATGAAACAGAAAGACGAGAGCGTGAGCGGCCTGACCAAAGGCATCGAGTTTCTCTTTCGCAAGAACAAGGTCGACTGGATCAAGGGCTGGGGCCACATCGATGGGCCGGGCAAAGTCACGGTCACTGACGCTCAAGGCAGCAAAGTCGAGCTGACCGCCAAAGACATCATCATCGCCACTGGCTCCGAGCCCACTCCTCTGCCCGGCGTCGAGATCGACAACCAACGCATCCTCGACTCCACCGGCGCGCTGTCGCTGAGTGAGGTGCCCAAGCATCTGGTGGTGATCGGTGCCGGCGTGATCGGCCTGGAGTTGGGTTCGGTATGGCGCCGCCTCGGCGCGCAGGTGACCGTGGTCGAATACCTTGACCGCATCTGCCCCGGCGTCGATGGCGAGGCAGGCAAAACCCTGCAACGCTCGCTGAGCAAACAGGGCATCGCCTTCAGGTTGAGTTCGAAAGTCACCAGCGCAACAGCTTCGGCCAACGGCGTGCAGCTCAGCGTCGAGCCCGCAGCAGGCGGAACTGCTGAACTGATCGAAGCGGATTACGTGCTGGTGGCCATCGGTCGTCGCCCGTACACCCAAGGCTTGGGCCTGGAGAACGTTGGCTTGAGCACCGACAAGCGCGGGATGCTTGCCAACAAACAGCATCGCACCGAAGCCGCTGGCGTCTGGGTGATCGGCGATGTGACGTCCGGGCCAATGCTTGCGCACAAGGCGGAAGATGAAGCGATGGCCTGCGTCGAGCAGATCCACGGCAAGGCCGGCGAGGTCAATTACGACCTGATCCCCAACGTCATCTATACCAAACCGGAATTGGCCAGCGTTGGTAAAACCGAAGAGCAGCTCAAGGCCGAGGGCCGCGCGTATAAGGTCGGCAAGTTTCCGTTCACCGCCAACAGCCGGGCGAAGATCAACCATGAAACCGAGGGCTTTGCCAAAGTCCTCGCCGACGAGCGCACGGATGAAGTACTCGGCGTGCATCTTGTGGGACCGAGCGTGAGTGAAATGATTGGCGAATATTGTGTGGCGATGGAGTTCAGTGCGTCGGCGGAGGACATTGCGCTGACGTGCCACCCGCATCCGACACGCTCGGAAGCGTTGCGCCAGGCGGCGATGAATGTCGAGGGGATGGCGACGCAGATGTAGAAAATCAAAAGATTGCAGCCTTCGGCGGCTCCTACATGAAATGCGCCCCCCTGTAGGAGCTGCCGAAGGCTGCGATCTTTGCTTGTCAGGCCGGAAGATGTCCGAGCGGCAACGCCCCCGGCGTCTTCACCGTATGAATCGCAAAGTTGCTGCGAATGTCGCTCACCCCCGGCAACTTCAACAGGCAGCCACTGAGAAAGCGGTCATACGCGCGCAAATCCGGCACCACCACTTGCAGCAGAAAATCCGATTCACCCGACACCAGAAACGCTGAAATCACCTCCGGCAATGCCGTCACCGCTGCGTAAAAAGCCTCGGCCTGTTCATCGTTGTGGCGCTCGACCTTGACCCCGACAAACACCGTCAGCCCCAAACCGACTTCGTCACGATCCAGATTGGCCTGATAGCCGCGAATCACCCCCGCCTCTTCCAGCATCCGCACCCGGCGCAAACACGGTGAAGCCGACAAGCCGATTTCATCCGCCAGTTCGACGTTGCTCAGGCGCCCGTCCCGTTGCAGGGCGGCGAGGATTTTGCGGTCGAAGGCGTCCAGTTTCATGGTTGGCAGATCTCGATAGTATCGTGCGGAAAACCAGCAGGTTATGCCAAATCCAACAGCTTTTGAAGCCGACTACGCAAGCACCTGCCCTACCCTTCAGCCCTAGACTGGCCCTACCGAATCGACAACGAAAGGACTGACCCGTGGCGAGTCTCTGGCTGTTTTTCCTGGCATTGGCGGTGGTTTTTCTGCTGCCCGGCCCAGACATGATCCTGCTCCTGCAAACCGGTGCGCGTCAGGGCCGCGGTGCGGCATTGGCCACCGCGATAGGGCTGGCGGTTGCCCGGGGTTGTCATGTGGCGTTAGCGGCGTTGGGGTTGGCGGCGTTGTTCAAAGCAGCGCCGTGGACGTTCGAAGTGGTGCGGCTGGCAGGGGCGGCGTACCTGCTGTGGATCGGCATTCAATGCCTGCGCAGCACACTGTTGCCGGACCTGACCACAGCCGATGTCGCCGATACCCATGACCAATGGCGCGAAGCGATCCGTCGCGGTTTGCTGACCAACCTTCTCAACCCCAAAGCCCTGCTGTTCTGCTCGGTGCTGCTGCCACAGTTCATCGTCGCCAACGGCGCACCGGTGCTGAGCCAGTTTGCCATGCTCGGCGCTCTGCTGGTCGGCATCGGTCTGTTGTTCGATTGCGCTTACGCCTTGACCGGTGCAGCGCTGGGCCGTTGGCTGCAACACAGTCCAACGGCGCAACGGGTTCAACAATGGCTGTTCGGCAGCCTGTTGATCGGCTTTGCGGTGCGCCTGACCTTCGTCCAGCAGGCTTAGCCTTTACGGGCCTTGCGCTGGCGACGCGTGATCAATAGCAACGTAGCAGCGCTGACCAACACCATCGCGCCGATCTGCACTGGCCACTTGTACGGCCGTAGCGAGGAGCGCGCGGCATCGGTGACCTGGGTGACGTAGCGCTTATCGGCGTTTTCGAAATCCGGATACGGGCATTGATTACCGAAATCCACCGCCCACGGCACGAACGGGCCTTCCTTGACGTAACGCTGATACAGCGCACTTTGATCTTCCAGGCTGCTGTTCCAGCCCGCTGCGTTGCACAGCACGGCGGCAAACGCCTGACTGGTGTGCGGCAGATTGTCGGCGGCGCGACTGGCGAGTTCGGTGGCGACAAAACGATAGTGATAACGCTGATCCGGTTTCGCTTCGCTGGCCTGCTGACGTTTTACTTCGGACTCAGAAACCAGCGGGCCGACTTTCAGCTCGGCGCCTTCCAGTGAATAGTTGCCACCAAACGTGGCGTAGTCCGGCGCCATCTCGTAACCGAGAATGTCCATGCCCCACTCCCGCGCCGTCCACGCCGCGTTATACAGCGCACCGGCGCGTTTGGTCGGCCACCACGCCGAGTCGGCTTTCAAGCGTTGCTGACCGTAAAGCCGAGCCTTGTTTTGCAGGTCTGGATTATCGAAATAGCCGACCGCATCGGCGTAATGCCCTTCGCGCAGCAAGCGCCGACCGAGCAAATTGCGCAAGCTGGCAGCGACGGGCAACGGCACGTAGTTATCGCGCTCCTGCTGAGTCAGCGCAGGTGGCGCCGGCACGTTATCGTCGACGTATTTTTTCAGCTCATCGACGGTCAACACGCGCTCGGCCACCGTCGCTGCATCGAACCAGTAAGTGCTGTTGCTGCGATACAGCTGCACGAACGCTTGCAGGTATTCGCCGCGCTGCAGGGCGAGAATCGCGCTTTCACCTTCGACCCGGCATTTCGGCTGCAGGCTCTCGTAGGCCCAGTCCGGAGTGCGGCGATAACCCCAATCTTCTTTCTGCGGGAAGGCTTGCGCGGCTTTCGAGTAGGCAGCAGCAGCGCCATTTTTATCGCCGTCACGCACCGCCAGTTTCGCTCGCAGCCACCACGCGAGTCCGCCGTCGCCGGCGTTTTCGAGGAAGGCCTTGGCGCCCACGTAATCGCCCTGTTGATAACTCATCGCCGCCAGACGATCAGCATTTTCCAGGCTGCCACGGGTGCTGTTTTGCAGCAGCTTCACCAGTTTCTTTTCGTTCGGCGGTTCGTCGCCAAACGACCAGCCCTGGCGACTGACCAAGGACGCCGTGACCAGTTGCTGCACCGATTTGTGCTGAAGCAATTCGGCCAGTTCGGCCTCGGGCAATTCCGCCAGTTCATTCATCAATTGCTTGAGCGAGGTGTAACCCACGGCGGAACCGTGCAGATTCTGCGCTTCATACAATTCGATGGCGCCGTTCCAGTCGCCCGCAGCGCGCACCACCCGCGCTTCTTCGCCGAGACTGGCGACGCCCAATTCCAGCGGATCGCTGAAACCGTCGATGCTCAGTTGCCGGGCCTGACGGAACGCATCACGCGATCGCTCCAGCGCAACCACCTTATCTCCGGCCTCGCTGCTCATGGCGAACAACGTACGCCCGAGAGAATACGCAGCCCAGGTGCTGCGAAGCGGACGCTGATCAGCCGGCAGCGCCAGCAGCTTGTTGAAATATTCGACGGCGAGTTGATGATTGCCCGTGGCAAACGCGACTGCGCCGGCCACGTACAAACGGATTTCCGCCGGCAGGCTCGCGCCCTGCACCTCGACCTGATGCGCATCGGTCAGCCCGCGCAGTTGCTTGACCAGCACTTGCTGCTCGGCGCTCAAACCCAGCTGTTCGGCTTTCTCCCGCGCCTCGGCAGCTTCGTTTTCTTCGCCGTACATATCGTTGGGATTGTGCGTCGCAGCCGTAACGTTCTTCAGCCCGGCAATGGCTTTGCCGAGGCGACTGAGTTCGAAATTGAAGTTGCCCTCCGGCAGATCGGCCAGGGTTTGCCCGCGATTGTCGAGCAGGCGCATCGGGAAGTCGGGGCCGCAGGCCAGCGCCGACCCCAGCGGCACGCAGAGGCTCAGACAGAGCAGATGGCGGGGCCAGTTACGGGTCAACATGCGAACCTCCTTGATCAATATGTGCACAGCGCGCCCAACCGATGGCGCGTTGTCCGCCCGCTGGCAAGCGGCCGTCGCGCAGGCGGGTGAAGGTAAGCAGATCCGGGCCTTGTTGCAATGCATAACCGGCGAGCGCATCGGCGCCTTCACAGCTTTTCGCCTTCAACGTTATTTTCGCCGGCCAGGCACTGTCGAGGTTACCGGGGTTGTCGAGTTTGATGTCGTAGAGACCGTTGTGTTCGCTGAATGTCACGCCGAGCCGGCTGACCAATTGTTCGCCCCGTGCCACGGCGCGCAACGTGGTCAGGCTCCAGGCGCGACGATCATTGGCCAGCGGCAGGCGAAACCAGATCAACCCGGCCAGATGCGCTGGCGGCTCGTTTCGCAAGGTCTTGCCCAGTTGCCGCAATTGCAGGGGATCGGCGAGCAGCTCCCGACGCTCGCCACCGCGCTCGAGCTGCACTTCGCTTTCCACCAGCGGCGCCCCCCCGTCATCCGGCAACAGCGCCACACCGTAGGCCGGCAGCGCGAGATAAAACGGTTTATCGGTGATTCGCGCCCAGGCCTTGGCCCACTTCAACGCCTGATCAGGATCAAACAGGCCCCGGCGCGGATCGCTGACGGCGTGGACTTGCAGCACGCTGCTGTCGACGGTTTGCAGAAGTGCAGGCAGTTGCGCACTGTCGAGCCAGGCCGGCAGTGCAGTGATGCTCAGTGGCAGGGTCGTCGGCAATGCCGAGCGCAGATGTTTGAGGAATTCGGCGTAATCCGGCAAACGGGCGTTACCGGCATCGTGATCGATTTCGACGCCACTCAGCGTCAGACCCAGGGCCTGCCAATCGGCGAGCAGTTGAAGGATGTGCGTGGTGAGTTGATCCTGATCCAGCGACTTGAGCTGGCCGTCGAGACGGATCACCGCAATCAGCGGACGGCCATCGGCTTTCAATAGCGGTGCGTCTATCAGCGCCCTGCTCCATCCGGCATTCGGGAAGGCTTGCAGCGCGAGCACGCGCAGTGTCGAGAAGTCAGCATGGCTGTCGCGCAATGCGGCCTCATGGGCCGGCATCCATTGGCGTTGCCAGATGTAGAGTTGTTGGTCGAGGGGTGGCGCGTCGTGCTGCTCGCAACCCGAAAGCAACAATCCCAAAAGCAGCCCGACAATAAAGCGCATACCTTCCCAACCCCTGACACCACCAGGCTGCAAGGTTACACAAAAACCCCGTAGGAGCTGTCGAGTGAAACGAGGCTGCGATCGTTTGATCTTGTTTATAGAATCAAGACCAAAAGATCGCAGCGTGCCGCAGCTCCTACAGAGCTGTCGCAGGTTTACGCGCGATGATCACCTGGCTTTTCGCAACCACCGCATCCAGCGCCTGCTTGATCTGCGCGCCACGCGGCGAGTTCAGCACCGCTTGCCAGGTGTCGGCCCAGTGATTGAGCAAAGGATGATCCGGGTTGCTGAAATCGACCTTGGCTTCCCAGAACAGCAACATCCACATCGACCAGTAAAAACCGTATTGGCTGTGGCTGATGATCTCCAGCCCCGCCTCGCTGACCATCGCCTTGAACTGCTCTTCGCTGATGATGCGAATGTGGTTGGGTTTCTGGAAATACTCGGCGGCGGCGATGTCTTTCTGCAGGTCTTCGGAACTTGGGTGCGGCACGCTCAGTAAATACAGCGCACCGGGTTTGCCCACGCGCACCAGCTCCGCGAGAAACTGCGCCGGATCGTCGACGTGCTCGATGACCTCGGTGGAGACCACACGCGTGGCTGTGGCATCGGCAATCGGCAGCGGATTACAGTCGGTGACATGGCATTCGACATCCCGCGCCGGCGTGTCACTGAGCCGCTGGCGGGTCGCTTCGACCTTGGCTGCATCGATGTCAGCGATGATGATCTTCGCCCCGCGCATGCCGCAGAAATGCACATTGCCGCCGTCGCCACAGCCGACGTCGAGCAGCGTGTCATCGGCAGTCACCGGGAAGCCTTTGAACAGCTCGCCGGTTGCCTGATTGAACCAGCCGCTGAGCATCGCATCGTGCAGGCCGAGCATGTACGGATCGGTCTTCTCGGCAGTCGCGACAGGCTGCGCGGGGGCCGGTGCAGGCGTGCCCGCCGTGAGTTTCTTCAAAAGGCTCAGCATGAGGTGGCTCCAGAGGATGGGACGGCGGTTCGCGAAGTACCGAGGCGTTTGACCAGCGCGGCGCCGCGATTGCGCATGGGCATTTCGATGAAGCGGTAATTCAGTTCACTGAGCAGCACGATCAGACCGAACGCCAGCAACAGCGTGATGATCGGGTGCCCGGCCGGGCTCGGCAGACCGGCGGTTTGCAGGCGGAAAATCAGTTCGCGTACCAGTTGATAGGCCGGAATATGGATCAGGTAGATGCCGTAGGAACGACTGCCAATCCAGGCCAGTACACGCTGAACGCCAGCGACGGGCATCAGATAATCGCGGTTGTATGACGCGATCCATACCAACAGCGCGCTGAGGACAGCGATCGAACCGATGCGGTAGTTAGCGAAGGTGAAACGGTCAGTGGCCATGAAGCTCAACAACGCTCCAATCACGATCAACGCCGAAATCCCGGCCCACGGTCGACGCAAGAACGTCGGTTGCCAGCGCTGATAGCTCGGCTGCGCGCTCCACATGGCAAGCAAGACGCCGAGCGCCAGTGCATCGGTGCGCACCACCATCAACAGCGGCGTGCGCACGGTGAACAACTGCACCGCGACCAGCGCCAGCAAAGCCCAGACCAGATGCTTGCGGCACAGCACGATCAGCAGCGGGAACAGCAGGTAAAACTGCTCCTCCAGCGACAGACTCCAATAGACGAAACTGCTGCCATATTCGTAGTGAAAGAAGCTGTCGGCAAAGCGGAAGTTGGCGTACTGAAAGACCCCCGCCAGTGTCGCTTGCAGGTTGGCGGACAGCGTACCGAACGCCCCGGAACGATTGACGAACAGGCACGCCAGCAACATCAGCGCCAGCCATAACCAGGCGGACGGCAACAGACGAAAGGCCCGGCGCAGCCAGAAATTGCGCGTCTGTTGCCAATACTCCTGGCGCGTAGTGCAACCTTGCAGCGCCGGAATCAGGCTGCGGGCAATGACAAACCCGGAGATGGCGAAAAACAGATCGACGCCCCACCACGGCTGCGCCCAGCCGTGGATTTTTTCCAGCAAGGGCACCGGATCGGTGAACAGGCTGCCCTGCAGGTGATGGAACAGCACGCCCAGCACCGCAATGGCGCGCAGGACTTCGATGTCCATGATCCGCTTGCTGTTCATGCTCGCGGGGTTTCCACGAGGGTCGCGTTGAGTTCGAACATCTGCGCGAAGAACGCCTGCAAACGCTGCTCGGCCACCGCCTGACTGCAGAATCCTTGCAGGCTGCTGACCGCTTGCGCCGACATCTGTGCATAACGCGCCGGGAGATTTTTCGCCACCTCGTAACTGGCCTGATAGGCCTGGCACAACGACGCCCAGTTGGTCACATAACGCAAGGTACGGAAGGCTTTGCGCGGGTCGTGCGGCCAGGCAGTGAGTTCGTCGGTGGATTCGATCAGGAACGCATTATCGGCGCTCAGGTAATCGATCATCGCCGTAGTACGTGGCGCCACCGCCGGTTTGCCGCAGGACATGAACTCCATCAACGGCAGGCACTGGCCTTCGCCATAGGAGGTGTTCACCACGTAGCGGGTCGCTTGCACCAGGCGCTCGTAATCGGGGTCGGCGAGATAGCCGTAGATCAGCACGATGCGGCAGCGATAGGACTGGTTCTTGTACAAGTGATGGAGGATGTCGCCGAGGGCTTCTTCGGCATCGTGATGGGTGAGCTTGAGCACCAGCGTGGCGTCTTCGACATCGCGAAAACTCACGCAGAAAGCACTGAGCATGTCTTCCCAGTTCTTGCGCCCATCGCCGGGGTTGAACACCGAGGTGTACACCACGCCGTCGAGCAGCAGCTCCTGTTCGGTGATCGGCGCGGCGAAATCGATACCTTTGCCACGGCGTAAATGCTTGGGTCCGAATGCATTCAGGTCGAGGGTCCGACTGTCAGCAACCAGCCCCTTGATCTTCAGGCGAAACGACTCGCTCGGCACTTGCCCCTGCAACTGCGCCCCCCGTGCGGCGAAGCGATCCCACACCGGCGCAGGTACGGCGACGATCGGGTAGTCGGCGTCCATCGCCTCACGCACCGCGTTGACCGTGTAGCTGGAATGGGTGATCGCCGCGCCACAGGCGCGCAGCACGGCACGCCAGTCATTGCGCGGTTCACCGGCAAACGCTTCGTTAGGGATGGTGCTGAATTCCCAGGCAAACACCGGCAACGTCGGACACGCCAGATGCACCGGAGTGCGATGCGGTGGCGAGAACGACAGGAACACACAAGGCTCGCCCCGGCTCAGGCATTCCAGGTACAGCGCATCGACCTCGCGCTGTGGATCAACGACCTCCACCACCCGCCCGAGGCGTTCGAGCACCGGCCGGTATTCCTTGAGCACGAAGTAATAGCTGTACTCTGAACGCCCGAGATTCTGCACGATGGTGTGCTGGTTGGTTTCCGAATGAATGATGATCAGCATGAGGCGTTGTCCGTCACTGGCGCGGCGTCTGTAGTGTTCGGTGCCAGCCCGAAAAAATCCGCCATGCGCTTTTGCACCGGGGCAAAGGCGCAGTAATCGTGCATTCGCTGTACGGCGGCGGCCGACATCCGCTGGTAATCCTGCGGCTGTGCCTTGGCCACCCGGTAGCTCTGCTCGTAGGCGTTTTTCAGCGAACCCCAGTCCGGGCGGTAACGCAGGGTGCGGTAAATGATCCGCGTGTCCTGCGGCCAGATGGTCAGCTCCTCGCTGGAGCCGACCACGAACGCCACCGCATCATCGATGTAATCCTCCATCGCCGTGTGATCCGGTGCGATCACCGGTTTGCCGCTGGACATGAATTCCATCAACGGCAGACACAACCCTTCACAGCGCGAAGCATTCACGTAGAAACTCGCGGCCTGGTAGAGCCCGGCGTACTGCGCATCGTCGAGGTAACCGTGCATGACCACCACACGGCAGGCGAACGGCGTGAGTTGCGCGAGCAAGGTCATCAATTCGCTGTAGTAGGACGCCAGATCGTTCTGGGTGATTTTCAGCACCAGTGTCGCATCGGGCGTTTCACGAAACGCCCAGCAGAACGCGGTGATCAGTTGGTGCCAGTTCTTGCGGCCATCCTTGGGATTGAACACGGTGACGTAGACCACACCGTCGACCCGGGTTTCGACCACCGACGTGGTGTCCGGCAGATCCAGCGGTGACGGCTCGATGATTGGCAGCGGTTGTGGACCGCAAATGGCCGGCAGACGTTGTTCGAGCCAGCCGTGAAGATTGTCTGGAAACAGATCGCGAAGGCCTTCCCAGTACCAGTTTTGCAGAAACTTTACTCGCGGTACCGGCTCTGCCTGCTCACGGCCCAGGTCCAGCGCCCACAGGCGCAGGTAATGCCGGGCAATCACCAGACGTCGCTTGAACGTCAGCGGTGGCGGGCGCGCAGCTTCGAGTTCGGCGGCCAGCGCGGCCTCTTCTTCAGCGGTCAGCGGCGTCGGGATCAGCGCATCGGCTGACAGGCCCAGCGTGCGTGTATCGAAAATGCAGCCCTTGATGGCCAGCGTGGCGCCCGGATTGACCGGCACAGGCACATACTGCCGACGGATTGCCGCGAAGTTTTCCCACAGCGGCGTCGGTAGCACCAACACCGGAAAGTCTTCGCCCATAGCCCGGCGAATGGCGCGCGCGGTGTGGCTGGACAGGGTGATCACCCGGCCTTGGCGCGCAAGCATCTGCGTCCAGTCCTGACGCGGATCGTTGTCCCACTGCTCATCGGGGATCGAATCGAACTCCCACGCCACCACGCAAATCGTCGGGCACTGCAGATCGACCGGGGTTTTCTGCGGCGGGGTGAACGACAGGAAAACACTGTCTTCGCCGGCGGCGAGCAGTTGTTGATAGAGCGTATCGACTTCGGCGGTGGACGCCACCACATGCACGCGCCCAAGGCTTTCCAGCACCGGACGATACGCCTTGAGCACGAAGTAATAGCTGTATTCCGGACGCCCCAGGCTTTGGCTGATGGAGCTGTCGTTAATGTCCGAGTAGAGAATGAAATTCATGGCATCCCACGATGAAACTGCCGTCCTGGCACCTTCATGCTATGACGGCCAAGCCTCGGATCAAGTCGGCAGTGCCGCTCTCGCCCTAGGTCATGGAGCACGTCTTCGTTCTTGTTTTAGTGGTCGGTTTCACCCTGCATCACGACCCCGGAATCAACCCCGGGATTGTCGCGACGAGGGGCATTCTAAACACATCCGTTGAGGATTCGTGAACCATCCGGCGAGAATAAATCGGGCTACGCTGACGAGAACTGACCGGTCACGGTTGGACCTGTTGAAATTGCCGCGCAATTGGCACAGATTGGCAACCAAACAACTACAACAATGACTTCGCCCGTCGTCCCATCGGTTTTTCTACCGGTCTGACAGACATCCCCTTAAAGCCTGTGGGAAAGTGGCGCAAGTTCAAGACCAAGGGGTCGCTGTTTGAAAAAGCGTCTGTTCGTCACGGGTCTCAGTGGATTCGTGGGACAACATATTCAGTCTCGTCTGGCATTGCCTGATTCGTCGTGGGAGCTGCTGCCTGCCGCTGCGCCCTACGACCTGACGGATCCGGACAGCCTCATCGACCTGTGGCCGCAACTGCCCGACGCCGTCATTCATCTGGCCGGGCAAACATTTGTCCCGCAAGCCTTTCGTGACCCGGCGGGCACCCTCGAAATCAATCTGCTCGGCACCCTCAATCTGCTGCAGGCGCTCAAGGCTCGCGGCTTTCAGGGCACCTTCCTGTACGTCAGCTCCGGCGATGTCTACGGTCAGGTCGGCGAAAACGCCTTGCCGATCACCGAACAACAACCGCCCTGCCCGCGCAACCCTTACGCGGTGAGCAAACTGTCCGCGGAGTTTCTCAGCCTGCAATGGGGCCTGAGCGAAGGCTGGCCAGTGCTGGTCGCGCGGCCGTTCAATCACATCGGTACCGGGCAGAAAGACAGTTTTGTCATTGCCAGCGCTGCCCGCCAGATCAGCCGGATCAAGCAAGGTCTGCAAGCGCCGCAACTGGAAGTCGGCGACATCGACGTGACACGCGACTTCCTCGATGTTGGCGATGTCGTGTCGGCGTACTTCGCGCTGCTGGAAAAAGGCACGCCGGGGCAGGTCTACAACATTTGCTCGGGGCGCGAGCAAAGCATCCGCAGCCTGATCGAACAGCTGGGCGATCTGGCCGAGGTCGAGATGCAACTGGTTCAGGATCCGGCGCGCATGCGTCGCGCCGATCAGCGCCGCGTTTGCGGCAGCCACGCAAGACTGGCGAAAACCACAGGATGGGCGCCAGAAATCACCACACAACAATCCCTGCGGGCGATCCTGTCCGACTGGGAGATGCGAGTACGACAAGAATGACAAAAAGTGCACTGATCACAGGGATCACCGGCCAGGACGGCGCGTATCTGGCCAAGTTGCTGCTCGACAAGGGCTACAAGGTTCATGGTCTGGTCGCACGGCGCAGCAGCGATTCGCGCTGGCGCCTGCGCGAGATGGGCGTCGAAGCCGACATCGTCTACCTCGACGGTGACATGGCCGATGCCTGCTCGGTGCAGCGCGCGGTCATCAAGTCGGCGCCGGACGAGGTGTATAACCTCGCCGCGCAAAGTTTCGTCGCAGCTTCCTGGGATCAACCGGTGACCACCGGCATCGTCGACGGTCTGGGGGTTACCCATCTGCTCGAAGCGATCCGTCAGTTCAGCCCGCACACACGCTTCTATCAGGCCTCGACCAGCGAAATGTTTGGCCTGATCCAGGCGGAGCAACAGGACGAGAACACGCCGTTCTATCCGCGCAGCCCCTACGGCGTGGCCAAGCTGTACGGCCACTGGATCACCGTCAACTACCGCGAAAGCTTCAACCTGCACGCCAGCAGCGGCATTCTTTTCAACCACGAATCGCCACTGCGCGGCATCGAATTCGTCACCCGCAAGGTCACCGACGCCGCCGCCCGCATCAAGCAGGGCAAACAGCACGAACTGGCCTTGGGCAACATCGATGCCAAGCGCGACTGGGGCTTTGCCGGCGATTACGTCGAGGCCATGTGGCTGATGCTGCAGCAGGACAAGCCTGACGATTTTGTCGTCGCTACCGGTGTCACCACCACGGTGCGCGAAATGTGTCGCATCGCCTTTGATCACGTCGGCCTGAACTACCGCGACTACGTGAAGATCGACCCGGCGTTTTTCCGCCCGGCCGAAGTCGAAGTGCTGCTCGGCAATCCGGCCAAGGCACAACGCGTGCTGGGCTGGAAGCCGAAAACCGACCTGGATACCTTGATCCGCATGATGATGGATGCGGACATGAAACGCGTCGCCAAGGAGTAGGCCATGCTGATCCCCGTGATTCTGTCCGGCGGTGCCGGCACCCGTTTGTGGCCGGTGTCCCGCGAGGGCCATCCCAAGCCGTTCATGACCCTGCCCGACGGTGAGTCGCTGCTCGGCAAGACCTACCAGCGTGCCGCCGCGTTGCTGGACGGCCGGGGCGACATTGTCACGGTGACCAACCGCGAATATTACTTCCAGAGCAAGGATCACTATTGCGCCGCCCACGTGTCGCGCCACCGCGGACACTTCCTGCTGGAGCCGACCGGGCGCAACACCGCCCCGGCCATCGCCGCCGCGGCGCTTTCGTTGCAAGCGCTGCACGGTGATGACGCGATCATGGTGGTGATGCCCGCCGACCATTTGATCGTCAATCAGGACGCACTGAAAACCGCGGTCGAGCACGCGGTCAACCTGGCCAAGGACGGTTACCTGGTGACCTTCGGGGTGATCCCGACCGCGCCGGAAACCGGCTTCGGCTACATCGAGACCGGCGCACCGCTGGACGCCAAAGGCGCAGCGAAAGTGCAGCGCTTCGTCGAGAAACCCGATCTGCAGACCGCCACGCATTATCTGGAGAGCGGCAACTTTCTGTGGAATTCGGGCATGTTCTGCTTCACCACCGCGACCGTGATTGCCGAACTGCAATTACACGCGCCCGAACTGCTGGAGCAGACCCGCGCCTGTATGCAAGCCAGCGCTGCGGTGGAAACCGTCGGCTGCCTGCAACAGGAACTGGCGCCGGCGCTGTTCGCTGAAATCACCGACATCTCCATCGATTACGCCTTGATGGAGCGCTCGGAAAAAGTCGTCGTGGTGCCCGCCGGATTCGACTGGAGCGACATCGGTTCGTGGGGCGCCGTCGCGGCGCTGGTGCCGGCCGATGCCGACAACAACCGCGCCAGCGGCGAAGCGATCTTCATCGACAGTCACAACAACTTCGTCCAGAGCGAAGGTCGTCTGGTGGCCACGGTGGGAGTAGATAACCTGATCGTGGTCGACACCGCCGACGCCGTGCTGGTGGCCCACGCCGACCGCGCCCAGGATGTGCGCCGGGTGGCCAAGCAACTCAAGGACAAATCCCACGAAGCCTATCGCTTGCATCGTACGGTCAGCCGACCGTGGGGCACCTACACCGTTCTGGAAGAAGGCCCGCGCTTCAAGATCAAACGCATCGTGGTCAAACCCGGCGGCAAGCTGTCCCTGCAAATGCACCATCACCGCAACGAACACTGGGTGGTGGTCGAAGGCATGGCCAAGGTCACCAACAACGGCACCGGCACGCACCTGGTGGCGAAGAACGAATCGACGTTCATTGCCGCCGGCCACAAGCATCGCCTGGAAAACCCCGGCGTGATCGATCTGGTGATCATCGAAGTGCAAAGCGGCGAATACCTGGGAGAGGACGACATCGTCCGCTTCGAAGACCATTACGGCAGGACGGTTTGAATGCTGCTTTCCCTGTATCGCTCGCTGCGCAGCTACCGTGGCTTCATCCTCGGTAGCGTGCAACGAGAGTTTCAAGCGCGTTACCGCAATTCGCTGTTCGGCGCCCTGTGGCCGATCTTCAACCCGCTGTCGATGATTGTCGTGTACACGGTGATTTTCTCGCACATCATGCGCGCGCGTCTGCCGGGTGTGGACGACAGCATGGCCTACAGCGTTTACCTTTGCGCCGGTTTGCTGGCCTGGGGACTGTTCTCCGAAATCACCTTGCGCAGCCAGACGATGTTTCTCGACAACGCGAATCTGCTGAAGAAAATCAGCTTCCCGCGGATTTGTCTGCCGGTGATCGTGTTGATCAACTCCGGGATCAACTTCGCGATCATCATCGCGCTGTTTCTGGGCTTTCTGCTGGTAACGGGACGCTGGCCGGGCATGGTCTTGCTGGCGTTGCTGCCGCTGGTGGCGCTGCAAATGATGTTTTGCGCCGGATTGGGCATGATCCTCGGTGTGCTGAATGTATTCTTCCGCGATGTCGGCCAGCTCTTTGCGATCTGCCTGCAGTTCTGGTTCTGGCTGACGCCGATCGTTTACCCGATCACGATCCTGCCGGAATGGGTACAACGCCTGTTGCAACTCAATCCATTGACCAACCTGTTCAGCAGTTATCAGAACCTGTTCCTCTATGGTCAGTGGCCGGTCTGGAGTTCGCTGCTGCCGATCTTCGTCACCGGCAGCGTTTTCTGTCTGTTCGGGCTGCGCCTGTTTCGCCAACGCGTCGGCGAAATGGTGGATGAACTCTGATGGGACATATTCGTGTCACCGGCCTGAGCAAGGCCTATAAACAATACCCCAACCGCTGGGCCCGCCTGGCCGAGTGGCTGATTCCCTTTTCGCCCATTCGTCATCACCAGCACTGGGTGCTGCGCGATGTCGAATTCGAGATCGCTCCCGGTGAAGCGGTGGGCATCGTCGGCGCCAACGGGGCCGGCAAAAGCACCTTGTTGAAGATGATCACCGGCACCACCCAGCCCACTGGCGGCACGATCGAACTCCAAGGTCGGGTCGCGGCGCTGCTGGAGCTGGGCATGGGTTTTCACGCCGACTTCACCGGACGCCAGAACGCAATCATGGCCGGGCAGTTGCTGGGCATGCAGCTCGAAGAAATCGAAGCGCTGATGCCCGAGATCGAACACTTCGCCGAAATCGGTGAAGCCATCGATCACCCGGTGCGCACCTATTCCAGCGGCATGCAGATGCGCCTGGCGTTCAGCGTGGCCACCGCCCGGCGCCCGGACATTCTGATCGTCGACGAAGCGTTGTCGGTGGGCGATGCCTACTTCCAGCACAAGAGCTTCGAGCGCATCCGCAGCTTCCGCAAGGCTGGCACCACCCTGTTGATCGTGTCGCACGACCGCTCGGCGATTCAGTCGATCTGCGATTCGGCGATCCTGCTCAAGGACGGACGCATGGCCATGTACGGCAAACCCGAAGCCGTGCTCGATTATTACAACGCCCTGATGGCCGAACGCGAAGGCCAGGTCGTGCGCCAGGAAATGCTCGCCGGGGGTGAAGTGCAGACCGTCTCTGGCACCGGTGAGGCGGCGATCCTCGGCGTGCGCATGCTCGACGAAAACGAGCGCAGCATCGACGCCGCCGAAGTCGGGCAAGCGGTGGTGCTGGAAGTCCAGGTTGAAGTGCGCAAGGACATCGAGCGCCTGGTGCTGGGCTTTATCCTCAAGGATCGCTTGGGGCAGATGATGTATGGCATCAATACCCACCGACAGGGCAAAGCCCTCACCGATCTGCGCGCCGGCGAACGCTTTACCTATCGCTTCGCCTTCATCATGGGCCTGGGCAAAGGCAATTATTCGGTGTCGCTGAGCCTGTCGCGTCTGGACTCGCACCTGGATCGCAACTTCGAGTGGCGCGACTACGGCCTGGTGTTCCACGTGATCAACAATCGCCACGAAGATTTCGTCGGCTGCTCCTGGCTCAACGCCCAGACCACGATCACTCGGCAAACCGAAGCCACGCCTGTCGAGCGCACGTCATGACCCGCTTGCTGGTGGAATGCACGCACGTGTTCAAGCACCCGAAGGTCAACTCGGGCATCCAGCGCGTGGTGCGCAACGTCATCAAGCAATTGCCTGCGAGTGCCGACGGCGTCGAATGCATGCCGGTGATCCTGCTCAATGGCCAGCTCTATCGCGTGCAGCGGCTGGCACCGTTGAACACCCCGGTGTTCAACGCCCTGGCGACGTTCGGCGAACGCCTGCAACGCCTGGCGCATCGCTTCTGGCAATGGCACCAGCGCCTCGACAGCCAGTGCAGCGCGAAATCGGTGCGGCGTGTGTTGTACGTCGCCTATCGCCTGACGTCGTTCGGCGTATTCGGTTTACCGCTGCGCTTGATTGGCGCCATCAACCACACGCAACTGCTCAAACGCTGCTCGCCGCTGCAACATCAGCCCGGCGATCAACTGGTGCTGCTGGATTCGTCCTGGCACTCGGATTTTTTTGCCCACGCCGAACAACTCAAACGCGACGGCGTCGGCATGATCGCGGTGATCTACGACCTGATTCCGCTGACCCATCCGCAGTTCTACGACACACGGCTGGTGCAGGTTTTCAGCGAATGGTTCGACTGGATCAGCCACACCGCTGACGGTTACATGGCGATTTCCGCCACGGTGCGTGATCAGGTGCGCGAGGAACTGCAGCGCCGCATCGGTCCCGCACAGGCTGACAAGCGCTGGTTCGACTTCTTTCATCTCGGCTCCGAACTCGACCTGCGCAGCAGCGAAGAAACGGTCGAGCCCCGCCTGAGCAAAATATTCGCGACATCCGAGCCGGTGTTCCTGATGGTCAGCACCATCGAGCCGCGCAAGAATCACGGTTATCTGCTCGATGCCTTTGAACGCGCCTGGGCCGCCGGCTCGAACGCCCGGTTGTGCATCGCCGGGCGCATCGGCTGGAAGTGCGACGCCTTGCTTGAGCGCGTACGCAAGCATCCCGAGCTGAATCAACGCTTGTTCATGTTCAATGATCTGAGCGACACCAGCCTCGAACATGCCTATGCCCATGCCAGTGCGCTGGTGTTTCCGTCGTTCGTCGAGGGCTTCGGCTTGCCACTGGTCGAAGCCATGCAGCGCGGTCTGCCGGCGATGGGCAGCGACATCGCGGTGTTCCGCGAGATCGGCGGCGAGTTCATGGCGTATTTCGATCTGCAAGACCCACAAAGCCTTGCTGATCTGATCAGCGCTTTCGAAAGCAGCGACCAGTTCCCCGCCGCCCGCGATGTGGCTGACTGGGCCTGGATCGATTGGCGCGAGGCCAGCGAGCAATTGGCCGAACGCAGTGTGCGCCATGTCCTTGAAGCGCCAGCGGCGCAAGCGAGGCAGCATGCGCATTGCCCTTAACGCACGGATTCTGCAGGCACCGCGCACCGGCATCGGCCACTACGTCGCCGAACTGGTCAACGCGTTGCGCAGCGAGACCGATGTCGAGGTCATGCTGTTCCACGGCTGGGGCTGGAGTTCGGCGCTGCCGGAAGCGGCCATGCCCGGTTATTCGCGCCTGACCCCGTTGCTGCGGCAGATTCCCGGGGCTTATCAGGCACGGCGCTGGCTGGAGCAGAAACGTTTCGACCAAGGCTGTGCCCAGGACATCGATCTTTATCACGAGCCGAGTCTTTGGCCGCTGGCCTTCAACGGCCCGACCGTAATCACCCTGCACGACCTGACACATCTGCATTTCCCCGACACCCAGCCGCCGGCGCGGCTCAAGGAAATCGAGCGGCGCCTGGCCGCCGGTGTAGAGCAGGCGCGGCTGATCCTGACCGACTCGCAGGCCATTGCCGACGAGGCGCAAGCCTGGTTCGGTTTGCCCGCCGAGCGCTTTGTCGTGGCGCCGCTGGGCGTGGCGGAGCGCTTCCGTCAGCGTGAACCGCAGACCATCGACGCGGTACTCAAGGCGCATGCCGTTGAGTACCGTGAGTACTTTCTGTGTGTCGGCACCCTCGAACCGCGCAAAAACCTCGGTTTGGCCCTGCGCGCGCACGCCTTGCTGCCAGACGCCGTGCGCCAGCGCTTTCCGTTGCTGATCGTCGGCATGGCGGGCTGGGAGCGCGAACAGTTCAGCGAACCGTTGCGCCAGGCCTTGGCGAGCGGGCATGTATGCCTGCTCGGTTACCTGCCGGACGAACAGGTGGCACAACTGCTGGCCGGGGCCCGGGCGCTGATTTTCCCCTCGTTGTATGAAGGTTTTGGCCTGCCGGTACTGGAGGCGATGGCCAGCGGCACGCCAGTGGTCATTACCCGCTCTTCAGCCATGCCGGAAGTGGCGGGGCCAGCGGGCAACTATATTGAAGCTGACGATGCAGACGGCTTGCGTGACGCAATGAGCCGACTGATCGACGATCAAGCACATTGGCAGGCATGCCGAGAAGCCGGATTGCAGCAGGCACGGCTTTTTTCCTGGGAGCGTTGTGCACAGGCCACGGCCAGTGCCTACCGCCAGGCCATGGGAGGTTGAATGCGCGTACTTCATTTCTTCAAGACTTACCTGCCTGACTCGGTCGGCGGCATCGAACAAGTGATCTACCAACTGTGCGAGAGCGGCGCCAAACATGGCATCGACGGCCAGGTCCTGACCCTCAGCGCCGACCCGACCCCGCCTGTGGTGCAACTCGGTCACCACGAAGTGCACCGCGCCAAACTGGATATTCAGTTCGCCTCCACCGGATTTTCCTGGAGCGTGTTCAAGCAGTTTCGCGAGATGGCCGCCGAAGCCGACGTGGTCAACTACCACTTTCCCTGGCCGTTCATGGATCTGGTGCATTTCGCCAGCGCCATGGACAAACCGAGCGTGGTTACCTACCACTCGGACATCATTCGCCAGAAGCACCTGCTCAAACTCTATCGTCCGCTGATGAACCGCTTCCTCGCCAGCGCCGACCGCATTGTCGCGGCATCGCCCAACTACCTGCACACCAGCGATGTGCTGCAGCAGTTTCAGGACAAGACCCGGGTAATTCCGTATGGCTTGAACAAGGCAGGTTATCCACAGGCCGATACTGAGCGCATGAACCGTTGGCGGCAGCAGCTTGGGGATAAGTTTTTCCTGTTTGTCGGGGTGATGCGTTATTACAAGGGCCTGCACATTCTGCTCGATGCCTTGAAGGACGTGGATTACCCGGTGGTGATCGTTGGCGCCGGACCGCTTGAGCTGGAACTGCATGCCCAGGCAACAGCGCTGGGGCTGCGCAACATCCATTTCCTCGGGCGTTTGGGCGATGAAGACAAAGTCGCGCTGTTGCAACTGAGCTATGCGATTGTCTTCCCTTCGCACCTGCGTTCCGAAGCCTTCGGTATTTCGCTGCTTGAGGGCGCGATGTACGGCAAACCAATGATCTCCAGCGAAATCGGCACCGGCACCAGTTACATCAATATCCACAACGAAACCGGTCTGGTCGTGCCGCCGAGTAATCCACAGGCGTTTCGCGAGGCGATGCGCACCCTGTGGGACGATCCGGTGCGCGCTGCGGCGATGGGCGTGAAGGCTGAGGCTCGATATCGGCAGTTATTCACAGCTGACGAAATGGGCCGCAAGTGGATGGAGTTGTATCAGGAGTTGCTGGAAGAAAAATCCCTGTCCTACGCCTGATTTCAGACCCAACCACATTGCCAATGTGGGAGCGAGCCTGCTCGCGAAAGCGTCGGGTCAGCCAACATCATCGTTGCTGACAGACTGCATTCGCGAGCAGGCTCGCTCCCACAAGGTTGTTTTCGGTTACAGATCCAAAACCAATGGTTGGCTACTCTGCGCCGGCACCGCGCAACAGATCAGCACATGCCCGGCTTCCGGAATATCCGCTGGCGGCTGTGGATAATTCACCGCACCGCTGACCAGTCGGGTCTTGCAGGTGCCGCACGACCCTCCCCGGCAACTGAACTCCGGACGTAGTCCACGACTTTCCGCCAGCTCCAGCAAACTGCCGCCGTCCGGCTGCCAGCGCGCCTCTTTCGCCGAGCGCTCGAACACCACCGGCACCGACGTGGTGGCGGCGGGCGGTTGCTCGATGACGATGGCGTCCGGGTCGGCCTGACGTTTAAGCGTCGAAGGGCCAAAGGTTTCCGCATGAATCTGCGCATCACGCACATCCAGTTCGCGCAGGATGTCGTACAGCCCTTGGGTAAAACCACCGGGACCGCAGAGAACAAAATCGAGCTGGTCGAAATCCTCGGCATCCAGCAGGTTCCTCAGCACCGTGCCGTCAATTCGGCCCGGCAGATCAAAATCCTCGCCCTCTCGTAGCTCGGCTTCCGGCTGGCTGAGCAAACGCAAGACGCGTACTGAGTCGCCAGCCGTTTCAAGCAGACGATCCAGTTCCTTGCGAAACGGCTGATCCGCCAGATTGCGCGAACTCTGCAGCAATAGCGTCGGACGAATTCCCCGCGTGCGTAAGCCTTGGTACACCACCTCGCGCAGCATCGACAGCAACGGCGTGATTCCCACACCGGCCGCCAACAGCACCAAAGGTCGGTGCTCCAGCGGTGCCACGGTGAAATGCCCTTGCGGCGCCCGCGCTTCCAGCACATCGCCAACGCGAATCTGCTCATGCAGGTGCGACGAAATCAGGCCTTCGCGCTTGACGCTGATCCGGTAGAAACCATCCGATGGCGCGCTCGACAGGCTGTAAGTGCGGATATGCACCTCACCATCGATCGTGAAGCGCAGCGGCAAATGCTGGCCGGCGAGAAACACCGGCAAACCGGCACCATCGGTGGGCTCGAGATAGATGGAACGGATGCTGCGGCTTTCTGCTTCAATCCTCGCCACACGCAGTGGTCGCCATTGGTTGCCCAATGCCTGCGCCTGCAACCGCGCGTCCGCCTCGGCCCAGTTGCCAGTCAACAGACTGGTCGGCGACATGCCGTCGAAGCGCCAGCGCAACGCCAACGCTGCGGGGCGCCGCACCAGTTTTTCCACCTCGAAAGTCCACAGGCGCTCAGCCCCTTGAAACGCTTCGATCTGCGGGTCTTCCAGAAGGATCTCGGTTCGCCCGCTGAGTTGCAGCACATCGCCTGTGGCAAAGTCGATGAACAACAGACCAGCCTTGGGATTGAGCAGCAGATTGCCGAGGGTGTTGAAGTGCAGATTGCCGGCGAAGTCGGGGATGGTCAGACGATTGCCGTCCACCCGTACGAAACCGGCCTGGCCGCCCCGGTGTGAAACATCCACCGCACGCTCGCCGGCGGTATCTACATTGCTGGCGACAAAGAACGTATCGGCCCCGCTGATCAGCGCCGTGGCCGCGTCATCGAGCGCGTTCAGGTGCTCAGCCGGACGAGTCTGCGGATCCGTCAGCGGCACCCGCTGAAACTGTCGCAATTGGATATATTGCGGGCAATTGCCAAACGCCTGATCCACGCTCACCTGAAAACCCTGCGCGCTCAGCTTGCCGACATGGCCATTGAGGCGATTGCGCCGGCGGGTGTGCAACTCAATGCCGAGCAAACCGATCGGCTCGCCATTGCGCAATTGCGCCGGGTCATCCGCCGCGACCTGACTGGCGAAGTGCAGATGTTCAGGATCCGGCGAATGGGCAAACCCCGGTGCGCCTTCGAGCACACTGGCCCAGGGCCGCCCATCGGCATCAACGGCGCCGTACAGCAGGAAGGGCAATTGCTGATAGAACTCACGGTGCTGGTCCGGCATCCAGGTGCGAATAACCTTACGCCCGAAAGCTTCCATGCGTTCGGCGACGCCGACATGGGCCTGTAACTGTTGCTCGCCAGCGTGCCACGGTGAACGTTCCATCACGACCTCTCCCCTGCACCGGCGGCGCAGTGTGGATTGCGAAAATCAGGCAGTGGTTTGCAGCCCGGCGACAGTACGAGGCATGCCAACAAAACCGGGCAAGGCTTCGACCCGGGCCAGCCAGGCGCGAACGTTGCCGTAGTCAGCCAGCGACACGTTGCCTTCCGGCGCGTGGGCGATGTAACTGTAGGCGGAGACGTCGGCAATGGTCGGTTCGTCGCCGGCCAGAAACGCGGTTCTGCCCAATTCGACGTCCATCACCTTGAGCAGGTTGTGCGCTCGGGTGATCGCCTCTTCGGCATTCAGTTGCGCGCCGAACACCGTGACCAATCGCGCGGCAGCGGGTCCGAAGGCAATCGGCCCGGCGGCGGCGGACAACCAGCGCTGCACCCGTGCGGCGCCGACCGGGTCGGTTGGCAGCCAACGACCGTTACCGTATTTCTGCGCCAGGTACACCAGAATCGCATTGGAATCGGCCTGCACCACGCCGCCGTCATCGATTGCCGGTACCTGACCAAAACTGTTGATCGCCAGATACGCGGGCTGCTTGTGCTCACCCTTGGCCAGATCGACGAAGATCAGCTCGGTCGGCAATTGCAGCAGGGACAGCATCAACTCGACGCGATGAGCGTGGCCGGAACGCGGGAAGTTGTAGAGTTTGATCGCTTGCATGGTCGACTCCGCTGAACAGGGGCGCCGCTGCGGGGATGAGAGCGCCGATGCAGGCCATCATCTACCCACTTCGAAAAGAACAGAATCACCAGCAAACGCAATCGATTATTTCATCTCATGCAATAACGCCGCATTTTTCAACGCGGGATGTTCGCGCAGAGCCGTTACCGTGAAATCAACGAAACTGCGGATCCGCGCCGGGGCCTTGCGCCCCCCCTGATACACCACATGGATCGGCAGTGGCGGCAGTTCGAATTCAGCGAGGACGATTTCCAGTTCACCGGAGGCAATCTTGCTCGCTACTTGATAGGACAACACGCGGGTCAAACCAAGGCCCATACAAGCGGCGGTAATCGCTGCCTGATTGGCGGTCACGATCAGCCGCGGCTCAGGTCGCACGTTGAGCGGTTCGCCCGCGTCGAGAAACGGCCAACTGCGTTGCTGGCCAATCGCGGAGGTGGCCACCACCGGCGCTCCCGCCAGTTCCAGGGGATGAACCGGCCGACCGCGCTCGGCGAAATATTTCGGCGAACCGCAGATGACCCGTCGAACCTCGCCAACCCGAATCGCGTGCTGATTACTGTCCGGCAGGTCACCGATGCGCACCGCCACATCAATGCCCTCTTCAACCATGTTGACGATGCGATCAACCAGCACCGCATTGATCGTGACATCCGGGTACTGCGCCAGATAACCCGCCATCACCGGCGTCACAAATAAATCACCGAACAACACCGGCGCCGTCACCGTCAACTGTCCACGCGGCTGCGCATGACTGCCCGCAGCCGAATCCTCGGCTTCCTGTACCTCAGCGAGGATCCTGCGACAATCCTCCAGATAACGCTGCCCCGCTTCGCTCAAATGCACGCTGCGCGTGGTCCGGATCAGCAACTGCGTGCCGATGCGCAACTCTAACGCCGCCACCGCCCGGGTGACGCTGGCTGCCGACAAGCCCAAACGCCGAGCGGCGGCGGAGAAGCCTTGCTCTTGGGCGACGGTGGTGAAGATGTGCATTTCCTGGAAGCGGTCCATGGGGTCGACCCTCACATCAAAAATCAAAAGATCGCAGCCTGAGGCAGCTCCTACAGGTGAAATACGATTCCCGTGTAGGAGCTGCCGCAGGCTGCGATCTTTTGCGTTTAATTCAATTGTGGATAACTTATTCCACCGTCACCGACTTCGCCAGGTTACGCGGCTGATCGACGTCCGTGCCCTTGAGCACAGCCACGTAGTACGACAGCAACTGCAGCGGAATCGTGTAAAGGATCGGCGAGAGGATGTCGTGAATGTGCGGCATCTGCACCACGTGGGTGCCTTCGCCGTTGGTCATCCCGGCTTTCTCGTCAGCAAACACGATCAGTTCGCCGCCACGGGCACGGACTTCCTGCAGGTTGGATTTGAGTTTTTCCAGCAATTCGTTGTTCGGTGCAACGGTAACCACCGGCATGTCGTTATCCACCAGTGCTAGCGGGCCGTGTTTCAGTTCGCCGGCCGGGTAGGCTTCAGCGTGGATGTAGGAGATTTCCTTGAGTTTCAAGGCGCCTTCCATCGCTACCGGGAATTGCGCACCGCGACCGAGGAACAAGGTGTGGTTCTTCTCGGCGAACAGTTCGGCGATTTTTTCCACAGTGCCGTCCATGGCCAGGGCCTCGCCGAGGCGGGTTGGCAGGCGACGCAGTTCTTCGACCAGACGCGCTTCAACACCGTCGGCCAGAGTGCCGCGCACTTGGCCCAACGACAGAGTCAGCAGCAACAGACCGACCAGTTGCGTGGTGAACGCTTTGGTCGAGGCCACGCCAATTTCGCGGCCGGCCTGGGTTAACAGGGTCAGGTCCGATTCCCGTACCAGCGAGCTGATGCCGACGTTGCAGATCGCCAGGCTGGCGAGGAACCCCAGCTCCTTGGCGTTGCGCAGGGCAGCGAGGGTGTCGGCGGTTTCACCGGACTGCGAAATGGTCACGAACAAGGTGTCCGGCTGCACCACGACTTTGCGGTAGCGGAATTCGCTGGCGACTTCGACCTGGCACGGAATGCCGGCCAGTTCTTCCAGCCAGTAACGGGCAACCATGCCGGCGTGATAACTGGTGCCACAGGCGACGATCTGTACGTTACGGACCTTGGCGAACAGCTCGGCGGCTTGTGGGCCGAAGGCTTGAACCAATACTTGATCGTTGCTCAGGCGACCTTCGAGGGTGCGCTGTACAACCGCCGGTTGCTCGTGGATTTCCTTGAGCATGTAGTGACGGAACTCGCCTTTATCGGCGGCTTCGGCACCGTCGGTGTACTGCACGGTCTGGCGCTCGACGGCTTTGCCATCGACATCCCAGATCTGCACGTTGTCGCGGCGAATTTCGGCGATATCGCCTTCTTCCAGGTACATGAAGCGGTCGGTCACCTGACGCAGGGCCAGTTGGTCGGAAGCGAGGAAGTTCTCGCCCAGACCCAGACCGATGACCAGCGGGCTGCCACTGCGGGCGGCGACCAGACGATCCGGCTGCTTGGCGTTGATCACGGCCAGACCGTAAGCACCGTGCAATTCCTTGACGGTCGCTTTAAGCGCAACGCTCAGATCTGGCTGATCCTTGAGTTTGTGGTTGAGCAGGTGAGCGATGACCTCGGTGTCAGTGTCCGAGGTGAACACGTAACCCAGCGTTTTCAGTTGCTCACGCAGGGCTTCGTGGTTTTCGATGATGCCGTTGTGCACCACAGCGATCTCGCCGGAGAAATGCGGATGGGCGTTACGCTCGCAGGGTGCGCCGTGGGTGGCCCAACGGGTGTGGGCAATACCGAGACGACCCACCAGCGGGTGCTCGGCCAACGCGGCTTCGAGCTCGCTGACCTTGCCCGGGCGGCGCATGCGCTCAAGGGTTTCGTCGTTGGTGTACACCGCGACACCGGCACTGTCGTAGCCGCGATATTCGAGACGCTTGAGGCCTTCGAGCAGGATGGCCGTGATGTTACGTTCTGCAACTGCGCCGACAATTCCACACATGCTTATTTCTCCTGACTGACAGCCGCGCAAATCACGTTGATACCGCGGGCTTGTATCTGATCGCGTGCGTCATCGGGCAGGCGATCATCGGTAATTAGGGTATGGACACTGCTCCATGGCAGCTCCAGGTTGGGAATCTTGCGACCGATCTTGTCGGCCTCGACCATGACGATGACTTCCCGCGCCACGTCAGCCATGACCCGGCTCAAACCGAGCAGCTCATTGAAGGTCGTGGTGCCGCGTACCAGATCGATGCCATCGGCGCCGATGAACAACTGGTCGAAGTCGTAAGAGCGTAGTACTTGCTCGGCGACCTGGCCCTGAAAGGATTCCGAATGTGGATCCCAGGTGCCGCCGGTCATCAACAGCACCGGTTCGTGCTCGAGTTCGCTCAGGGCGTTGGCGACGTGCAGGGAGTTGGTCATCACCACCAAGCCTGGCTGTTGGCCAAGTTCCGGGATCATTGCAGCGGTGGTACTGCCGCTGTCGATGATGATCCGCGCGTGTTCGCGGATGCGTTTCACCGCCGCGCGGGCAATCGCCTGTTTGTATTTGGAAACGCTCTGCGCAGTTTCCGCGACCAGTTCCTGCGGCATGGTGATCGCCCCACCGTAGCGGCGCAGCAGCAGGCCATGGCTTTCAAGCGCAGCAAGATCCTTGCGAATCGTAACTTCGGAGGTTTCGAAGCGCTTGGCCAGTTCATCCACACTGACTTCGCCCTGCTCGTTGAGCAAGGCGAGAATGTTGTGACGGCGTTGTGGCGTGTTGCGTTTCGACATGGCGACCTAAGTTTCGATTCGAAAGATAACGGAAGCAATCAAAACCTATCGGCCCAAAATCGTCAAGCGGAAGTCAGACTTTTTTGAACACGACGCAAACAAAAATGTGGGAGCGAGCTTGCTCGCGAAGGCATCGTGTCAGCCAACATCAATGTTGAATGATCTACCGCATTCGCGAGCAAGCTCGCTCCCACATGAATTTCGTCGCTAAAAGAAACTGTGGATAACTCAGCTCTTCTTGATCTTCTCCGGCCGCTTCCAGCCATCGATATTCTTCTGCCGCGCGCGACCAACCGCGAGTTGGGCGTTATCCACATTCTGCGTAATGGTTGAACCCGCTGCCGTGGTTGCACCGTTGGAGATATCCACAGGAGCGACCAACGAGTTGTTCGAGCCGATGAACACGTCCGCACCCAACACGGTTTTCCACTTGTTGGCGCCATCGTAGTTGCAGGTTATGGTGCCGGCGCCGATGTTGGTGCGTGCACCGATTTCGGCGTCGCCCAAGTAGGTCAAATGACCGGCCTTGGCGCCCTCGCCCATGTGCGCGTTCTTCAACTCGACAAAGTTACCCACATGCGCGCGCGCTTCGAGCACGGTGCCCGGGCGCAGACGCGCGAACGGACCGGCATCGCTGCCCTCGCCCAGAACAGCGCCTTCAATATGACTGTTGGCCTTGATCACCACGCCTTTGCGCAGGGTACTGTCCTTGATCACGCAGTTCGGGCCGATCACCACATCGTCTTCGATAATCACCTTGCCTTCGAGGATCACGTTGATGTCGATCAGCACGTCGCGACCGACGGTCACTTCACCACGCACATCGAAGCGCGCCGGATCACGCAGGGTCACGCCTTGTGCCATCAAACGGCGGCCGGCGCGCAACTGGTAATGACGCTCCAGTTCGGATAGCTGCTTGCGATCGTTGGCGCCCTGCACTTCCATCGCATCGTGCGGTTGCTCGGTAGCTACAACCAGACCATCGTTGACCGCCATTTCGATGACGTCGGTCAGGTAGTACTCGCCCTGCACATTGTTGTTCGACAGGCGGCTCATCCAGTCGGCCAGATGATTGGCCGGGACGGCGAGAATGCCGGTGTTGCCTTCGGTGATAGCGCGCTGTGCTTCGCTGGCATCTTTATGCTCAACGATGGCCGTGACCTTGCCATCGGCATCGCGAACAATGCGGCCATAGCCGGTCGGGTCATCCAGCTCAACGGTGAGCAAGCCCATTTGCCCGGGCACCACTTGTTTGAGCAGACGTTGCAGGGTTTCGACTTCGATCAGCGGTACGTCACCGTAAAGGATCAACACCGTGTCGGCGGTAATGAACGGAACAGCCTGAGCGGTGGCGTGACCGGTGCCGAGCTGCTTGTCCTGCAGGACGAAATTCAAGTCATCAGCGGCCAGACGTTCACGCACCACATCGGCACCATGGCCGATGACGACATGAATACGTTGCGGATCCAGTTGGCGGGCGCTGTGGATAACATGACCCAGCATGGAGTCGCCGGCAATCGGGTGCAGCACCTTCGGCAGGGCCGAACGCATACGAGTGCCTTGACCGGCCGCGAGGATAACGATTTCAAGAGACATGACTGGCTACCAATCCTGGGTGGTCAGCAACTGCGACCGGGTTTCGGGAATTCGGAAAAGAAAAAAGGGTAGCCGAGGCTACCCTTTTTTATCAATCGCACAACAAGCGGCTGACGGATTAACCGCCAAACTTCTTGCGGATCTGCTGGACGGTGCGCAGCTGAGCTGCAGCCTCGGCCAGACGAGCTGACGCAGCGCTGTAGTCGAAATCAGCGCCCTTTTCATGCAGAGCATGCTCGGCAGCCTTGAGAGCTGCTTGAGCCTGAGCTTCATCCAGGTCGGCGGCG